>Ga0182024_10005594_pt1 | contig 28106 bp, 27 predicted proteins | sample P32metaG_FD_120480 | JGI IMG/M metagenome (GOLD analysis project Ga0182024, IMG submission 120480) | Permafrost microbial communities from Stordalen Mire, Sweden - P3-2 metaG (Illumina Assembly) | ecosystem: Environmental > Terrestrial > Soil > Wetlands > Permafrost | place: Sweden: Stordalen...
CGACGTGCTCGACGACGTCGTCCTAGTAGAGCGGCTGCGCGAGGTCGTCGCGCTGACCGGCTTCACGCGCGTTGAAGCCCCCGACGACCTGGACGAGAACGGACCGCTGAAACCAGCGCGTGTCTCAAGAGAACCCCCCGACTGGGTTCCGTGTACCGAGGTCCGAGGGGAGGGGGTCTTCCTACGCTTCCGGATGCCGGCACTCGAGGAGTGGGAACGCCGATACACGTCTACCGACCGAGCGAAGCAGCTCTGGCAGGCACACCGCAGTTGGCGAGCGCGCCGCCGTCTGCCAACCGACGGTGAGCAAGGCTGGCCGGGCCTCCGCTATGTGCTCCTACATTCGCTCTCGCACGCCCTCATGAGGGAGCTGGCCCTGGAGTGCGGCTACGGAGCATCCTCCATTCGGGAGCGCATCTACTCGTCGAGGCCGGATGCGCCGGACATGGCGGGGCTCCTCCTCTACACCGCCGCGCCCGACAGCGAGGGGACGCTCGGCGGACTCGTGGGGCTCGGAGAGCCCGACCATTTAGGTCGCCTGCTCTCCCAGGCGCTAGAGCGTGCACGCCTATGCTCGGCGGATCCGCTCTGCTCCGAGCACGACCCAGCGACTGATGGCTCGGTCCACCATGCAGCGTGCCACGCGTGCCAGTTCGCATCCGAGACCTCGTGCGAGCGCGGAAACAGGTTCCTGGACCGGGCAGTTCTCGTGGACACATTCACGACCAGAGGCGTGGCGTTCTTCAAGACACCGTGAGCGCTCTATCCGCCACGCTCCTTCAGGTCGCCGAGACGCTGCCGACCGGCCAGCGCCAGAAACTCGTTGAGGCTCTTGGCTCGTCGGCCGCTCCGGACCACGAGGCCTCACAGCGCCTCTCTCTCGTGGCGAGCGCTCCTGAGTTCGCTGCACAGATCGCCCAGCTAATGACCGCTTGGCGCGAAGAGCCCGCCGTCACGGGGCGCGGGTTGGCGATCGCATTGGAAACCGCTGGATCCGCGGTCGATGAGGGCCGCAGTCGTGAGGTCAGCGTCGTCTGGACAGGACCAGCAGCCGGCGTGCCCGTGCGTCTCACCCGAGCCGTCGTAGAGGAGGTCATCGGAGCTGCAGAGGAACGACTCCTCGTGATCAGCTTCGCCGCCTATCGCGTGCCCGTCGTCGTGGACGCCCTGGTGGCAGCTACCGATCGCGGTGTGCAGCTCGATCTCGTGCTCGAGACAGCCGCTGACAGCGCCGGCAAGCTCACGTTCGACTTGCTCAGCACATTTTCAGAACTCGCCAACACAAGCATCTGGCATTGGCCAAGTGCCCGACGACCCGAGCTGGAGCGCGGCGCCGCAGTGCTGCACGCCAAGGCGATCGTTGCCGACGCCAAGCTCGCATTCGTCACGAGCGCGAATCTCACCGGCCACGCCATCGCGTACAACATCGAGCTGGGCCTGCTCGTCCGCGCGGCGGACGCCGCCGGGCGTATTGACGGCTACATACGCGGGCTCATCGAGCGTGGTGATCTCGTCCGGGTTGGCCAGCTGGGCGCGTAGGGCAGGGCGCGGAGGCACGCGGAGGCACGCGGAGGCACGCCGCGGTGCGCTTGCCCCCAAGCTCGCCGTACCGACCGCTCTTATCCAGTCGAGTGATCCGCTCGGCGCTGTACCGCGATGAGCGTCCGAAGGCCTTATGGCAGGACCCGAGACCTTGCCGCGTCCCCGATGCAACGGGCGTCTAGAGGCACCGCGCGAGACGCGGATCGTGTCTGGGGGCGCCACTAGCGTGGCCTGATGAGCTGGCACACTGGTCGTCTGGCGGCGTTTGACATCGAGACAACCGGCGTCAATCCCGAGTCCGACCGGATCGTGACCGCCGCTGTGAGCATCGTCGGCGGTGGCCTGCCGGCCGACCATCACTCCTGGTTCGTCAACCCCGGTATCGACATCCCGTTAGGCGCGACCTCCGTCCACGGCATCACAACTGAACAGGCACGGGCCGCGGGAAGCAACCCGGAGGAAGGGATCGACGAGATCAAGGCGTTGCTCACTGCCCAGCTGCTAAACGGCGTACCGGTCGTTGCGTTCAACGCGCGCTTCGACCTCACAATCCTGGACCGTGAGGCGCGGCGGCACGGCCTGCAGCCGCTGCTCGATCGGGTCGGGGGACCGGACGGAATACTCGTTGTCGACCCGCACGTGCTCGACAAGCACTTTGACCGCTACCGGCCGGGCAAGCGGACCCTGGGCGCAGTGTGTCGTCAGTACAGCGTGAGCCTCGAGCGGGCGCACACTGCTAACGCTGACGCGCTTGCTGCTGCCCGGCTCGCATACAGGATGGGAGCAACGGTCCCCGAGCAGCCCGATCCCGCGGCCCACACGCCTCCGCCGCCAACGCCCAGGGCGTCGCGCAGCGAGCCGACCGCGGCGTCCGCACGCGGACCGCACGGTCAATCCGCGGAGAGTCGACCGACGAGCATCAGCCTGGAGAGCTTCTCGCGCGATGAGCAGATACTCGGCGGTATTGGCTTGCTCCTTGCGATCGACCTACTCTTCCTCCCCTGGTTTCAAATAAGCGTGGGATCCTTCTCGTTCTCAACCACAGCGACACAAGACCCAGACGGTTGGCTCGGGGTGCTCGCCCTACTCGTCGCCCTAACCGTGATTGTTGACCTCGCGATCGAGCGGTTCTCGCCGCACATTCATATCCCGTCGCTCACGCAGGGGCACGCTGCGACTCGATTTTTGCTCGCGTTGGTCGCCGGAGGACTTGTCGCGCTGAAGTTCCTGTTTCACATTCATTTCAGCCTGTTCGGAGTGGGATTCTGGCTCGCCGCAGCGCTGTCGGTTGCGCTGGTGGTGTTCGCCTGGCGCCTATGTAGAATCCCCGTAACCGTCGGCGACCCTCCACCTCCAAGCGCAGATCCCGGTGCGAGCGGCGGACCTCCTGGAAGGCTGTGATTCGTGTCGCGCCACCTGCGACCGTGCACGGATGGTGCAGTTCTGCCCCCGCCGCAGCTTCAAGGAGTCCCAACACCACACGGCATTAGAGCCATGAGGGTCGCGCTCGGGCGCGTGTCGGCCTGGGTCGCAATATCGCTCGTAGGCGCGGCAGGCATTCTGCTCGGTGGCTGTGGCACTGGATCAGGGAAGGCTCTGACGTACGCTTCATCGACATGCGCCGAGTGGCATTCGGCGGATGAATCCCAGAAGCAGGCCTACGACGCTTCGATCTGGTCTCGTTCCATACTCCCAGGCGAAACCAATGGTGCCGCGACGCCGGAGCAGCAGATTACGAGCCCCGCTCGTGAAGGTAAGAGCCGCGGCGTTTACCGAGCAACTCCCCGAGGGCGTGTCGGAGGGCCTTCATCTCTGCGTGATGGCGCTCGGGCAGCTTTGAGGTGACGTTCCGCAAGGCGTGCCGGTTATGCCGACATCGGCATAACCGGCACCGCTTGCGCAACCTGCTGGCAAAGCCCCCAAGAAAAGCGCGATCGCATCCGCAAGGCCTACTGGCACGCCCTGGACGAAGCGACCAGTCCGCCCGACGGCACCCGCCGCCTGCAAGTACTGATCGATGACCTGCGCAAAGCGGGCTATGAGGCCGCGGCCACCTGCCTCACCGACGACCTCCCAGCACTCGCGGCGCACCTGCGCTACCGTCGGCGCTGGTGAAGCACCAACCTCCTCGAGCGGTCGCTCGGAGAGGTCCGTCGACGCACCAAGGTGATCGGCCGCTTCCCCGCCGAGACCAGCTGCCTATCGCTCGTCTGGGCAGTAGTCCTTGACCTGATCATCATCCACGCCACCAACGGCGCGACCTTTACCGAGCTGGACCGCCAACGCCTCTACCAACTCAAATGCCAGCCGGCCGAACCCTCAAACCTCCAGGAGGTCACAGCCGCCTAAACTCACCACCAAAGGGACCCTACGCCGCGACGAATTTACAGCAGCAAAGGGACGCAACCCTGGCTCCTCCGCGCGTTCGCTTGCGTGAGAGAGTAGAAGAAGCCATCCGGGCGCCCTACCTCAGGTTGAGTAGCCAGTATGCTTGCGGTTATGCCTGAGGCTGCGAGCGAGGTCACCGGAGAGCAGGTCAACCAACCGGCGGACGGATCCACGCCCACGCTGGTGGTGGAGCGTTTCTTGGACCACCTTCGCGCTGGCGACATCGACGCAGCGGCTGAGCTCTTGGACGTGGACGTCGAGTACACGAACGTTTCGCTGCCCACCTTGCACGGGCGCAAGCGCGTTCGTCAGTTCTTCCAGCGCACGCTCGGTCGAGCGGGCGGCGGGTTCGAGGTCTACATCCACGCCATCGCCGCGGACGGGCCAACGGTTCTTACCGAGCGCACGGACGTCCTGAAGCTCGGGCGGCTGAGCGTTCAGCTTTGGGTCTGCGGTCGCTTCGATGTCCGTGATGCACAGATCGTGGTCTGGCGCGACTACTTTGACTGGCTGAACTTCACGGCTGCGATGATCCGCGGCCTGCTGGGCACGGTCGTTCCCGCAGCGCGCGCGAAGCCACCCTCAAGGGCCGGACCAAACGCGCGTTCAGCGCCTTGACGCCCGCTTCGCGGCGAGGCTGTTTGGCAAACAGTCGCCCCGGGTCCGTCCGCTCTCGTTAAACACACTTCTCGGGCCTGTGCGGAGTGCCTAGCTAAGACATTCTCGTTGCAAAGAGCGTAGTGATTTCTTCGCAAAGAGCGTAGTTTTCATCGCGCTGAGCCTTGCGCAAAAGCGAGCCTAGTAGGGCGGGGCTTGAGGAGATCCTGCGGAACAGTGGTCCTCCTTCTGTCCGTGGGGCTCTCGCAGCGGGGCGTCGTGGCCACAACGGCCAGGCGCCCCGCTGAACCTCCTCGAAAATTGGGCCCTCAGGTTGGTCGTCGCCTAATACTCAAGACTTAGAATACTCAAGACTTGACTTATCAAGGCGGGCAATTTCGTGCATGATGGTCGCAGTGTGAGTAAAGGCGCAGTCATCAGCATGACTCGGACAAGGCGGACCAGTCGTCTGTCATCTACGCAGACTTCGCGCCCGACCCTTCCGTTGGCGCCGCCCTGGCCGAGCTCGCGTTCGGCCGGCCACGACCTGTGAGGACGTCTCCCGTTGAGCAGGCTCGCGCGTAGGTTACGACGGCGGACGTGATCAAGTTCGACGACGGCTTCCCGTCGTCCGACGTGCCGAGTGGTGCCCAATATGACCGGCACTACCGTCACCGAAATCTCATCACCGGCCGTGATCGCGCCTCGCAGCGCATCCGTATCGATGACAGTCTTGGAGGTAGGCGTCAGTGGGTGCCCTGGGCGCGGATCGGAAGGACGCCACGGTGGCACGTCGCACTGGCCGACGTCCCCAGAAGCGGCTCTGACCGAAAATGTGTCAGCAAGCCGCGAAAGCGGTTAGCTCCCTTCTCAGGTGGCATCGTCGTGTGGCTCGGTGTACCGGATCGCTTTCTACACTGCCGCGCGACGGCACTTGTTTGCTAGCACGACCCGACGTCCGTCAGGAACTCAAGTTCGACGATGTTTCCATCGACAATCTCGATTGACACCGAGACATCAACGCAGGTAGGTGATCCTTCACTTCCCAAGCCGAGCAAAAAGCCGCTCGCTACAACCCCGCCGTCTGATTGCTTCAGCTCACGCACCACTACCTCTACGTTCGCCCATTTCGAGCGACCTCGGAGTAACGCCTCAATGACATGTCGACGGGTTGGCGACCGAGGAGCCGAGGCGCAGCCCGTCAGACGAACGTCGTCTGCCATCAGGCTTTCAAGGGCATTGGAATCTGTTTTCGAGAAAGCCGTCGCCAATGCGTTGATAGTCGCGCGTAGGCCCGCTGGCGTTGTGGTGTCGGCTTCAGCGGGAATGACAACGGTAGGCAGCATCAGCCGCTCCGCGACATAGCGCTGTAACTCGTCGGTGCGTCCGCTGGATAGGAGTACAAGGTCCGCCCGGCCCCTCATGGACTCGTCCATCCCCACATAGTCACGGGTTGCTGTACCGAGCATCGCGCGTACGTCTATGAGTCGCACTCCTTGGCCAGCATGTCGCTTCAAGAGATCCTCTTGAAGGAGCGCATTGGTACACGCAACAAGCAGGACATCAGGCGTGCCGGTTCTGATCGGCGCCATAGCCTCCCGGACCGCAGTTACGGTTAGCTCGTCTGGAATTGCTGCGCGTTGCGCCGCCGCCGCCAGAGACTCCGAGGAGATCGCGAGAACGTCTTCGAATCCCAAACTCGCGAGAACCTGCTGATGGACTCCTGCGCGTAGAGCGGCTGGAGTGGTAAGGAGGGCGAGTCGGCTCTCAGTCGGCAGACCAGCTAACGCCAAGGGGAGGGCGGAGATTGTGTCCAAGACACGCTTTTTTCCGAAGACCGCGCGGGCAGCCTCTGCTCCCAGTGCCGACGCCGTGTCCCCGGCGATGATGAGGAGCTCGGCCCCGCGAGCATGAAGAAGAGCGGCAGAGCGCGCCACGGCCTGCGCCACGGCCGGTGGCTCCTTGATGCCATAGGGGAACGCCCTGTCGTCGGCGAGGTAGATGTAGCGGGCACCGGGCGCGTCGACCAGGCATTGCTGGAGGACGGTCAGGCCCCCCGCCCCAGAGTCCAAGATCCCGACCGTGGTCTGCGCGATTCGCGAATTGCTGTGAGCCACGCGCTCAAGATAGAGGGATAGGATGCTCGGTCATTCCGCGTAGTCACGCGCGCGGAATCCCCACGAGGAACCTGCATGGAGACGGACATCCGTATTGAGGCCATCGAACGCGCTATCCGGGCGGACGGAGGGCGCAATGTCGGGCCTCTTGTGCGCCACGCTGTGGGCGATCTAGCGGCTGCCGCTGACAGCATTGCCACTGCTCAGCAGGCAAGCGTCGTAATACTCACGGGCTTGTACATCCCGTGGGCGGCGGTCCCTGCCGCAGAGACCGACGGGCCACCAGGCGCGGTCCTGTTAGCGGCAGGACTGCTTGAGCTTGGGATGCCCGTTCGGCTGCTGACCGATCATCGATGCAACCCGGTGGTTAGGGCCGCCGGACGCGAGTCAGCGCCTGATGTACCGATCGACGTATGCGAAGGAGATCCCGTCGAGGTCGCCAGGCTGCTTGACGGCTATAAGAAGCTGCGAGTTACGCATCTGGTTGCGGTCGAGCGCGCGGGGCCTGCCGTCGACGGCGTCGTCCGCAATTTTCGCGGAGAAGATATGACGCCGTTCACCGCCAGGTTCGACCGACTGCTCGGCGCTGAGCAACCGTGGACAACGATCGCGATTGGAGACCGCGGAAACGAGCTCGGCATGGGGAACGTCCCCGCAACCGAGGTCGCGGCAGGGATCGAGCATGGAGATCGCATCCACTGCGTGGTCCGTTGTGATCACCTAGTCGTTGCTGGGATCTCGAACTGGGGGGCTCTAGGCCTTCTCGTTGCCGTGGGGATGTTGACCGGGATGCGAGGCAAAGCTGCCGCCGCCTACGCGAGTCCCGAGTACCATCGCCGTGCCGTCGCGGCGTGTTTAGAAGCTGGGGCAGTCGATGGCACGCTTGGAAGGTCGGTTGCCAGCATTGATGGCCTCGCCTTGCGTGAGCACGGGGCGGTCATTGAACGTATACAAGCTGCCTGTGAGGACGAGGATATGAGATGACAGTCCGTTAGGGACCGTTTGGTCGTTATCAGTGCGGTGGTCACGTTCGTGGGCACTCGGCTGGCCTGCCACTGGGCGCTAGCGCCGCCGGACGCGGCCGATCAGTACGCTAAAGGCAGGCGCCATACCGCGACGCTCGTAGAAGCGAATCGCATCGCTATTCGCGATCAGAACCCGTAAGCGGTACTCAGTAACGCCTTTTTCGGCGAGTGAGCCTTCGACGGCGTCCATTAGCTCAGATCCAATTCCTCGGTTGCGCTCTGCTGGAAGCACGGCAAGATCCCAAAGATCTGCGACTTGAGGGCCCGAGTTCCATCCGTGGTAGCCATCACCTGGAGTGACTACTGCGAAGCCGACAGGTCGACCGGAGCGCTCGGCTATCAGGATAAATGAGCCGGGTGATCGCAGCAGCCAGGTCTGGTAGCGCGCGCGGCGCAGCGCCCAAGCTTCGTCGAGCGGCCGGCTGTCCATGCCAGCCAGAACGGGCGCCACTGCGGATTGCTGCCCGTACAACGACGCGTAGAGCGGCTCGAGATCGGCAATGCGCTCAGGTCCCCCCCGCACTATTGCGACATCGCCATCCGGCATCACGCGATTATCGCACTGGATCCCCACCAGATCAGGCCCAGCCGGTCGTCGACGACGGCTAGGAATCGTCCGCTAGCATCCGCAACCAATGGACGACAAGCTGGCCTCGGGGACAGTCGACGTTGAGATTCATCTGCCAGCTGGTGACGCAGTCGAGGAGTTCCGCGAAGTTTTCTCGAAGACGTGGCCAGCGCAACCATTGCGTGCGCTCAGCGCAGCGGACATCGACCAGATCATCTTGGCGGGAACCGCGGTGGGCGCCTTGCTCCTAACGACGCTCAGAGAAGTAGCGTGCCGCAGGCGCCATCGGGGCGTGACCATCTACACGGGCGGCAGTGAGCCAACTGTCATCAAGCTGACAGATCCGTCGGCGGACTACGTGGCCGACACCCGACTCGATATTCTGAGCGACCCACCTGGCGGCATGCTGATGGTCGTCAAGCCAAATGGCGATGTCGAACGACACGACCTATGCAAGGGCTCGTTTGATCTCCACAGCTTTGTCGAGCTGCTGAATAAATGACAGGGCGCCACGCGGCCAAGTCCGAATCCGATGCGAAGCGCTTCTGGCCCGTGTGGGATCGGCGCGAGACGCGTCCCGCGGAGCTCGCCGCGTACGTTTCACAGCTGGCCGTTCGGGGGCTTGGCCTGGTCAGCGACCGACGTGATCTACGGGACCTCGATCCGCGAGAAGCCGACAGCGCGATGGCCGAACGCCTCTATCTGACTCTGCGTGAACGACGTCTGGGTTATGCGCTCGAGCCATGGGCCGACAGTCGCACGCGCCAGCAAATTCGAGACCCTCGTTGGCTCGTAGCCACTGACCGTTGGGGGACGTGCATCGACTTTGCCGCCACCTACGCCGCGATGTGCCTCGAGGCTCGCATCGGATCACTTCTTGCGATCGTCAGCGGTCACGCCTTCGTGGTCATCACCCCCGGTCGTCTCCACGCCCTTCCAGGGCCCGGCGTGCCCTATCCGTTCGGCACGCTCGACGGCGCGGAGCAAGAACCAGGAGTGTGGGGGTTCGCCGACCCGTCCAGCCTGATTGCCGCACACGACGCAGGCGAGCTCCTGGCCATCGATTGCGTCGCGGTTGCTGAGCCTGAGGTGAGCTTCCATGAGGCGCTCGCCCGAGGTCGTGTGCAGCTCTCGAGCCATGACCTACAACTCATCGACATACCGTGGCTACATCAAGACCACCCGAATAGGGTCGCCCCGCTGCCCCCTCCCACTGGGCGCCCGACGATCGCTCTGCACGTGCCAGGCGGCCAAGGCGAATTTGTTGAATACGACAGTCACGCCCAGTTGATCGCAGAGCTGAGCGAGCTATCGGGAACCGTCGTCCTGATCGGTCCCCCTGGCCAGGGTAAGAGCACGATCGCGCGCCAGCTCGCCCTGCGGGCTGAGTTTGGCGCCGGATGGTTTCTAAACGCTTCGGAGCCACAGATGCTCCTCAGCAGCCTGGCAGATGCTGACCTGGCCGAACGCAACCTGAGCAGCGGGGGCCTGCCGCAGGCCGACCGAGCCGGCTTCGCAGCGCGGGCGCTCGGCAGGCTCGAAGAGGCTGACGACCGGTGGGTGGTGGTGCTGGATAATGCCGACGGCGATCCAGCCAAGCTGGCGCCGCGCCTGCCACGACCAGGCCTCAACCAGCTCGCGCTGATCACCACCACAAATAGTGCGTGGGAGCAGGTGCCGGAAGTGAAGGTGCGTCGACTCCCGCCCGTCGACAATCGCCAGATCGCCGCAGCTCTCGGTGGAGAGGAGCTCAGTGCTCTCGTTGAAGGTCGCGCCCTCATGTTGCACGCGTTCAAACGGCTGCAGCAGAGCTCTGACGCTGACAGTGCGACTATCGCAGCCTTCGCGCCCGCAGATGACGCCTTGCCCGCCCGCCTCAGGGCGCCGGCGACGCTATGGGCCGCCATACGGTCCGCCCCGACCGGTACCGCTCCCAGCGTTGAGCTTGCTCTTTGTACGGCGTATCTCCCGCCCGATCACCAGCCACTTGATGTGCTCGAACGGCTGGCCGGCGACGCGTCTGCGAGAGCGACCTTGTTTGACGAGCAGGGGCTGATTACGTTCGAGCCGGACGTGCGTGTCGTTCGTATGCACCGCTTGTTCGGCGCAGCGGTGCGGGCGGACCTAGAGCAGAGCCAGCCCCAACTGTGTGATGAGGTCATTCTGCGACTGGCCACCACGACAGAGAGTGTGGAAGCGCTCGATGCTCATGGCGATCTTGAGACGGTTGTCAGGCTTGCAGATCGGTTGGCCGACATGAACGCCCGCACAAACGGGGCAGACGTCGATTTGGGATATGCGCTGCACGGAGTAGGAGGCCTGCTGGAGGTACACGGCCACTCAGCGCGGTCTGGGAGGGTGTTTGCGCTGGCCGAGCGTCACCTGCAGGACGTTCCCCATCTGCTTGCCGATGCGCTCCTCGGCCAAGCGCGGCCCGTCAACCAGGAAAGCAAGCCCGGCGAGGCTCGGTTGCGCGAGGCACTACAGATGGCGGAGCGTGCCGAGGAAATCGGAGACGAGACGACGGCCGGCCGTGCACTGGCGATGCAAGGCCTGCTGATGAAGCGCCTCGCCTCCTTCCCGCGGGAGGGTGAGACGAAGCTCGAACTACTACACCAGGCCTTGGATGTCCTGCTCGACGCCGACGACCGTCGTCGAAACAGCTCGGCCCGCACCACTGACTGCGAGGGCAAGGACATGGTGCCGGTCGAATTCAGTCAGGTGGAGCTGGCGCGCAGCCGATTCAATCTAGCGGGGATTCGGATCGATCTCGCGCAGGAGGAACGCGAGTCGGCCACGAAGCACCTCAAGATCGGGGAGGAGATCTACGCAGAGGTTTCTAGGATTCGCCGTGAAATCTACGAGCGTGATGTTCACCCTCACATCGCTGCTTGCACCATCGGTCTCGCATACGTGAACTACTATCGTGCTGCGCTCGTGCCAGCGCTCCCGGCGCGGCGTAACACATGGCTACGGCTCGCGACGGATTTCGCGGTGGACGCGCTCAGGCAGCGGGCTGTGTTGGACGGGTCGGTCGATCTCGGAGAGACACGCAAGTGCGCTGAGTTTCTTGCGAAGGTTGCACTCGCGCGCTTCGCGGCGCCATCTCAACCCGATGGTCCGGCCACCGCGGTGAATGCTGTCGCCGCCAAGGTGCTCTCCGAGCTCGAACTGGCGCCGACGCAGTCGCTCCCTCCTGACTCGCGCGACCTCGAGCCTGCCATCGAGGCATGGACGCAAGCTCCGACGCTCGCGCGGCTCGTGAAGGAGTTCGGCGGGGAGATGCCTTCGAGCGACGTTGAGCTAGCGTCGCGGTTAGAGTGGCTGGAGGACTTTTCGGCTCGCTGGGATTACCGTGCTGGCGTGGAGCGCAACCAGGTCGCGGAGCTAGACCTCTCACCGGATGCCCAAGTGGTCACGATGCAGGCCGCCCATGCCCTCGGCTTGGTCGGTACGAGCGCCCCCGCGAACAAGCGCTACGACCACATTCTCATCCTGGGTGGGTTGGTTCGGGCATGCTTCGCTCGACCCCTGCAAGCAGCAAGGCTGATGAGCGAAAAGAGCGTCGAGGCGCGCTCCATCACTGCTCTGGGTGGATACCGGCCGCTCCGAGGCGATGAGCTCGAGCTGGCCAAGCTCGTCAGTGATCGTGAGGTCGCTGATGAGTTCGACGCGATGGATGCTGGTATGCGGGCTGCATTCCATCTCGGGGATCCGATCAAAGAGCGCGGCGAATCATCGGACGAGGTGGGGGTGTCATGGCGCGTCCGTGAGTACGGCGCGCTTCTGGTCACGACGGCTGAAACGACCGTGCGCGTTGTAGCCGCTCCGTCCAGCGAGCCGGGTGTACGGAGAGCAAACACAGCCGACACCTACGCGTGGTTCGCGGCGGAGCTGGCTCACTTGCGCGCGGAAGAACGGATTCTCATCATCACCTCTGACATCTACCTGCCGTTTCAGCACGCAGATGCGCTAAGGATGCTGGCGATTCCATACGCGGTCGAAGTGGACGCAGTCGGCATCCAGCCTGGCGACTTGGACCGCCGCCTTTCGCAGACATTTGCCCCGCACAACTACCTGCAGGAGATCCGCTCGACGATACGCTCGTTGGGAAGCTTGTACAAGCTCTCCTCGGCCGAGAACTGACTACACCAGCGCACGGAAGTGTCTAGCTCTCTCCTCAAAGTTGCGATACGTGTCGTAGCTAGGCGCAGCGGGTGAGAGGAGGATCGTTGCCCCTGGACCGGCAAGTGCGCGTGCCCGTAAGACAGCCTCCTCCATCCCGTCTGCGACGATCGCCCGCGTCGCGGGGACGCCTGCGGTGTGTGCGGCCGCAACCAGACGGGGCCCGGTGGTGGGCAGCCCCACGACCGCTGCTCCGCGCTCGGCCAGGATCCGGCCAAGCTGCGCGTAGTCCTGACCCCGATCCTGCCCGCCGCCGAGCAGGACGATCTCGTGGTCGGCGAAGCTCGCGAGTGCTGCCAAGGTTGACTCTGGGGTGGTCGAGATGCTGTCGTCAACCCACAGGATGTCGTCGCGCTTAATCACGACCTCCAGTCGATGCGGGAGCGCCTGGAAGTCATGCACCGCGTCAGGTAACTGCGGGGTCTCGACGCCATAGGCGGACAGCGCCGCGAGCGCCGCGCACAGATTGAGCGCGTTGTGTTCGCCCCGCAGCGGCATCTCCGCGGCGGTCATTACGAGCTCGCCGCGCAGTGTGATGCCGGCAGGGACCGCGTCCCAGCCTCCCGGCAACCCGTAGAGGGTCGTCGCTGCGTCTGCATGGACCGCGCCTATCAATCGGTCGTCGCGCGCGTTGACCACGGCCGCGCGTACACCAGGCAACCCGAGCAGCCGCAGCTTGTCAGCCTGGTAGGCCTCCTCGGAACCATGCCAGTCCGTGTGCTCGCGGAACAAGTTGGTCACTACAGCCACTTCCGGGCCGGTCTCTAAGTCGGCAATCTGATAACTGGAGAGCTCCACGATCGCCAGCTCCGACGAGGGGCGGTCGAGCAGGTCAAGCGCAGGCACGCCGATATTGCCCGCCAACGCCGCACTCTGACCACTCGCTCGCGCAAGGTGGGCGAGGAGCGCCGCGGTCGTGCTCTTGCCCTTAGTCCCCGTGACGGCGATCACGCGTGAGCCATCGCGCTCGGCGAGCCACAGGGCCGTAGCGGTCGTGACGGGTATCCCTGCGCCACGCAGCTCACGCAGCTCGGGTCGATAGGTCGAGACGCCGGGCGATCGCACGACGATGTCGCACTCGGTAAGTGCGGCCCTCACGTCTGCGCCTATCGCAAGGCGGGCGCGGGAGAGCCCAAGCGTGGCACGAACGTCCTCGTCGGGTTCGGCGTCTAGCGCAACGACAGCGATCCGTGCCAGCGGCAGATGACGAGCCAACTGGGCGGCGAACGAGCTGATCTCGCGTCCTGCGCCCCAGACGCCGACGCTCGCGCCGTCAAGCTCCGAGAAGCGCAGCGACATCCCGCAGAAGGTAGTCAGGCACGTCGTGTTCGCCGCTGAGAGCGAGCACCTGCACGGGATCGCCGACGTCCGAGGAAAACCGCGGGATCACCTCGGCCACCAGGCGCCGGACGACGCGATGCTCGCTCCAGCGTGGCTGCATCGCCAGCATGCGAACCGCCGCGAGGCTCTCCTCCTCCTCGCCGACACACTCGAACGGCTTGTGCCCCCCGGTTGCAGTGAGCAAAGCAAAACCATCGAACTGCGCCTCATCGTCCAGGAGGTCAAAGCCAAAGACGTCTCTTAGATGCGCCGGATCACTAAAGGGCGCGAGCACCAGAAACACAAAGCGGCACTTGGGGCAGTCGCAGCACCACGAAGTCCCGCGCAGCGCGGGATCGAGGCGGAAGATCGCGTTGCAGCTGGTGAATGCCTCGTGGTACGAGTTCATCCGCGCGAATGCACGCGCGATGGCCAGCTCAGAGGCGGGCCGCAGCACAGAGAACAACTCTAAGCCGGGGGCGGCCTCCGCCACAGCTGACCGCAAGAGACGCTCGGCGCGCAGGCCCTTGCTGAACTGGTGATTCACGTCGATGCCATCCCAGGTCACGTTGCCGTTGGACGCCGACCGCTCATTGGCCATCGCGACTGAGCTGAACCCGTTCAGCGCTGCGGTTAGCATCGCCACACACGAGACGATCGCCGTAATCGGGATGTGGCCGTTCAGCGCGCCGACCTCGTTCAGCGTGCCGAGGCCTGGGTCCAGCCGGCGGGTACAAATCAGCCGCGGGAGATCGGCGACAGTCGCCGTCCGAGCGATCGGAGGAGCATCGCCCACCGAGAACAGCGCGAGTTCGCAGCCTGATCGGCGTACTAACTCCAACGCGACGGCCGAGTCCTTGCCACCACCGACGGGAACTAGGACACGTGGGCGAGACTGATCGCGGACCATACGTGGACGCTCAGTCAGGGGGCCGACCGGAAACACCGGGCGCGGCAGAGCAGACAGCCTGTTCTTGTACGCGAACTCGCCGAGACCCTCGGAATAGAGCGCGTCTAGCAGGGCCGCGGCAGCCGGAGGCGGGGCGCGGGTATCACAGGCCACCTTGGGTGGCGCCGCCATCTTGAAATAGCTCACTCCTGCAACCCAGTGCAGCAGCGACAGCAACCCGTCGACGCTCTCCCGGGCATCAGCACTAAGCCTCGCTCGGACGGGCAGGTCGAATTCCTCGACGAGCTCGATTGCGTGATCGAGTGCGTAGCGCAGGGTCACCCGTCCCCGATCATCGATCTCGCGCGTCAAGAAGCGGAAGGTCTCAAAGGCCGCCGGATCGAACGACCCTTGGCGCTGCCTGACGCTGGTAGCCATACCCTCAGCCTAGTAGGCGGCTTGCCCGATGTGCCCTGCTACATCCCACAGTGGCGGAATCGTCGCAGCACTTCCGGTCGGCGGGATATCCTTCGAGCATGAATTCGCCTCTTGAGCAGCGATACTTGTACGTTCAGGATCAACCTGTGCTCTCGCTGGCTGAGTTTCAGTCGTACGCGTATGGGTTGCCCGAGGCGGCAATAGTGCCCGGGACCTTGACGCGTTGGGTGTCTGGCGAGCCTGTGGAGCTCGGTGACTTGGTCGAGTGTTTCCGGGGGGAAGCGGCCGAGGCTGCATCATCTAGCGACGAGTCGCTAGAGATCGTGCGGTTGGCCGTTGAACGGCTTGGGGCGTTGTTCCCGGGCGCAATAGCTTCGTCGGCGGAATAGGCCCGCGGACGCCTGGACCCTGAGACCCGCGCCTACCTGCAGCGCAAGGAAGCCGAGGGCAAGACCCGCATGGAGGGCCATGCTCTGCCTCAAGCGCCACCTCGCGCGTCGCTACCATCACCTTCTTCTCCCCCCGCATCACCACCAGCGCCTCAGCTTGACCCGGCCCTCTACTCCTCCAGCGATGCCTCTGGCACTTGAGCGTGAACGATTCCCATGAAGCCGAAGGGCCGACCGGCGAGGTTTCCAGAGCTGTCGCGAAGGTAGCGATCGGCGAGATCGTCGGGAAGCAGGTTGCTCTCAAGCGCCAGACCCCGGCTTGCGATGAAGCGGTCCAGTTGTGCAGGGTCGAGGCCGAAGGACAAGGGCTCCCCCCGGCGGTCCATGCGACGCCGCGCGCCGGCCGCGCCGTGGAAGCGATCATCGCCCGCGATGAAGGCCTCGAAGTCATAGTCAAACGCGATCGAGCTGCCGCCTGGACGCCCGGCGAACCACGTCAAAACGGCATCGAGCGCCGCCGAGTTCAGATACATCGTCACGCCTGACCAGAGAGCGAAAACAGACGCGCGAGCATCAAAGCCGCTCTCGCCGAGACGCTGCTCGAGAGCGTCACGTTCGAGATCCGCCCGGACATAGGTGACGCACGCCGGAACCTCGCCGAGGGCCGCCTTGACGCGCTCCAGCTTGCGATCTGCCGTGACCGGGTGATCGACCTCGAAAACCCTGACACCGGCGAGCTCGTCCGCGAAGCGGTACGCGCGCGAGTCAAGACCGGCGCCGAGGATCACCACCTGCGCGACGCCCGCCCCAACACTCTCAAGCAGAAGCCGATCAAAATGCTTGACTCGCGCAATCTCATACCAATAACCACCAGGAACGGAACGCTCGACCAACCAGCGCCCGAGCCTGTGCCCGACACGACTATCAACCAAACGGGCTATGGGAAGATCATCAATGAAGTCCCGCGCGAGCGAATCGGCACAGCGCAACTGTGGGTCGGGCTCTTTCGTCGCCCCCGCACGGATCAGTGCCGAGGCATCCGAAGTGCTCCCAGACACCTTAGTCCCCTTGGCGTGCTCGAGCGCCATAGGCGCCAAACTACTAAACCTCCTTCACCGGGGCACGACGGGGAGACGCGGGCGAACCCAATCGGGAGCCATGAACGCGTCACCGCCTATCCGATCCCGCTCTTTCCGCGGGTCGCTTGACATACCGGGATGAAAATACTGCTGCGGCGTTCGTGTCCGGTGGCGCGTTTAGGTTCGTGTCACTCGGGCGTTGGGGCGTCGTGGGAGAACGCAGAGTGGGCAGGCCGTGTTGCTCCTTGGGCCGCGAGCCCGTTGACATAGCTGGCCGCCCCTGCGACCGACCCCGGTTGGGCTGCGAGCCCGTATCCGTAGCTGTCGTTCGGCCCCTCTCATCTCCCTCCACGTCAATGATGAAGGAGGCCAGGTGCGGTTCATTGGGTTGGATGTCCACCGCGATTTCTGTGCGCCGGCCCGAGAGCTGTGAGCGTCGGCGAGCGGCGAGTGAGCAGCCCGAAAGGGCTGCAAAGGCCGGCACAGCAGAGCGCTGAACAGCGGGAAGAGCTGACGTAGGAGGCTCGGTCACAAGGCCGCCGAAGGCGACGTAGGACTTCTGAGCGGACGTGCGCCCGCGCGCTTCGCCAACTCGAACCTTGCGCAGGACCTGTGACAAAGGGTGGGCTATCGGCTCGCGGTTGTGGGTGGCGTGCTCTGCCACTCGCGAAGAAGCTGAGCCGCTCGCGAGAGGTGGTGGCGCTCGAGTACCATGAGCAGCGAGTCGGCCGAGGATGGCGGTTCACCGGCCGCCAAGAGGTCCAACGCGAACAGCAACCACTGGGCGTCCTTGAGGCTCAGGGGCAGCTCGCATAGCAGGCGTGCGGCCCACTGTCGCGCAATACATGGATATCCGGCTGGGTCCATGTCGAGGAAGCAGAGACACCGACCCAGATCATCCTCCAGGAGAAGCCGCGGGCAATCGCTCTCGATGCTGCGTCGCGTACACATTGCCAGTCACCACGGGTCACGCCGAAACAGTCGGGTGCAACGACCTCCTCTCTTCCGAGAACGAGGCTATCGCCGGATGGCGGCTCACTATGTGACGTCCGTCACAATCATGCGGGTTGGGCGGCCACGGCGGACAGTCGAGTTCAAGGCGCACGGACCCCGATCTGGCTCGCCGTGTTGCGTCCAGTTATGGTCGATTCGAGCAAGCGCGACCACGTGCGAGCCGAGCGCGTCGGTCGTCGCGAGCAGGTCGCCGATCTTACGGACAACCTCATCGGCTGCCCATAGGCCCGGCAGATTCGAAGAGAGGAGCAAGCCGAGGATTAGCGAGGCGACCTCTCGCAAGCGCCGCCCGCTCGTGCGCAGCGCTCAGAGCGAGTCGGCTGGCCTCGATGGCGCTGGCCCAGGCGACCTCAGAGAGCAGTCCAGGAGCCGCAACCATGTCACCGGCCAGGAATACGTTGTCGCCGCGATCGATAACGGGGCGATCCCGCCATGTCGTGCCAGGTAGGTCGAGCGCGCCCGTGCGTGCAGCCATGACCTGGCGTCGCCGCCATCTCTCACGCTGGCGCCAGTCAGGCATCGCGGCGTCCATCAGCCGCTCCAGGCGCAGTCCCGCCTGGTCCGCGCTCTCTGCGGGGCGGATCGGCATCTGTGCCTGAACGAGCTCCTCGCCGGCTGGGGCAAGCGAGGGGTCGGCGGCCGTGAACCGCTCGATCCAGCCAGCCTCGTCTAGGTCGGAGACGATGAACGGGTCGCCGCGACGGTGGCGCAGACCCACGTCCAAGCACACCGTGTGTCCGCTCGTCCAGCTCAGGGACTCGTCGGCGAGAAGAGCTCGGGCCTGGTCCAGCTCGATAGCGATGATCGTCGGCGTCTGCGGCAGCTCCTGCACACGGCGGCCCGTCTCGATGTCCACGCCGAGCGCACGAGCCTTACGCTCCAGCGTCGTGACCAGCGTGCCCCACCCGCCGATTATGTAGCGCGCCGCCGGTGGCGGGCTGAACAGGGTCCTCACCGTTCGCGGCCACACAAAGGCAGCCGAGAGCTCGCCGGGGTCGTGGTGGAACGTGTATACGCCGGCGGCCGCGGAGAGCATTGCCGCCGTGCGCTCGTCGGTATGACTGGCCGCCCAGGAGCGAAAGTCCAGCTCGACTGGAGCCTGACGACCTCGCAGTCGCAGCACTGGCGGGATGGCGCCCAGGGGTGGTGTGCGCCGGATGGCACCGTCCAAGCGCAACCGAACTCCGCCGAGCGGTGGTCGAGCGTGGGGGGAGATGAGGTCGCGCTCGGTCAGCCATGTCCAGAACGGGCCGTCCTTGTAGATGACGTGCGGACCGATATTTGCTTTGTAGGGCCCCTCACTACAGCGCGCCCGTCCGCCCAGCGCATCGTGGGCCTCGAGCAGGCGCACGGTGCCGCCGCCCTCAGCGCACGTAATCGCCGCGGTGAGACCTGCGATTCCTCCGCCGACTACCGTGATCTGGCTCATTTCAAGTTCTCCTGGCGTCAGTGTTGAAGAGCATGCTACGCATTGACTGGCCTTGGATACAGTTCCAGTCATGGCAAGGCGAGCAGGGCCAGTTTCTGGGCTAGAGCTGGCGATCGAAGTCGATCGCGGCGGGGAGCTGTCGCTGCAAGAGCAGATCGAGCGATCGATGCGGGAAGGGATTCGTTCCGGCCGGCTGCCGGCCGGAACGCGGCTGCCCTCCACACGCGGGCTGGCCAGCGAGCTGGGCATTTCGCGCGGCGTGGTGACCGAGGCTTACGGCCAGCTCTCAGCCGAGGGCTACCTGCAAACCAGGCAGGGTGCGGCGGTACGAGTCTCAACGACGGTGCGCGTGTCGACATCGCGGGTTCCCGCCCGCTCGCTGCTCCCGAGCTTCGCCTATGACTTTCACCCTGGGCTCCCCGACTTGGCTGGCTTTCCCCGAGACCGCTGGCTTCGCTCGCTGCGAGCAGCGTGGCGGGAGGGACCGCTGGGATCGGTGGGTTACGTCGATCCGCGGGGAGTGCCGGAGCTGCGCGAAGCGCTCGCGGGCTACCTGGCGCGTGTTCGCGGTGTGGCAGCCGAGCCCGAGCACATGCTGGTATGCACCGGCTTTATGCAGGGGTTCTCCTTGCTGTGCCGGTGGCTGCGCGCCCAGGGCGTGCAGCGCATCGCGCTGGAGGACCCCGGCTGGCATGTGCACCGATTGATCGCCGAGCAGGCCGGGTTGCAAATCGCCCCGGTCCCAGTGGATGCTCACGGATTGCGAGTGCAAGACCTCCTCGGCACGGACGCTGGCGCTGTGGTTGTTACTCCCGCCCACCAGTTCCCCACCGGGGCCGTACTCAGCCGCGAGCGTCGGGCCGCCTTGATCGAATGGGCCGAGACAGGGGAACGCCTGATCGTCGAGGACGACTTCGATGCAGAGTACCGCTATGACCGTGTCCCGGTGGGTGCCCTGCAGGGTCTCGCGCCGGAGCGGGTGCTCTACATCGGCTCCGCCAGCAAGCGCCTTGCGCCGGGCATGCGTCTTGGTTGGCTCTTGATGCCCTCGTGGCTGGCATGGGGGCTGATCTCGGCCAAGTCCATCGAGGATGGCGGCTCGGAGGTAATCGGTCAGCTCGCCCTCTGCGACTTCATCGTGCGGGGCGAGCTTGACCGTCATACGCGACGCATGCGACTGCGCTACCAGCAGCGACGTCAGGCCCTCCTGAGCGCTCTCGCGCGGTGGCTGCCGCAGGTGCGCCTGCTGGGCGACGGCGGCGCGGCTGGCCTGTACGAGCTGGTCGAGCTGCCCGCGGGCGTGGACGAGGCCGCGCTGCTCGCCGCAGCCGCCGAGCGGGGGGTGGGGATGGAAGGGCTCTCCCGGCACCGCTTCACGCATGGCGGTCCGCCCGGGGTGCTGCTCGGCTTCGGCAACCTCTCCGAGCCGGCGATCGAACAAGGGATCCGGCTGCTCGCCGAGGCGCTGGCCGAACAGAACTACACCTGATAGCCAGCCTCTCAACACCTCCCGATCAAGGCCGCCGCGCTGAGAAGGCTCTGGCCGAGGCGCGGCAGCTCGTCTTTAGTGCTGCATGGGAGCCAGTCCTCGCGCGAATCTCGAGCGGTGCTGAAGGTGGGTTTGAGCACGAATGGAGCCTCGAACCCGCTTCCTCAGCGGCTCGAGTCATGGCTCGGCTTGTCGCAGGCCTATGCACCCGACGATGTAGACGACTCTGGGCTCGGGATGCATGGTGTATCGGCTCTCACCGGCGGGCCGGGCGTCAGTGGGGCGCGTACATGATCACGCCGACGCCCAGGAGACAGATCATCGCTCCCGCCAAGTCGTAGTGGTCGGGTTTGAAGCCGTCGAAGAGGATGCCCCACAGCAGCGAGCCGATGACGAACACGCCGCCATAGGCAGCGAGAACTCGGCCGAACTGGTCACTGGGCTGCCGGGCGGCGACCGCGCCGTAGGAGACGAGCGCGATGGCACCAGCGGCGACAGGCAGCGGTCCCTTGCCGTCGCGGAGCCCGACCCATATCAAGTAGGCACCCCCGATCTCAGCTAGCGCGGCGGCGGCGAACAGCGCGATCGAGCGGCCGGTCATCGTTGTGGCGAGCAGACGGAGGAGTCTCAGCATCCGGAGGTGCCGAGCAGCCGGTCGATGCGTCGCCATTGTGCGCAGTTCGTCGCCACCGGCCGGCCGAGCATGACGGTTGGGATTGCGCCAAGCTCGGGGCACCCTTGGTAGCCGGTCACCCCGGCGACGAGGTGGGAGATCCCGAACCATGTCGGAACGAGCGAGGCGGGCCAGAGAGCGATGGCTCCCGGCAGCGGCGCGGGCTCAACGCACCGGCGATCGCGAGGAACGCCACGCCGGCGATCTCGTCAGGTACGCTTGTGAGGTACGCGTCGGCGTGGTCGCGTGGTCGAGCGCTTATGAGCTGCTCACCTGATCGGAGCGCTCACGCTCAGCAACGACTCGTGCAGCCCAGGCACGCGGTCGCGCGCGCAGTCCTCGGCCAAGGAGCACGCGGTGGCTCGCTATCCAGTCGTAGGTCCGCGAAGTGCTCCTCGGGAACCGCGAAAGGACACTGGCGATCAGGGCTCCCCCGGGCAAGGCAGCGAAGATGACCGGGATGCCTGCGCCACCTGAATGAAGCATGCCTCCAGCGTCGACGAGGTGCCACGACTTCGGGCGATCTTCACGCTCCATGTCGATGAGAAGGTCCTCTCCGCGTGTGCTCTGGATCGAGACGGGGCGCACGCGGTTCGCCCGATCCCAGGTCAGCAGCATCGCCAGCATCACTTCACAGAACCCGCAGTCGTCGTCATAGAGAACGATCAGGGCGTCTTCGCGGAGGTTGCGCATCAGGCACATGATGATGCCCGGTGCTGGCTTGGTTGCTGGCTTTAAGCCTCGATAAGTCGCTTCACGTAGAGGCCCAGCACTACGCCTCGTGGGTGACGAGCGCCAACGCAAATCCGTCGTGGCCCTTTGCGTCGACTGTCTGGATCACGGTGGCCGTCACGCGGGGCTCAGAGCCCAGGAGATCGTAGAAACGCCGCAAGCCGTCGAGACCGCCCTCGCCGAGCCGCGAGTCGGTCGCATCAGGGTCGAGGATCCGGCCGGCACGCACGACGTTGTCGGCGACGATCACCGTGCCTGCTCGGGACAGCTTCAACGCCCACTCCAGATAGCCGGGGTTGTTCTGCTTGTCGGCGTCGATGAAGATCAGGTCGAACGGCTCGCTGCCCTCGGCAACGAGTTCCTGCATGCTCTGAAGCGCCGCACCCACGCGCACCTCGACGTGGTGGGCCAGCCCGACGCTTGCGATGTTCGCACGTGCGACATCCGCGGCGTGGGCGTCGACCTCCAGAGTGACGATGCGTCCGTCTGCGGGAAGGCCCCGCGCCAGCCAGATCGTGCTGTATCCGCCGAGGGTCCCGATCTCAAGCACGCGCCGCGAGCCGCTGATGCGCACGAGCAGTTCGAGCATCCGGCCCTGGCCGGCCGATATGGGCCCGTCGGACAGCCCCGCGTTCTCGCTCGCGGCGAGCACGGCCTCAAGATCCGGGTCCTTGCCGATCAGAAGGCTGGTGGCATAGTCGTCGACCGCGGCCCATAGGTCCTGTGGCTGTGGCATCGGGGCGCTCATCCTGCCATGTGGAGGCGTTGTGCGGCGTGGCGAATCGCTGACATGATGTGAATTTGGAGCCTTGACAAGGTTTAGAGCCTACTCTAAGTTAGGACTATGTCCGCGCCAGCTGCTCCGATCGGTCTGCGTGAGCGCCACAAGCAGGAGCGCCGTGAGCGGATTCTCGAGGCGATCCGCGAACTGCTGCGCGAGTCGCCGAAGGAGACCCCCACCGTTGAGCGGATAGCCGAGCTGGCCGATCTGTCTCCGGCGACCGTCTTCAATCTGGTCGGGCCGCGCGAGCAGCAGTGGGCAGCGTTGGGGGACGCGCTATTGCGGGAACTCGATGCCTGTCTGGCGTTTGCTGCCGATGAGGACCCGCGAGAGCAGGCGCGGCGGATCGTCGGCGAGACGGCCGACCTGTTCATTGCTGACGCCGCCGTCTTCAGGCATCTGGTCAACAGTTGGGGGCGCAGCGGGGCGCTGTTGCAGGAGAATCCTGTGCCGCAGCTGCGCGCCGCATTGCGTCGCGGGCAGGCAGCCGGGATGCTCCGGCCCGGCCTTCACGTCGAAGCGCTCGTTGGGCACATCGCGACGGCATGCGCCGGCGCGCTTCGGCAATGGGCCGCAGGGGACATCTCAGACGCGGCGTTCCGTGCGCGTGTGCGCTTCGCCGTCGACGTGGTGTTCGCCGCGAGCGCGAGCGCGGACTGCGCCGCGGAGCTTCAGGCGCCGCTCAAGCGCGCCCGGCGGCAGGGATCGAAATGACACTAGCTGCCGTCGAGTTTGAGGGCGCGTCGGGAATCCGGCTTGCCGCGGACATTCTCGGCCACCCAGACGCGCCTGTCGTGCTGATGCTTCACGGCGGCGGACAGACACGACACGCATGGCGTGCGACCGCGTCGAGCCTCGTAGACGCTGGCTGGCGCTCGATCACCGTCGATCTGCGCGGCCACGGGGAGAGCACCCGTCCGCGCCCGCCCGCCTATGCGCTTGAGGACTTCGCCGAGGACGTCCGGGCGCTGATCGCGCAGCTGCCGCAGCCAGCGGTCGTCATTGGAGCTTCGCTCGGTGGCATCGCCGGCCTGCTGGCTCTGACAGAGCCACCGGCAGCGCCCGCCGCGGGCCTCGTCCTGGTGGATGTCGCGCACCGCTTCCAGCCGCGCGGCGGTGGGCGGATCGTGAGCTTCATGGAGCAGAACCCGGACGGCTTTGCCAGCCTGTCTGACGCTGCCGATGCGGTTGCCGCCTATCTCCCTAAGCGCCCACGCCCCGGCGACTGCGCCGGGCTGCGCCACAGCCTGCGACGCGAGGCCGGCCGTTGGAAGTGGCACTGGGACCCCGAGGTCCTGACCCAGGCCCGCACGCTGATCCACGACCCGACCCAGCTGAGCGCGCGCCTCACCCTCGCTGCTACGCGGCTCCGCCAACCCTGCCTGCTCGTCCGCGGCGCCGAGAGCGACGTGCTCACCACCGCCATCGCACGTGAGTTCATCGAGCTCGCACCGAGCTCCACCCTTGCCGAAGTCCCACGCGCCGGCCACATGGTTGCCGGCGACAACAACGATGCTTTCACCGCAGCAATCTGCACATGGCTCGACGCGTTCGCAGCGCGTACATTTGCGAGGCCTAATCAGCAACGCTTCACGGCGTCAGAGCTGCCGTGAGCGATCCCTACACAGTCCCGGACTTCGCCTCGGCCGCTCTCGTCACGATCGACACTCAACGCGATGTCCTCGATGACGGTGCGTTCCCAATCCCGGGCACCTCCGCAGTACTGCCCGCGATGTGCCGGCTCGTCGAGGCGTTCCGCGAGGCGCGACGCCCGATCGTGCACGTTGTGCGCATCTACGAGCAGGACGCGAGCAACGCCGAGGCGTGCCGCCGTCAGCTGCTCGCCGACGGAGCGCAGCTGGTGATCCGCAACACGCCTGGCTGCCAGCTCGCGAGCGAGCTACTCCCCGAACCTGCTGTGCGGCTCGACGACGCACTGCTGCTCGCCGGAGGCGTGCAGGTGCTCGGTGCGGGCGAGGTCGCGATCTTCAAGCCGCGCTGGGGAGCCTTCTACCTCACACCACTCGAAGAGCACCTGCGCAGCCAGGGAGTTTCGATGCTCGTGTTCGCGGGCTGCAACTTCCCCAACTGTCCGCGCACCTCGATCTATGAGGCGAGCGAGCGCGACTACCGCGTGGTGGCCGTCCGCGACGCTATCTCCGGCCTTTACCAGCGCGGAGAACAAGAGCTCGCCAACATCGGCGTCCATCTCAAGGACAGCGACGACGTAGTCGCCGCGCTCGCGCGACGACGTAGTCGCCGCGCTCGCCGCAACACCTGCAGCCGCTGTTGACGGCCGCCACGGGCCGACAGCTCAAGTTGAGCGAGGTCCCGCCAACCCTGCGCGCACCCGCGGCGCATAGCGCGCGAGCACCGGATCAGATACCTCGTTGCGGTCGTGGTAGGCGAAGTACCCGCGCTGCAACCGTGACGTGCCATCCGCGGCCGAGTTGTCGGCGGAGTGCCGCGCGACCTTGTCCGCGAACTCCTGCCGCGAGCGGACTGCGTAGTGATTGATCCGTAGCCGGCTGACCGACACGCGCCCGGCCGAGGACTCCCGTATCGCGTAGGGGTCGACGTTCATGCCCGGGACCCTGGCGAGCGCGCGGTTCAGCCGTCGCTTGGCCCGGCTCTTTCGCACTGCGGTGACCGGCTCCTGGTTCTCGGTGACAGCGAGCTCGTCCGAGCTGTACTCGAAGAAGTGCGGCCCCGCGCTTCGGAGGGCCCGTGCGGGTTCGACGATACTCTTGACCCTGCGGTTGCGCACCCAGTCGGTCCGTGCGCGCCGTGTGAAGCTCTCGATGACCAGCCCGTCGGGTCGGCTCTGCAGGCCCGACGACCCGTAAACCTGCCAGTTGACGAGCACGCCCGGGTAGCGCTCGAACTCGGAGAGCACCTCTGCGAGCGACTCCTGCTCGGGCGAGAACAGGAACTCGTCGATGTCGACGAACGCCAGCCAGCGAACCCGTCCACGGGCTCGGCGAAGCGCATCGGCGTGGGCCCAGCCCTGTCCGCCCGAGGCCAGCGGTATCGCGCATTTGGTGAGGGTCACGAGACCATCAGTGATGTACGGCGCGAGAACTTCGCGGCCGGCGTCCCCGCTGCGATCGTCGTACAGAAAGAAGTGCTCGACGCCGACGAGCCGGTGAAACTCGACCCACTCTGCGAGGTACAGCGCCTCGTCTCGGAACACCCCACAAATCGCGGTGCGCGCGGGTCTGGGGATCGACGGTTGGGGCATGCGCGAGTTATACGGGGGTGATCAGCGCGACGACGAGCCCGGCCGCGGCTCTGCAGCCCGCCTGACTCCGCCGAGCCACCTCGCCCAAGCCGCGCGCGTCCCCCGCCGTCGCGCGCCGGCCACGCCTATCGCCTCGCCCGTGCCTGCCGACGCCTCTGCCCCGCGCCCCCTCGCTTGCCGCAGTACCTCGCTGTCGCTCCTGCGGCAAGACCACACCTGATGCACGCCCGTGGTTTGACACACCGCGTGCCTGGCCGCCGGGGGGGCGCTCGGGGTCTATACAGGACGCGATGAGCGCTTCGAGCATCGGTGCCGGGCGGGGCGGCGGCTACGCCCGCTATCTGGAGGGCAAGACGATCGCGCCTGAGCAGGACGACTACTACCTGACGCCCGACGGGGAGCTGACCGAGGCCCCCGGCCGGTGGCTGTCGGATCGCGAGACGCTTGCGCGGCTCGGGATCGACCCGGACGCACCCGTCGAGCGCGCGCAGTTCATCGCGCTGATGGAGGGCCGGCACCCCGGCAACGGGGCGTGGCTGCGCCCAGCGGGCGCGGACGGCTGCCGGGGCGGAGGGATCGACGTGACGTTCAGCGCCCCGAAGTCCGTGTCGGTTGTGGGGGCGCTGGGCGACCCGTGGCAGCGCGAGCAGATCGAGGCCGCCCACGCACGTGCCGTGGAGCGGTCGATGGGCTACCTGAAGGAGCGGGTGCGCTCGTGCGCCGCCGCACAGCGGCCAGGTGGGTGGACCGACAGCGTGCCGACCGTCGCGAGTCCGACGACGACGGCCACCTTCGCCGCGCCGCTACCGAGCACGGCCCATCCTCCGCCAGTGACGGTCGCGGAGCCCACGGCCGTGCCGCTCGCGACCGTCGCGGTTGTCTGCGCGCTCGCCGCGACACCGGCGCCCTGCGGAGCGAACTGGTTGCGGGTCAACATGTGCAACGGCGCCAGGCCCTTCACGCGCTGGGCATCAGCGACCAGGACGTCCCAGCCCTGCGCCTCCAGCGTGCCATGCACGAACCGCGCGACGTTCATCGACTCAACGACGGCACGCACCCGGCCCGTGTGTTTCGCGCCTACACGCTCGGGCAAGTGACACAGGCCGTCCTCATGGAATGGTGCGGCCAGCTCGTCGACGAGCTCACCCTGATCAGAGATCAGGCAGACATCGACGCGCTTTCGACTGAGATCTAAGCCAACATGCAACATGATGTACGAGGCCTCCTTCTTGGCTCGGTCTTCGGTGACAACTGATCGTGCCACCGAAGGGGGCCTCCTTCATCACATTCCTTACTGATGAGTATGTACGCGCCGAGCGCGACCAGCAGCGCCGCAGCGGCGTAATCGGCGATGGAGCCGATGGCACGCCCGAGTGGCGCCCCGAGGGCGACGCCGATGAGCGGCATCGCTGCCTCAAACACAGCGAACAAGAGCGAGACACGCAGCCGGTGCTCTCGGGGCAGCCCGGCGAACCCGAGGGCAAGAGCTACACCCAGCGTGTCCAGACCACTCCACTGCTCGTTCTTGAGCCGGCCGGCAGGACTCGCTCACTGCTCGTTCGACGCGCGAGGGCGCTCTCTCTGTTGAGCATCGCCTGGATGACGGTCGAGGCCGGCGTCGCCATCGTCGCTGCCCTGGTGGCAGGGTCCGTCGCGTTGCTTGCCTTCGGACTGGACTCGCTGATCGAGCTTGCCTCGGCGAGCACGATTCTGTGGCTCTACACGGGCAGCCGTCGTGGCTCCGGTGCGGCCGAGTGCCGTGCGCAGCAGATCATCGCGATTTGTTTCGCGGCGCTCGCGCTCTACGTCACCTTCGACGCGATCAGCACCCTCGCGAGCGGCTCGCACCCGGATACGAGCTGGCCAGGGGTCGCGGTGGCGGCCGGGACGATCCTCTTCATGCCGTTGCTTGCTCGCGCCAAGGGCCGTGTCGCTTCCCGGCTTGGCTCGGCGGCGACTGCCGGGGATTGCGGCGCAATCGTGGTTATGCGCGATCAGCGCCGCGGCGGTGCCAGTGAGCATCCTTTCCAACGCCGCGCTTGGCTGGTGGTGGCTTGATCCGATCGCCGGACTCGGGATCGCCGGTCTTGCTGTGCGTGATGGTCGCGAGGCTTGGAAGGGTGAGGTGTGCGCAGACTGTACGCCGGTGGGCTTTGAGAGCACCACCGCCGATGGCGGGGACTGTGATTGCGCGTGACAAGCACGTGCCG
>Ga0182024_10005595_pt1 | contig 28091 bp, 24 predicted proteins | sample P32metaG_FD_120480 | JGI IMG/M metagenome (GOLD analysis project Ga0182024, IMG submission 120480) | Permafrost microbial communities from Stordalen Mire, Sweden - P3-2 metaG (Illumina Assembly) | ecosystem: Environmental > Terrestrial > Soil > Wetlands > Permafrost | place: Sweden: Stordalen...
AACGACAATCCGTACCGCCCCTTGTGCCGAACGTGCCGCGAGCGGCTCGCGGCGGAAGGCGACGCGACTCCGATCGGCTGGCTTTCCCGCGATCAGCGCTATGTGGAAAAACTTGCGACGCCGGATGTCACGATTGCCGACATGATCGGGGACGTGGATCCGATCAAGGCCGCTCGCGGCGGGCGAAATCTTTCCGATGAGTTGACCATTCACTACGGCTTGCTGCCGCGCGCCAATCGCGGAATCTTTGCGATCAACGAACTGCCCGATCTTGCCGGCAAGATTCAGGTGGGCTTGTTCAATATTATGCAGGAAGGTGATATCCAGATTAAGGGCTACCCTGTGCGCATGGCGCTCGACGTACTGCTGGTGTTCACGGCCAATCCCGAGGATTATACGGCTCGCGGAAAAATCATCACGCCGCTGAAAGACCGCATCGGATCGGAGATCCGCACGCATTATCCCGCTACCGTGGCCGAAGGAATGTCGATCACACAACAGGAATCGTGGACCAAACGCGACAACAAACGGCGCGTCGAGGTTCCCGAATACATTCGCGAGATTGTCGAAGAAGTCGCTTTTCAGGCGCGCGAGGATAAGCGAGTGGACCGGCGCTCGGGCGTAAGCCAGCGGCTGCCGATCAGCACGCTGGAGAATGTGCTGAGCAGCGCGGAACAGCGCGCAGTGCGCAGCCGCGATTCGGCGGTCGTCACGCGCGTGTCGGACGTTTACGCCGCGATCCCCTCCATGACCGGCAAGTTCGAACTGGAATATGAAGGCGAGATGCGCGGCGCGGAGAACATCGCGCGAGAATTGATTCGCGCCGCGGTGGGCAAAACGTTCACGAAATATTTCCCGAACGCTAATTTTCAGGCCGTGGTTCAATGGTTCGAAATAGGCGGGGAATTGAAGGTTCCCGCTCACGCGTCAAGCGCGGAAGTGCTGGCCCAGCTCAAAACCATTCAAGGACTGTTCGAGCACCTCACCGCTCTTGGCGTGCATTCCAAGGATGATGCCGCGCTGCAAACCAGCGCCGCGGAATTTATTTTGGAAGGACTTTGGGCTCACAAGCGGATCAGCCGAAGCGAGGAGCGCGGGTTCTTTGCCGAAGCTCGAAAGTCTCAGGAGCCGCGCGACCCGCGCGAGCCTTCGGGACGAATGCCGCGCCGCCAGTTCAATTGAGGCCGCAGGGAGACGACCATGAAATACATTCGTTATTCCCGCTACTCTCCGGATGCCGCCGATGACGTCGATTTGCAGGAGTTGATGAATCGTCTCTCGGATTTTTTTCTACAGAGCGGCTTCGATTCACAGTACGGAATCTACGAAATGGATATGGATCGTTCCGAGGAGCAGCGCATGGAGCAGCTCCGGCAAGCGATTCTCCGCGCCCTCCAGGAAGGCGATTTGATTCCGCCCGAGATGCTCGAGCAGATGATGCAGAATGCCGATCAGTCCCAGAACAAGGAGCTCCGGGACCTGATCGATCAGATCATCGAGCGCATGGAGCAGGAAGGCTACATCACGCAGCAACAGTCCGCGCGCGTGACGCCTCCGCCTTCGGAAACACCGGGCGGCCAAATGGGCCGCGACCAGGGCAACGTGGAAGCGCGGTTCGAGATCACGGACAAAGCTCTGGATTTTCTTGGTTTCAAGACGCTTAAGGACTTGCTTGCGTCGCTCGGGAAGAGCAGCTTCGGGCGGCACGATACGCGTGACATGGCTACGGGCGTCGAATCGGGTGGCGCATCGAAGCCTTACGAATTCGGCGACACGCTGAACATGGACATCAGCGGGACGCTATTCAACGCGGTGCAACGCAACGGCGCGGGTATTCCCATCGAGCTCGATTATCCGGACCTGATGGTCCACCAATGCGAATATCAAAGCTCGTGCGCGACGGTCTTATTGCTCGATTGCAGCCATAGCATGATTCTCTACGGCGAGGACCGGTTTACTCCCGCAAAACGCGTAGCGCTGGCGCTTTCGCACCTGATTCGCACCCAATACCCCGGCGATTCGCTTCACTGCGTGTTGTTTCACGACAGCGCGGAAGAAATTCCGCTGGGGAAACTCGCGCGCGTGCAGGTGGGTCCGTACTATACGAACACCCGCGAAGGACTGCGCCTCGCGCAGCGGATTCTCTCGCGCCAGAAGAAGGACATGCGGCAGATCGTGATGATCACCGACGGCAAGCCTTCGGCGCTGACGCTCGAGGATGGCAGAATCTATAAGAATGCATTCGGCCTCGATCCGCTGGTTGTTACGCAGACCATGGAGGAAGTGGCCAAGTGCAAGCGTGCCGGAATTTTGATCAATACGTTTATGCTGGCGAGCGACTACAGCCTGGTCCATTTCGTGCAGAAGATCACGGAGCTTTGCCGCGGCAAGGCTTACTTCACGACTCCGTATACGCTTGGGCAGTATCTGCTCATGGATTACGTCGGCAAGAAGACTCGCAACATTCATTAAATCGGACAATAACCTGGACGTTAAATCGAGCACCAAATTGGGGCGGTGAGTCGGGTCGCGCCGCCTTCTTTCTGACGCGGGGTTGGTAGGATTATCCCGGTTCCCTAGTGAACCTAAAAGCCGCTTCCCCAGCTTCCGCTACTCCTCAGGCAGAGGTACCAACAGCTTCTTGTGTTTCGGGGGCTTGAGCCGCTTGTCCAGAATCGTACGCTCGGGCGGGGGCATTCCGATTCCCAGGCGCGCGCGGCGCCGGGCTTCCTTGGCTGCCCGAAAACGCGGCTTTTTCTTGCGAGCCACAATTCACCTTACTGAAATCCTACCATGTGCGGAGACACATCGAAACACACCGTCTTCGGCTGCCGTCGACCGGCTCGGACTCACATTTACGCCATTTCAGCGCGCCGCACTGCGGTATTCTTCCTGCTTGGGTTTCGAGATTGCGAACCTCGACACATATAGCCGAAGGCGGGAGATCCGAAGCGGAGAAAGCGCCCTCGCTAGGGCCTAATCCTGCAACTCGCCGCCGTTGCGGCAAGATCGGAGCCGTGGTGACTTCGCTGTGGCTCATTCTCTTCGTGGCGCTAGGGCTGCGCCTCGGGTATGCCTGGCAGCATCAGAGTACGACTCCGCACCTGGCGCTCAGTTCCGTGCCGTTTCTCTACGAACCAGGCGACATTGCCTACTCGCTCGCGGTAGGAAAAGGATTTGCATCGCCCTTTCGAGTAGACACCGGACCGACAGCGTGGGAAACGCCGGTTTATCCGCTGATCGTGGCGGGAGTGTTTCGCATTTGTGGCACGTTTACTTTCGACTCGTTTGTCGTCGCCGTTCTGTTGAACATTCTTTTTTCCTCGCTTGCGTGCGTGCCGATTTTCTTCGTGGGGAAACGCATCGCCGGAATTCGTGTGGCCGCGGGAGCCGCCTGGCTTTGGGCGATTTTCCCAACTGCGTTGATCATCCCGTATCAATGGATATGGGACACGTCTCTTTCCGCATTGCTCGCGGCAGCAATTTTGTGGGCTACTTTGGCGCTAAACGACTCGCATCGGGCGCGCGACTGGTGTGCGTACGGGCTGCTGTGGGGTTTTACGCTGATGACAAACGGCACATTGGCTGCTCTGCTGCCGTTCTTGCTGGGATGGCTCATCTGGCGTGCGCGGCAGCGCGGCGAGCGCTGGGTTGCGCGCCCCGCGCTCGCGGCCGGAATGATCGTCCTGTGCTGCGTTCCCTGGACCGTGCGCAACTATGTGGTATTCCACAGCTTTATTCCGTTGCGTTCGGTTTTAGGCCTGCAGCTATGGCTTGGGAACAACGACCAGTATCACGATCAATTTCCCGGTTGGCTGCACCCGATCGACAGTCCCTCGGAACGCGCAAAATATGTGCGCATGGGCGAGATCGCGTACATGCAGGAAAAGAGGCGGGAAGCGGTCCACTGGATGCTGTCTCATCCGAAAAGGGAAGCGCAACTTTTCGAGCAACGTTTTATTGCAACATGGCTGGCAACGCCGCATCCCGTGCGGGATTTTCTCAGCTCCAGGAGTCTGCTGATCCGAACGGTATTCGTCACCAATCTGCTGGCTTCGCTGGGAGCGCTCGCCGGGATCGTCGTCCTGTATCGGGATGGGAGAATGAGGCTTTACGCATTTCCCGTGGCCGTGTATCCGATTGTGTTTCCCATTGTGTTCTACATGAGCCAGGCATTGCTCCGGTATCGGTACCCGATCGATCCAATAATTATGCTGCTCACGGCTATGGCGGCGGAAGCATTGGTGCGGAGTCTGCGCAGGCAGCCGAAAATTGGACCTTCCGAGCGGCGAGAAGCGGCTGAGTGATTGGCCCGCGATCATTGGCTGGACGTTGGGCCGGCCAGTGTATATTGACTGGGTTATGAGACCACGATGAAAGCTCCGGAACCAATCCTGACCACCGATCTATCCCCGGAACTCAGACAGCATTTGTTGTCGATGCTTAACGGCCTCACTCCCGATGAGTGGCTGCTGCCGACGCCGGCGAGAGACTGGACGGTAAAGGACGCTGCGCTGCACCTTGTGGGCGGGGACATAGGAGTTCTTTCGCGCAAACGCGACGGGCACAGTCTGCCCAATGACAGCATCTCGAACTGGCACGAACTAGTGGCGTTCATCAACGGACTGAACCGAACCTGGGTTGAAGCCACGCGGCGTATGAGCTCTCGCGTACTATGCGATTTACTGGCGCACACAGGCCCGCGGGCGGAAGCATATTTCATGTCCCTCGATCCTTTCGCGCCTGGAGATAGCGTGGAATGGGCCGGACCGGAACCGCAGCCTCAATGGTTGGATATAGCGCGCGAATATACCGAGCGATGGCACCACCAGCAGCAAATCCGGGATGCGACGGGCAGACCTGCTCTATATGAACCACGCCTGTCCGCTCCCGTGCTGGATACGTTTCGTGTGGGCACTGCCACACACTTTTCGCAATGTGGATGCGCCGGACGGCACGATCGTGCAACTTACGATTACTGGCGACGGAGGTGGCGAGTGCGTTCTCCGCCGGGGGCAGGGTGCGTGGGAACTCCTGGTCGGTGGGAATTCGGTGGCCACCGCGCGAGTCCAGCTAAAGGGTGAAGATGCCTGGAAGGTGTTTACGTGCGGAATCCGGGGCGAAGAAGCGCTGGCTCGCGCCGAGATCAGCGGCGATCGTGCGCTCGGTGCGAAGGTGCTTGAGACGGTTTCGGTGATCGCGGAACCGCCTGGAAGTTAGTTTAATCCAAGGTGATCCAGCGCAATCCATGGCAATTCAAGCGATGACCAATACAGAGCGTGCGTTGACATACGCAATAGAAGATCAGCAGCGCATGAGCGAGGCGAAAAACTATTTTGCCTGGCAAGGCCGGCTCGTAGCCCCCGAGCTTGGCCGCCGGATTGTGGAAGTTGGATGCGGCGTAGGGAACTTTACTGAATTTGTGTTGGGCCGCGAAGCCGTGCTCGCGGTGGATATAGATGCCGAGTGCATTGAGCGCGTCAGGGGGCGCTATGCCGGTGAGGAAAATCTGCGCGCCGTTGTTTGCGACGCCGAGTCTGGCGAATTCTCTACCCTCGCGAGTTTCCAGGCCGATTCGTGCGTTTGCCTCAACGTGCTCGAACACATGCGCGATGACCGCAAAGCCTTGAGCAACATAGCATCGATTCTCGTTCCCGGCGGCGCAATTGTGCTTCTCGTGCCTGCGTTTGCGCGCCTTTACGGCCCAATCGACAAAAATCTGGGCCATTACCGGCGCTATAGCCTTCGCTCTCTGCGCGAGCTCAGCGCGGCAACCGGCTTGCGCGTCAAGGCGTCCTATTACGTGAACAGCATCGGATTTTTCGGCTGGTGGGCGAATGCGCGCGTTTTCAGGCGCGAAGCTCAGTCGGAGGCGCAGATCAAATTATTCGACAATTTTGTGGTTCCATTTCTCTCCGCCTTTGAGAGTTTCACGCGGCCTCCCTTCGGCCAATCGCTTTTTACCGTGTTGCGGAAGCCATGAAAATTTCCGTCATCATCCCGGTGTACAACGAATTCCGAACCTTCAACCAGGTGCTGGAGCGCGTCCAGCGAGCCGCTTTGCCCCACGGCTGCTCGAAGGAAATCGTCGTGGTGGACGATGGCTCGACAGATGGAACCGCGCAGATACTCGGTGAACATGTCCGCGCAGGCGTGATCGTGGGCCAGCACTCGGATGTGAACTTCGGAAAGGGCGCGGCCATTCGCACCGGAATTGCCGTCGCGTCCGGCGACATCCTCATCATCCAGGATGGCGACCTCGAATACGATCCCAGCGACTACGAGCGAATCCTGACGCCCATCGTGAAAGGTGAAGCGGACGTTGTTTACGGCTCGCGGTTTCTTGGAAAGCCCGCCGGAATGGCTACAAAATATCGGATCGCGAACTGGATTCTCACCGCCGCGGCGAACCTGCTTTACAATGCCGGACTCACGGATGAAGCTACCGCCTACAAAGCATTTCGCGCCTCCGTCCTGCGTGAACTTTATCTCGGGTGCCAAAGATTCGAGTTTTGCCCGGAAGTAACGGCTAAACTTCGGCGCTTGCGTTACCGGATTCACGAAGTCCCCATCACCTACAACGCGCGTGGCATTGCCGATGGTAAGAAAATCCGCTTTCGAGACGGCGTCGAAGCGCTGTGGACCTTGCTTAAATATCGCGTGGCGCCACGCAGGACTTTCCTCCGGCAAGAAGCCGCTCCGGCACTCGTTGCCCATAGGGAGCTTTACTAGGGCTCCTGAGTACTTCGCGATTCATGAGCATCGCGACCTTTCCTCGTCGAAACGAATCACTATAGTGATCGAATATGCGTCCTGCTATTCTTAAAAGCGCGGCGCGTGATGATACCGCGGCGATTGCCGGGGCATCGAGGGAATGGGTGAAATGGCAAATTCCAAAGGCACAAGGGTTCTTGCCGTTATTCCGGCCCGCTACGCCTCGGTTCGCTTCCCCGGGAAACCCCTGGCAACGATTGCGGGGCGTCCCATGATTCAGCACGTGTTCGAACGCGTACGGCGCGCACAGCTCGTTTCGCGGGTTGTGGTTGCGACGGATGAAAAGAGCATCAAGGAGGCGGTAGAGGCCTTCGGCGGGGAAGCGGTATTAACCCGGCACGATCATGCGACCGGCACGGACCGTGTAGCCGAAGTCGCGCTCCATGAACCCGCGGAAATCTACGTCAACGTGCAGGGAGATGAGCCTTTGATCGATCCCGGGACGATCGATTCGGTGATCTCCGCGATGCTGGAAGACGAGCGGATGCAAATCGCCACGCCGTGCACCGCCATCGACCAGCCGAATGACATCATGGACCCGAATTTCGTGAAGGTCGTGCGCGATTTCGAGAGCAATGCGCTCTATTTTTCTCGCGCTCCGATACCCTGGGTTCGCGAAAGGACCGGAGCGGCTGCCGCACGCCACTGGAAACATCTTGGCCTCTATGCTTTCCGGCGCGAGGCGCTCGTGGAATATCCGACGCTTCCGCCAGGAGATCTCGAGCGAATCGAGCAGCTCGAGCAATTGCGCTGGCTGGAGAATGGGTTCGTGATCGGGGTGGTCGAAACGGATTACGACGCGGTGAGCGTCGACGTTCCAGCGGATATCGAGCGAGTGGAACAATTGATGGCGGCGCGCAGCGAGTCATGAAATGGTTCGGGACGCTGGGCCTTGTCCTGCGCCTAAGAAATAGGAAATTTTTCCGATCCAAAATCCTGATTTGACACCCGCGAACTTTCTGAACATAATGCGTCGTACGGCGACTTTTCCGGGAGGAAGCCTAGTCAATTGCGGACCGGCCCGAAATACATTTTTGTCACGGGCGGCGTGGTTTCTTCCTTAGGCAAGGGAGTTGCGGCGGCTTCGATGGGCTGCCTGCTGGAAAGCCGTGGACTCCGAGTTACCCTCCAGAAGTGCGATCCCTACCTGAACGTCGATCCCGGCACGATGTCTCCCTACCAGCATGGCGAGGTGTATGTCACGGATGACGGCGCGGAGACCGATCTCGATCTGGGGCATTACGAGCGTTTCACTTCGGCTCATCTGACGCGCGATCATAACTGGACGACCGGCCGCATCTACGAATCGATCATAGCCAAGGAGCGACGCGGCGATTATCTCGGCAAGACGGTGCAGGTGATCCCTCACGTCACCGACGAGATCAAGGCCGCTTTTCGTAAAGTAGCTGACGGAGTAGACGTGGTGCTGGTGGAAATCGGCGGGACGGTGGGCGACATCGAATCGCTTCCGTTTCTCGAAGCCATCCGGCAGATGCGTCTCGAGCTTGGCGCGGAGAATGTGGTTTTCGTCCACTTGACGTTGGTTCCCTACATCGCCGCGGCCGGCGAACTCAAGACCAAGCCCACGCAGCACAGCGTTAAGGAAATGCTCAATATCGGCATTCAGCCGGATGTTCTGATTTGCCGCAGCGACCGCCCCCTGGGGCTTGATCTGAAAGCGAAAATCGCGCTCTTTTGCAACGTGGCGGAATCGTGTGTTATTTCCGCGCCGGATGTCAGCAATATTTACGAAGTGCCGATGTCGCTCGCCGCGGAAGGCCTCGACGAGCAAATCCTGCGCCTGCTGCGCCTGGAAGCGGCGCCCCGTGATCTGAGCCGGTGGCTTGCCATGCTCGAAGTTCTCGAGCAGCCGCAAGGGGAAGTTCGCATTGGCGTGGTGGGGAAATACGTGCAGCTCGAAGATGCCTACAAAAGCCTGCGCGAGGCCCTTATTCACGGTGGGCTTGCGAACCGCCAGCGCGTGGTGATCGAGTGGGTGGAAGCAGAAGATATTGACTCGCCCGCCGCCGCCGAGCGCCGCTTGCGCCACGTAGACGGAATTCTCGTGCCGGGCGGATTCGGCAAGCGCGGCATCGCCGGCATGGTAAACGCCATCACGTACGCGCGCGGAAAAAAAATACCGTTCTTTGGCATTTGCCTGGGAATGCAGTGCGCCACGATTGAATACGCGCGCGTCGCGGCGCGGTTGGAGCGGGCCGACAGCACCGAATTCGATCCGGGCACGCCGAATCGCGTGATTTATAAATTGCGAGAGCTGCTCGGCGTCGATGAAATGGGCGGCACGATGCGTCTTGGGTCGTGGCCCTGCAAGATCGAGCCGGGCTCATTCGCGCACAAGGCGTACGGGCAAACGGAAATTTCCGAGCGCCACCGTCACCGCTACGAATTCAATTGTGAGTATGAGGACACGCTTACGCGCGCCGGCTTCCGGATCACCGGCCGCACGCCCGATGGGGTTTACGTCGAAATCGTCGAAGTTCCGGACCATCCCTGGTTCATCGGCTGCCAGTTCCATCCTGAATTCAAGTCGAAGCCCCTTGCTCCCCATCCTCTTTTTGCCGCTTTCATACGCGCCAGCGTTGCGAACCGACATCACCGCCTTGGCGCCACCGCCGAGACGCGCGTTTCCGCCGCCGACTCTTCTGCCAACTAACTGTTTTTGTTCGTTTGAGGTGAGGAATCGCTCGCCGAAGATTGTTGAAAGTGGCTGACTCGCGGGTATACAAGTATGTAAGCAATTCTGTGGACCGAGGAATTCCGTAACCAGCGGCTGCCCGACCAAAGCGAGGAATCTGCCATGAAACGCGAGTGGGACGAACACATTGAAGCATCGAACAGCGGTTCGAATTTCACGAGGCGCGTCCTTCTGCAGCGTGTCGGGATGGTGATTGCGGCGAACGCGGTTCCCCCGGTGGAGAACGCAAGCGCGCAGCCTGTGATTTCTGCCAGTGACGTGCCGTCGGCAGGCCATGGCGGGGCAGTCATGGATGAACTCAGCGCTTATATGAGCGCAGCGCGTGACCGTTCGTTGCCGGCCGACGTTGTTGAGGCCACGAAACAGCACACGCTCGATACTCTGGCCGCCATCGTTTCCGGTTCGCAACTTGCGCCCGGGAAGGCGGCCATCAAGTTCGCCCGTTCGTATGGAGGCGAGAAAATTTCAACGGTCGTGTGTTCGAATGTTCTCTGTGGTCCGATCGAGGCTGCGCTCGCGAACGGGATGCTCGCTCACTCGGACGAGACGGACGATTCGCACGCTCCATCGGATTCTCATCCGGGGTGCTCGATTGTGCCGGCTGCGCTTGCTGTGGGAGAGCGATTTGGCGTTGACGGCGCACATTTGTTGCGATCGGTCGCGCTCGGCTATGACATTGGAACGCGCGTCAACATGACGCTGGGCGTCACGGAATTTCAAGTTGGCGGCCATGCCAGCAGCCACACGGTCGCGGGAAGCTTTGGTTCCGCGGCGGCGGGTGCTTCGGCCGCGGGTCTTAGCGCGCAGCAGATGCGCTGGGTGATTGACTACACCGCTCAACAAGCCGCGGGCCTTACGGTGTGGCAGCGCGATACCGAACATATCGAGAAAGCGTTCGCGTTCGCGGGCATGCCCGCACGCAATGGAGTTACTTCCGCGATGGTGGTGCAGTCCGGCTGGACCGGCGTGGGCGACGTGCTTTCGGGCCAGTACAATTTTGTGCACGCGTTTTCGCCCAACGCGAACCCCTCCGGGCTGGTCGATAAGCTCGGCGAGCGTTATGAAATTGTTCGCACGAACTTCAAGAAGTGGACCGTGGGATCGCCGATCCAGGCGCCTCTCGACGCGCTGGCAAATTTGCAGAAGCGCCATCCGTTTGACGCGGACCAGGTTAAACAGGTGGTTGTGAAGATTGCTCCTGCCGAGGGGGGTCTCGTCAATAACCGGGAAATGCCGGACATCTGCCTCCAATACATGGTTGCCGTGATGCTGCTCGACAGGACGGCTTCGTTCCGTTCGGCACACGACAAGGCGCGCATGCAAGATCCCGCCGTCGTTCGCCAGCGTGCGAAAGTACAGTTCGTGCCTGACGATGAACTTACGGCTCTGTTGCCTGCCCGCGTTGCCATCGTGGAAGTCACTCTTACCGATGGAACCCGCCTCACAGAGAGAGTCGCGGCTGTGCGTGGCACCGCCCAGAATCCGATGACACGCGAGGAAGTAGTCGATAAGGCGCGAGACTTGATGGAACCCGTGCTGGGCAAGGAGCCTTGCGCCAAACTCATCGACAAAGTGCTCGCTCTCGATAGCGTGAAAGACATTCGGGAGCTTCGGCCTTTGCTGCAGCTTTTCTGAATTGCGCCGATATTGACGAGTTGTTTCGCAATGAACCGAACGCCTGGCGCAAGCCGTCTAATCAACTTCCGACTCAGCTTACGACAGGGGCCAGAGCCATGCGGCTCCTCGAACGCCGCTTGAATCCCCATGCTTGGCTGGCAGGATGGGCGTGTCCGCTTCATTGCCGAATACGTATTCGCGCAATTTTAGCGGAACGTTCTCGTACAATCGCGCGACTCCCGAAAGACCGCCGCCCAGCACAATCACGTCGGGGTCGAGTAGATTGATCACGTGCGCGAGCGACCGCGCCAACCGATCCTCGTAGCATTCGATCGCCGCGATCGCCGCGGGCTCTCCCGCCGCGCTCCTTGCGACAATCTCCGCTCCCTTCAGCTCGATTCCGGTTGCTCGCAAATGGTCGGCCTCGAGGCCCGTACCTGATATCCAGGTTTCGATGCAGCCCGTGCGGCCGCAATAGCAAGCTGGCCCCGGATATTCGTCGGGCTGCGGCCAAGGAAGGGAATTGTGTCCCCATTCGCCGGCCACGCCGTTCATACCGGCGTGCACGCGGCCATCGATTGCAATACCAGCCCCACAGCCCGTGCCCAGAATTGCCGCGAAGACCAAATGCTTGCCCGCACCAGCTCCGTCGGTCGCCTCAGAGACGGCCAGACAGTTCGCGTCATTCGCCATCCGCACTTCGCGCCCGAGAGACTCTCGTAGATCGCGGTCGAATGGCTTGCCATTCAACCACGTCGAGTTCGCGTTTTTAACGCGTCCCGTCTTCGACGAGATGGTTCCGGGAATCGCAATTCCCAGCGAGCCTCGCCGGTTCGTTTGCGATTCGATGCTTGTAACTAGATTCACGACAGCACCCACAGTTGCGTCGTAATCGAATCGCGGCGTCGCAACGCGGTGCCGGGTGAGTTCGCGTCCGTCCGGGTTCAGGGCGAGCGCTTCGATCTTCGTCCCGCCCAAATCCACCCCAATTCGAATTGATTCAATCGTTTTCATAGGGGAAATCCCTCTACCTTGAGCCTTCAGTACTAAAACTTCGTGATTAAATGTTCTCTGTTGGCTCCACGCAAGCTAATTCAAAGTTGAAAAGAGTCCCGAACCCGCATAGGCTGTTGCAGCATCAGGAGGATACAAGTTTTTCGATGGAAACGCCGCCCAACGTGCCGGTTCGCCAATTCTCCGTAGGGAAGATTCGCTTCGGAGGAGGCGCGCCTCTCGTTTTGATTGCCGGGCCTTGCGTCATCGAGAGCGAATCTCACGCGATGGGTATGGCCGAACGGCTGGGCCAAATCGCCGGGGATCTGAAGGTGCCTTACATTTTCAAGGCATCTTATGACAAGGCCAACCGTTCGTCGGTCTCCTCCTATCGCGGACCCGGATTGCAGGAAGGGCTGAGAATCCTCGCCGAGATCCACAAGCGGACGGGACTCCCGATTCTCACGGACGTTCACGAAGTCTCGCACGTGGCACCCGCATCGGAGGTATGCGATGTGCTGCAGATTCCCGCGTTCCTCTCGCGCCAGACGGATTTGCTCGTCGCCGCCGGCCGTTCCGGCCGCGCAGTGAATATCAAGAAGGGACAATTTCTTTCTCCGTGGGAGGTAGGCAATGCAGCGGAAAAAGTCGCGGCCACGGGAAACGAAAAGATCATACTCACAGAACGGGGGGCTTCGTTCGGCTACAAGAATCTGATCGTTGACATGCGCTCGTTTCCCATCATGCGGCGGTTCGGATATCCGATCATTTTCGACGTCACCCATTCCGTGCAGTTACCCGGAGGGGAAGGGAATGCGAGCGGCGGCCAACCGGAATTTATCGAGCCGCTGGCACGCGCGGGAACTGCCGTCGGAATCGACGGGATTTTTCTCGAGGTCCACGACAATCCGGCGAAGGCACTCTCCGACGGAGCCAATGCGTTGCCCCTTGAGCAATTGCTACCGCTGCTGGAGAAAATCTTGCGATTAGCAGCGCTCACGCGCGAATGGGATGCTCCGCAGATGACCGCGGCCAAACAATGAATCCGACGAAGCCCGTCAAGTCCGCTGCCGAGCAGCGGCTCGCACACTCGAATGCGGCCCCTAGCGCCATCGAGACCGCGAAGCGGGTGCTGCGAATCGAGTCTGAAGCCATCGTGGGCCTGATCGATCGGCTCGATAAGCGATTTGAAGACGCCGTCGAGCTTCTCTATGCGTGCAAAGGCAGAGTGGTAGTCACCGGCCTGGGCAAATCCGGGCTCATCGGCAGAAAGGTTGCGGCAACGTTTGCGAGCACCGGCACACCGTCCGTGTTCTTGCACGCCGCCGAAGCGCTTCATGGCGACCTCGGCATTCTTACCGCTGCCGACGTTCTTCTGGCGATTTCATCGAGCGGCGAAACCGAGGAGCTCATCGAGTTAGTCGAGGCAGTGAAGCGCCTCGGCATTCCTCTAATCACGCTCACCGCTAACTCTCGATCGACACTCGCGTCCGCGAGCGACATCGTGCTGGACATCGCCGTAAAGGAAGAAGCCTGCTCGCTCAATCTAGCGCCCACCGCATCGACGGCCGCGGCACTCGCGATGGGAGATGCCCTGGGCATCTCGTTGCTCGATCGCCGCAGCTTCAAGGAAGAAGATTTTGCCGCGTTACATCCCGGCGGTCGGCTCGGGAAGAAACTGCGCCGCATCGAAGCGCTGATGCATACCGGTGACGATGTGCCGTGCGTTCTGCCCACCGCCAAGATGCCGGATGTGATCTACGAAATGAGCCGCAAGGGTCTTGGCCTGGCAGCGGTGGCGGATGCGGACGGACGGCTTCTCGGCATCATCACGGACGGCGACCTGCGCCGCGTGATGCAAAAACGGAAAGAAAACGTGCTCGAGCTCGCGGCCGCGGATTGCATGACGGTGAATCCCGTGACCTTGCCGCGCACGGAGTTCGGAGCAGCCGCGCTGCGCCTCATGGAAGAAAGAAAGATTACTTCCGTGCTCGTGGTCGATGCGGAAGGAAAGCTCGAAGGTGTGCTGCACGTCCACGATCTTTGGACGCTGCAGCTGTTCTGATTTAGTCTTTTGATTTGTTCGGAGAGCTTGAAGAATGCCGATTCGCGAAGTGAAATTCCCGGCGAGTGTGATGCGCCGCGCCAAGAAGATCAAAGTCCTGCTGATGGACGTGGACGGCACGATCACACCGCGCGTCGTGTGCCTGCAATCATTCCCGGACGGCGATACCGGCGAAATGAAGGTTTTCGATGCGCACGATGGCGCCGGCTTGAAACTGGCGAGCATCATGGGAATACGCACGGGCGTGATCACCGGGCGCGATTCAACGGCCACCGCCCGCCGCGCCCGCGAAATGGGAATGGAATTCGTCTATCAGGGAAAACCGAAGAAGCTCGAATCCTATAACGAGATCCTCGAAAAGGCGGGCGCAAAAGATGAGGAAGTCGCTTATATCGGGGACGACCTCCCCGATTTGCCGCTGCTCGAGCGGGCCGGGCTTGCAGTGGCTGTCGGCGACGCCGCCGTGGAGGTGAAGCGCGCGGCGCATTACATCACGGTCGCAATTGGCGGCCGCGGAGCCGCTCGCGAAGTCGTGGAACTCATATTGAAATCGCAGGGCCGATGGAAGAAGGCGATTCCGCGGGCGATTGCGTGAGAGCCGATCTGCAATAGCGGGAAATACGCCGGTGGAGCGAGGATTCTCGGGAGTCGGGAGGGAAGCAGAATGATTCGAAGAGATTTTTTCAGAGCGTCAATGGCTATTGCCGGATTGTCCCTGCGACACGATCCGGTATCGAGCCTTCTCGGCACCGAAGATCCGTTCCCAATCGCGCCGGGCCTTACGAAATATGTCTCCGAGTTCATCGTCAACACGAAGTATGAGGAGGTTCCCTCCGACGTGATCGCGCTCGGCAAAAAATCTCTTCTCGATGCATTTGGCCTGGCGCTGTGCGGAGCTGCATCTCCGATTTCACCCCTCGTGTGGAAATACGCACAGATGAGCGGTGTTTCGAATGGAAAAGCCACGGTGATGGGCACCGGAATGAAGGCTCCGTTACGCTTTGCGGCATTTGCGAACGGCGTCTCCATCCACGCCAACGATTTCGACGACACGCAGCTTGCGGCCGAAAAGGATCGCGTATACGGCAAGCTGGTGCATCCGACTGTCACGGTTCTGCCGCCTGCCTTTGCTTTGAGCGAATTGGAAAAATGTTCAGGCAAAGATTTGCTGCTCGCTTACCACGTCGGAGTCGAAGTGGAAACCAAGATTGCGGAAGCGATTTCGCCGCGCCATTATAACGACGGCTTCCATGCCACGGGAACTTGCGGGTCTTTCGGCAGCGCGGCGGCATGCGCGAAGCTGCGGCACCTTGATGCGCTGAAGACCGCGTACGCCTTGGGAATCGTCGCGGCGGAAGCAGGCGGCCTCAACGAGAATCTCGGAAGCATGACCAAGCCGTTTCAGGCAGGCCACGCGGCCGAAAACGGCACGGTAGCTGCTGATCTCGCTTCTCTGGGCTGGACCGCCGCCGACAACATTCTGGAGGCTCCCGCGGGCTATTTCCATGCCGCCGGCGGCGGGTTTGACAACGGCTTAATCATGAATCGTCTCGGCAACCCCTGGACGTTTGCTTTCCCGGGCATTTCGATCAAGCCCTTTCCCTGCGGTTCTCTCGCGCATCCTGCGATGGGTGAATTCTTGCGGCTCATCCGCGAAAACAAGATCAAAGCGGCGGACGTGGAAAAGATCGACATTGGCGGGAACCACAGCATGACGACGACGCTTCTTGACCATCATCCGATGAATGGTCTGCAAGGAAAATTCAGCATGGAATTTTGCCTCAGCATTTTGCTGCTCGACGGCAAAGCGGGCTTGGGCGAATTCACCGACGCGGTCGTGCAGCGCCCCGACGTGCAGGAAATGATCCGGCGTGTGAATTTCTATGTGGATCCGGAGGCCGAGAGCGCGGGCTTCGACAAGATGACGAGCCTTCTGAAAATTCACTTGAAAGACGGAAGGGTGATTTCAGGACGCGCTGAATTCGCGAAAGGGAGTCCGGCAAATCCCATGTCCTACGAAGAAGTGACCGAGAAGTTCATGGGCAACGCCGAATTTGCGAAATGGCCCGCGCAAAAATCCAAGACGATTGTGGAAGCCGTGAGGTCTCTTGAGAACCAGGCGGACGTCAGCGGACTTTCGGTCGCACTGGCAAGCTGAAGCGTCGTTAGAAAGCCGCTGCTGGCACGGCATGTCGCCTTGCGGTGCTACTTAGGCGTAGGCGCTTGAAATTCAGCTTCGTGAAAAATGGAGATGAGCCAATGGCCGTCCGGCTGCTTCCGCATAATTGGGTCGATTAGCCCCTTGCGAATTGGAATCTCCGAGCCGTCGTCCGCCTTCGCCCCGGTCATTTCGAACCGTGCTTGAACGAGCGCGATTTCTGGTGTGAGCATCCAGATTTTCGTAACCGTGTCCGTTCGATGCGCGTCCTTGTAGCGCCCCGAAAAGTTGAATGTGAACCGTCGTTCGATTTCCTTGCGCCCGTGGTACGACATTCCCCTCGTATTCGTGAGCTCCGCGTCTTCGGTATACGTCAACGCCTGCGCGTGGCCATCGTGGCGATTGAAAGCATCCGTGTAGGCCGCAATCGTTTGCTTGATGGCGGCGTCTGCGTCGCTTGGCTTCGTCTGCGCTTGAGCCGGCGAAGCCGCTAGTGAAAGCAAGAAGGGAAAAAGAGCGGCTATTGTAATCGCGCGCATCCGAGCCATCGGACCCTCCGTGGATGTTAGTTTCCAGCTTACCGCGAGTTTTGGCGAACCATCATACAACGCTCGGCGTCGGTTACAAGTCGTGAAGAGGCACACAGCCAATCCTAGAGCCTGAGAGAGCGTTCTGATACCCTCTTGACTGGCGGTGCAATGCATGAGGGTCTCGCGAAGCATTCGGATAGCGCTTCTGCTGACAATCAGCAGCGGTCTGTGCGCTCTCGAAGCGAACGCCTTCCAGTATTATCGAGACCGCTTCGAGCCGGAGCAAAGCCAGGAGAAGGCGGAATTTTCCTGGTCGCGGCTGCAATACACCATGGCGCGATACGGCGGCTCACGATATCGCGGATATGGCTCGTGGTCCACGGATTACCCAAAAGCCGACCGGCAATTTCTGATCGCCCTGAAACGCCTCACGCGCATTGACGGACGCTCCACGGAACAGGTCGTGGATCTGGATCACGACGATATCGACAACTATCCCTGGATTTACGCCGTTCAGGTTCAGAGTTGGACGTTTACCGAACCGGAAGCCAAACATCTACGGGAATTTTTGCTCAAAGGCGGGTTCCTGATGGTCGATGATTTTCATGGCACAGTCGACTGGGAAAATTTCATGCGGGGAATGCGCATGGTTTTTCCGGACCGGCCTATCGAGGATCTTGAAAACAAAGACGAGATTTTTCACGTGCTATACGATCTGGATGACCGCTTCCAGGTGCCCGGCGAGCAGTACGTCAATACGGGAAGAACTTACGAGAAGGACGGGTACGTTCCGAAATGGCGGGCGATTCGAGACGACAAGGGACGAATTATCGTCGCGATTTGCCACAACATGCATCTTGGCGATGCATGGGAATGGGCAGACAGCCCTGAATACCCCGAGAAATTTGCCTCCATGGCTTTTCGCATCGGCCTCAATTACATCATGTACGGAATGACGCACTGACCGCCCGTTAGGACTAAACTCTCCGGGTATTATGATGAGCGACGAGCCGCCGCAAGCAAATTGCGTCGGGCGACAAACGGCTCAATCAGCCGCGAAACCTTGGCCCCCACCAAGCCATACACGCCGCGCGAATAACGCGCAATGATGGGCGAACTGGCCATAAAAACGGTGAACGCGTCCGAATTGATACCCGCAACTTTACACAAAGCCTCGAACCTTCCCCATTCGAGCAGGGGCCCATGCTTTCTCACTACATTGAACATCAGGAACTCCGTTTTACTCAGCTGACGTTCGCGGTTTATCGGGCGGCTCGCTAAAACCATTGGACCTTTGACGCGGCACATCGGAAGTTGCCGGCAGAACTCCAAGAGAATCGCTTGCGGCGGATCGAGGCCGCGCGTGCGGGAGACGGCCGTGGATAATTGCGGGATGTGAATTTCCGGCGAAACGGCGAGGACTTTGGCAACTCGATTGATAAGGCGATTTCGCGGAATCGAAGACAGCCAAAACCATTGGTGCTCAGGTCCTGTATCCAGCCAGGCGAAATCTTTTCTGGTTTGAAGTATTCCGGCAACAAACTCAGGCGTCAGGGACAGAGAATGCGCTTCATTAACCAGCTCCGCGATATCCGCGATTGCCGCCGTTCCCCAATGCCGAACCGTGTTAGCCGCGGCGCGAACGATCTCCGGTGCCCAACTGCGGGTCTGTTGCGACATCACAAACCGTTGGCTATGGATGGTCTCGACGCGAAAGCTGCATGGATGGTCCAGAAGGCGAGCGGCAGCGACCAAACCCTCCAGTCGGAACGGTTTTTGAGCAATGAGGTTTCTCACTAGCGCTTCCTCGATTTGAGCCGCCGGGGCCGGCATGTGAGAGTGAACTAATTTCAGCGCTCGATACAAAGCGGGAGAAAAAGGCTGTTTACCGGAGTAGTGGTGAGCAAACTGGTCGCCGATTTGCCGCACGCGCTCGCGGGTGAGTCCAAATTCATTTCCTGCGCTTTGCAGGGTGCAGGTACCGCGGCCATCCCAGCCAAAATAACGAGCTGCAATTTGCGTGTTCCTGGGTTCCGACACAGCGCTGGCCAGATCGCGTAGTTCGTCTTCCAAAGAAGCTTGTGGCAGGGACGAAACCAGCAGCAGAAGCGCGCGGATCTCGGCGATGAGGGCTTTTGGGTCTGCCGGGTCGACGCGCCGTTCCGCGATTCGGCCGGCAATTTCGCCGAGCGATGGCCGCGCATTTACGGACCAACCCCGGGAAATCCGAACCGTGGAGCGCACCAGGCTTCGCAGATACTTTCCGAGCCGGGGATCGTCAATACGAATCAATTCCGTGTCAGGACTATCCCGCAGCTTCAGCGCCTCGCGAGTGAGAACCGCATCCAGGGAATTCTTGGAGCGGGCATTGCGGAGGGCGTCCTGCGGTTGCGAAGACGGTTGGTTCTGGGCGCTCGCGGTTTCGAGCGCGGCGAGCAGATCTACCAACGATTTTGCGCCCAAAGCCCGAATACCGAGAATTTGCCTGATCGTCAAGTTTCGAAGATCTTCGGCGCTCTTGATCACCTTCGAGCGCTTGAGCTTCTTGAGGCAGTTTAGCGTCCTTACCTCAATATCCAGGTCGTCGAAGCTTGCACCGGGCGGAGCCGGCAGAGTACGATGCAACACTTCCTTTGGCAATGAGTGGATGCGGGAGGCAGTGGTGCTCACGACCAGTTTGCCGAGCTCACGGCAGGCTTTCTCATCGAACTGCGTCCAGCTACTCTCATCAAGTTCAGCTAATGTCACGCGGGTACGCCCCAGTTTCCGGGCCGCTCGGTGGGGAACTTGAACCTCCAAAATTTCTCGAAGCGATAATGGAGCGATGCGAAAACCGGGTCGTGGGTATCTTGATATACTCATATTTGGCCGACGTTCGAACGGGTTCACCACACCTGTAGTAGGTATCCGTCCGTTTTTAAAACCCTTCCTATTTGAATTTTCACAGAGATCTAACAAAGACATAATTAGCTCAAAAGCGACTGCTCCTTGGCTTTCGTTCCAGCGGAACTAATGGAACCTGACTGTAAGATGCACTACAAAGTGCTGAGGTGGCTTAAAGCGAGCAGGTCTACGCTCTCTTTCACTCGGAAAACCCTTACGAAGGTGCGGAGGATCTTGCGCCCGAACTACGCCCGCCCCGGTTCAAGACCTGTTGAACCGAACATCGTGCTTGCGCGTGGTTTAGTGCCCATCTAATTGCCACTATCGTGTTTTTTCGACTGTGCCTTCAGATACTGATCATACCACTGCACCATGGGCGCTGTGAACACGGTGGCATGCTCTCCGACAAACGTTGACTCGTGGTCGCTGTCGGGGACGCGGATCATCTTCACCGGCGATCCGGCTTTTTCGAGGGCCTGTTGGAATTCTTCCACAATGGCGATTGGGATTTCCTTGTCCTGTTCGGCGTGGACGATCAAGAACGGCGGTGCCCCGGCAGAGACGTAGTTGACGGGGGAAGCGTCCATCAGCTCCTTATAAAGCGCGGAGTTGGCGGGAACCTTGGAGGTGACAAAATCGCCTATAAAGCCTGAGAGAAATGCATCGTCCTCGACCACTGCCGCATTTTCGACCAGATTTGCCGGCGTCCCGGCCGCCACGACGCATTGAAGCTTCGAACTCGTTTGACCGACGGCGGACATGTCATGCGGCGTTGGCTTACCATCCATCAGGCCCACGAGGCTTATCAACTGGGCCCCCGCGGAAAAACCAGCTCCGCCGATGTGGTCAGGATCGATCCCAAAGCGTTTTGCGTTGAAGCGCACGAACCGGACGGCCCGCTGGATATCTGCCAATTGCGCCTCCGCGTGGAAGCGGGGAGCCATGCGGTAATCGGGAACGAAGACTGTATAACCGGCAGCTACAAGGGGTTGTATAAAGGCTTGGAGTTGGACGATATTGCCGCCCGTCTTCGGTGGCTCAGCACCCACCGCGAGAGCCATCCTCCAATGGCCGCCGTGTACGAAAATCACGCCTAACCCGTTGGAGCCTTGCATCGGATGGTAGACATCCATCAAGAGCGCAAGGCCCGAGTACATGCCATAAATGACGTTTGATTCGACTTTGGCTTCGGGTATGGACAGCTTGCGAGCGCCACGCCCTTGTCCCCCCGGCTCCTGAGCCCCTTCCTGAGCGACTGTAGAGATGGATGCGAATGAAAACAGCGCGATGATCGCCAGAATTGCGGCTCCGGCGCGAAGATGGCTGCAAATACTCGAAAAGCGCGTCATAGGACTCTCCTGTGGGTCTACTGCCGCTGCTACGCGAAACCTGCGACTAATGCCAAAGAGGTCTATTCAGAATAGCCACTGTTTTATACACCCATCCCCCAACGCCAGCAATAGTTGATCCACGTGTCTGGTCTGGATATCCGGGGGAAGCTATGCAGGTCTATTTTGACGCCGCCTTCAAACGTGAGGTAATGTACGCTTCCGGTGATTCAATTCTACGGGAGCGGCGCAATGATAGGTTCAAATCGTGTGAGACTTGGGCTTGTTATCGCGGTTGCCGCCATAATCATTGTGATGGCGCAGCAAGCTGGCGCTCAAGCAAGCTACGCGTCTCCCAATGACGTTCCCAATCCTTACAAACCGGTCGCGAACTGGGCGCAGTTGCCGGAGGGAAGACAGTGGGGGCAGACGTCCGGCGTGAGTATAGGCCCGGACGGCAATATCTGGGCGCTTGAGCGCTGCGGCGGCACGAACTGTGCCGACTCCGACCTGTCCCCAATTTTTGAATTCGATCCCTCCGGCAAAATGCTGAAGAATTTTGGGGCGGGCATTTTTGCGCAACCGCATGGATTGTATGTGGACCACGAAGGAAACGTTTGGGTGACGGACGCAATGTCCAAAGACGGGAAGGGCGAGCAGGTTGTGAAATTCAGCCCCGATGGGAAAGTGCTGTTAAAGCTGGGCCAGGCGGGAGTCGCCGGTAAAGGGCCCGACATATTCAACGGTCCTACGTATGTGGTCGTCGGCCGGAACGGCGATATCTTCGTCGCCGACGGCCACGATCCAAATTACGATAGTTCGCGCATCGTGAAATTCTCCAAGGACGGAAAGTTTCTTAAGACGTGGGGAACGAAAGGGTCGGGTCCCGGGGAGTTCATGGGAACTCACTCCATTGCAATCGATTCCCAAGGACGGCTGTTCGTCGCCGATCGCGGCGATAACCGCATCGAGATCTTCGATCAAGATGGCAAGTTCATCATGGACTGGAAGCAATTCGGGCGGCCGAGCGGGCTATTTATCGACAAGCACGACATCCTTTACGTCGCGGATTCCGAATCCTCGCAGGACAAAGCGGCCGCGGAATATAACGGCGGTTGCGTAAGGGGAATCCGAATCGGAAGCGTGAAGGACGGCAAGGTAACTGCGTTTATCCCGGGCCCGGCGCTAACGGGTTTGTCGGTAGGACCGGACGGCGTGGCTGCCGACAGTGAGGGAAACATCTACGCGGCACAGGTGACGCCGCGAGGATTACAGAAGTTTGCAACGAATTGAAGCAGGCCAGCGATGCTGTGACCTGTTCCAGAGGCTCTGCGCATGCTTCTATTCCGCGCTGGTCGGTCTCCAAAGAAACTACGGGGCTACTGGGGCTCCTATTGTTCCTGGTGGCGAGCCAGCGTTGCTTTCGCGCACTCGGACATAACCTCGAGAAACTTCGTGTAATTTTCCTGCCCGACGATGAATGGATTCGGTTGGCCGGAGGTTCTCGCCTTTACAGCCACCAGTTTGTCGCCAAACCCGTCCATCACGGGATGATTTTGGAGTTCCACGTCGGCGTGCATTTTTTTGGTCCACTCCTCGAAGTGATCGAGTGACTGAATGAATTGCTTCGTCTGTTCCGGTTGGGGAGGAGCGACGAAGCCGCCCCCGACCATTGCGACGACATGCGTCTGGCCATGATCCTTCACGGGGAAAATCAAACCAAGCGATCCTGGCGTATGTCCCGGAAGATTGACCGGCATCACGCTTTCGTCCCCCAGAGTTATCGCCTGACCTTCTACGGCAATCAGGTCCGTCATCGGAGGTTCAAGGGACCCAAAGCCGGGTCGGGGCGCTTGAGGCTTCGTGACAAAATCCCAATCGGCTGCGGACATCATCACGTGGGTTCCGTAATGCTTCTGCAAGTATGTGGCGCCGCCATAATGGTCGGGATGACCGTGAGTGAGGATAATTAGTTTGATGTTGGCCGGATCGAATCCCAGCGTTTTCAGGCCTGGGAGAAGGACCGAGTCGACATCCTTCTGCCAGCCTGAATCGATCATGAGAAGACCGTCGGACGTGGGAAGGATGAAAATCACGCCTTGCCCGGTGCCATAGGTGCCGGGAATCGCATACAGATTGTCGAAGAGCTTCACCGGGCCGGGATCAGCAGCATTCGCGACGTGTCCGTTTTCGCAAAGGAATTTCTCTTCCATGGGCCAAACCGAACCGGCGATCTTCTTGGCTTTCTCGATGTGCGCGAGAACTTCCGGGGAATCGGGCTTCGCGGGTGGCCTTTGCGCTCGCGTCTGCGCTGCAGGTTGTTCCGTGGTTTGCGGCGATTCTTGCGCTCGTGCAGGCGCGGAATATAAGAAAAGCCCGGAAACTATCAGAGCTGCACACAGCGCTTCAATTTGCGTTGCCATTTAATTTGCCTCTCGCCGCCTATCCCTTGGTCCTTCTGCGATCTCCAACCTTGTAGGAAACATACGGTAGCAGCCGTCCAGCGTCAACTTTATACGATCGGGGCGCAAGTGATTGCCGCCGCATGTGGCGGTTCTTTGGGGCACGAATAGCGATCTCATGGGGACGGCTGCCCCGCTTATGAGTCACGCACGCCACGCATGCGAGCGGCTGCGAGGTCAACTTGACATGAGCACATCGGTGCTGTACGGTTTGCGCAATGACCGACTTAGTCCGAAGATTCCGAGATAAGATTTCGAGAAAAATGTCCAGCGGCGAAAGAGGAAAATGTATGCGTAAATGCGTCCTTGCGGTTCTCGTGATCTTTTTTGCACTGCCGGCCATCGCCCAGCGCGCGCCGGACTGGAGTAAGGTCGAGGTCAAAGTGCAGAAGCTTACGGATAATGTGTACGAGCTCCAGTTTTCGAACGGCACGGGAGCGAATGTGGGAGGGAACGTCGGCGCGTTCGTTGGTGACGACGGAATTGCGATCGTGGACGCCGGTTACTTGCCCGCCGCGGAAAAGCTGGAAGCAGCGCTCAAGACGATTTCGGACAAGCCCGTGAAGTACGTCCTGAATACTCATTACCATCCCGACCACAGCGAAGCCGATGCGTACTTCGGCAAGACGGCCATCATTATCGGGCAGGACAACATGCGCAAGAAGAAGGAATCGGGAAGCAAGACATACCCTCCCTCGCCCGCGATTTCTCTTCCCGTGATCACTTTCAGCGACCGGCTCACGTTGCACATCAATGGCGGCGAAATTCAGGCCATTCATTTCGCGCGTGGCCATACGGCCGGCGACAGTATCTACTTCTTTCCGCAGGGAAAGGTAGTCCAAACGGGCGATGATTTTGTCAACTGGGAGCAGCCTGGTTTTCCGGCGATCGATATGGAAGGGGACGGGAGCGGCGGCGTGCAAGGGCAGATCGATGTGGCCGAATATATCATCGCGCACGCTCCGGATGACGTGAAAATCATTCCTGGACACGGCCTCCTGGGATCCAAGGACGACCTGAGGAAAGAACTCGACGTGCTGAAAGGAACTTCGGCTGCCGTGCAGGCAAGCATCGATCAGGGCAAGACCCTGGATCAGCTTAAACAGGAACATGTGCTCGCAAAATGGGATTATCTGAATACCCATATCAAGACGGACGTATATCTCGAACACCTATATAACGCGTTGAAAAACAAAAATGGCGGCGCGGATGGCGGTGGCGCGCAATAAGGCACGACAAATTTGTGAGATCTGGAATCAGAAAATAAATTGGGCGGAGACTGCAGGGAATAATTCGCGAAGTCTTTTGCTCAGCGCGGTCGCAAGAACGGAAGCAGATAGGGAAAAGCGATCGCGCGTCCCAAGAGGGCTATACTGAGCCACAGGAATAGCGACACTCCACCCGCCAGCTTTACAAACCAAGCGCGCTCGTTCACTCCTGCATTGGTTACTTTTCCAATGATCGTGAGCTGAAAAATAACGACTACGAGCAGAAAGACCATCTTGTAGAAGAATTGGCCGCTGCGGCCGCACCTGACCGCTTCGGAAAAAAACAATGGCACGCCTGTCGTGATCATGGCTGCCACGCCAGTCCAGATCCACGGCTTGAGTTCGGTAGCCAGTTGTGCGGCTGATTGCCGCCGCATTCTAAAGCCGAGGAGATGCAGATTGAGCGCAAGGACCGAGCCGATGAGCACGGCGACGGATATCAGATGGATGGTCTCGGTGATGGCAAAGATCCAGCCCGACTTGACCCAGGTCCCAAGGAACGAAGCCTCGCAGGACCGAAAAAACGAAATCGGTATAAAATTCACGAATCGCATCTGAAGCACGGAATTGTCCCCTCGGAACTGCCTCGTGAAGCAACAAACTAATTAGCTGGCGAATAGTAGGCGGTCCAGCGTCCGGCAATGATGATTCCCATCCACAGCACGAGCGATACGACGGCGACCATCTTCGCGCGCCAAGGCGCATCCTGGTCCCATTGATCGATATTATGGGCAACCCTCTTATGGAAATACAAAACGTTGAGACAAGCCAGAAACAACATGGCAACTTTAAGGCGAAACGCGAACGCGCCATAAACCTTCAAAGGCTCCGCCAGCACCAGAAGAATTCCGCTGAGGAACATCGCCGCAAAACCGCCAATCGCCCAAGGTTCGAACCGCTCGATGACGTCCGCAACCGGTTCCTTCCGCATGGCCCAACCAAGTAGACGAAAATCCAGCCACATAACGGTTCCGACCGAGAAACCCAGTCCGAGGATGTGCATCGTTTCGACCGCACCAAATTGCCATTCGCCTTCGCGGAGAACGTCCGTGACGGGCCAATCGTTGAGCCATTGGCAGAGATTTAGGACTGGATTAGCCATTGGAACGCCGCAGGCAATGCCTCCATGTGCGAGAAAAAACTTCCGGCAGCACAATTTCCAGCAGCACAACCTATCACAAAGCATCTCGCCGCTCACGTTGAATAATAGTTCAAAAGCCCGGATGGCGGCTGCGTGATGCCCCCTCCGTTTGCGTTCGCGGGGTGCATTGCAGGTCGCAGCGATGTATGGATGTCCAATGCCGGCAATTCCGGGATGCTAAGATTCCATTTGGCGGCGCATTACCGCGACAGATCACTCCCATGGGAATACCGGAATCATGGACGGAACGGGTGCCGTTTCTTGAAGCTCTCGGCGAAGACTGGGAGCCGGTGCCACGGGCTGCTTTGATCGCAGCGTCCGCTTTTTACGCGTTATTCTTATTTCAAGAAACGCGGGAAGGGGGCCTGCCGGCTTACATGGATATTGTCTTCATCCCGATTCATGAAGGCGGCCATCTTCTATTTCGCTTTTTCGGTGAGTTTCTGGCCGTGGCGGGCGGGACGCTTTTGCAGTTGGGTGTTCCGTTTCTCCTCGCGTTTTATTTTATGTTCCACCGGCAGGTCCAGGGAGCGGCATTCTGCATTTTTTTCTTCTTTGAGCAGTTCCTTCCGATTGCAACCTATATGGCTGACGCGCGCGCACAGGTCTTACCGCTGTTGACCGTGGGCGATGCCGACTACGTTATCCACGACTGGGAGTATCTTTTCAGCAAATTCGGCGTGCTCGATCACGATATACAAATCGCGCATGCGGTGAGAATTATCGGTTGGGTCGGGATGGTCGGTACTGTCCTGTGGATGATCCGGCGAAGCTTGCAAACGGAGCGGGTTCCCGCAAAGGGAGCCTTTTAGCTCAATAAATCCCGAGGCGGATATCCGGAATATGAGGCAGTGCGAGGGTAAGCGTGCGTCTATAATCACCCAATGTCACCTGGATCAATTCGGCCGGTCCGACATCCCGGAAGCTCCAATTGGAACTGGGAATCGGCCGCGCGGCGCCTGGCAAGCCTTCGGTATCGATTTCTTTTCCCTGCGTGTGCACCTGCGAGAGCGGGACTTCATAAACGAGCTTCGCTTTGGTGTCGACCAGCACATACCGATGACCCAGCAGAATTAGGACCAGATTGGAATCTTTCTTGTTTTTCTTGTCGGGCTGATAGATGTTCCAGGTGAGGGGTATTTTATCGTCGACTTTGACTTGTGCTTCCGTCACCGCCTGCCATTGGATGCTTGCCGCGTCCGGACTAGCGCCGGCGGGGGCGTCCATCGCGACTGTAATGCAAATTAGAAAGGCGATCAGCAAAGCAACGTAGTACAAATAGCGGTTAGGTTTGATCTGGTTTTGGTCTCTCAATGAGAATCTTCCGAAACCGAAAGCGCGCGACGCGAGGAAATGGGGCAATTGCAGACGCGTCCGTGGAACACACTCCAATCGCAACGATTTTATGCGTGAACCTCGCCGAGGGCTTTATTCAGAAGGCGAATGCCCTCGTCCACATCCGCCTTTGAAATATTCATCGGCGGTGCCATGCGAACAACGTTCCCGTAAAGGCCACCCTTGCCAATGAGCAGGCCGTTGTCGCGGGCGCGGTCAAGCAACTGATTGGTTTCGGCAGAGGCTGGCTCTTTGGTTTTACGGTCTTTCACCAATTCGATTGCCTGCATCATACCCATTCCGCGAACATCACCGATCAGAGGGTGCTTCGACTGCAATTCTTCCAATCTTTGGCGGAAATAGCCGCCGACAACGTGGGCATTTTCGCGCAAATCTTCCTCTTCGATGACTTCAATCACGGCGCGGGCTGCAATGGAAGTAACCGGATTGCCTCCGAACGTTGAAATTGTCAGGCCCTGAAATTTGCCCGCCAGTTCGGACGTAGTGATGGCGGCGCCGAGCGGCATGCCGTTCGCGATACTCTTCGCGCAGGTCATGATGTCGGGCGTCACTTCCCATTGCTCGATGCCAAACCATTTTTTGCCCGTGCGTCCGAAGCCGGTCTGGACCTCGTCGGATATGAAAAGGCCGCCGTAATTCTTCACGATACGGTAGACGATCTTGAAATATTCCGGCGGCGGCGTGATGAAGCCGCCGACTCCCTGTATCGGCTCTGCGATAAAGGCGGCAATCGACCCGCTGGTGGTCGTCTGAATCACGCTTTCGACGTCATTCGCGCAGGCCACGCCGCAATCGGGATA
>Ga0182024_10005596_pt1 | contig 28091 bp, 26 predicted proteins | sample P32metaG_FD_120480 | JGI IMG/M metagenome (GOLD analysis project Ga0182024, IMG submission 120480) | Permafrost microbial communities from Stordalen Mire, Sweden - P3-2 metaG (Illumina Assembly) | ecosystem: Environmental > Terrestrial > Soil > Wetlands > Permafrost | place: Sweden: Stordalen...
CGCGCTCGCCCACACTGCGCGGCCCGGCCTGCGCGCGCTGATGAGCGTGGCCCGGGTCGACCCGCTGCGCCTGGACGAGCAGTCGCTCGCGTTCCGCCTGGCTCCGCGCATCAACGCCGCCGGGCGCCTGTACCGCGCCGACAGCGCGCTTGAGCTGCTGCTGACCGACGACGATGCGCGCGCGCTCGAGCTGGCGGGGGAGCTCGACCACGCCAACGCCGAGCGCCGCCACGTCGAGACTCGGATCCGCTTCGAGGCCGAGGCGCTGATCGACGCCCCCGCGGCGGCCTACGTGCTCGCGGCTCCCGGCTGGCACCTGGGCGTGATCGGGATCGTCGCCGCGCGAATCGCGCAGCGCCACCACCGCCCGGTCGTGCTCGTCGCGTTGCCGCATGAGGGCGAGGGAGGGCTGGCGAGCGGCTCGGCCCGCTCGATTCCCGGCTTCGACCTGCTCGGCGGGCTGCACGCCGCCGCCGAACACCTCGAGCGCCACGGCGGCCACCGCGCCGCCGCCGGGGTGACCATCGACCCGCGGCGGATCGACGCCTTCCGAGAGGCGTTCGTCGCGCACGCGCAGGCCGTCCTGCGGCCGGAGGACCTCGCCCGAGGCGAGCGCGTCGACGCGGTCGCCTCGGGCGAGGAGATGGGGCTCGCGCTCGCCGAGGAGCTGCGCCTGCTCGCGCCGTTCGGCGCCGGCAACCCGGCCGTGTCCCTGTTGCTGCCGGCAGCGAGCTTCAGCGATGCCGTCGGCTTCGGCGGCGAGCAGCGCTCCGACCACGCCCGCTTCACCGTCAGCTCCGGCGCCGGCACCGCGCGGGCCGTGCACTTCGGCGCCGGTGCGCGGCTTCCGGTCGAGCCTGGCACGCCGGTCGATGCGACCTTCACGCTCGAGCGCGACGAGTGGCGCGGCGTCGTCGAGCCGCGCTTGCTGCTGAGGACCGCGGCGCCGTGCGACCCGCCGCCGCTCGCGCTCCTCGGGGAGGAAGGCGACTTCTTCGCGCGGGCGTTGGCGGAGCTCGACCGGCCGCTGGGGACGGCGCCCTCGGCGGTCGCGACGCCCGCGCACAACGAGATCGACAACCGCGGCAAGGGCATCGCGTCGCTGATAACGATGCTGCTCTCAAGCGGCGATGAGCTGCTGGTGCTCGTCGCCGACGCCCCCGCGCGGGCCCGACATCTGAGCGGGCGGCTCGGCGGCTTCAGCCTGGCCTCCCACGCGGCGCTCGAGCGCGATCCGGCCCTGGCGCTTGCGTTTCGCAACGTTGTCGCGCTCGACCCCCCGATCGGCGAGCAGGCGCGCCGGCGGCTCGCCGCCGTGCCGTGCGAGCGGACCTACCTGGCATGGGGGGCGCCTGAGCTACGCTTTGCTTCACATACACACGAGCGGGAATACGGTCTTCGCAACTCGCTGGCCGCAAGCTATCGGGCGCTACGCGACCGCGGCGAGCTGGCCGGCCGGGAGCTGGAGACGGTCCTGCGTGGGGAGGCCCCGTCCCCGGAAGCGGCCGGGCGCCTGCTGCGCGTACTCACGGAGGTCGGTCTCGTAGCACTCGACCGCAGGCGGGCGGCGATCGCCGTGACCGAACGCCGCCGGGCGACGCTCGATCTCTCGGCCGCGTACCGCCACTACGAGCAGACGCGAGAGGACGGCCTCAAATATCTTCGATTGACGACAGCGCAGGCGGCGTAGAGCAGGTCGCGACGGTGGCAGAGGCGGAGCTCGCGCTCCTCACCGCACGCGAGCGCCAGCTGCTGGCCGACCTCTTCGCGGTCGTCGAGGAGCACGCCGAGGATTCGCTCGTACCGATCGACCGCGACGCGGTCGCGGCGGCGTTCGTGTTCGCGTGCGAGCACCACGCCGACCAGCGCCGGCGCTCGGGCGAGGAGTTCATCGTCCATCCCGTCGGTGTCGCCCGCATCTGCGCGTCGATGCGGCTGGACACTGAGACGCTCTGCGCGGCGCTTCTGCACGACACCGTCGAGGACACCTCGGCGTCGCTCGAGGAGGTCAGCGAGCGCTTCGGCGAGGAGATCGCGAGCCTGGTGGACGGCGTCACCAAGCTGACCGGGATCACCTTCTCCTCGCGCGACGAGGCCCAGGCCGAGAACTACCGCAAGATGATCGTCGCGATGGCGAGCGACGTGCGGGTGATCCTGATCAAGCTCGCCGACCGCCTCCACAACATGCGCACGATCTCCGCGCTGCCGAAGCAGAAGCAGATCGAGAAGGCCAAGGAGACACTCGAGATCTACGCGCCGATCGCGCACCGGCTCGGCATCCATGCGCTCAAATGGGAGCTCGAGGACCTCGCCTTCGCGACGCTCCACCCCCGCAAGTACGAGGAGATCAAGGTGCTCGTCGCGCAGCAGCGCGACGATCGTGAGCGCTACGTCCAGGCCGCCGGCGAGATCCTCCAGCGCGAGCTCGACTCGCTCGGCATCAACGTGGCGATCTCCGGGCGCGCCAAGCACTTCTACTCGATCTACGCGAAGATGACCCGCAAGGGCCGCGAGTTCAACGAGATCTACGACCTCACGGCGATGCGCGTCGTGGTCCAGTCGACCAAGGACTGCTACGGCGCCGTCGGTGTAGTGCACTCGCTGTGGAAGCCGCTGCCGGGCCGTTTCAAGGACTTCGTGGCGATGCCGAAGTTCAACATGTACCAGTCGCTGCACACGACCGTGATCGGGCCCGAGGGGAGACCGCTCGAGATCCAGATTCGCACGCGCGAGATGCACGACATGGCGGAGTACGGCGTCGCCGCGCACTGGATGTACAAGCAGGCCCAGCGGCCCGACCGCAGTGCCCGCTCGAATTGGTCAGCCGACGAGGAGAAGCTGAAGTGGCTTCGCTCGATGGTCGACTGGCAGAGCGAGACCTCCGACCCCAAGGAGTTCATGGAGACGCTGCGTGTGGACCTCTTCGAGGACGAGGTGTACGTCTTCACGCCCAAGGGAGAGGTCAAGTCGCTCGCCGCCGGCGCGACCCCGCTCGACTTCGCCTACGAGGTTCACACAGACGTCGGCCACCGTTGCGTCGGCGCGAAGGTCAACGGCAAGATCGTTCCGCTCAGCTACGAGCTGCACTCCGGCGACATCGTCGAGGTGCTGACGTCCAAGCGCGAGCGCGGACCCTCGCGCGACTGGCTCGCGGTGGTCAAGACCTCACGCGCGCGAAACAAGATCAAGCAGTGGTTCAAGGCCGAGAGCCGCCAGGACACCGAGCACACCGGCCGCGAAGCTCTCCAGGAGGCGCTGCGCAAGCAGGGGCTGCCGGCGCAGCGGATCACCGGCTCGGCGCTGCTCGCCGACGTGATCCGCGAGCTCGGCTTCCGCAAGGCGGACGACTTCTACATCGCGCTTGGCGCGGCCAAGATCTCGCCGAAGACGGTCGTCGGCAAGATTCTCCAGCGCCTCAAGCAGGGCGAGGCGGCCGACGCCGAGCAGACCGCCGCCTCGACGCTGATCTCCTCGCGCCGCGAGCGCCGTCGACCGACCAACTCCTCGACCGACTTCGGGATTCGCGTCGAGGGCGTCAGCGACGTGCTCGTGCGCCTGGCCAAGTGCTGCCGCCCGGTCCCTGGCGATGAGATCGTCGGCTACATCTCACTGGGGCGCGGGATCACGATCCACCGCGGCGACTGCTCCAACGCCAAGGCGCTCAGCCGCGACGCCGATCGCTTCACGCCGGTCGCGTGGGAGGGGGGCCAGACGACGGGCTTCAAGGTCGAGATCCAGATCGACGGCTGGGATCGCCACCGGCTGCTCGAGGACCTTTCGCGCACCTTCTCGGAGGCCGGCATGAACATCGTCGAGGCGCAGTGCACGGCCAACCCGCCGATGATCCGAAACCGCTTCGTCGTCGAGTGCGCCGATACCCAGACCCTGAAGGCGACGATCACCCGGCTTCGCAACATCGACTCGGTCTTCGACGCCTTCCGCGTCACGCCCGGCAGCTGAGCGCGGCCGAGCGAGCCGGGGTATTCGCGGCCTGCCGCTAGGAGACGACGCTCAGCGCGCGCGGGCGGATCGTGAAGCGCGCCTCGCTCACCTCGCCGATGTAGTCGCCGTCGACCTGCAGCGGCAGCGGCCGCCCAGTCGCGCTGCTGACCGTCAGCGAGGTGGCGCCGCTGAAGCCGCGCACCTGACGGTGTCCCGAGACGCGCGCCGCGGCAATCGCGCCGCGGGCGATCAGCGACGGGGCGCCGAGCAGGCTGGCGCGGCGCAGGACCACGCCGGAGAGCGTGCCGCCGTCGAGCGTCGCCCCGTCGGCGAGGTCGATCGGGTGATCGTGGAAGTAGGTGTAGTGCTCGGCGTTCTGGACGATCGTGGTGACGCCGGAGAGCGTCTCGCCGCCGACGTTCACGAACATCCGCGGCGGCGCGATCAGATAGCGGCGCGTGAACGTCGCAAGCGCGGCGGCGAGGAAGAAGTAGGGGCCGAAGCGGGACTTCAGGCGCGGCCGCGAGTCGACGCCCTGGACCACGCGGGCGTCCATCCCAACGCCGGCGCTAAAGGTGTACAGACGCCCCTCGACCTCGCCGAGGTCGACCAGCCGCGGCGCGAAGCGGTCGGCGACGCCGAGCAGGTGCTCGGTCGCGTCGACTATCTCGCCGGGGATCCCGAGCAGTTTGCAGTAGACGTTCGCCGAGCCGCCGGGCAGGCAGCTGAGCGCCACGCCCGAGCCGGCCAAGCCGTTGGCCACTTCGTTGACGGTCCCGTCGCCGCCGAAGGCGATCACGAGCCCGTATCCCTCGGCGGCCGCCGCGCGCGCGAGCTCGACGGCGTGCCCGCGGCGCTCGGTCTCGACCGCGTCGACCGCATAGCGAGCGGCGAGCGCATACACGACGAGGTTGCGCAGGCGGTCGGAGACGGTAGTAGCGTAGGGGTTGACGACCACCAGCGCGCGGCGCTTGTCCACCTCGGCGATCGGGGCGAGAGTCGCGACGATTCGCTCGACGGCGGTCTCGTTCTGATCGTCCCCCACACCCCTGCTATAGCACGCGGCGTGCGCCCGCCACCGCACGCTTGCCCGCGTCGCGCGCGACGTTATAATGCGCCTACATAGCTGGACGCATCCAGAGGGGTGGAGGGACTGGCCCTATGAAACCCCGGCAACCATTTCGCGCGAGCGGGAACGGTGCCAATTCCATCAGGCTCCAACAACGGCCTGGGAGATGTGGTGGGAGCTTCTGCCTTTCTGGAACCTTCGCCACACGACCGGCGGAGGTTTCATTCATATGGCGGCAGAGAAGCTGAAGTGCAAGGAGTGCGGGACTGCCTACCCGCTCGAGGCCCGTTACGTCTGCGAGCGCTGCTTTGGCCCGCTCGAGGTCGCCTACGAGGCGCTTGACGGCGACGTCGCCGCGCTGCGCCGGCGCATCCAGGCGGGGCCGGGGGACATCTGGCGATACGCCGACTTCCTGCCGCTGGTGGCCGGTCCGCCCGGGCCCTCCAACCATCTGGCCTCCAGGGCCGGCCTGCCCGCCGGCTGGACACCGCTGATCAGCGCCGATCGCCTCGCCGAGCGCCTCGGCCTGCGCGAGCTCTGGGTCAAGAACGACGCCGCCAACCCGACACACTCCTTCAAGGACCGCGTCGTGGCGGTCGCCTCCGCGCGGGCGCGCGAGCTCGGCTTCGCAGCGCTCGCCTGCGCTTCCACCGGCAACCTCGGCAACGCCGTCGCCGCCCAGGCGGCCGCCCTCGGGCTGCCGGCCTACGTCTTCATTCCCGCCGACCTCGAGGAGCAGAAGGTCCTTGCAACCGGCGTCTACGGCGCGAACGTCGTGTCGGTGCGCGGCAACTACGACGAAGTCAACCGCCTCTGCACGGAGCTCTCCGCCGAGCACGAGGACTGGGCCTTCGTCAACATCAACATGCGGCCCTACTACTCGGAGGGGTCAAAGACCGTCGCCTTCGAGATCATCGAGCAGCTCGGCTGGGAGCTGCCCGACCGCTGCATCGTCCCGATCGCCTCGGGATCGCTGTTCACCAAGGTCCACCGCGGCTTCCACGAATGGCTCGATCTCGGCCTCGTCTCCGGGCGCCTGCCGACGATGAACGGCGCCCAGGCAGAGGGCTGCGCGCCGGTGGCCAACGCCTTCGCGGCGGGCGAGGACTTCTGCCAGCCGGTCAAGCCGAACACGATCGCCAAGTCGCTGGCGATCGGCAACCCCGCCGACGGCCCCTACGTGCTCGACATCGCGCGCCGCAGCGGCGGCGGCGTCGATGCCGTCAGCGACGATCAGATCCGCGCCGGCATCCGCCTGCTCGCCGAGACGACCGGCATCTTCACCGAGACCGCGGGAGGCGTCAGTGTCGCCGTGCTCAGCGAGCTCGCCCGGCGCGGCGAGATCGACCCCGACGAGCGCGTCGTGCTGCTGATCACCGGCGATGGCCTGAAGACGCTCGACGCCGTGCGCGGCTCCTTCGAGGAGCACGAGATCGACCCCTCGCTCGATGCGTTCGAAGCCGAGTTCGCCCAGGCGGTCGGCTGATGGCGGCGACGGTCAAGATCCCGACGCAGCTACGCGCGGCGACCGGCGGCGTCAGCGAGGCGAGCGTCGACGGCGCGACCGTGGCCGAGGTCCTCGACGGGCTGTTCGCCCAGTTCGGCGAGTTGCGCGAGCGAATCCAGGATGAGCAGGGGGGCCTGCGGCGCTTCGTCAACGTCTACCTCGCCGGCGAGGACATCCGCTTCCTCGATGGCATAAACACGCCGGTCCCGCCGGGTGCAGAGCTGACGATCCTGCCGGCGGTCGCCGGTGGCTGACGTCCGCAAGGTTCGGTGGCTCGATGACGCCGAGGAGAAGGACTATGCGGCGGCCGAGAGCTACCTCTCGCTGCTGGTACCGCCCGATCAGCTCGCCGGCGTGATCGAGCGCCTGCGCTCGGCTCCCTTGGGCAAGTGGCGCGCGAAGGACATCCTGCGCGCGGCGCGGTTGCCGCTGCTCGAGGCCAAGCAGAGCGAGGAGGTGGCGCAGAAGCTGGTCAAGATCGCCACCAAGGCGGCGCTCTCGCCGATCCTGCTCGTCGTGCTGCGCGCCGAGGTCAGCGCGCAGATCGCCGACGGCTACCACCGCACCTGCGCCGCCTACCTCACCCACGAGGACGCGCTCGTGCCGGGCCGCATCCTCTTCGCCTGAGCGGCGGCGAGCTCAGCCGTGCGCGCTGTAGCTCGAGTGGCCGCCGCAGCGCTTGGCGGAGCCGCCGTAGATCGTCGTGATCGTGCCGTGAACGCCGCCGCCCGCAGTGAAGGCACCGCTGAGCTTCAGCGTCGCCACGACCGACCCCTTCAGCGGGCCCGAGCTGATCATGTCCTTCCCGGCGCTCGAGAACCTGCCCGCGGGCGAGATGCCCGCCTTGGCGAAGACGATCGTCGGCGTGCCGGGCGGGCCGTTGCCGGCGCAGTAGATCGGCAGGGCACTGATGTTCACGCCCGCGATCTCGCTGCGGCCCGCTGAGACGCGGAAGCTGATCGAGATCTTCGATTGCGATCCGCCGAGCGCACCGCGATACACGGAGCCTTTCAACGGTGCCGTGGCGAGCGCCGGGGCTGCGGCGAGGAGCACCCCCGCCAGGCCGCAGGCCGCGACGCGCGCGACCCTCGCTGAGCAACCCCGATCCATCCGAGCAGATGATCGCAGGGCGGTGTGAGCGCAGGCGACGGCGCGGCGCCGATGAGTCGCTTTTGCGAGCTATGCCACGGCAGGCGGCGTAGACGTCTGATCGGTACAGCCCGCGCTCGTCGAATCATCGTTGGCCGCGCCGCACACACCTAAAGTTCGCGCCCCGCCGGTTCGAAGTACATCCCACGCACCACACACATGGGTCGCGGCGAGCTGATGCCAGCGAGCGTCAGCCCATCGCCACCGCCCATTAGGACACAGTCGCCAGCATGCAAGCCAGAATCAATCGCATCCCTATCTCAACCAGATACGCCTGCATTCCGTGGCCCGCGACAGCGAGCCGCTCGAGCGCCTTTGGCGCAACCCTGGCGCGGGCGCGGCGCACGGCAAGGGCCAAGCGCGCGCAGGGGCTGCTGGCGAGCACGCGGCGCGCACCCCTCGACGGCCCGCCCCCCGAGCTCCAGCGCGAGCTCGACGACGCGGCGCGCGTGACGCAGGTGCTCGCCGCCCAGGGCCAGGAGCTCCGCTTCGTCACCGGCGGCGACGGACGCGTTTCGGTCGAGCTCACAGACAGCGCCGGACATCCGCTGCGCGTGATCGGGCCTTCCGACCTGTTCCGGCTGCTCCGGCAGTCGCTGTAGCCGACGGCAGCTCGAGCTAGCGCGAGCGGAGGCCGTCGCGCCGCAGCCCGGCGAGACGGCACTGCGTGGCGGCCAGCCGCGCCAGCGGATCGCTCTGGCGGTACTCGCTCGCGCACCACGACCGCGCGGCGGCGCCGCAGTGCGTCAGCACGCCGCCGCCCATCGAGCCCGGCACGACCAGGGCGACGCAGCCGTGGCGCGACGCGGGCGCGCTCGCGGCCTGCGTGATCGCCCACGCCAAGGTGCCGGCCACGATGATCGCGACGACGGCCAGGAGTCGCCGCTGCAGGCGCGTCAGCGGCTGCGAAATCCGCTGCGCGTGACCGACCAAGACCATGGGCGGCTGAGTATAGGGCGGCCGCTGAGGCCGCTGGCGCAGCCCCTCGCCGTGGCCACGCGCTGGCGCGGTGACGCGAATTCTCGCGCCCGCTCGCAGTTTCACCGCCCGGTCGCAACCGCCGGCCGCCGCCATGCTAGGTTCGGCGCGATGCCATTCCCGGCCGCGGCCGGGGCGCCGGGGCTGGGGCGAAGCTCGCGAGCAGCACCCGGGAGAGCGGAGCTCTCGGGGCGCGGGCCGGTCAGCCGGCCCGGCAGGCCTCGATGCGGCGGTTGTGCCCAAGGGTGCTGGTGAGGAGCGGGTATTTCCCCGCTCACTGCTTGGTTTGCTCCCGGGGGGTGACCGACGCGACACCTGTGGGGGATGTGTGGGCGCGATCAGCGCGACTACCGTCGGCCATGCAGTGAGTACAAACGAGGGAAAGGTGAGCGGCTTGCGAGGAGCACCCCAACGGCACGGAAGCCAGGCGGCGGCGCAATCCTTGATGTCGCGCATGCCAGGATGAGCGCCGCGACGCTTGCGAGCTGGACGGAGCCGCGGGCGCCGTCGATCCGCGCCGGTCGCCTCCCCGAACGCGACCGCGAACCCACGCTCGTCCTGGTCGGCGGCCCGCGGCTGCTGCGCGCGGCCGTCGGCGGTCTGATCAACGCCCAGCCCGGGATGCGCGTGACCGCGTCACTCGGCTCGATCGACGCGTTCGAGGAGCACTGCCGCGCGGCCCCGTCGCGCGTCGATGTCGCGCTGCTCGACGTGGATGACCACCGGGGCGCCTGCGCCCAGGCGGTCGACAGGCTGCTGTCGCTCGATGTGCCCTGCAAGCTGGTGCTGCTGTGCGCCGAGGCGAGCAGCGAGGTGCTGCTGTGCGCGAGCACACGCCGGATCGACGGCGTCGTGCTGAAGGAGTCCTCGCTATGCGAGCTGCGGGCTGCGATCTCACACATCCTCAACGGCTACGCCGTGATGCCGTCGAGTTGGCGCGCTGCACCGGAGCTGGTCGCGCTCACGCCGCGTCAGTTCGAGGTCCTCAAGCTGATATCGCACGGGCACAGCAACGAGGAGATCGCGGAGCTGCTCGGCGTGCGGCCGAACACGATCAAGTTCCACATTTCGGAGATCTTCCGCCGACTCGGCGCGCGCAACCGGATCGAGGCGATCGCGCGGCTCGAGGCGTGCGAGGCGCCCACGCGCTAAGGCGGAAGGAATCTGCCCAGTAATGGGCGCGAAACCTCACCCGCAACGCCGCGACCCCTCGTGCTGCAATTCAGCGAAGCCCGGCGGCTGCGATCCGCCGGGCGCAGTTCTTTAAGGGCTCGGGTCACACGGCTGGGCGCGCGCCAGAAATCGTCGCGGCATCCCCGTGCGACGAGGCTGCCAATGGCCCTCAAAGTGCGACGCGCGCCCGGTGGCTCGGCCCTCCACTCTGGCGAGTGTCGAGTCGGCACGCGGACACGCGCCGCGGCATGTGAATTGCCTGTGCGCCCCGCTGCGGCGCCAAGTGCGCGTTGAACGCGCGGCCGAGTCCTCAGGGCATCTCGCGGTGGGTTGGCGCCGCAAGAGCGGGGCGAACTAGGAGCTGCGGATGCGGTCCATCGGAACCTCCTTCGGTCCGGTCTACGTCTGTTGTACCACCGTCGCGCCTGCTGTCAACCGGAAATCGACGGACATCACGCGAAACGGATCCGTCTCGCCACCGCCGACGCGCTCGCGCGCCGCTCCTGGCTGCCTTGACAGTCGCGTTGCCCCCGTCTAGCCTCGCTTGGGTGCCGGGGCCTTCGGGTCACGGGAGACGCCGAGGCGGGGAGCAGAGTTGTGAGCCATGGGCGCGGGTCGCTGGCCGCTGTGAGCGCACGAGGCCGCTCTGCGCGCCGGCGTGCGACGGTCCTTGCGCTGGCGGCGTGCATGCTCGCGGCTGTCTCGCTTGGCGCGAGCGCCAGCTCGGCGTCGGCCGTCGCACCCTACGTCGACGGCATCGCTGACCAGAACATGGGGAAGTGGAACGGCAACTTCGTCGACAGCCAGGACGTGTTCAACGAGCCGTTCTACGACTACTTCGCGCAGGCCTGGGTCGGCACGCCTCCGTCGCACATCCGCTACGCCCGCTTCGTCACCGCTCCGAACGTGATCGCCCAGGGCGGTGCCTGCGAGCAGAACCTGTTCAACTGGTACAGCTACGTCACCTCGCTGCATCTGATACCGGTGATCGCGGTCTGGGATGTCGCCGAGGGGGGTTGCGCCGATGACGGCGTGCCGTCGAGCGCGAAGTACACGACCGACGTGCAGGCGCTGCTCGGAGCCCTCGCCGGGCTCGGTACGCCGCTGCCCTACATAGAGGCGTGGAACGAGCCGAACGCGTCGGGCGTGTCGGCCGCCGCGGCGGCCGGCCTGTGGAGTGACGCGAGCGCCGTCTGCGCCAGCAATGGCTGCACGGCGCTCGCCGGCGATTTCGTCGACAGCCCTGACCAGGGAGGGCAGAGCTTCAATCCCGGTTGCACGCCGAACCTCACGTTCACGAAGGGGCTCAAGGTCTACGAGGATGCCTACGTCAAGGCACTCGGGAGCTCCAGGCCCGCGATCTGGGCCTTTCACCCGTATGCGGCGGTCAACTGCGAGCAGCCGGCCTCACTCAGCACGTTCGCGGCAAACCTCCCGAGCTCGTCCTCGCCTCCCCAGGTCTGGTTCACCGAGGTGGGGGCGTGGGAGTGCAAGAACGGGCAGTCGCCGCCGCGAGGGACGGCCCGCCAGCAGGCCGACGCGTCCTATCTCGTCAACGAGCTGATGACGTCTGTCTCGCCGGCCCCGCCGACCCACGTCTTCTGGTACGAGATCGCGGCCGCCGGCTACACGCAGAACTGTGCGAAGTACGCGGACTCGGCGCTCTATGAGGCGCCCACAGCGCCCGGCACGCTGCTCGCAAGACCGGCCGCGAGCACGGTCTTCGGGCCCGACACGGAGCTGACGGCCACGACCGGCTCAGCGACCGCCGTCAGCTCGACGCAGGCGACGCTCAACGGCACCGAGGTGCCGGGAGGCATCTACGAGGGCAGCTACAGCTTCCGCTACGGACGGACCAACGCCTACGGGTCCCAGACGCCGACGCTGCCGCTCGGCCCGGGACTCTCGCCGTTGGCAGTCAGCAGCACGATCAGCGGCCTCGCTCCGGGCACCATCTACCACTTCCAGATCGTCGCAACCGACACCGTCGGAACCACCCGCTTCGGACTCGACGGACAGTTCAGGACGCAATCCGCATTGCCGACGCAGCCCGTCTCCCGGTTCGGATTCACCGCCAGCCACTGAGCGGCACCGGGCGGCGGCGCTCAGCGCCCCAGCTGACCGTGGTCGTCGTCGACGGCCGTCGACTCGACATCGCCGGGGCGCCGGCCGCCGTCGCGCGAGGCGAAGCGGCCTGTGGTCGCGACGAAGCGCATTGTGGCGCCGGAGTAGTGGCGCGAGAGCCAGCGGCGCGTCAGCGCGCGGGTGGGCGGAAATATGAGCAGCACGCCCAGAGCATCCGTGACGAAGCCCGGAATGACGAGCAGCACGCCGCCGAGGAAGCCGAGCACGCCGTTGATCGCAGCTGCGGCGGGCGCCCGACGCTCGGACACCGCCAGCGAGACGCGCTCGATTGCAGAGCGGCTCTGGATGCGCAGCAGCTGCGCGCCGAGTACCGAGGTCCCGAGCAGGAGTACGACCGCCAACAGCCAGCCGATCGAGCTGCCGACCTCGATGAAGGCGACTATCTCCACAGCGGGCAGGCCGATCAGCAGGAGCAGCAACATCTCGCCGTCAGCCTACGGTCCGCGGCGCCGTGGCGTCGCCGGCGCGCACCAGAGCGGCCGATTTGCCGTCCGCCCATCAACGCATGTGATTCCATCGTCCTCGCAGGACCGGCTCGTGACGTTCGTCCGAGCCGCGTGCGCGCGGCCTCCGTGCCCGGCCTTGAGCGGCTAGGCTCAGCGCGTGCGCCTGTACAGCCGTGAAGGGGCAGGTCGACCGCCACGAGTGGCCTGGGCCCTGGAGGAGGCGGCCGCCCCCTACGAGGTGGTTCGGCTGACGCTCGAGGAGACTCACGGCGAGGAACACCGCCGCCGCCATCCGCTCGAGCGGGTCCCGGTGCTCGAAGACGACGAGGGCCTGCTGTTCGAATCCACCGGCCTGTGCCTGCACGTCGCCGACCTGCACCCGCAGGCGGGTCTGATCGCGACCATCGGGACGCACCAGCGAGCACTGGCCTACCAATGGTCGCTGTTCGCGATGACGGAGCTCGAGCCGGCCATCATCGAGGCCTACCGCCAACGTGAGCTGGACCCCGAGCGCGCACAGGCGGCGCTGGAGCGCTTCCGCCTCGCCGCCGCCGCGGTCGAGGCCGCGCTCGAGGGACACGACTACCTGATCGACGATCGCTTCAGCGTCGCGGACATCGTCGTCGCCTCGGTGCTGACGATCGCGAAACGATTCGAGGACCCGGCGCTGCTGCCTCCGAAGATCACGGCATATCTGGGCCGGTTGGAACAGCGACCGGCGCGCCGTCGCGCCTACGCGGCGCTCGCGTAGCGCGCGGCCCGATCCGCAGCCGTGCCGCACACACCGTGTCGCCGCGGAAGCGCGCCGCGCACCCGGCGCGGCTGGCGCTCCGCGGTCGCCGTCAGCCAGCGACGGTGCTGTGAACCTCGAGGAACTCCGGCTCGCCCGGGTTGATTCCAGCCTCGGCGAGGATTGGCATAAGACGCTCGGCGAACACAGCCATCTTCTCCTATGATTCCCAAATCTCGCTGACGCGGAGATTTCCCTCCGAGCCAAAGCAGACATGGAACTCCATGCCATCGGGCGGAAAGTCGCCGGATGCCTTGAGGTTGCGAACGACGTCGTCGTACTGCCGGCTGGTCATCGACTGCGGTGTGAAGCGAGCGAGAACGCTCATAGCGAAACCCCCGGTTTGTGTAGCGGTCGTGGCGATCGTACCGGTGACCGGCGGACCGGCAAGTGCGCGTTGCCGGGTGGCCCGTGCGTGGATAGGTTCTGCCGGTGCGCCGGCCCGATTTCACGTCGTCGAGCGGCGTCGGAGCGCTCTCGGCTGCATGGCGGCGTCTGCCCAGTTGGTTGCCCCTGATCGTCCTGCTCATGATGGCGGCGTCGCTGCGCCTCTCGACCCTCTCGCTGCAGAGCCTCTGGTACGACGAGGCCTATACGCCCGTGCACGTGCTGCACGCGGGGCTCGGGGCGACGCTGCACTCGTGGCTGGCAGACGAGAACACGCCACCTCTGTGGTACGTGCTGGTCTGGGCCGTGTCGCGCATTGCCGGGATCGGCGTGCTCGCCTTGCGGATGCCCTCGGCGCTCGCGGGCATCGCGCTCGTCGGCGTCGGCTGGCTGATCGGCGCCGAGCTCGGAACGAGGCGCACCGCCCTCACGCTCGCGGCGATCCTGGCGTTCAATCCGCTGTTCGTCTGGTACTCGCAGGAGGCCCGCGCGTACGAGCTCTACACGCTGTTCGCGGCAATCTCGCTGCTGTGGTTCCTGCGCGCCCGGCGCTCGCACAGCGGACTCGCGCTCGCGGGTTGGTCGGCGAGCTCGATCCTCGCGCTCCTCAGCCACTACTTCGCGTTCTTCCTGATCGCGCCCGAGGCACTGCTGCTGCTGGCGGCGGTCGACTGGCCCCGCGCCGGCGCCAGGTTCTCCCGCGCCCAGCGGCCGACGCTCATCGCGGTCGCGGTGGTCGCGGCTGCTGGCGCGGGGCTGGTTCCGCTCGTGATCGCGCAGGGCGGGCACGGCACCCAATGGATCGGCCAGTGGGCTCTATCGAACCGCGTCGTCCAGATCGCCGGCTACTACCTACTGGGCTACAACGGCTCGGTACTGGGGCACACGCTCCTCGGCGTGAGCGCGCTACCCGTCATCGGCGCGATCGTGCTGGCGGTCATGGTCCTGCGCCGCGGGCGGCTGGAGATTCCAGCGCGCCGCGCCGTCGCGGTCACGGCCGGTCTCGGTGCCGTCGCGATCCTGCTGCCACTCGCGCTTGCGCTCGCCGGCGCCGACTATCTCGCGCCGCGCAACCTGATCGCCGACTACGTGCCTCTGTCGGCGGCCCTGGCGGTGGTGCTGAGTGCGAGCGCCGCTCGGCGGGCGGGAATGCTGCTGACGCTCGTGATTTGCGCTGCCGGCCTCAGCGTCGTCATCGCAACCGACCTCTACCCTCGACTGCAGCGCGGGGACTGGGGCGCGCTCGCGCATCAGCTCGCCGCCGGCTCGAGTAACCGTGCGATCGTGACCGTCGAGGATGGCGCCGCGCCGCTGGAGTACTACCTGACCGGTATGCGCCTGCGCTATCTCAGTTCACGGAGCGCCGTGTCAGTCACCGAGATCGACCTCGTCGGATACGACCCGCTTCGCAGCCGCGTGGGGGCGGCCCCGATGCCGGCGTTCGCCGCGGCGGGGCGTGTCGATGAGCATGGCCTACTCGCCTTCCGCTTTCGCGCCGCCACGCCGCAGCGCCTGAGCGGACGTTTCCTGCGCGGTCTCACGGTCACCATCGGCGCGCGAGCGCGCAGCGAGGTACTCGTACCTGCTGCTGTCCCCGCCGTGCCATCGTCGTAACGCGGGTGCGCCCGAGCGGGCGGGAGGTCAACCGCGACCGCTGCTCGCAATGGTGACGGCTCCCCAGCCCTCCGCCCTGGCCGAGCAACCGCGCCGCGCGACCCGACCGGCTCGCGCATCCGTGGGCACAGGCGTCTATCCGCAGACACCCCTGCTGTGTGCGGTGCGGCCGTAGATCTCGAGTGCTCCGCCGATCACCGGCGGACTTGGGTTGACACGGCTTCCCGTCTGGTCGCCGACCAGCAGGACGCACGATCCCTCGACGAATAGGACGCTCGCGTCGACGTCGGCCACGGCCGTCTCGCTCGAGTCGACCTGCGTCTTGCTGTTGCCCTTGCTCGTGAACCCCGCTGATGTGGGGAGCTGCCTGATCGCGAAGCGTGCGACTGGGCTCGGGCTTTGCGCGATGTCCTCCTTGAGCTGGGCCTGCTCCTCGCTCTTGGCGGCGGCAGGCGAGGCGAGCTCGATCGCCCACGACACGCCCGCGGCGCCGTTGACGCCTGTGGTGTTCTCGGTCAGCGCACCGCGGAAGCCTTCCCCACGCAGACGTTTGGCTTCGGCACCTGCTGTGGGATCTCCTGCCGTCCACGCCGCCGCGCTGCTGGTGAAGCTCGGCGAGCCGAGGGCGGAGAACCCGCTCTCTTCGCCCGCCCGCACGACGTAGGGCGCCAGCGACGTAGAAGAGACCTGATGCCCCGTCGCGGCCCAAGCACCGCCCCAGCCAGCGAGCGTCGCTGCGAGCGCAGCGACGGAAACACTGGCGATAACCCGGCGCACATCAGCCATCCGACCCTCCCTCCGGGGCGCCTGTAGTGACCGGCCCCGGTGCGCGATTCTCCCACAGCGAATCGTTCGCACGGTGCGACACCGCGACATTTGCGCCCCGAGCGCGCCACTCCAACGACATGTTGGATTCACGGACGCCGGCAAATGGTTAGGCACGCCAACGGGCCGGGTAGCGCCTATCTCGAGATGTCCGACGAACTGCCCGTCAGGGACCAGACCAGGGTGAGGTGCGCCCGATGCGCCCGAATCGTCCACCCGCACGAGGAGGCGTGGGTCGAGCTTGCAACGGGGCGTCTGCGAATGGCCGTGCTCGATGAGGTCGACGATTCCGAGCCGTTTCGCCGTGCGTGGCACGTCGACTGCTTCGGATGATCGAACCGAACACTGGCGCGGGCGGCGGTCCCTCGGCGGTGGAGGGCGACAGAGAGCATGGCGCTGAACCTGCGACCTCTCGCTCCGGAGGCGGACCGGAGGAGGCACGAGGCTCGTCCGAATCGCCCAGAAACACTGGGGATTCAGCGGATGGAGAGCGCCAGATGCGCCTCTTCGATTGATCCCAATTATCGGGAGTCATCGCGCTAGCGGCGCGCGATCGACAGGACTGGTAGACGCCAGGGGCCGGCCATGCCGCGTGCTCGCGGTTCTGGCCGTATATGCGATTAGCCCAATTGGCTTGCGAGTCGATGGGGAAAGCATGCGCCTCCGCCATTCAGCGAGCAACCCACGTGGCCGTCAACGAGTCGCGGCGAACGGCCTGGCAAATACTGGCCGGTACAACCGGCGCATTCCCCGCGTAGCTGGCGTCGGGCTGGGGCTGATGGTGGCTCTCGCGGCGTCGGCAACATTCGCGTTCGCAGCGCCAGGGGCGATCACGCGTAGTAAGGCGGTCGCTGCCGCTGCCGCGATCAGGCTGCGCCACACCGACCTGCCCACTCTGAGGCAGGAAAGCAACCCGATCACGCCACACGACCAGCGGCTCAGTTCGCAACTCACAGCGTGCGTCGGGGGCGTGCCAGAGAGCGACGCGTTCGCCAACACCCAATCGCCAGAGTTCGCAACCGCCGGGCAGCCAGCCGTTGACATAGCCTCGGGCAACGAGATCCTTCCCTCAGCGTCGCTTGTCGCCAAGGATCTGGCAGCGAGCGAACGCCCGCACGCACTGAGCTGCATGCTGACCTCGTACGGAGCCCAGCTTCGGGCGTCACTGCCGAAGGGCGACACCGTAACCGGCAGCGTGGCACGGCTCCCGTACGCCGTGTCCGGCAGCACCGCCACTTTCGCCGTCCGGCTGACGTTCTCGGTGCGCGTGACGAACGGCAAGGCGACCGTGACCGTGCCGTTCTATGCAGACGTAATCGGCCTCGCGTACGGCCCTGCCGAATTCAGCGTCAACATCACGAGTACGAACGTCACCCCCTCCAAACCGCTCGAGCTACGACTCGCCGCCCTGCTCGTCGCTCGTGCAAAGACAGCCATCGGCTGACTCGACAGGCGTCCTGACCCGGACGAGCCGTCCCACGCACGCTGACCTCGACCGCGTGTCGTTGTCGAATCGGAGTGAACGCAACAGCGTGGGTCAGCGCATGGCGAGGCGCTCGAGCTCTGGTTGGCCGCGCGGTTGGTGCCGCGCGCTGTCGGGGCGATGTCGGCGCGCACGACACCGTCGCGGCGGGTAACCGCGCGCGCCCGACCGATCTGAACCCAATGGCCACCCGATACTCCAGAACCACCGCGTCTACAGGCGCAACGCCCTACGCGCCCGGCAGGATTTGAACCTGCGACCTCTCGCTCCGGAGGCGAGCGCTCTATCCCCTGAGCTACGGGCGCGGGTGGCAAGGCGCGCCTCGCCTCGCTCGCCTTGAGCATAGCCGGAGCGCTACGCTCGGCCGATATGGATTTCTCCGTGATGTTCGCCGGCACCGCCGGGTCGGTGCCGAGTGCGAGGCGCGGGATGCCGGCGCTATTGGTCCGGCGGGGCGCGGAACGGATCCTGATCGACTGCGGTGAGGGGACGCAGCGGCAGCTGCTGCGCGCCGGCGGGCTGAGCGACCTCACGGACGTCTTCATCACGCACCTGCACGTCGACCACTGGCTCGGACTGCCCGGTCTGCTGCAGACGTTCAGCCTGCGCGACCGCGATCGGGCGCTGACGGTTCATGGTCCGGCGGGGATCGCGGAGCTGATGCGCTCGATGCGACGTGTGTATGGCAAGCTGAGCTTTGAGCTGGACGTGGTCGAGCTCGAAGCAGGCGAGTCGGTGCGCCGCGACACGCTCGAGATCCACGCGATCAACGTCCGCCACCGCGTGCTCGCCTACGGCTACGTGCTTGTGGAGGACGAGCGGCCGGGCCGCTTCGACGCGGAGCTGGCGGCGAGGCTCGGTGTGGAGCCGGGCCCCGACTTCGGGCGCCTGCAGCGTGGGGAGGTCGTCAACGGTGTTGACCCCGAGCAGGTGATAGGCCCACCGCGCGAGGGGCGCAAGGTCGTCGTCTCGGGCGACACCGCCCCGTGCGAGACGCTCGCCCTCGCGGCCCATTCCGCCGACCTGCTTGTCCACGAGGCGACGTTCGGCGAAGAGGAGCGCGACCGTGCCCGCCTGACCGGGCATTCCACAGCGGCCCAGGCCGCCCAGGTGGCGGTCGAAGCCGAGGTCAAGCTGCTGGCTCTCACTCACATCTCCGCGCGCTACGCCGGTCGCGAGCTGCGCGAGGAGGCGCGCGCCGTCTTTGCGGCGTGCGAGCTGCCACGGGACTTCGACACGATCGAGATCCCGCTGGCCGATCGCGGGGTGCCAACGCTCGTGCGCTTCGGTGAGGCGCCGAAGCAGCCCATCTGAGCGCGCTGCTACATTCCCGTTGACCTCCTTTAACCCGGTCCCGTGAGGCCAGGAAGGAAGCGCGAAGTTGGATGCAGCGGAAAAGGTCGTGCTCGACCGCGACGATGTCGCGCGAGCGCTCGTTCGAATGGCGCACGAGGTCGTCGAGCGCAACAGCGATCCGACATCTGCTCTCGCGATCGTCGGCATCCACCGCCGCGGTGTGCACCTCGCCCGTCGGCTGCACGCCCAGGTCTCCGAGCTCATGGCCGGGCCCGTGGCGCTCGGCTCACTCGACATCTCCTTCCACCGCGACGACCTCGGACGCCGTCCGCAGGCCCCGGTCGTGAGGGCAACCGAGATCGACTTCGCGCTCGACGGTGCGACCGTCGTGATCGTCGACGACGTGCTCTTCACAGGGCGCACTGTGCGCTCTGCGATCGACGCGTTGTTCGAATACGGCCGGCCGGCGCGGGTCCAGCTCGCCGTGCTCGTCGACCGCGGCCACCGCGAGCTCCCGATCCGCCCCGACTACGTCGGCAAGAACCTGCCGACGTCGCTGACCGAGCGCGTCAACGCCTCGATCGCGGAGATCGACGGCAGCGACCTCGTGACGATCGGCGTCGCGCCGCAGGCGAGCGTGACGGCGTGAGGCACCTGCTCTCGATCGAGGACCTCGACCGCGAGGCGATCGAGCGCATTCTCGACCTCGCGGCGAACTTCGGCGCCGTCGCCGACCGCCCGATCAAGAAGCTGCCTTCGCTGCGAGGCCGGCTGGTGATCAATCTCTTCTACGAGGCCTCCACGCGCACCCGCAGCTCGTTCGAGCTCGCGGCCAAGCGGTTGTCGGCCGACGTTCTGAATCTCGTCTCAAGCGGTTCGAGCGTCGAGAAGGGGGAGTCGCTGCGCGATACCGTTGCGACACTCTCCGCCTACGGGCCGGACGCGATCGTGATCCGCTCGCCCTACGCCGGCGCCCCCGGGCTGCTCGCCGGCTGGACGCAGGCCGCGGTCGTGAACGCGGGCGATGGCAAGCATCAGCATCCGACGCAGGCGCTGCTGGATTGCTACACGCTCAAGAGCCGCCTCGGCTCACTCGACGGCGCGAACATCTGGATCGTCGGCGATCTGCTGCACTCCCGCGTCGCGCGCTCCTGTATCCAGGCCTTCACGCGGCTCGGCGCCAACGTCACGGTCGCCGGACCGCCGACGCTGGTCCCGGACGCGTTCGCGGCGCTCGGAGCGACCGTGCGTCACTCGCTCGCTGACCTGCGCGAGGCGGACGTCATCTACGCGCTGCGGATGCAGTTGGAGCGGATGGAGCAGGACTCCCAGGTTCCCTCGCTGCGCGAGTACACGGCCCACTTCCAGGTCAACTCCCGCCGCCTCGGCCCGCGCCAGCTGCTGATGCACCCGGGCCCGGTCAATCGCGGGATCGAGCTTTCTGGGGACGTCATCGACTCGCCGCAGTCGCTGATCACCGGGCAGGTCGCGGCGGGCGTGGTCGTGCGGATGGCTGTGCTCTACGAGGTACTCGCGGGCGCCGCGACACCGGCCGACGTCCCCGATGCACAGTCACGCGCGCTCGAGCCACAGACCGCATGAGCGCCTTCACTGCCGCACCACGTCCGCCCGCGGAGCTGCTGCTTCGCGGCGCCCACGTGCTCGACCCCGCAAACGGCATCGACGGACCCCGCGACGTGCTCGTGCGCGGCGGTGAGATCGCCGAGCTTGCCCCGCCTGGGGCGCTTGCTGCCACGGCCGGGGTGGAGACCGTCGAGGGCGAGGGCAAGCACCTCTTCCCTGCCTTCGTCGACCCCCACGTGCACCTGCGCACTCCCGGCCAGGAGCACAAGGAGGACCTCGAGACCGGGACGCGGGCAGCGGCGGCAGGCGGCTACTGCGCGGTCGTCGCGATGGCGAACACGGACCCCATGATCGATCACCCGGCGCTCCTGCGCGGCCTCGTGTTCACGGCGAGCCGCGACGCGCGCGTCCCCGTCGGCTTCATGGCGGCGATCAGCGTCGGGCTGCGCGGCGAGGCGTTGACCGACATGAGCGAGCTTCGCGACGCGGGAGCGGTCGGCTTCAGCGACGACGGCAGGCCGGTCGCATCCGCAGGTCTTCTTCGCCACGCTCTCCGCTACCAGCGGCTGTGCGGCGGCATGCTCGCCCTGCACGAGGAGGATCCGACGTTGTCGGGATCCGGCGTGATGCACGAGGGGACCGTCTCCGTCGAACTCGGCTTGGCGGGGATCCCCGCGGTGTCTGAGTCCACGATGATCGCCCGCGACGCCCAGATCGCCGAGGCCGAAGGGGCGCGCCTGCACTTCCAGCACCTGTCGGCGCGACGGTCGGTCGAGGCCCTCGCGGAGGCCCGCGCGCGCGGCGTGAAAGTCAGCGGGGAGGTGACGCCGCACCACTTGCTGCTCACCGACGAGGACGTGCGCGCACTCGACTCGAGCTTCAAGATGAACCCGCCGCTTCGAACCGAGGACGATCGCCGGGCTCTGATCGAGGCCCTGCGCGACGGCACGATCGAGCTGATCGCAACCGATCACGCGCCGCACGCGCGCGATGAGAAGAACGTGCCGTTCGAGCAGGCGCCGATGGGCACGACCGGCCTCGAGAGCAGCTTTGCGGTGCTCTACACCGAACTCGTACTGCCCCGGGTGATCTCGCTTGAGGTGCTGCTTACGCGCCTCACGGCGGCCGCGCCACTGATCGAGCTCGAATCCCCCGCGATCATCCCGGGCAGGCTCGCCAATCTCTGCCTGATCGACCTCTCGGCTCAGTGGCGCATCGGTGAGGCCGGCTACGAGAGCCGTTCCGCCAACTGCTGCTTCGCCGGCCGTGACGTCTACGGCCGCACGCTTCTGACGCTCGCCGACGGTGCCGTCGCCTTCCGCGAGCGCGCCTTTGCTCTGAGCGCCGCATGAGCTATGTGTTGCTCGAGGACGGCGCCCGCTTCGACGGGGAGGCGGTTGGCGCGCCAGGCCAAGCCACCGGCGAGGTCGTGTTCAACACGGCGATGTCCGGGTATCAGGAGTCGGTCACCGACCCCTCCTACGCCCGCCAGCTGATCACCTTCACCTACCCGCACGTCGGCAACTACGGGGTCAGCGCGGAGGCAATGGAGTCCGATCGCATCCACGCACGCGCCGTGATCATGCGAGATGCACGTAACCATGCCGATCGTGCCGGCTCGCAGGCGGGGTGGCTCGACTGGCTGCGCGAGGGCGGCGTGGTGGCGATCACCGGCGTCGACACGCGCGCGCTGGTGCGTCACATTCGCGAGGCCGGCTCGATGCGCGGCGGCGTCTTCCCGGGCGAGGTCAGCGAACGCGATGCCACCGCCGCCATCGCCGCGGAGGAATCGATGGTCGGCCTCGACCTCGCACGCGAGGTGAGTGCTACGAGCGTCGTCGAGCTCGCTTCGACCGGGCGAGCCGATGGCCCGACGATCGCGCTGATCGACACCGGCGTGAAGGGGTCGATCACGGCGAGCCTGCGGGCCCGCGGGGCGCGCCTGCAGGTCCATCCCTGTACCACCACCGCCGACGCGGTGCTGGCCGGATCGCCCGACGCGCTGATGCTCGTCAACGGCCCGGGGGATCCGGCGGCGCTCGACTACCTCGTCGGTGAGGTGCGCCGGCTCGTTGGCTCGCTGCCGATCTTCGGCATCTGCCTCGGCCATCAGCTGGTCTGCCGCGCCGTCGGCCTGGAGACCTACAAGCTTCGCTTCGGACACCGTGGCGCGAACCACCCGGTCAAGGACCTCCGCAGCGGGCGCATCGAGATAACCAGCCAGAACCACGGCTTCGCCGTGCTCGCGCCTGGGGGCGAGCGCACGATCGAGGAGGACCGGCCGGTGCGATGGGAGACTGACTTCGGTGCCGCCGAGTTGACCCACCTGAACCTCTACGACCGCACCGTGGAGGGGCTGCGGCTACCGGATGCCCGCGCCAGCACGGTTCAGTACCACCCGGAGGCAGGCCCGGGCCCGCACGACGCGCTCCACCTCTTCGACGAGTTCATCGCGGCGGTCGGCAGCTGATGCCGCGGCGCGAGGACATCCACCGGATCATGATCCTCGGCTCCGGGCCGATCGTGATCGGCCAGGCCGCCGAGTTCGACTACTCGGGCGCGCAGGCCTGCAAGGTGCTCGCCGAGGAGGGCTACGAGGTGATCCTCGTCAACTCCAACCCGGCGACGATCATGACCGATCCGGAGTTCGCGACCGCGACCTACATCGAGCCGCTGCTGCCGGGCCCTGTCACGCAGATCATCGCGCGCGAGCGCCCCGATGCTCTGCTGCCGACGCTCGGCGGCCAGACCGCGCTGAACCTGGCCAAGGTCCTGCACGAGGACGGCACGCTCGAGCGTTACGGCGTCGAGCTGATCGGCGCCGACTACGACGCGATCCGCCGGGCGGAGGACCGCGACCTCTTCCGCGAGACGATGCTCGCCGCGGGCCTGCGCGTGCCTCGCAGCTCGATCGCCACCACCGTCGAGGGGGCGCTGGGGGTGCTCGAGGACATCGGCCTGCCTGCAATCGTGAGGCCCGCCTTCACGCTCGGCGGCCAGGGCGGCGGGATCGGGAGAACGCGCGAGGAATACGAGCGGATCGTGGCCGGCGGTATCGCGGCCTCGCCGATCGGGCAGGTCCTGATCGAGGAGTCGGTGCTCGGCTGGGGCGAGTTCGAGCTCGAGGTCATGCGCGACCGCAACGACAACGTCGTGATCGTCTGCTCGATCGAGAACGTCGACCCGATGGGCGTTCACACCGGCGACTCGGTCACGGTGGCGCCGCAGCAGACGCTGCCCGACACCGTCTACCAGCAGCTGCGCGACCAGGCGATCGCGGTCATCCGGGCGGTTGGCGTGGAGACCGGGGGCGCCAACGTGCAGTTCGCCGTCGACCCCAGCAGCAGCGAGATCGTGGTGATCGAGATGAACCCGCGCGTGTCGCGATCGTCGGCGCTCGCTTCGAAGGCGACGGGCTTCCCGATCGCCAAGATCGCCGCCCGGCTCGCCGTCGGCTACGCGCTCGAGGAGATCTCCAACGACATCACCCGCGCCACGCCGGCGAGCTTCGAGCCGACGATCGACTACGTGGTCGTTAAGTGGCCGCGCTTCGCGTTCGAGAAGTTCGAGGGCGTCGACGCCGGCCTGACGACGCACATGAAGTCGGTCGGCGAGGCGATGGCGATCGGGCGCACGTTCGCGCAGGCCTTCCTGAAGGCGATGCGATCGCGCGAGCTCGACGTCACGCCGATGCTCGACGTCCCGCTCGAGGAGCTGCTCGCGCGCCTCGCGCAGCCGGGTGCGAACCGCTACGACGAGTTGCTCGAGGCGCTTCGGCGGGGCGCGACGATCGACCAGCTGCACGAGCGGACTTCGATCGACCTGTGGTTCCTGCACGAGCTGGCGGCGATCGCGGCCGACCCTCAGGCTCCCTTCGCGGGCGTGCGCAGCTTCAAGTCCGTCGACACCTGCGCCGCTGAGTTCGCAGCGAGCACGCCGTATCACTACTCGGCCTGGGAGCGCCCGGGGCCCGACGGCGCCGCCCGCCACGAGGTGGTGCGCGGCGATCGGCCCTGCGTGGTGATCCTGGGCTCGGGTCCGAACCGCATCGGGCAGGGCATCGAGTTCGACTACTGCTGCGTGCACGCCGCGATGACCGTTCGCGCGTCGGGCCGCGACGCGGTGATGATCAACTGCAACCCGGAGACGGTGTCCACCGACTACGACACCTCGGACCGCCTCTACTTCGAGCCGCTCACGCTCGAGGACGTGCTGGCGGTGATCGAGCTCGAGCGCCCGGAGGGCGTGATCGTCCAGTTCGGCGGACAGACGCCGCTGCGTCTCGCGGCAGGGCTCGTAAGCGCCGGCGTGCGCCTGCTCGGCACGAGCGTCGACGCGATCGACGCCGCCGAGGATCGCGGCCGATTCGGGGAGCTTCTCAGTCGACTGGGCTACCAGGCGCCGCCCTACGCCACGGCGGGCACGGTGGAGGAGGCGCTGGCCGCGGCCGCGCAGGTGGGGTTCCCGCTGCTTGTCCGTCCGAGCTACGTGCTCGGCGGGCGCGCGATGGAGATCGTCTACTCGCTGGAGGACCTTGCCGGCTATCTGGGCCGCAGTGAGGCTCACGCCCAGGGGCGCGAGATCTATCTCGACCATTTCCTCGAGAACGCGATCGAAGTCGACGTCGACGCGCTCTGCGACGGCACCGACGTCGTTATCGGCGGCATCATGCAGCACGTTGAGGAGGCCGGGATCCACTCCGGTGACTCCGCTTGCGTGCTGCCGCCGCACTCGCTCGGGGGCGAGATGTTGGAGCGCATCCGTGACCAGACGCGCGGGATCGCGCTCGAGCTCGGCGTCGTCGGGCTGTTGAACGTGCAGTTCGCGGTGGTGCCCGCGCGGGCAGGGGGCGAGCTGTTCGTGATCGAGGCGAACCCGCGGGCTTCGCGCACGGTGCCATTCGTCTCAAAGGCGGTTGGCCTGCCACTGGCGAAACTCGCCTGCCGCCTGATGCTCGGCGAGTCGCTCGCGTCGCTTCGGCTGCCGGCCGACCCGATGAGCGGCGGCTACGTCGCTGTCAAGGAGGCGGTGCTGCCCTTCAACCGCTTCTTCGGCGCCGACTCGCTGCTCGGCCCGGAGATGCGCTCGACCGGCGAGGTGATGGGCGTGGCCCGCGACTTCCCGACCGCGTTCGCGAAGGCCCAGGCGGCCGCCGGCTCCGCCCTGCCGCAGAGCGGCACCGTGTTCGTGACGGTCACTGACGCGGACAAGGCGGCAGGCGCCGGCCTGGCCGCGCAGCTACATGACCTCGGCTTCCAGATCGTCGCGACCAGCGGGACCGCAGCGGCGATCGAGCGGATGGGCGTTCCCGTGACGACGCTGCGCAAGGTCGCGGAGGGATCACCGCACGTCGTCGACGCGATCGCCGGCGGTGCCGTCGACCTCGTGATCAACACGCCCACCGGATCCGGCGCCCGCTCGGACGGCTGGGAGATCCGGCGCGCGGCGGTGGCTCGCGGGATCCCCTGCATCACGACACTGTCGGGCGGGCAGGCCGCGGCGCGGGCGATCCGCGCCGCGCGCGAGGGGGAGGCGGACGTCATCTCGCTGCAGGAGCTCCACGCGGGCGCGGGGCCGTCTCGCGGCGGTGACGCCGCGCGCGCGATCACCGAGCTGGCCGCAGCCGAGCCCGAGGTGATCTCCGCCCGCGAGCTCCACCGGGGCGCGGCTTGAGCGCACCGTTCGCTCGCCGCCGCGCGCCGCTGATCGAGCGCCGCGTGCTCGGCCGCTACGTGGTGTTGGTGACCGCCGACCCGCTCGCGCGGGCGCTGCCCGGCCAGTTCTACATGCTCGCCGCCGCCGAGCGCTGGGGTGGCGGGGAGGGGGAGCGGCCGTTTCTGGCTCGCGCCGTCTCGGTGATGCGAGCCCACGACGACGGTGTCGTCGAGTTCCTGCTCGAGGACGTCGGGCCGGGAACGAAGCGGCTGTGCGAGCTGCAGGCCGGCGAGGACCTGACGCTCGTCGGGCCGCTCGGCAACGGCTTCTCGGCGTCGGGCCCGGACACGCTGCTCGTGGGCGGCGGCATCGGCATCGCGCCGCTGCTCGCGGTCCAGGACGCATGGGGAGGGCTTGCGCTGCTCGGCTTCCGCGACGCGGAGCACGCCGCGGGAGCGCAGTCCTTCGCCGGCGCCGCGGTGGCGACCGACGACGGGTCCGTGGGCCACCACGGGCTCGTGACCGACCTGCTCGATCGCGAGCTCGAGCGCGCGCCAGGGCCGATCCGCGCATGCGGCCCGCCCGCTCTGCTGGACGCCGTCAGGGACCGGGCCGGCGCCCACGGGGTCTCGGCGGAGCTGGCCCTGGAGGCGCCCATGGCGTGCGGCTTCGGCGCCTGCTACGGGTGCGTCGTCGCGACCGTCGACGGCTACAAGCGGGTCTGCGTCGACGGCCCTGTGTTCGAGGCGGCGGTGCTCGTGTGATCGAGTTCTGCGGGATCGAGCTGCGCCATCGCGTGATCAACGCCTCGGGCTGCTTCGACGCGCTCGCCGCCGGGCGCGTATTCGGCGACCGGCTGTTCGAGGAGTTCCCCTTCGCGGCCTACGTCTCGAAGACGATCACGCTGCACGCGCGCGACGGCAACCCGCCGCCACGGCTGTGGGAGTCCGCCGCAGGCATGATCAATTCGATCGGCCTGCCGAACCGCGGCCTCGACGCCTACCTCGAGCACGACATCCCGGCGCTCGCGAGGCTGCCGGTCCCGCTGGTCACCAACGTGATGGGGTCGACGGCCGAGGAGGTGGGCGAGCTCGTTGCGCCGCTGGCGGAGCGTCCCGAGGTCGCTGCGATCGAGCTCAACGTCTCCTGCCCCAACGTCGCCACGGGGCTCGACCTCGGCGCTGACCCGCGCGGGCTCGAGGCGCTGCTCGCCCACGTGCGCCCGCTCACCGCCAAGCCGCTGATCGTCAAGCTGACGCCGAACACCGCCGACGTCGCGGCCTGCGCGGCCAGCGCGGAGGCCGGCGGCGCCGACGCGGTCTCGCTGATCAACACGCTGCGGGCGGCCGCCCTGGCAGCGGACGGCTCGGGGCTGTGGCTCGGGGGCGGCAGCGGCGGTCTTTCGGGCCCGGCGATCCGCACGATCGCGCTCGCCCAGGTCTGGCGCGTCGCCGCGCGAGTGGCGATCCCCGTCGTCGGCATGGGCGGAGTCTCCTGCGGGCGAGATGCTCGCGAACTGATCGACGCGGGCGCCGCGCTGGTCGCGATCGGCACCGAAAGCTTCCGCGACCCGGCCGCTGGCTCGCGAATCGCCCGCGAGCTCGAGGGCAGTTTCACGCAAATTGCGCGATGATCTGTGTGCGAAGGTGCAAAACGCCTGCAAAGCAGCCGAAATAGCTCAAGTGAGCTGAAGCGCGCTCGACCTCTACCGCAGGTTGAGGTGAATTGGCCTCACAGCGCTTGCATGGGGCCGCCGAGGCGGTAGACTCGCCGCCCATGTCGCCTGGTCAGCCGACGCTCCACAAGGGATCTGGAACACCGGAGCGTTCATTCAACCAGCGCATGGATGCCCTAGCCCGAGCCAACGAGATCCGCTCCCAGCGGGCGCAGCTCAAACGCGATCTCAAGGCCGGCCGCCACTCGATCCAGCAGCTGCTGCTGGACCCGCCCGAATTCCTCGAGACGGCGAAGGTGTTCGACATGCTGCTTGCGGTCCCCAAGTACGGCCGCGTCAAGGTCAACAAGATTCTCACGCACTGCCGGATCTC
>Ga0182024_10005597_pt1 | contig 28085 bp, 31 predicted proteins | sample P32metaG_FD_120480 | JGI IMG/M metagenome (GOLD analysis project Ga0182024, IMG submission 120480) | Permafrost microbial communities from Stordalen Mire, Sweden - P3-2 metaG (Illumina Assembly) | ecosystem: Environmental > Terrestrial > Soil > Wetlands > Permafrost | place: Sweden: Stordalen...
AGCCATGAAGAGGGCGCCGAGCGCGACTTTGCCGTGCTGACGAATTCCTTCGAGGGCGAAAACGGCGCGGTGACCGCCTTGAACTGCATCCGGGTCGATTCGAAGATGAAGCCGATCGAGGGCAGCGAGTTCCAGCTCAAGGCCGATCTCGTTCTGCTCGCGATGGGCTTTGTCTCGCCGCTCCACGAGGGCATGGTGAGCGATCTCGGGCTCGCGCTCGACAAGCGCGGCAATGTCGAGGCCAATACGGTGAACTATGCGTCGTCGCGCGCCAATGTTTACGCTTGTGGCGATATGCGGCGCGGCCAGTCGCTCGTCGTCTGGGCGATCCGCGAGGGCCGCCAATGCGCCTCGGCGATCGACAAGGCGCTGATGGGGACGACGGTCCTGCCGAGGTAGGGAGCGTTTTTTCCTTCTCCCGCTTTGCGAGAGAAGGGATTTCTAAGCCGTTATGCGGTCGTCCGCGGCGCTGGGCTCGCGCAGCACATAACCGCGGCCCCAGACGGTTTCGATGTAATTGCGCCCATGCGAGGCCATCGCCAGCTTCTTGCGCAATTTGCAGATGAACACATCGATGATCTTCAATTCGGGCTCGTCCATCCCGCCATAGAGATGGTTGAGGAACATTTCCTTGGTCAGCGTCGTGCCTTTGCGCAGGGACAACAGCTCGAGCATCTGGTATTCCTTGCCGGTCAGATGCACGCGAGCGCCGTCGACTTCCACCGTCTTCTGGTCGAGGTTGACGAGCAGGTCGCCGGTGATGATGACCGATTGGGCATGGCCCTTCGAACGGCGCACGATCGCATGGATGCGCGCGACCAGTTCGTCCTTATGGAAGGGTTTGGTCAGATAGTCGTCGGCGCCATGGCCGAGCCCTTTGACCTTGTCCTCGATGCCGGCCATGCCGGACAGGATCAGAATTGGCGTCTTGACCTTGGTCACCCGTAAGGTCCGCAGCACTTCATAGCCGGACATGTCGGGCAGATTGAGGTCCAGGAGGATGATGTCGTAGTCGTAGAGCTTGCCGAGATCTATGCCCTCCTCGCCAAGGTCGGTCACATAGACGTTGAAATTCTCGGATTTGAGCATCAGTTCGATGCTCTGAGCGGTGGCGCTGTCGTCCTCGATCAATAAAACGCGCATGTCAGGTCCCCAGCCTTGTCCATCGGTTCGAGACCGCGGTTAAGTTCGCCCATTTTGCGCCCGAACCAAGCGGGCGCCCGGTCGAAGGCGCAATCGGCCGATTCGATACGCAACCGTGCAGATATATGGTTAACAAATCTTGATTCATCCTTACGAACCCAAGCACAGAAACAAAAAAATAGCACCAATTATCTGAATTTACTGCATTAAATTCGATCCGAAGACATAAGACGTCACATTAGCCAACTTCTCTAAGCGATTCTTCGGACTCGACTTGTCGCCCCGCTCGAGGCGATCGGTTCCCAACCTCGTTGTCGGGTTGGAAAGGAGTGTTAACGATCCGGGTAAACGAACCGCTAACGCGAGCGGGCGAATCAGCGTTTTGGCTTCGTTCTCGCCATTTTCGTCGAGAAAAGAGGCGTCCGCGTCGAGGCGCGTAAGAAAGGAGCAACTTTCATGCGCCATTCTTGCCCTGTCTCGCGGTGAAGTGTTAGGGGGCAACCCCTGGCGCCCCTGGTCGTCTATGCGTTGCGGAGTGCCATTTGATGAAGTCGCGAGACACGCTTATTCGCTTGAGGCGCTTTCAGGTCGAGGAAAAGCGTCGCCGGGTGCGCCAGATCGAAATCATGATGGCCGAGTTCTCGCGCATGACGCTGGACCTCGATCGCGAGATCGCCGTCGAGGAAAAGCGATCCGGGATCAGCGACCCCAGCCATTTCGCCTATCCGACCTATGCGCGCGCCGCGATGACGCGCCGCGAAAACCTCAAGAGCTCGATCGCCGAGCTTGCCGGCCAGATCGAAGAGGCCAAGGCCGCGCAGGAAGAAGCGCAGGCCGAACTCCTCAAATTCGAGACGCTGGACGGGCGCGAGAAAGCGGCCGAGCGCAGCGTCGAGATGAGCGCGCGGGCCTGAGGGGGCGCGAAGCGCTTGAATATTCCCGCCAGGATAGCGCCCCCATCGCCGGGCTCGCCGTGACCGCGGCTCGGCGGCGTGTCCCCGCGGCCTGAATTACGCCGCGCCTCCCATCGAGTTTTCGGACACGCCCCGCCGGAAATCTTTTTCGCCAGCCGGGAATAATTGCGCTCCTCCTTGAGTCTACTCCCTGATCGGCGCCTCGCCGAGCAAGGAGAATGATATGGCTCACCAGGAGGATCAAGGCATAAACCGGCGCCACGCGCTCGAATGTATGATCTGGGGCGGCACGTATGGACAATGGCCGGCGGCATCCCCAAATCCGCTTTGCTGGGATCGGCGCAGGCCGCGGAAACCGGTTTCAGCTTCCTGCAGATTTCCGACAGCCATGTCGGCTTCGACAAGCCGGCCAATCCCAATGCCCTGGGCACACTGCAGGAGGCGATCGGCAAGATCGTCGCCATGCCCGCCAAGCCGGCTTTCATGATTCACACCGGCGACATCACCCATTTGTCGAAGCCCAAGCAATTCGACGACGCCGACCAGGTGATCGGCCAGGCCAAGCTCGACGTGCATTACGTGCCGGGCGAACATGACATAATCGACGAGACCCAGGGCAACGCCTATCTCGATCGTTACGGCAAAGGGGCCAAGGGCGCGGGCTGGTATTCCTTCGATCAGGCCGGCGTCCATTTCATCGGCCTCGTCAATGTCGTCGATCTCAAGGCCGGCGGCATGGGCAACCTCGGCGCCGAGCAGCTCGCCTGGCTCGCCGACGACCTCAGGGGCAAGAGCGCCTCGACGCCGATCGTCGTGTTCGCGCATATCCCGCTTTGGACGATCGCGCCCGAATGGGGCTGGGGCACACAGGATTCCGCGCAGGCGCTCGCGCTGCTGGCGAGCTTCGGTTCGGTCACGGTGCTGAACGGCCATATCCATCAATTGATGCAAAAAGTCGAGGGCAACGTCACCTTCCATACGGCGCGCTCGACCGCCTTTCCTCAGCCCGCGCCCGGCACCGCGCCGGCGCCCGGCCCCATGCTCGTCCCGGCGGGCGATTTGCGCGGGCTGCTGGGGGTGAGGACCGTATTGTTCCAGCAGGGCGTGAAAGACCTTGCCGTCACCGACATTTCTCTTGCCTCGTAAGGAGCCGCGCGATGATTGGAAGCTTCAAGGGCCGCTTGCGCCGGGCGGAGATCGGCTGGATAGGCGCGGCGGCGGCGCTGACCCTGTTCTTTGGCCAGATGGTCGTCGCTTCGGCCGACGACGCCAATGTCGGCATCGACAATTTCGCCTTCACGCCGGCCGCGCTGACGGTCAAGGTAGGCGCGACGGTGATTTTCGAGAACCACGACGACATTCCGCATTTGGTCGTCGACGTCGCCGGCAAATATCGCTCGAAGGCGCTGGACACCAATGATAGATTCAGCATCACTTTCGACAAGCCCGGCGAATTTGCTTATTTCTGCGGCCTGCACCCGCAGATGAAGGGCAAGATCATCGTCGCGCCATGAGCGTCGGAGCAGCTTTGGTCAGTGAATTGGGCCGCAGGCGTTTTGCTGAGATGGTGCTGCCCCATCTCGACGACGCCTATGGGCTGGCGCGCTGGCTGACCGGAAACCGCACCGACGCCGAGGATGTCGTGCAAGACGCCTGCATGCGGGCCTTGGCTTCGCTCGATGCGGCGACGATCCTGCAGCCGCGCGCGTGGCTGCTGGCGATCGTGCGCAACACGGCCTTCACCTGGCTCGCCAAGAACCGGCCGAAGACGGTTCTGCTGACCGACGACGCGCAATTGTTGGAGGCGGCCGCCGCCGGCCAGGAGCGCGCCTCGCCCGATCCGGAGGAGGCCCTGATCGCCGCCGCCGACGCGATCGCGCTGGAGACGGCGATTCAGGCGCTGCCGCATTTGTTCAGGGAGGTGATCGTGATGCGCGACATCAACGGCCTCAGCTATCGGGAGATCGCTTCGGCGATCGGCGCGCCGGTCGGCACGGTCATGTCGAGGCTGGCGCGGGCGCGCGCGTTGTTGATCGAAAGGCTTGGGAGCCGAACATGACGGACTCGCCCGACAATCCGACGCTTCTTCTCCTTCACGCCGCCCTCGACGGCGAACTCGACGCCGTCGGCATGATCGAGGTCGAGGCCAAGCTCGCCGCCGATCCCAAGCTCGCGGCCGAATATGCCCGGCTCGTCGCTTTGCGCGAGGCAATCCGCGCGCGGGTTCCGCGCCAAACCGCGCCCGACGCCTTGCGCGCGCGAATCCTGTCGATGGCGCAGGCCTCTGGAGCGGCGTCGCCGACCGCAGCGCGCCGTCCGAAATGGCTTGCTGCGCCCTATCGCTCGCTGGCCGCCTCGCTGATGGTGGGCATCGTGCTGGGCGCGGGCGCTTACGGACGGTTCGTCGCCCCGCCTGCCGACGACGACATGCAAAGCGCGATCGTCGCGGGCTTCATAAGGGGCCGTCTTTCCGTCCAGCCCGTCGATATCGTCACTTCGGATCGGCACACCGTCAAGCCCTGGCTCGCCGGCAAGATCGCCGGCGCGACGACTGTCGTCGATCTGGCGGCGGATGGGTTCCCGCTGGTCGGCGGGCGGATCGACGTGATCGGCAAGACGCCCGTTGCAACCCTCATCTATCAGCGCCGCGAACATCAGATCGCGCTTAGCGAATTGCCCGCTTCCGCCGGGCAGGCCTCGAGCGAGCCGAGCCCTGAGAGGCGCGACGGCTATTCCTTGCTGCGTTGGAGCGACCAGGGCCGCGTCTACGAGGCGGTGTCCGATCTGCCGCCGGCTGAACTTGCCGCCTTCGGCGCCGCCTTCCGCCGCGCGGCGGCGGCGGAGAGGGAGGAGGCGCCGAAGGGGTGATCATGCGTCAAGCATTGACCCAAACGATGAGCCGAAGGCTTCACAAGGTCTGGTTTCCTCGCGAAGGCCGCCAAAAGCGCGATGGCGAGGTAAGTCGGCCGGTTCTCGCTCCGTCGCCAAAGGCATGGAAGCAAACGCTCGGATTTGCCATGTTGCCTGCATGCAACACGACGAGGCCGTGAGCCGATTGCGTCGCTGCGAAGCCGATTTGCAATGGCTTGGCGTCGAACATTTCTATCTGTTCGGCTTGACGGCGCGCGGCATCAGTGCGCCGTCGCTGCAAGGCAAAGAGAGTTTCCATGCTCGGCATTTGCTCTGTCTACGGGCTACGGCTTGAGGAACTTCAGCAAATCCGCGTTCACCTTGTCCTTCAGCGTCGTGCACATGCCGTGTGGCGCGCCCTTGTAGATTTCCAGCCTCGCATTGGGAATCAGCTTGGAGGACAGCATCGCGGAAGCCGCGATCGGAACGATCTGGTCGTCGTCGCCATGCAGGATGAGCGTCGGCACGTCGATCTTCTTGCAGTCTTCGGTGAGATCGGTCTCGGAAAAGGCCTTGATGCAGAAATAGCTCGCCGGCATTCCCGCCATCGAGCTCTGCAGCCAGAAAGATTCGCGCACGCCTTCCGAAATTTTCGCGCCCGGCCTGTTGTAGCCGTAAAAGGGCATGGAAAGGTCTTTCCAGAATTGCGGGCGGTCCGCCAGCACATTGGCGCGAAGACCGTCAAACACCTCGATGGGCGTGCCGCCGGGGTTCGAGTCCTTCTTGACCATCACCGGCGGAATGGCGCCGATCAGAACGGCTTTGCTGACGCGGCTCGTGCCGTGACGGCCGATATAGCGCGTGACTTCGCCCCCGCCGGTGGAATGGCCGATATGCGTCGCGCCTTTCAGGTCGAGATGGGCGACGAGTTCGGCCATGTCGTCGGCGTAATGATCCAAATCGTTGCCGGTCCAAGGCTGGCTCGAACGGCCATATCCGCGCCGGTCATGGGCGATGCAGCGAAAGCCGTTTTGCGCGAGAAAGAACATCTGATCTTCGAATGCGTCGGCGCTCAGCGGCCAGCCGTGGCTGAACATGACGGGCGGCCCAGCGCCCCAATCGTTGTAATAAATGTCGGTCCCGTCGCGAGTGGCGAATCTCGGCATGGCGCGTCTCCGTTTTCGGTGGCGTGGGAAGAGGTGCTCTGACGGGGCTTAGATAGGGGGAGGACGCCTGCCGATCAAACTCATATTTTTTGCGCTCATATCCGGCGTCAAAATCGGCAACAAGCGTTTGGGTCGAGCGTGCCTGTATCGGCATCGACTTTGAACGGGGATGGGGGCGCCGAGCGCCCGGGGGAACCCGGCCGAGCCCGCCGGCCTAAAGCGGCCGAGGCGCCGTCTCGCCAGACTTCGTCGACAGCCGATGGCGCGAGAGCCTCTCGTAAAGCGGGCGCCCCGCCTCGGCGATCCGCTTCAGCGCGTCGGGCAGTTCCTCGAAGCGCGTCTCGCCTTGCGGCGCGGCAAAGCCGGTTGTCATTTCGACCGCCTCATACCAGGCCGGCGCCCATACGCCATCGCTGTCGCGCGGGCCCGCCGGCCAGGACAGCATCGCCTCATCGAAGGCCAATCCGCAAGCTTCACACAAAGCGACAAGCGCGCCGCGCGGGTCGGCGAGCACTTGCGCGCCCTCGATGACCGGCGGCGCGCGGCCGAGCCGGTCGGCGGCGCGCTCGAACAGCGCGACCTGGGCGGGCAGGCCGATCTCCGCAAGCGTAAAGTCCTGGCGCTTGCGCGCATAGGAAGCGAGCACGGCTTCCGGCGCGCGGATCAGAAAGGCGTTGACGAAACGGTCGGTCCATTCGCGACCGAAGCCGTCGATCATGTGATGCGTCATGTGCTTCTGATACCAGATCGCGCGGGCTCCCGGCGCCGGCCCCGTCAAATGAGCGACCACTTCGCTCCAGTCTTTCGGTTGCGAGGCGATGACCGCCTCGCGCAGGGGATGGTCGAGCCCGGTGGCGTAGAGATAGGCGCCATAGAACGGCTCGTCGCTCACCGCGCAATCCACGCGATTGCCGAACGCGCGCATCATCGCGGTCGAGATGTTGCGCGGACCGGACCACATGGCGATGCGGGTGGGTTCGCTCATGGCGCGCGGCCCCGCGCTTCTTCGGCCTCCAGCGCCTTATAGAGCGCGCGCAATCGCCGGGTCATCGGTCCGGACGCGTCGGCGCCGTCGCGATCTTTCGGCTCGCCGATCGGGCGCCCGTCGACGCTGACGACCGGCGTCAGTCCGGCAAAAGTGCCGGTAACGAAAACCTCGTCCGCGCCATAGACGTCGAACAGGGAGAAGTCGCGCTCCTGGGCCGGAATGCCGGCGCGACGGGCGGCGCGCAGCACCGCATCGCGCGTTATGCCGGCCAGGCAATAGCCGCCGCCCGACGTCCATAGCTCGCCCTTGCGGACGATGAAGAAATGCGTGGAATTGCAGGTGGCGACAAAGCCGCGGTCATCGAGCATCAGCGCCTCGTCGGCGCCTGCCTCCATCGCCTGGATGCAGGCGAGGATGCAATTGAGCTTGGAATGCGAATTGAGCTTCTGATCCTGCTCGGCCGGCCCGGTGCGGCGGATGTGAACCGTGAAAAGCCGCAAGCCATTGGCCAGCATTTCCGGGCGCGGCAATTTCCATTCGGGAATGATGACGATCGTCGCGCCGCCGATCGTCAGGCGCGGGTCCTGATAGGGCGAGCGTTTCTTGCCGCGCGTCACCATCAGGCGGATATGCACGCCATCGCGCATGCCATTGGCGTCGATGACGTCGAACAGGCGTTGGCTGAGCGCCGCGCGCGTCAGGCCGATCTCGATGCGCAGCATTTTGGCCCCGTCCCAGAGGCGGTCGAAATGCCGGTCGAGAAAGGCAATGCGCCCGTCGACGAGGCGCAGGCCCTCCCAGACGCCGTCGCCGAGCACGAAGCCCGAATCGAACACCGATACTTTGGCCTCCTCTCGCGGCGTCAGAACGCCATTGACGCTGATGAGCACGTCATCGTTTCTGATATCGCCGACGTAATCCTGCGTCCCGCCGCTTGCCTCTGTGCTTTCTTGCATCGCGTCATGGCCTCCTGGGATTGGCGCAGTCGGCGCCGCGGCGGAGAATGACCGCAGCCGCGGCGCGCGGCAAGGCGGACGGCGACGAACGGGAGCCCAGCCTTAGGAAGGACAAAGCTTTTCGCGGCGGCGAGCGAAAAAAGTCCGCCGCCTTCGCTCGCGACGATTTGACCGGCCTTGCTCTTGCCGCTCGGCTCGTGCAGGGAAGGCGGGACGAGGGCGAGAACCGGCAGAATCGATGAAGCGCGTTAAGGATTTCGCCTGGCCGGCGATCGGGCTCGGCGCAGTGGCGTTCTCGTTCTGGCTGCTGCTCAAGGAATTGCGCGGCATCTCGGTCGCCGATGTCGCGGCGAGCTTTGCCGCCATCCCTGCCCTTCATTGGACGTTCGCGATTGCTTCGACGCTTTTGGCCTATGGCGCGCTGGCCTGGTACGACCGCATCGGTCTAGCGCATCTGGGGCGCCGCCTGTCCTGGGGCTTCATTTCGCTGACTTCCTTCACGACTTACGCGCTGTCGCACAATATCGGCGCCTCCGTTTTTTCTGGCGCGGTGGTGCGCTATCGCGCTTATTCGACCAAGGGCCTGGGCATCGCCGAAGTCGGCCTTCTCGTGGCGTTCTGCTCGTTCACCTTCTTTCTTGGCACGGTGCTGCTGGGCGGCGCCGTCCTGACCTTCGAGCCGCAGATCATCGAGCGCTGGATGGACCTGCCCGATTGGGTCGGCCGGCTGATCGGCGTGGCCATGCTAAGCGGCGTCGCGCTCTATGCGGCAGGCTCGCTGTTCCATTTTCGTCCGCTCAAGATCGGCGGCTTCGAACTTGTCTATCCCCGCCCTCCGGTTGCGGCGCGTCAATTATTGGCCGCCCCGCTCGAATTGATCGGCGCCGCGGGCATTATCTATTTCGCCTTGCCCGCGCAGGGCAATCCGGGTTTCTTCATCGTGCTTGGCATATTCCTCGCCTCCTTCTCGATCGCGCTTGTCAGCCATGCGCCGGGCGGCCTTGGGGTGCTGGAATTTGCTTTCGTCAAGGCGATGCCGGACGCCCCCACCGCCCAATTGCTAGCGGCGCTGGTTGTGTTCCGGCTGCTCTATCTTATCATCCCGCTGGTCTTCGCCTTGGTCGTCGTCGTGCTGTTCGAGCGTCAGCGGATCGCCGAGGTTCTGCGCGTCGGGAGTTAGGGCCATGCCGGCAAGGATTGAGATCGATCAACGCGATGTTCTTCTCGTCGTCGACATGCAGAATGATTTCCTGCCCGGCGGCGCCCTGGCGGTGAGCGATGGCGATGCGATCGTCCCGCTCATCAATCGTCTGGCCAAGCGCTTTGCCAATGTCGTGCTGAGCCAGGACTGGCATCCGCCGGGCCATGCCTCTTTCGCCTCGTCGCACCCTGACGCCGAACCGTTCGACACAGTGGCCATGCCCTATGGCCAACAGGTGCTTTGGCCCGACCATTGCGTACAGGGCAGCCCCGGCGCGCAGCTTTGCGACGGGCTGGCGATCGACCACGCGATTCTTATCCTACGCAAGGGTTATCACGCCGATATCGATTCCTATTCGGCTTTCACCGAAGCCGACGGCAAAACATCAACCGGCCTTGCCAGTTTCTTGCGGGAAAAAGGCATCGACCGGGTTTTCGCCTGCGGCCTCGCCACCGATTATTGCGTCGCCTGGTCGGCGCTGGACGCGCGCGCCAATGGCTTCGAGGCTTTCGTCATCGACGACGCCTGCCGGGCGATCGACGCCAATGACTCGCTCAGTCTGGCTTGGGCAAGGATGGATTCGGCGCAAGTGATGCGCATCCAATCGTCCGAGATCGATCCGCAGGGCTGACGATCGCCCTTGCCGAGACGGCGGCGCGCCTTTACCAACGCTTAACCGCGACGGCGACAAGTAGCGCCAGCGTCGCTCGCAACGAAGACGCGTTGGCGCTACTCTGCGCCATTGCCGCGCTTTGCCCAATGTCAGGCCTTTCCCAAGAACGTATGATCACCGTCCATCATCATCCCTTCTGTCCGCATTCCCGTTTCGTGCGGCTGGCGCTCGGCGAATTCGGCATCGAGCCTGAGCTCATCGAGGAGCAGGTTTGGGAGCGGCGGCGCGAATTTCTGCTGCTTAACGCCGATGGTTCGACGCCGGTGCTGGTCGAAGCTTCGGCGCCCAGCGTGCCCGGCGCCAATGTGATCGCCGAATTTCTCGACGAAACGCGCGGCATCGGCCTCGGCGACCGGCGCCTGATGCCCGCCGATCCGCTCGGCCGCGTCGAAGTGCGTCGGCTGATGAACTGGTTCAACGTCAAATTCTTCAACGAGGTCTCTAATTGGCTGGTCACGGAAAAGATCTACAAGCGCTTCATGCCGACCAATCGTGGCGGCGGCGCGCCCGATATGGAGGCCATCCGCGCCGCCCGGTCCAATGTGCGCTATCATCTGCGCTATATCGGGCATCTCATCGGCTCGCGTAACTGGCTGGCCGGCGAAAGGCTGACCTTTGCCGATCTGGCGGCGGCGGCCCATCTGTCGTGCATTGACTATCTGGGCGATGTTCCATGGGCCGAAGACGAAACGGCGAAGAATTGGTACGCGCGGCTGAAATCGCGTCCGTCGTTCCGCCCGCTGCTGGCCGACCGGATGCGCGGGATGATCCCGGTCGAGGCCTACGCCAATCTCGATTTCTAAGCGGCCTGCGCGTCAGGGCCAAGGCGCTCGGATTCGATCTTTGCCGCATCGCCGCGCCGCAATTGCCGGAAGACGCCGGCAAAAATCTGGCCCGCTGGATCGCCGCGGGCGAGCAAGGCGACATGGACTGGATGGCGCACACCCTTGCGCGGCGCGCCGACCCGCTGGCGTTGTGGAGCGAAGTCAAAAGCATCGTCATGGTCGGCGTCAATTATGGGCCGGCGAGCGACCCGCTGGAGGCGCTGGGCGCGCGCAGCGCCGGCGTCATTTCCGTCTATGCGCGCAACCGCGACTATCATGACGTCATGAAGGGACGCCTGAAGACATTGGCGGCCTGGCTCGGGTCGGCAAGCCCAAGACAGCCCGTACAAGCCAAGGTTTTCGTCGATACCGCGCCGGTGATGGAGAAGCCGCTCGCCGCTGCGGCGGGCCTTGGCTGGCAAGGCAAGCACACCAATCTCGTTTCGCGCGAATTCGGCTCCTGGCTGTTTCTCGGCGCTGTCTTCACCGATCTCGATCTGCCGCCCGACGAGCCCGAGGCCGACCATTGCGGAACTTGCCGCGCCTGCCTCGATATATGCCCGACGCGGGCCTTCCGCGCGCCCTATCGCCTCGACGCGCGCCGCTGCATCGCCTATCTCACCATCGAGCATAAAGGCCATATAGCGGCCGAGTTTCGCGCGCCGATCGGCAACCGGATTTTTGGCTGCGACGATTGTCTGGCGGTCTGTCCGTGGAACAAATTCGCGAGCGTTTCGCGGGAGGCCAAACTGACCGCGCGCGAGGATCTCCAGGCGCCCGCTCTTGGCGAACTTGCCGCTTTGGACGAGGCGGCGTTTCGCCAACGCTTCGCCGGGGGGCCGGTCAAGCGCATCGGCCACGCGCGGTTTCTGCGAAATGTCCTCATCGCGATCGGCAATTCGGGCAATCGCGCGCTCGCCCCAATCGTCGTGGGGCGCCTCAGCCATGCCTCGCCCCTGGTGCGCGGCATGGCGGTCTGGGCCCTCGGACGGCTCTGCGACGCCCAAACGTTCAGCGAATTGGCGCAAACGCACACCGCGCGCGAAGTCGACGAGTACGTCGCCGCGGAATGGCGCAACGCCTTACGCGCGTAGAGAAACTTCGCGCAAAACCAGAAGCTGTTGACGTCGCGTCAATGCGTTGTCGCGAGGAGCTTCTCTTGCCGCAATTTCTCGATTTCATCCTTCAGCAATAATTTTTTTCGCTTCAATTCGACCAGTTTCAAATCGTCGGCTCCCGGATGCGTCTTTTCAGCGGCGATCGCAAGTTCGATCGACTGATGACGACGCTCAAGCTCCACGAGATGCGACTCTAGGGACATATAGTAACTCCCTTGTTATGATCGACGACCAAATTGTGACACAGCCTGCGGGCGTTTCAAGGCGCGAATGAAGACGAAGCGATCAATTCTTCTATAGAGCCGCTCGAATTGGACGAATCGGGAACGCCGACCTGATTCGCGCACAGTTGCACGGCTGCCGCGCTTGCGAACTTGCGCGCCCGCAAGCATAATCGCGGCGTTGGGAATCGCGCCGAAATACGCAACGAATCAGCCGAGCGAGCCGAATGGCGCAACAAGAGTTGAGCGAGGCCGAGCGCGCCGAAATGCGAGGCCAGATCGAACGCTTGCGGGTGGAACATCGCGACCTCGACGCCGCGATCGAAGCTCTCAACAACGCCGGCGCCGCCGATCGGTTGCAAATGCAGCGGCTGAAGAAACGCAAATTGGCCCTGCGCGATCGCCTGGCGATGCTGGACGATTTGTCGACGCCCGATATCATCGCGTGACGGCGGGAGGCTGGCGGGGCGCCGCGCCTTGCGCCGCCGTCGCCCTTCGTTTATGCGGTTGGGCCCTTCGGCTTTGACGTTTCCCACGACTGGACAAGCCATTGGCGCTTAACCCGAAACTCGTCGCCATCGTCATGGGAAGCCAGTCGGACTGGGCGACCATGCGCCGCGCCGCCGAGACGCTCGAGGATCTGGCGATCGGTTATGACGCGCAGATCGTCTCCGCCCATCGCACCCCCGACCGGCTGGTCGCCTTCGCCAAGGGGGCGCGCGCGGCCGGCTTCAAGGTGATCATTGCCGGCGCCGGCGGTGCCGCTCATTTGCCGGGCATGACGGCGGCGTTCACGCCGCTGCCGGTATTCGGCGTTCCCGTCGCGTCCAAGGCGCTTTCGGGGCAGGACAGCCTGCTGTCGATCGTTCAGATGCCGGCCGGCGTGCCGGTGGGAACGCTGGCGATCGGCGAGCCGGGCGCGGTCAATGCGGCGCTTTTGGCCGCTGCCGTGCTCGCGCTCAGCGACGGGGCCCTGGCTGACCGGCTCGATGCCTGGCGCGCGGCCCACACGAAATCGGTGGCCGACCGGCCGAGCGACGCGGGAACCGGCCGGCGATGATTCTGGCCCCCGGCGCGACGATCGGCATTCTGGGCGCCGGACAGCTTGGCCGGATGCTGGCGATGGCCGCCGCGAGGCTGGGCTTGCGCAGCCATTTGTTCGCGCCCGAAGCCGAGGCCCCCGCCTTCGATGTCGCCAGCGCCAGAACGATCGGCGCCTATGAGGACGAGAACGCGCTGGCGCGGTTCGCCGAGGCGGTCGACGTCGTCACCTATGAATTCGAGAATGTTCCCACCGCCTGCGTCGATTTTCTATCGGCCCTGCGCCCGGTGCGACCGGGCGTTCGGGCGCTTTCGCTGACCCAGGATCGGCTGATCGAAAAATCGTTTCTGCGCAAACTCGGGCTGGCGACCGCGCCCTTCATGGCGGTCGAGGACGCCGGCGCGCTGGTGCGCGCCGTCGGCGCCCTCGGCCGCCCGTCGATCCTCAAGACGCGGCGCTTCGGCTATGACGGCAAGGGCCAGGCGCTGATTCGCGAAGGGTCCAATCTCTCGGCGCTCTATCGCGGCCTTGGCGGGGCGCCGACCATCCTGGAAGGCTTCGTCGATTACGAGCGGGAAGTGTCGGTGGTCGCTGCGCGCGGCCTTGAGGGCGATTTCGCGGCTTTCGACATCTGCGAGAACCAGCATGAGCGCCATATCCTGGCGCGCACCCGTGTGCCGGCCGCGATCGCTCCGGCGACGGCGGCCAAGGCGGTGTCGATCGCGCGGCAGATTCTGGAGGCGCTCGACTATGTCGGCGTTGTGGCCGTCGAAATGTTCGTCGCTCGCGGGGCCGACGGCGCCGAGAGCCTCATCGTCAACGAACTGGCGCCACGCGTCCATAATTCCGGGCATTGGACGATCGACGGCGCGCAAACCTCGCAATTCGAACAGCATGTGCGCGCCATCGCCGGTTGGCCGCTCGGGGCGACGACGCGGCGCGGGCGCATCGAAATGCATAATCTGATCGGCGAGCAAGCGGCCAAATGGCGCGAAATTCTTGGCCGGCCCGACCTTTGCCTGCATCTCTACGGCAAGGTGGAGGCGCGCCCCGGCCGCAAGATGGGCCACGTGACGCGCATCCTGCCGGAAGGGCCGGATGGCTCGGACAATCTCTGGACATTGAGCCTTGAGTCTGCTATCCGCGCGCTCTGAACATTCCGGCGCTCTCGCAGCGCCCGGGTTTCCTATTGTCCCATCCGCCGCCCATTCCCATGCAAGGCTCACGCCAGCCTTCAGAAACAGGATCGCCCGTGCAAGTTCTCGTCCGCGACAACAATGTCGATCAGGCCCTCAAAGCGCTCAAGAAAAAAATGCAACGCGAGGGAATCTTCCGCGAAATGAAGCTGCGCGGACATTACGAGAAACCTTCCGAGAAGCGGGCGCGCGAAAAGGCCGAGGCGATCCGCCGGGCCCGTAAGCTTGCCCGCAAGAAATTGCAGCGCGAGGGTCTTCTGCCGATGAAGCCCAAGCCCGTTATGGGCGCGCCTCGCTGAGGACCGGCTCCACGACCCGATTGTTGATTTCAGGGCGTTCGCCCTCCACTTTGGCGTCCCGGCGGGCGTGATTTTTTGAATCGGCGGCGGTGAAACGGCGCTTTGTCGCTTTTTTGGTTTTTTGCTTATTTCGCAACCAAAATGTCAGGCGCGGGCTTTTATTGTGAGCCGCGCTCCATTCCGGCGCGGCAAGGTCAAGGCGAAATGCAGAAAATTGTGAGGCTTTCCCGCGTTTCCAGCCTGGGCTTGCTAGCCGTCGCGGGCGTGGCGCTGGCGCTGGCCGGATGCGAGAGCGCCGGCCTTGGCGCGCCGCCCACCGGCAATGTCGCGGAGGTCGAACCCGACGCGTCGGGCGCTAGTTCGGCCAATATCGCCTCGCTCAGCGACGTCATTCAGCGCAATCCCAATGATTCGGTCGCCTATAACACGCGCGGCGCGGCTTACGCGAAAAACGGGCGCTACCAGAACGCGATCGAGGATTTCACGCGAGCCGTTCAGATCGACCCGAATTTCGCCGGCGCCTATACCAACCGCGCGCTTGCCTATCGCCAAATTCAAAAGGACGGCCCGGCGCTCGCCGATTTCAATCAGGCGATCGTCGCCAATCCCAATCATGCCGCCGCCTATCTTGGTCGCGCCAATCTGTTGCGCTCGCAGGGCCATCTGCCCGAGGCGCTCGCCGATCTCGACCAGGCGATCAAGCTCAATCCGGAAGGCGCGCAGGCCTTTCACGCGCGCGGGCTCATTTATCAGCGCCAGGGCAATCATGCGCAGGCGATCACCGATTTCAACAATGCGATCGACCGCGACCCGTTCGCCGGCGCGCCCTATCAGGCGCGCGGCCAGAGCCTGATCGCCACCGGCAAATATGACGCGGCGATCGAGGATTTCAACGCCGCCTTGAACGTCGACGCGAAGAACGCGGACGCCTGGGCGGGCCTCGGCGTCGCCTATGAGAAGCAGAACAACAAGCCCAAGGCGATGGAATCCTACAACCGCGCCATTACCGTCGATCCCAACAACCAGATGGCGCGCGACGGCCTCTATCGCGTGCGCTAATTGGCGCCGGACAGCGCCGCCGCCATCGTCTCGTCGATCCATTGCAGAACGGCGGGAATGACCAATCCCAACGCGAGATGTCCCTCGCCTTCGACGCGCATGAAGCGCTTGGGTTCGTTGGCGAGCGCGAACAGCTTTTCGGCAAAGCGGATCGGGATCGTCGCATCGGCGGTTCCATGAACCATCAATACGGGCGCGGAGACCTTGCCGATCTTCTCGTCGGAGCGGAACGTGTCGAGCATCAGCAGGCGCACGGGGAACATCCAGAACCGCGCGGCGGCGACGTCGAGCGCGGACGAATAGGGCGAGTCGAGAACGAGCGCGCCAATTTCATGGCTCGCCGCGAGCGCGACGGCCGGCCCTGAGCCCAGCGATTCGCCCATCGCCACGAGGCGGCTCGGCGTCGCGCCAAGTTCGATCGCTTTAGCATAGGCCGCCTCCGCGTCGCGCTGGAGGCCTGCCTCCGACGGCGAGCCGGTCGAGCCGCCATAGCCGCGATATTCGAGCGCCAGCAAGCCGTCGCCGGTATCGGTGAGGCGTTGGAACCGCACGTTGCGCGCCGCCAGACCGTCGGCATTGCCGTGAAAATAAAGGATGACGGGCCGCCCCGGCGCCGGCGCGACATACCAGGCCAGAAGCGTCTCGCCATCATCGGTTCGTAAATGAAGAACTTGCGCCCGCGGTAGCCCAACCGAGCCTGGCGCAACTTCCCCGGCGTTCGGAAAGTAGAGCAGTTTGCGCTGTCCAAGAGCAATCGCGGCGAGGGCTGCGATGTAAAGCGCGACACAAGCGAAGAGGATGGACATCGCAATCCTAGTCGCTCCTCGGCGATTGCGAGTCCGCCCGGGACTCGCCCCCGTCAATGCGCGAGCGCTTTGACGATCGAATCGGTCACCTTCTTGGCGTCGCCGAACAGCATCATCGTATTGTCGCGAAAGAACAGTTCGTTCTCGACGCCGGCATAGCCTGAGCCCATGCCGCGTTTGACGAACAGCACCGTCTTGGCCTTTTCGACGTCGAGGATCGGCATGCCGTAGATCGGCGATTTCGGATCGGTCTTGGCGGCCGGATTGGTCACGTCATTGGCGCCGATGACATAGGCGACATCGGCTTGCGCGAATTCGCTGTTGATGTCCTCGAGCTCGAACACTTCGTCATAGGGCACATTGGCTTCGGCGAGCAGCACGTTCATATGGCCCGGCATGCGCCCGGCCACCGGATGGATCGCATATTTGACCTCGACGCCTTCCTTTTTGAGGATGTCGGCCATTTCGCGCAACGCATGCTGAGCCTGGGCGACCGCCATGCCGTAGCCCGGCACGATGATGACCTTGGAAGCGTTCTTCATCATGAAAGCGGCGTCTTCGGCCGAGCCCTGCTTGACGGGGCGCTGCTCGGCGCCGGCGGCGGGGCCCGCCGTCTCGCCGCCAAAGCCGCCGAGAATCACCGCGATGAACGAGCGGTTCATCCCCTTGCACATGATGTAGGAAAGGATCGCGCCGGAAGAACCGACGAGCGCGCCGGTGATGATGAGCGCCAGATTGCCCAGCGTGAAGCCGATGCCCGCCGCCGCCCAGCCCGAATAGGAATTGAGCATCGACACGACGACCGGCATGTCGGCGCCGCCGATCGGCACGATCAACAGCACGCCGAGCGTCAGCGAAGCCAGCGCGATGAGCCAGAAGAAGATTGGCGACTGGGTCGCAACGAACAGGATCACCATCAGCACCAGCGCCACGGCGAGGCCGAGGTTGATGAGATGGCGCTGCGGCAGCAGGATCGGCTTACCCGACATGCGCCCGTCGAGCTTGAGAAAAGCGATGATCGAGCCGGTGAACGTCATCGCGCCGATGGCGAGACCCAGCGACATTTCGATGAGGCTCGAGCCGTGAATCTCGCCGCGCTCGCCGATGCCGAAAGCCTGCGGCGCATAGAGCGCGCCGGCGGCGACCAGCACCGCGGCAAGACCGACCAGCGAGTGGAACATCGCCACCAGTTGCGGCATGGCGGTCATCTGCACCGTGCGCGCGCGCCAGATGCCAAAGCCGCCGCCGATCGCAAAGCCGAGTATGACGAGAATCCAGGAGAAGAAACTGGCGGGCGGGCTCAGCGCGAGCGTCGTCAATATGGCGATCGCCATGCCGATCATGCCGAATCGATTGCCCTGACGGGAACTGGCCGGCGAGGAGAGGCCGCGCAAAGCGAGGATGAACAGGATGCCGGAGATCAGATAGAGAAGGGCGGCTAGGTTGGCGTTCACTTGGCCCCCTTCTTCTTATACATCGCCAGCATGCGCTCGGTGACCGTGAAGCCGCCGAATATGTTGACCGAGGCGAGGATCAGCGCGAAAAATCCGACCAGACGCGCAAAGCCCGAGCCGCTCTCGATTCCCCCGACGCCGACCGACAGCAGCGCGCCGACCACGATCACCGAGGAAATCGCATTGGTCACCGACATCAGCGGCGTATGCAGCGCCGGCGTCACCGACCACACGACGTAATAGCCGACGAACACCGCCAAAGCGAAAATCGCCAGGCGAAACACGAAGGGATCGATCGCCCCGCCTGTTGCGGCATGGCCGGCGGCGGCCAGTTGCTCGGCATAGGCCTGCGCGGCGCCGGCCGCCTGTTCGGCGGCGTCCGCGGCGGCCTTCAGTTTGGCGATTGTCGAATCGAGATTGTCCATCTGGCCCTCTTTGGCGTCAAAGGCGTAGGCGCGGCCTACGTCCGTCCGTCCGGCGCATTCGTGTTCAAGTCTTGGGCTGGAAATTGGGATGAACGATCGCCCCGTCGCGGGTCAGGCATGTCGCCTTGACGAGTTCGTCGTCCCATTTGACGGCCACGCTCTTGGTCGCCTTGTCGATCAGCGTCTCAACGAACGCGTAGAGATTGCGCGCGTAAAGACTCGAGGCGGTCGCCGCCAGCCGGGTGACGCTGGAATAGCCGACGATCTTGACGCCGCCGCTCGTTGTCACCAGTTCGCCGGCCTTGGCCAGTTCGCAATTGCCGCCGCGCTCGACGGCGAGATCGACGATGACCGAGCCCGGCCGCATCGATTGCGCCATGGCGGCGGTGACGAGCCGCGGCGCCGGGCGACCCGGAATCAGCGCGGTAGTAATGACGACATCCTGCTTGGCGATATGGGCGGCGACGAGGGCCGCTTGTTTGGCCTGATATTCGCCCGACATTTCCTTGGCATAGCCGCCCGCCGTCTCGGCCTGTTTGAATTCCTCGTCCTCGACGGCGACGAATTTGGCGCCCAGCGACTCGACCTGTTCCTTGGTGGCGGGACGCACGTCGGTCGCGGTCACCACGGCCCCAAGGCGACGGGCGGTGGCGATCGCCTGCAGGCCGGCGACGCCCACGCCCATGATGAAGAATTTGGCGGCCGGCACCGTTCCGGCCGCCGTCATCATCATCGGCAAGGCGCGGCCATATTCGGTCGCCGCGTCGATCACCGCGCGATAGCCGGCCAGATTGGCCTGGCTGGACAGCACGTCCATCACCTGCGCGCGGGTGATGCGCGGCAGCAATTCCATCGCGAAGGCGTCGACGCCCGCCTTGGCCATCGCTTCGATCGCCGGAATATGGCCATAGGGGTCCATGATCGCGACGACCAGCGCGCCGCGCCTGATCTGGCCAAGCTCCATGCCGCTCGGCCGGCGCACTTTCAGCAGAATGTCGGCGCCGGAGAGCACTTCGGCGGCGCTCGCCATTCTTGCGCCCGCGCTTTCGTAGTCGGCGTCGGTCACGCCGGCGCTGAGGCCCGCCCCGTGTTGAACGGAAAATTCAGCGCCCAAAGCGACGAATTTCTTGACGGTTTCAGCGCTGGCGGCGACGCGCGTCTCCAGCGGATCGGTTTCGGCGACAACCCCAATCAGCATGGGTCAATCCTCTAGCGATGCGAGACGATGAAGAGGAGCACTTGGCCGCCGCAAAGCGCTCGTCGCTAAAGGACGATGCAGGCCAGGCCGAGCAGGACGAAAACGGGTAGGACGGCGCGCCAGGTCAAGCCCGTCATGCCGCCGAACGCCGCCGCGCCGACGGTCAGCACAAAGCCGATCAAGGCGACGCCGCCCTGGCCTTTGAGGCCCCAAAGAACGAGTTCGAGCAGGATGCAAATCAACGCGACGATCGTCGTTTCGGTCAGCGCGAGAAAGGCCGAATAGGTCGCCTCATGCGCGGGCATATCCACATCGTCGTCCGCCGTCGCAACAGAATGATCGTCCGCCATGCCAGTGCCTCTACGCGGTTTGGGAGCCGTTGGCCACGCGTTTACCGCAAAGCGCGTTCGATCGCAACGACGCAAAGCGCCGCAAGCAAGGGTTCGCGCCACGGCCCGGCGCGACCCGCCGAAACATGGGCGAAAGCAGGGCTTATGCGGCCTGCGGCCTTGACGCGAGGGCGCGCATCAGCGCATCACGGCTGGACCCATGCCGCTCTTTGTCCTGCCCTTTCCTGCCATCAATCCGATCCTCGTTCAGTTGGGTCCGTTCGCCATTCGTTGGTATGCGCTGGCCTATATTGCGGGCCTTATGGCCGGCTGGGCGCTGATCCGCCGCATTCTCGTCCAGGAATCCTTATGGCGCGGCGCGCCGCGGCCGACCCCGGCCAGCATCGACGATCTCCTGGTTTATTGCGCCATCGGCGTCATCGTGGGCGGGCGCCTTGGCAATGTGCTGTTCTACGATCCGAGCTTCTACTTCGCCCACCCGATCGAAATTCTCAAAATCTGGGAAGGCGGGATGGCCTTCCATGGCGGACTGATCGGCGCCACCGTCGGCATCCTGGCGTTTTCCTGGCGCTATCATGCGCCGGCCTTGACCGTGCTCGATCTGGCGTGCCTCGTCGCGCCGATCGGCATTTTCTTCGTCCGCATCGCCAATTTCATCAAGCCCGAACTTTGGGGCCGGCCGACCGACGTTCCCTGGGCCGTCATTTTTCCCGGTTCCGACGGCCTGCCTCGCCACCCCAGCCAGATCTACGAGGCGTTGCTCGAAGGGCTCGCGGCGTTCGTCATTCTGTCGATCGCCACGCGCCTCGGCGCCTTGCGGCGTCCCGGCCTGGTGGCGGGCGGCTTTGGCGCGCTCTATGGCCTGGCGCGCATCTTTTGCGAGTTCTACCGCGATCCCGATCCGCGCCTCGAAGACCTCGGCGGCGGCCTGACGATGGGCATGGTTTTGTCCGCGCCTTTAGTTATCATTGGCTTAGGGCTGATTCTCTGGAGTCTGCGAAAGGGGCTGGGGAGCACCGATGAGCGCGCTGGGGGATGAGATCAAGGCGCTGATCGGCCAGGACGGTCCGATCTCGCTGGAACGCTACATGGCGCTGGCGCTCACTCATCCGGCGCATGGCTATTACATGGGCCGCGATCCTTTCGGCGCGGAGGGCGATTTCACCACGGCGCCGGAAATCAGCCAGATGTTCGGCGAGTTGATCGGCCTGTGGGCCGCCGAGGTCTGGGCCGCGATGGGCAGTCCCAATCCGCTGCGGCTGATCGAACTTGGCCCCGGCCGCGGCACCTTGATGAGCGACGCGTTGCGCGCGGCCCGCGTCGCGCCGGAATTTCGCGCCGCGCTCGATGTTTGCCTGGTCGAGGCGAGCCCGACGCTGGCCGCCGTCCAGCACGACACTTTGTTGACGGCGGGCGCGCCGGTCTGCTGGGCGGCGCAATTGGAAGAAGCCCCTGAAGGGCCGGCGATCATCCTCGCCAATGAATTCCTCGACGCTTTACCGGTCCGGCAATATGTGCGCGGTTCGCGCGGCTGGCGCGAGAGACTGGTCGGCCTCGACAAAGCCGGCAATCTGACCTTCGGTCTTGCCGCCGAGCCCGAACGCTTCATCAACGTCCAAGCGCAGGAGGGCGACGTGCTGGAGGTCAGCGCGGTCGGCCACCGCCTGATGTTCGAACTCGGCGCGCGTCTGGCGCGTCAAGGCGGGGCGGCTTTGTTCGTCGACTACGGCCATATCGCGACCGGCTTTGGCGATACGCTACAGGCGCTCCGCGCCCATCGCATGGTCGATCCGCTGATCGACCCGGGCGAGGCCGACCTCACCGCCCATGTCGATTTTGCCGCGATGGCGCGCAGCGCCCTTGCCTCCGGCGCGGCGGTTTACGGACCGATCGACCAGGGCGATTTCTTGCGCACGCTCGGCCTCGATCAGCGCGCCCAGGCTTTGGTCAGCCGGGCCGGCGCCGCGCAGGCCGCCGAAATCGAAGCGGCGCGGACGCGGCTCACCGGCAAGGGCGTCGGCGAGATGGGCGCTTTGTTCAAGGCTATGGTCGTCGCCCATCGCCAATTGCCCGTGCCGCCCGGCTTTCAGGGGCTTTCGCGGGGAGCGGCGTGAGCCTCGCCGCGCCCGAGTTCCTGCAATCGGCAGGGCTGCGGGGGCCGGGCATCGCGCATGGATTCTTCACTCGTCGCGGCGGCGTCTCGCAAGGCGTCTATGCCTCGCTCAACGGCGGCGTCGGATCGCGCGACGATCCGCAAGCTGTGCGCGAGAACCGCGCCCGCATGGCCGACGCGCTCGGCGTGAAGGCGACCCATCTGCTGGTTCCCTATCAGGTGCATTCGCCCGACGCTCTGGTCGTCGCCGCGCCCTGGTCGCCTGACGCGCGGCCGCGATTCGACGGCCTCGTCACCGCGACGCCTGGCCTTGCGCTCGGCGTGACCGGCGCTGATTGCGGCATCCTGCTGTTCGCCGAGCCAAGGGCCGGCGTGATCGGCGCCGCTCATGCCGGCTGGCGGGGGGCGCTGGCTGGCATTGTCGAGGCGACCGTCGCCGCGATGGAGCGGCTTGGCGCGCAAGCCAAGGATATCGTCGCCGCGCTTGGACCGACGATCGCGCAGCCTTCCTATGAAGTCGGCGCCGAATTTGTCGCCGCCTTCGCGGAGGCCGAATCAGATTTCGGACGCTTCTTTGCGCCGAGCCTCCATGCGGGGCGTTCGATGTTCGATCTGCCCGGCTTTATCGCGATGCGGATCGCCCGCAGCGGCATCGCGCGATTCGAGGATCTCGGCCTCGACACCTATAGCGACGAAGCGCGTTTCTTCAGCTACCGCCGCACAACCCACCGCAAGGAAGCCGATTACGGACGTCTCGTGGCGGCGATCGCGCTGGTTTGAACGTTGCCAAATTCAGCCCGACCGCATCCAAATCCGGCCTATCAATTATAGGCCGGCAAAGTGGCGGGCAGCGTGTTGAAATTGGCTGGCGGCGCCGAGGAGATATTCTGGCGCTGATCCTCGGGCGTGATCCCAATCGCCTTGCAGCCCTGGCCGCCGTAATGGGGCAGCGTCCATAGAACGTCTTTTGGCGTCATCGCATATTCCGCCGGCAAGGGCGGCGCCTCGCCGCGCAGGCGCTTGGGGCTGAACCCGGACAACAGACTGTCGGTGTTGGGCGAATTGGCGTCGCGCGGACCCAGAAATTTCTGATGAAAGCCTTCCGGACCAAATTTGTTGAACGCGTCCGAATCGCCCGCCTTCAGCGCCTCGGCTTCGTCGGGCAGGGAGGACAGCGGCGGCAAGTCGAAAATCGCGTTGATGGTCTCGATCACCGCATTGTTGTCGCCCTCGGCATGCGAGGCCGTGTGCGCGCGCGCGTAAGGCGAGATCAGCAGCAGCGGCACCCGAATGCCGCGCGCCAGCGGCAGACCGTCGGGACCATAGGACAGGATGCGCGGCGGCGCGTGATCGAAGAAACCGTCGGACTCGTCATAGGCGATGACGATCGCGCTCTGGCGCCACAAATCCGGGTCGCCGGCGATCGCATTGATGACCTCGGCGTTCATCGCTTCGCTGATCTGGCGGTCGCTATAGGCGGGATGATCGTCGTCGCCCGACTTCGTCATGGCGATCGTCTTGAGTTCGTCGGCGGTAAGGCCGTCGGGGTTCGGATAGCGCGGGTTCTGGATCGGCGGCGTCGCGCCGCGAATGTTCTTGAAACCGCCCCGTACATAGAACACGCCGCCGTCTTTCGGCAGCGCGTGGCCGGCGACATCGGCGAAGAAATCGCCTTCCCCGTGCATTTTCTTGCGTTCCTCGGCATTATTGGCGAGGTAGCCGAAATATTGCGGCCCTTCGTGATGCGCGACATAATTTTCGTGCGACGCCGCGCCGCTCTTGTCGCTCGGCTCGAGATCATAGCCGTTCTGGTACCAGCCCCAGGTCAGCGCCGGGCGGCCGAGCGCCTGGATGAACGAAATGTCCTTTTGCACGTCGGCCAGATCCGTCGCGGGGCTGAGGTCGCGCTTGGTGCGCTCCGCGACAGCGCCGCCCATGGCGGTGAGAGGGATCGTCGCGAAGGTCAGATTTTCCGCGACATTGCCGGGCGCGTAATATTCGCCGGGCGAAGTCGGCTGCCGATCGGTCGCGGTCGAATCATATTCGGAGCCCCAATAGGGGTTGGGATCGTTGACGATCGGAGCGGTTTGCGGATTGCCGGTTCCCGCATAGGTCTTGCCGTTGATCGTCCCGCTCATCGGCAGCGCCGGCGGCGCGTTCGCCGCGTGCTTGACCCATTGCGTCTCGCCCGACTGGCCGGCGATCATCGCGATGGCGTTCGGGGTGGACGGCGTGTCCTCGGTCGCAAAAATCCTGTCGAAGATCGTGAACCGGCTGGCGTAATTCCAAAAAAACGGAATGGTGTCGCAATCGACATGCGCCATCACGACGCGCGCGAATTGCATGCCCTGCGCCTGGCTCATATTATTGCCGGCCTTGGCGTATTTTTGATATTCGTCGGCCGAGAATTGGTCCATGCGGGCGATGGAATCGACGACATGCAGCTTGTTGGCCAGCCCCTTGTGGCTGTGATCGACGCTGTCGAGGAAGGTGGCGTTCTGCTGCGGGCCGATCCGGAACGGCTGCACCGTCACCGCGGAGCCGTTCACGTCCGTATAGCTCTGCGTAAAGCCGGGCGTGTCGGCGGCGGCGCGCGGTTTGACGCCGTCCGAATAGAGACCGTCGATGCCTGGGAAGGTCCCGTATTCGTTGTCGAACGAATGGTTCTCGTTGAAGACGACGAACACATATTTGATCTTGTTGCGCACCAGCGCCGTCATCTCGTCATTCGTCAGCGGCGCGTCCTCAGCAGGGTCGATCACATAGGGCGCGACCGCAGGCCCAGGATCGGGTTGCGCCGTGATTTTCGGAAGGTCTTGCGCCGCCGCGAAATTGGCGGCAAACGGCTGCGCGAGGCAGAAAGCGGCGATCATCGCCGCGCCGCCGCAAAGAGCTTTGGTCATTTCGGTTACCTCGGTCTGGCCGGTCCTTGGCGCGATCTTGGCCGCAATTTTGTGACAGTATGATTTGCCGACGCCAGACCCGGAAGATCTAGGATAGAATCCCTCCGGCTCTGGCGCTCGGCAAATCATACTTTACTTGGCCTGCTCGATCACCTTGACGTCGAGGATCGTGTAGGTCTTCGCGTCGAGGCCGAACTCGATTTTGTCGCCCTTGCTGAGGCCCTCGCTCAACGCACGGGCGCGCACGTTGTACATCATCTCCATTGCCGGCATCAGGCCCTTGATCTCCTCATGGTCGAGCGTCAACGCGCCCGTCGTCGCATCGATGGCCGTTATGATTCCAACGCCGCGAAAGGTTCCGCTCTCTTGGGCTTGCGCAAGCATGATAGCGCCGCCCACCCGCTCTGCGAGGGGACGATCCGCAAAGGCGACGGCGGGCGCCGCCGCGAGCCAAATCGCTGTCGCCAGCAGCGCCGCCGCGGCGCTCGCGCATTTTCCTGGTCTGCTCATCGCACCCTCCTATTGTCCTAGTCCTCGCTTCCTGCGCGCGCAGGATCGCAAGGATCGGCTCTTGCGTAAACCGGCTGTCGTTTCGCACGCGGACCCTTTCTCCGGGATGGGGCTGGGCGATTCAATTCTGCTCCGCGCGCTGCCATCGACGTGCTCGCTGTAAAGGTCAAGCCGCCTTTGGCGGTCGCTTCGCGAACCTTGACAGCTCCGCTCGCCGATGGCTGTTGGCCACCAAGTCCTTTTGGTGAGCGATCGCGGCCTTCGGGCCGCATCGCACACCAAAAGGACTTGTAGGTAAAAGGCCGCGCCGCTGAGACGCAGTCACGCCGAAGGCGCCGTAGCGAAGCGGAGGAGCGGCGTAGCCTGCGGACGAATGCTTCGCATTCGCCTTGACTTGACGGCGTCTCGGGGGGGTGGCCCCCGCCGGTCGCTTGGGCCCGCCCGCCTGGCCGCCGCCCCTTGCCTAAAGCGTCCGCCGCCGGGCAGAATGCCCCGTCGATGCTGCGCTTCGGCTTCGGGGGGCGATCCCTTCGCACCCGGCGCACGCATTGGCCCAACAACATCGGAGCAAGACGTCAGATCTTGCCGCGGGAGGATCAAGTTCATGGTCAAGATCGACTCAGCCCAACGTTTGTCGCGCTGGCTGAAAAAATTCGACAAGGCGCTCAGCGCGTCGGACATCGACGCGGCCGCCGGCCTGTTTCACAAGGATTGCTACTGGCGCGATCTCATCGCTTTTACCTGGAACCTCAAGACGCTGGAAGGGCGGCCTGCCATCGCCGAAATGCTGCGCGCCCGCCTTGCCGAGGTGAAGCCGTCGCATTGGACGATCGAGGGCGAGGCGAGCGAGGCGGGCGATGTCACGGAGGGCTGGCTCGCCTTCGAGACGGCGCTGGCGCGCTGCCATGGCCACATTCGCCTCAAGGGCGACAAATGCTGGACGCTGCTGACCTCGATGACCGAGCTGAAAGGCTTCGAGGAAAAGCGCGGCCCCAAGCGCGACCTTGGCGCGCAACACGGCGTCATCAAGGGGCGCGAAACCTGGGCCGAGCGCAAGGCGCGCGAGGAGGCCGAGCTTGGCGTCAGCCGCCAGCCCTATTGCCTGATCGTCGGGGGCGGCCAGGGCGGCGTCGCGCTGGGCGCACGGCTGAAGCGCCTCGGCGTGCCCACCATCATCGTCGACAAGCACGAACGGCCGGGCGATCAGTGGCGCAAGCGCTACAAGTCGCTGTGCCTGCACGATCCCGTCTGGTACGACCATCTGCCCTATCTGCCGTTTCCCGACGATTGGCCGGTGTTCTCGCCCAAGGACAAGATCGCCGATTGGCTCGAAATGTACGCCAAGGTGATGGAGCTCAACTATTGGCCTTCCACCGAATGCAAGAGCGCCAAATTCGACGAGAAGACGAAGTCCTGGACCGTCGTCGTCGATCGCAACGGCAAATCGGTGACGCTGCACCCCAAGCAATTGGTTCTGGCGACCGGCCAGGCGGGCGTGCCGAACATGCCGAAGTTCCCCGGCATGGCGGATTTTGCCGGCGCGCAGCATCATTCGAGCCGGCATCCCGGCGGCGAGGCGTTCAAGGGCAAGAAATGCGTCGTCATCGGCTCCAACAATTCGGCGCATGATATTTGCGCCGACCTTTGGGAGCACGGCGCCGATGTGACGATGGTGCAGCGCACGTCGACCCACGTCTCCAAATCCGACACGCTGATGGATGTGGCGATGGGTGGCCTCTATTCCGAGAACGCGACAAGGGCGGGCATCACCACCGACAAGGCCGATATGATTTTCGCCTCGATCCCCTATGCCATCCTGCATGAATTCCAATTGCCGATGGCCCAGGAGATCGCCAGGCGTGACGCCGACTTTTATGCGAAGCTGGAGAAGGCCGGCTTCCTGCTCGATTGGGGCGACGACGGCTCGGGCCTGATGATGAAATATCTGCGGCGCGGCTCGGGCTATTATATCGATGTTGGCGCCTCCGAACTGATTGCCGAGGGCAAGATCAAGCTGAAAAGCGGCGTCAGCGTCGAGAAGATCAAGAAACATTCGGTGGTGCTGAGCGACGGAACCGAACTGCCCGCCGATGTCATCGTCTACGCGACCGGCTACGGCTCCATGAACGGCTGGGCGGCGGCGCTCATTTCCAAGGAGGTCGCCGACAAGGTCGGCAAGGTCTGGGGCCTCGGCTCCAACACGACCAAGGATCCCGGCCCGTGGGAAGGCGAATTGCGCAACATGTGGAAGCCGACCCAGCAGGCCGGCCTATGGTTCCACGGCGGCAATCTCCACCAGTCGCGCCATTATTCGCAGTACCTGTCGCTGCAGCTCAAGGCGCGCATGGAGGGATTGCCGACGCCTGTCTATGGGTTGGAAAAGGCCCATCATGTGGGGTAGGGGATAAAATCTGACGCTAGGCGCCGCATCCTTTGGCTGCCTTGGGGGGAAGCAGGCCTTACGTCCGCCCAGGAACGGCGACCGGTTCGCTCCCGTTGCCGCCGTTCGGCAGTATTGGCTTATTCCCCGAAAGCAGCCGTTCGTTCAGGCCGATCTAGTGGATCAAATCTGACATTTGAGTCCTGATTGGGATTCCAGGCTGACTCGCGTTGTGCGAGTCTGACGAATGCGCACTGGAATTTCCATTACTGTTTCGTCTGTCGACCACCGCCGTC
>Ga0182024_10005598_pt1 | contig 28085 bp, 32 predicted proteins | sample P32metaG_FD_120480 | JGI IMG/M metagenome (GOLD analysis project Ga0182024, IMG submission 120480) | Permafrost microbial communities from Stordalen Mire, Sweden - P3-2 metaG (Illumina Assembly) | ecosystem: Environmental > Terrestrial > Soil > Wetlands > Permafrost | place: Sweden: Stordalen...
GCTGCCGCGTTCTTTCAATCCCATCCTCGGCAGAACCATTTTCCAGTAGCCGTTTCCGTCAGCGTACATTTCGTGATTGCCATTGAGTGCGAAGCTGCCTTTCGCGCCCATTGGCCACCTTACTGGCGCGTACGGACTCGTTTTTTCCCCAAGGAAGTTTTCTCGCACTTCATTACCGTCGCCTACGTAATACACATCTCCCAAGTGAATCGTAAAATCTGAATCGGATTTTTCCATTGCTGTCCCAACTATTCTTGCTTCATCCGTTCCTGTGCCCCAATCGCCCGCTATGCTGATCTTCACGCGCTCATCGATAGGAAAAATACCGGTTCCTTTCCCGTGCGTCGTGTAATCTCTGAACGCGTGCTTCTTATGAAACCAGTATTTCGCAACCTGCGGTATCCACTTAATAAGCCTGCTGGGAAGGAAAGCCGCGATGGGATCGTAGGTCGTGGTTGAATAGGCCGCCCGCGCGGCCTGGAAATGAGCTGTGATTCTAGAATGCGCGAACCCTTTAAAGTTTCCGAGGTCTTTGCCGGAACCAGTCTCATCGGACGCCCCGCGTCGGCGCTCGGCGCTCTTCTTGGATTTAGCGCGCATCTTGATGGCCATAGCGAAGCGTTATGGTAGTAATTCCGAGTCCCATTATTCCGATCAACCGGCGTTGACTGGCACCCACTCAATCAAACCGAATCTATCACATGGAGCGCTGTCTAGATTGAAGAACGATTGGCAGAAACGGATGGAAGGAGTGCGGACGGTTTCGAATCACGGCCCGGACGCGGCGTCGGGGAGCGGAACCAACCGGCGGGGATGCGGTGGAAAGGTCAGCACGCGGTGTTTTCGTCGTGCTTTGCCGTGCATCGCGATCCGTTCGCGGCCGGTGCGGATATCCACTTCCCCCGCAATTTCCTGCACCCACACATCCTGGCCGGCATACTGCCAGGGCACCGAACACCGGCTGCCTTGCCAGTCCACATACGCGTCCCGCGCCACTTTGCGCAACTCGCCATCCACGTACGGATACGGCGGCTGTCCCGCCAGCGACTGCAAACTGAACCGCTCGACATCCCAACGCACCAGCACTTGCTCATGGGTTGTTCCGTGCACGCGCTGGTTCGCCACACCCCAAATCCACTCGCGCAACTGCGCATTCAGATCGCTCAGGCTGTCCGGTTCGCGCCCTTGCAAGCCACACAGAAAGTTCCGCCGCACATACTTCACGCCGGCTTCCACTTTCCCTTTCGTCTGTGCGCGATACGGGCCGCACAGGCGCGGCGCGAATCCCCAGTAGCGCGCGAAGTCCAGAAACACCGGGTGCCAGACGATCTCGCCGGCAAATCCGTTCCGAGGCGTCCGCTCCCTAAATGTTTTCACGACCTGCGCCACACGTTTGCCACACGGCTCGTCCAAGCGGGCGTCGATATCATCACTGTGCAGCATTTGTTGGGTCATGCTAGAATTTCGATGACTGCTCGCTATGCACATTCGCCAGACCAAGCTAGGGTAGCGGCAGTGGAGCGCCTTGATGGACTTTTTGACTCGCAACCGGCCCCTAAACGGCCCCAATGGTCCAATATGCCGAACCCGGTTGTGGGATATAAGCCCAAGCAAGTCAGTACGATAGGCCCGTAGCTCAGTTGGTTAGAGCGCTACCTTGACACGGTAGAGGTCTGGAGTTCGAGTCTCCACGGGCCTACCATTTATTTCAATCACTTGCGGATTAGAGGCGGTGGCGTGCGGCACGTTTGTGTCGTGGTTTGTGCCATAACCATCTCCCGGAGTATCGCCAGACAGCGCGTCCAACGCTTTACGCTTTGCATCCAGGCGGACGTGGGAATAGTGAGCAAGCATCTTCGGGGAGACGTGCCCCGCAATCGCCATAACGGTTTGGTCGCTTGCTTGTGACTCAGCGAGCTCGGTGATCGCGTGGTGCCGCAAGTCGTGGAAGCGTAGCCCTGCGATCGGGCTCTTCACTCCGTGAATACTGGCCTTGCACTTCTCGTTCTCGCACGTTTCACCCGGGTTCTGTAGCTGGGCGCAAGCGGGACAAAGGATTGCCCGCGTCAAGCGACGCCAAGCCGTGCGCCAAGTCTTTTGTGGACGCGTGGGGTCAATTCTTCCGTTCTCACATGCGGGAAACACAAAGTGATTCGGTTCCGCGCCGCCAAACGTCTGAGCACGCCGATATAGCTCCAGGATTGCTCCGACCGCTTCCGTATTAAGAGGAATTACGCGCTCGCCGCCATCGGTCTTAGTCGTGTCGCGCCGAATCGTGAGCACGCGATCAATTAGATCAACTGCGCTCCACCGCAGTCCTTTAATTTCACAGCCTCGCATTGTTGTGTTGAGTGCCAAAATTTGAGCGAGCCGAGCATTCTGCCAAGCTGGGTTGCTCGCCGCGATTCTGAGCAGTCGCATTTTTTCTTCATGGGTTAAGGCACGGCCAACATGACGACGCTCTTTTAGGGGTTTCAGGTCATCCGCAACCACGAACCATCGTTTGGCGCGTTTCAGGATGCGGCGAATCACTCCCATCTCCATGTTTATGTATGAAGCCCCCGCGCCCTGTTGGGCACGTTGCTCTCGGTACGCCTGAAGATCTTCCGCAGTGATCCTATGGAGTGGCATATTTCCGAACTGCCGAGCGGGGTGTACCAAAAGCTGTGTCTCTTTCTTGTGGCTAGGCGGAGCCAAATAGAGTTTGCGGGCCTCCAGATACTTTTCGGTCGCGCGCGAAAAAGCGAGGCGACTAAATCGTTGACCCGATGAGGCAAGTTTTCCGCAACTGGCCTGGGCAATGAGTTCTTTCTGCTTCGATTGGGCTTCACGCCAGTCAGTCGTATCAAGGCTCTCTCGAAAGCGTTGACCGTTAACGCTGAAATCAGTCCACCAAGTTTGACCGCGCTTGTAAATTGCCATGACTATTCTCCTGCCGCCCGCAATTTGCTCCAGAGAAGTGAGAGGAGCGATCCAATCGGCAGAATCTGGAACCCGTGCTGCCCTGTCGATTTGACGGCGGCGAAAGCTCCCTCCAACTCCACTAAAGAAACCTCTTGGTTTGGCGGTTCGCCCATCATCATTTCGCGCTTAACGATCAGATAGTGGCGATCCGCTGTTTTTGAATTCCATTCCGACGAGGCGAGGAGCGTTTTCACAACGAGCGGAAGACGCAGCACTCGACCGATCACCTGAGAACGAAATCCGGCCTGAAATAGCCACCATGCCAAAGCGATCGACAGAACGTCCTTCTGACTGTACAACCGAGGAGCACCCTTCCCGGCCTTGACTCGGACCGACGGCTTGATCCCGTATCCAGGGCTCTCCACAAATTTTATTAGTCGCCGCTCGGGCATTCCGATAAGTCTCGCGACATCAGACGTTTGAAAGAAATCTTTCAGCATAAAACTCTTACCTTTCCGCTTGACATTCGATCAAGTATAACCTAAACTGGTTCTGGAATCATTCTGGTTCCGAAGCCAAGTTATCACGACGACTGGAGGTTGTCAACAAAATGGAACCCTTACACGACATCAAATCCGCAGCTCGAATTTTGGCGTTATCCACTTGGGGAGTACGTTATCTCATATCGCGAGGTCGTCTCCACCCGGTCCGAATCGGGCGCCTTGTTCGGTTGGAAGAAGCGGAACTCCGAAGATTTGTCGCGGAGAGTCGCAGCACCCACGGGAACGCGCCGTTTCCGGAGGAACTGAATTTTGGGGGAGCAAATGGCTGACCACACCGAGATCAAACAATCGACGCTTAACGTTGATGACATAGCGCGTCCACAAGAGGTCATTCATCCGGCGCTCGATTGGGTCAACGACCAATTGGTCGTTGGCGTAGTGTTTAAGGACGGACACCGAGCCGCGCTCACTTCGAGAGACGGTTTAGTTGAGATTGACAAAATCGGTCGCGTTTGTGAGAGAGACGGGAAGTTCGAGAGCCCGGTCACCCCCGAGATGGCAAAAGAATTTACCTCGCACCTCGATACCAAGCCCACTAAATGCCCTCGGGAAGAACTCAGTGCGCTGCTGATAGAGCTAGCGGATTATTTCAGTCGATTCGTAATTTTCCCCGAGAAATATTGGCCCAGAGTCGTGGCGTCGTGGACGATCGGCACGTATCTTTTCCCTATATTTCAAGCCTACCCCTACCTTTGGCTCACTTCACCGGAACCGGGTTGCGGTAAATCACTCCTGGGTCAGATGCTGGCAAACGTTTCCTTTAACGGAGAATTTATGGCCTCCCCGACTGAGGCCAACATGTTTCACTTACCGGAGCAAAACCGTGGCGTCCAAGTTTGGGATGAAGTGGAGTTTGCCAACCAAGTCGAAAGAAGTCGGTTTCAATCTGTCAAAGCAATCCTCCTTAACGGGTATCGGAACGGCGGTGTCGTCCCCCGCCAAGTTGGAAAAAATTGGGACCAGCCTGTGAAGTACCACGTTTATTGCCCTCGAGTTCTCATTGGGCTCTCCCAACTTCCGGAGACGGCCCGTCAACGAACGATTATGGTTGGACTTCGTAAACGCAACCCGGATCAGAAAGCTGAACTTTACCGAGGTCATGATCAAACGAAGGCCGAAATCGGCTTGCGGGCAAAATGCGTGCTGACTGCGCTTAAGTGTGCAACGGATGTTGATCGATTCTATAAAGACAACGCATTAAGGATGAACCTTGAAGCTCTGTTAGGGAAGGCTGGGCGCGAAGTAGACGACATTTGGCTGCCGCTATTTGCCCTAGTCGCCGCTAGCTCCGATGACGCGAAAATAGACCCTGATCTCGCCGACGCTGCAGTCGGATTGGCTAAACATTGCCACAACCCCACGCCGTCGTCCTCGATCCGGCTTCTAAGGACAGTCTCCCCAGGCCGCTCCGAGGGAGATCGAGTTGAAGGATCAGGCAGAACCCTAGTGGCCGCTCTCCGTGCCCTGAACTCGCTCAGCCCGATCGAACCGACAGAACTAGCCGAGCGGCTCAGCGGAGGTCTGGACACAGAGGTTTCCGCACAATGGTTGAGCAAGAATCTCCAATCTTTGGGCATACGGGCAAAGAAACAAGGAGGGAGACGAGTCTTCAATGTTCTCCCCCGCGAAATCGAGCGAGCCGAAAACATGCTGGGAATTGAGTTTTCGGATTATCAGTCCGCTGAACCCGGACAGCAAGGACAGGACGGACAGCAGCGCTGTGAGAAAGTAGAAGAGTTGGAAGAATTAAATTTCTCTTGATTCATAAAGTTTGTTAAATAAATGAATTCCTTGCATCTCTTGCGATGCCGTCTCTGCTGTCCTTGCTGTCCGGCGCGGTCCGACGCTCGACCCTGCGAAACACTTGCCGGCCCGCCCCCAAAGGCGGGCCGGCGTTAGCTAAATCGCGTTTCAGACAACGTAGCAGTGGGGAGGAGCATTCGCGATACCCGCAGAACCCGCAAAGAACGGACGAAAATGCGCCCGGAGCGACCCTAACGGAGCGATTTTGTGAGGCGCGCCAGTATGCCCGGTAAACGACCCGCTTCCTCGCTTCCTCAGTCACTTACGCGGGATTTCGACCATTCTGCCGCTTGCAGCGCGCATTGGTGCCGCTCGGCTTGGAGGGAAGAATCAGCAGACTCTTCAACTATCTAAGTCATGGAATCCGAGTGGATTAGCGCTGCTCGAAATCGTTTCCGCACATCTATTCGAATGCGTGAACCGGCGTCGGAGTCTGTCCGGCGATTGGCTCGCCACAACTGTCCCGCACAATAACAACATTCCGCTGATCAGCAATGACAGGCTAGACGATTCTGGGGTCTGAACTACAGTCGTCGAGTAATCCAAAACTTGGAAAGTTGCGCCACCACTGCATGCCCCAACCTCGCAAACACTAAATCCAGTCGCACCCGGAGGTAAAAAGGCGTTGATGCAACTTTGCGAAAGACAGCTGTAGAAGCCGTCAGTATTGGGTTCGCCGAGTTCGAGACCGTCGGCAGTTTCACTCAAGCTATAGTACAAATCGGCTTCGGATCCATCGCCGCCGAATGGCACGAAGAAGTATTCGGTATTTGGAATATTTAGGATGCTATTGGCCTGAAGTGCGCCTTGTCCCCCGCCTGAGAACAGGGGCCCGGCTCCGATTACGTCGGAATCTATAATATCTGCATTGAAAATGCCATTTCCGATTGGGTCGGGTACCGCAACAATCGTAAAGGAAAAATCGTATATCTGCGTGCACTGCGAAAGCGTGCAACTAGGATTTCCGCCGATCACCAGGCTTCCAGACGCTTGGATGGCTTCGTCGGCACGCACGGCGGTTGGCAAAACGAAAGCTAGCCCTAACGCAAGAAACGTCAGTAAGAGTCTTTGCTGTCGCATCTTCATGGCCGGGGCACCTTGTGTTCTCGGAGAGGGGGGCGGTCCGATGTGCCGGTTACTCTATCTACCGTCTCGGTACATGTCAAACGGGAGGAGGGTGGCATGCAGTGATCTAACGCGTCGAATCTAGCGATAACTTATCGTGTATGGTTCCAGTGCTGTGGGATACAAAAGCTTTGCAGCGCGTTCACGGTAAGACTGTTTTGAGGCAAGATGTTAAATCGTCCAACAGTTTCCAGTGAATTAAAGATGTAGACCCGCTCAAAAGTTCTCATCGGGGGGCAATTTGGTGGAACACACACCGTGGGTCGGCCAAGGCTACGAGGCAGGCATAAACGGTCAGCGCATTTGTATCGTTGGCCATTCACATCATCACAAGATCGAGGAATCTGACAGCGATGATTTTACAACAGACGTGGTCGGTCGGTTCCTGAGCGGCAAGCTTGGTCGGGATTCGTTTTTTCCGCCGATGGCGGGATACTTCGGATTCTCGGACAAGGAAATGTTCTGGCAAAGCGTTGTGTTCTTCAACTTACTGCCCAACTGCATCGGAGAGAGTGACGACGACAAGTACGGGACTGGAACACCAGAGCAAATCGCCCGAGGGAAAGAACGGTTTTTGCGCATCATTCGCCAGACCAAGCCGGACCTAGTGTTCGTCTTTACGACAAAAGGATGGTGCGAGTGCCCGCCGACAATCGAGGAGGCTGCGGGCAAAGGAAAAGCTCCCCTCGGCGCAGAGTTTCCGGGGTTCTCATGGGGCACCTACACTGCTGGCGAGCATACCGTCATGGCCTTCGGCCTCCGCCATCCCGAACGCGCACGCTCGGAACTGATGCGCTCGGGTGTTCGGCATATTCTCGAAAAATGGCGAACCCTCCGTCGTGCGCCAGTTTGAAGATCATCTAGTCGCGGAAGCGCGCCCAACTAATTACGGTGCATTTCGGTACCTCACGCAAAGGGCCGGGTATAATGCCCCCACTTTGGCGCGCCCATCCAAAATCAAAAAAGAACACAAGAAGGCAGAACGGGTCGCCGTGCAAGCGAAGCCAGAAGCCGAACTCAGCAAGAAGTTGGAGCCAAAAGACCGCAGGATCGCTTTGGTTGGCGGAGTTATGACTCTCCTTTTCGGAGTCATATTTTATCTAGAGCCTGAAAAGTCGCTCTACTCGATCATATTTTGGCTTTCGATTTGCTACGGTTCTCTTTTGTGGATGTTATATCACCTGCTTAGGCACAGAAACCCTTTTTCATCGGAGACACCGGGGAAACAGAGGAGTTCTGCTTGGGGGGCATTAGCTGGGGGCGTTTTCATTGTGGTTTCCGGATATGGCTACCACGTTTGGGAACCTCCATTTTCGATGCTTGAAGAATACATCACAAATGGAACCGCGGTTTACGGAACGGCCTTCTGGAACCTCGACGGGAAAGTTGTCCATCCGGTCGGCATAGCGATGTACGTTCGTCTGGAAAATTCAAAGAGAACCGCCGAGATGATTGACCAAATGTCTTTTGAGATCAAAGACAATCGTGGAGACTGGGAACCGTTGATTGAGATTAATCACGGGGAATTTTATAACGGCGGATACCCCAATTTGGCATTACTTAAGGTGGATTTGCTCGACGTGGCCCTCTATCAAAGAAACCTGCAGCCCGGAGATTTCGTTAGCGGATGGATATTTTTTGATTATCCGCCCTCTTCATGGTTTCCATCTCCAGATTTTGTGGAAATGGGCAAACACGCCGTACATCCAGAGTTAGTTAAAGCTCATGTAGGTTTCGTTCTTGCTGGGGGCCAATTAGATTGGAATAAAATTTCCGGATTCCAGCCAGAGTTCAGAGCCCATGTGCGAGATGTGCGAGGGCAAACATTCAATGTTGTCATGGAAAAGCCGAGTTCACGCTGGAGCGGCCAGACGATTCTCATAGCGGTAGAAAATGATCCGACAGATTTCTCAGACCATAAAATAGACTTTTTACGGATACAACGCTAGGCCGCGTCCTGAACCTTCACGATGAGCGGCTCACATTCGATGCTTGGAAGCAAGAATAAGTCGCACATACCGCGGACACGCAGGCCGTGCTTCAAACGCCGTTAAAAAGCTCCGCGAGCGAAACTCTAAACGTTTTGGCGATCCTCTCGATGTTCATCAGCGACAGATTCCTCTCACCGCGCTCAACACCTCCGAGATAAGTCCGGTCCAAACCGCACATATCTGCAAATTCCTCTTGGGACACCCCGAGTTTCTGCCGTCTGGAGCGCACGGCTTTGCCGAACCGGATTCGCACATCGACAGGACTCACGGTGAGTCATATTTCGAGACCTCGCCGTTGATATGTCCACGGACTATGAGTATCATTGCCACCATCAGCAGCAATCGACCTCCGCGTACCCGAACATCTTGGTGCACGGATCAAGGCGACAAAAATGGACCGCAAGGTTGCAATTCGGGGAGTTACAAGGGCCGCCTTGGCTACCTTTGTCGTAGCGGTTGTCTTGATTTTCGCGGCTGTTTGGGCGATTACCGTCTCGTCTCAAATCAAAGAAGTTGTCAGCTACATTTTGTCCCTAGAGTTCTGGACAGAATCGAACCGGATAAGGATTGTCGTGGTATTACTGTTCGGATCGATTTGGCTCTTCGACAAACTCTATGTCAGATCGCGTCACCGGAAAAATGCAACCTTAAGGGACATATCTGAAGAACGAAGGGAACGACGTGGCGGCGCGACATGGGGAGCCTTGCGTGACGATGCCTTCGAGCGGAAGCTGGATTGGCTGCGCGAACGCAAGTACGTCGTGTCGGTCGCAGAGACATTCGCGATAATAGCCTTCGTCCTGTTCGTCATCCTTATGGGCGGTTTCTAGCATCGCAGCCGCGATTCTCAACGCCTCAATGCAGTTCCGGTTAAACTCAATATCCAACCTGGATTCAGCCACTTAGGCAAAATCCCGAAATCCTAAGCCGTCTCGGGGGACCCAAGCGCTAGACGATTACCACCCTCTCCAGCAGCAAGCCTAAACCATCCCAAGTCTCGCGCGAGGCGCTCCACCCGCTAGAGAAATAAAAAATGGGCTTGGCGACTGTTAGTAGCAGCCGACAAACCCTAACCGAATTGCACAAGGAGGTGCAACGTGGCTACAGGAATTGTGAGCCAGTCTGTCCGTTCGTCCGAACCTTTCCCTGTCCCGACCGTCGAAAGTGGTTTCAAGTCGCGCGCATCCGTCTACGAGATCGTCACACAGCAAGTAATCAAGCAATTGGAGTCTGGTGTCGCACCGTGGCGTAAACCGTGGCGGACCGAGATGCCGTGCAATCTCATTTCTGGCAAGACGTATCGCGGTATAAATATTTTCCTGCTCGGCATGCAAGGCCGCTCGTCGAAGTACTGGCTAACGTTCAAGCAAGCGAACCAGCTTGGCGGACACGTTCGTGCTGGCGAGAAGGCTAGCACCGTGACGTTCTGGAGTGTGGGCGAGGAAAAACTCGACCCGGAAACGGGCAAGAAGTCGAAACCATTCCTGCTGCGGTACTACGCTGTTTTCAACGCAACGCAGATCGACGGTCTGGAAACACTCAAACTCGGCAACGCATCGCAGCCCGTGCCAAATATCGACGTCTGCGAGGCGATTATTTCTGGCATGCCGAATCCCCCACGCTTCGAAGCATCGAATGCGGCATGGTATCGGCCAACTTTGGACACCGTGGGGCTGCCCAGCAAGGACTCGTTCAATTCCTCAGAGGAGTTTTACAGCACGCTCTTTCACGAATTGGCGCATTCGACGGGACACACGTCGCGGGTTGGCAGAGATGCGATTGAACGCCCGGAGGCGTTTGGTTCCGATTCCTACTCGCGAGAAGAACTAGTGGCGGAGATGGGTTCCGCGATACTTTGCGGAATTACGGGAATCGCCCCAGCGACACTACAAAACTCCGCGGTGTATCTCAAAACGTGGATTGAACGGCTCAAATCCGATTCGCGCCTGCTTGTTTCCGCTGCGTCTGCCGCCCAAAAAGCCAGCGATTATATTCTGGGCCATTCGCAGACCGTCGAACCTGAAACGGAAGGGGGCAACTGAGGTGCTGGGTGCGCGAGTCGCGGTATACGCCCGGGTGTCCACAATCAACCACGGCCAGGACGTAGGACTGCAAACTCGGGAGCTGCGGCTATTCGCAGAGGCGCGCGGCTGGACGGTCGCAGACGAATATGTCGACGCAGGCGTTAGCGGGGCTAAGGACTCCCGGCCAGAGTTGAACCGACTGATGGCAGATGCGCACAAGCGGCGGTTCGACGTGGTGTGCGTGTGGCGGTTCGACAGGTTCGCAAGGTCGGTATCGCACCTGCTGCGGGCGCTGGAAACGTTTAAGGCGTTGGGAATCGACTTCGTTTCGTACTCAGAGCAGATGGACACCTCGACTCCAGCAGGGAAAATGGTGTTCACGGTTTTGGGCGCAGTAGCGGAACTGGAACGTAGCCTGACGGTGGAACGTGTCCGGGCCGGATTGCGCAACGCACGCACAAAGGGCAAGACGCTGGGCAGACCTCGGGTAACGGTCGATGTCGCGAAGATTGCCCGCCTGCGTGCGTTCGGCGCATCGTGGAGAGCGATTACGCTCCAACTCGGTGTTAGTGCGGGAACAGCCAAGCGCGCATTCTACAGCCTGTCCAAAAACCCTTCGGATACAGAGCCCGTAAATCTCTGATTCTTCGTGGCGACTCTAGGGCCGCCGCGCCTGTCCACAAACAGATGTTTTTGACGCCGTCGTCGAAGACGGCGGGTAAGGGGTTAGAATTTGGGTCGTCCTAGACGGCATGACACCGATATACATTCGAACCCGCAGACTTAAGGAATTTAGTCGGAGCGAATAGATGATCTTGGGAACCGGTATTGACGTGACACAGATTGAGCGATTGGTCAAGGCAATCGCCCGATTTGGTGAGCCATTCCTGCAAAGAATATTTACGCCGAAAGAGATTCAGCACTGCGAGTCGAGAGCGAATCGAATACATGGCTATGCGGCCCGGTTTGCTGCAAAGGAAGCCGCAATGAAGGCCTTGGGAACGGGATGGAGCCAAGGTGTGCAATGGTGCGATATCGAATTACAGTTTGATGCCGCAGGAAATGCAACAATGATTCTACGGGGCCGGGCTGCCACCGTCGCCGCAGAACTAGGCACTAAGCGCGTCATTGTCTCCGTTGCCCGCTCCCACGGCTACGCCCTTGCTCTAGTGGTTTTGGAGAAATGATCGCCGCGGTGCTTCCGGGTTCCGTTCAGGCTGACGACGCAACTACCTGATTCTTAAATGATTAGCGTGGTCTCCCGAGTTTTATGTAAGATTTTCACTCATATGCTTTATTTAGTGTTTGATTTTCTTACATTTCAGGTTTACCATGACTGCTATGGTCACGACAAACTTGGAATCACAGCATGTCGTCGCTGTCACTGCTGTGGATAGAGCCCAGGCGGTTCTTCGAGAGGCTTTGGAACAGCAATACCTTTGCGACCCGTCTGTAGAAGTCGATGCTGCCCTTTCGCACGCAATCGCACATCCAGACGAATCCGTCGTAGATTCGTTCGCTGCGGCGGAGGTCCTGAGTGCCCTCGATGAGGTATTCGGCAGAGCGCTACCAAAAGAAATACTGAATCACCGAGCTCTAACAACTCTTTCGGGATTACGCAGCAGCTTACAAATTATCGAAAGGTCGCAAGCTGAGGAACCATCTCGAAGTGAAAACCAAAACCGAGCAGAACGAGGAAGAAAATGATGAAACCACTGGATGAACAGCAAGTCCTAGCCAAGCGGTTCCGCGAAGCTCGTGAATACCTCGGTCTGTCGCAGGAGTACGTCGCACAGCAAACAGGCGTTTCCCGCCCAGCGATTTCTGAAATTGAGGCTGGCCGGCGAAAAGTTGGGAGTCTGGAACTCAAGAGATTTTCGAAACTCTATGGCATACCAGTCGAAGTCTTGCTGGGGGAAACAGAAGTAGAAGGTGTTGCAACTGCCCCTGATCCTATCGAGTTAAAGCTGAGGTCCATGACTAAGGACCTAAAGCAAGAAGACAGAGCCGAGATACTGCGATTTGCCGAATATCTCCACCACCGGAGTGCGAACTCGGAAAAGGAAGGCTGAAATGGATCGTCAGCAGACGATGATTATGGCGATGGGTGCCGCGCATCGCGCACATAAACAGTACGGGGTGGACCCGACGTCCAGAGTGGATGTTTTCGATGTTCTACAGTCCGCAAACGCTTATGTCTTCTTTCGCCCTCTGAAATCGATGTTCGGAGCCTATTTCCCGACAAAAGGACAGGCACCGGGTCTCCTGATCAATTCGAACTTGCCCCTGAGCGTACAACGGTACACCGCAGCCCACGAATTCGGCCATGTTTACATGAAGCATAAGACTATCAGTTTGGATTCGGAGATCGACTTTGTGCCTGAAAACCGCAACAGACTCGACCAAGAGGAGATTGCTGCTGAGGCGTTCGCCGCATTCTTTTTAATGCCCAAGGCATTAGTCATGAACTCAATACGCGACCTTCGTATCCACTCCGAGCAGATGAACCCTTCCGATGCCTATTTGCTCGCACTCAGGATGGGCACCAGTTATCGTGCAACAGTAAATCATCTACAAACGCTTAAGGTCGTCAGCAAATCGCGTGCCGAAAACTTGCGTGGCACCAAACCACAACAGATCAAGCAGGATTTGAACGAGGATGAAAGAGTCGGACGGCGCGATGTCTGGGTTTTGGATGAGGTTTGGAACGGAAAGTCAATTTTTCCAGCGCCTCAAGACACGATCAGGATACAGCTTCAGGAAATTCCGACTTCTGGCTACACATGGCTCGTAACCGAGAAACCTGATGGAGTAGAAATGTTGGAGGATACTTATCACGAAAAATCCACCGACGAGATTGGAGGCTACTGTGTCCACGAATTTGTAGCCCGTCTCGAAGACGATGTGAAGCGGTCAAAGCTTGTCTTGCAAAAGCGTCGTGCCTGGGAACAAATGAGTCAGTCGTCGGGAAGTTTTGCGGTCGACGTACGGCCTCAGGAATTTCGTCGGACCGGCCCCCTGGTTTTGCCGCGTATCGCCTGATTATCTTTATGAAAAGCCATTTCCAATCGCTCGTTAAGGATCAAGGGGACAGGCCTACGTGTGTGGCGTTCGCGGTCGGTTCTCTCCACGAGTACTGGATCGACATTTCAAGTGCCAGCAGGGTGGAAATTTCGATCGACCTTTCAGAAGAATTCCTTTTCTTTATGAGCAAGCGACGCGATGGGCTGGGTCACAGTGGGGGCACGACGCTCGCCGCGGCTAAGTCCGCATTGGCTGCGGATGGCCACTGCTTGGAAGCACTATATCCTTATCAAATGCAGGTGGGGCCTTCTGCAGCGCCGAGTTCGCGCGCGATAACTGACGGGAAACAAAGGAAGCTTGATATTTTATCGCAACTGAAAACGGAAGAGGCTGTTCTTGAAGAAAGCCTTCGCAAAGGCCTCCCTGTCGTCGGGGTCGTTGAGCTATTTCGAGGGGCATTTCGCCCGCTGCATGGCGGGGAACTACCGTTGCCAAGCTCTGGTGAGCGTCCAATCGGTAAGCACGCTATTTTGCTAGTGGGAAGCGAACGATCCAGCCATCGGACAAATTTCGTTTTTCTGAATTCTTGGGGTGCCTCATGGGGCGATGGCGGATTCGGCCGTCTAAATTCAGAATACTTTGCGAGATACTGTAGTCAACTTTGGAGCATTGAGAAAAGTGGAAGGAACTAGACAATGAGCAAGTTCATTCTTGCGTCGTCGAATGCAGAAGCGTGGGTCAACATCATGGAGTACTTGATGGGGCAGCCTGGGGGAAAATGCTTTCATCTAGTGACCTCTATTGCTGACCCGGTTTCGGAAATAAGAGAGGTTACGCAGATTGTCGATTCTCTTGCGAATGGTTTCAAAATACCGTCAACCATGGAGAATGCAAATGCGATTTGGCCGTTTGCTCTAGCGCCTCCAAAAAATGATCTGAAATCAACTATCCGAAGGATGCAAGAATTCGCCGTCCCTCTAATAAAATTGGCCCACATTAAACATGCAGATTCCTACCTGGAACGCCTGGTTGCGTGGAGAAGTAAGGACTCCGGCCCCAAAATCTCGCAGTTGGAGAAGATAGTGGAACGAATGCAGTCGGAGGTTGGAAATCCGGCCCCAAAGAGTTCTGCGTATGAGCTCTCGGTATTCTCGCCTGGCCTCGATGCCGGATACATGAGTTTCCCATGTTTGAGCCATCTCTCTTTCAAACTTGACACGCAGAATAGGACGATTCATCTTGCCGCGCTGTATCGCAACCACCACTTCGTTGGACATGGTTACGGAAACTTTGTGGGACTTGGTCGCCTCATGCTGTTTGTTGCGCGTCAGGTCGGCTACGGAGTTGGGGAGTTACTTTCCGTCAGCACGCACGCCGATGGAGAGTTTTCGAGAGGACGAAAGCAGATACAGGACCACGTGGCGAAAGCCCGCGCGAGTCTCGCATCATGTTCCGCCCTCAATTCGGGGGACTTGCAAGATGTGGAACTCAGGCAATTGGAAGTGTGAGCCGTCCACTAAAGGGCGAGGGGATTTGAATGCGGCGTCGATGGCAAGGGCAGAGGCGCTGGAGGCCGTTGTTCGACCGGCTTGAGAGATTCTAGGAGCCTTTGGTTGAGACCCCACTTCGGTGGGAAAAAGAACGAAAGAGGAGACGAACTAGGCACGAAACGAGCCTTAATTCGTGATCGATTACTCACAAGCTCGGGGACCGCTTCGCGGCAGTATTTGTCAAGTTCACAAAACAATCCCTGGCAATCAATCGCGTGCAATGGCCGGCCCCAGAGCCCAGAAAAAGTCAAACCTAGTCGCTCGAACTCGAGTTCTTGACGTTCCACCATCCAGCGAATTATGTCCGATGGTGACCAGCTTCCCAAATTCGTAAACGCTTTCTTGATACCCCTCAGGGCCCCTGGGCCTGCTTGGGTGAAATCGTTTTCGTCGAAATTCACGTATTCAGAGTAGTTTAAGTCAATCGCGATTTGGTAAGACATGAATGGACCGTTCAGCGGGAAGCTTTGGAGGTATTCCACGATCTTCGCTAGCGATCCCGCTTCGCGTATGCGCTGCCCTGCCTTGTGCCTAATGAACATTTCCCTAAATAATGCGACATGGTTCTTGTGCTTCTCAGAGAATCCGAATGCCTTGGTTGCGCACAAGATAAAAGCACCGGTGTACAAACCACCTAGTTCCGCCTTTACATCGTCTAAGGCAGACTCAAACGCTCCCGAAGCAAGATCTTCCACCACTGGTGGCCGTCCTAAGCGTTCAATTACACCGTTCCAAGTCGCCGGTTTACTGAATGTGCGAAACGCTACGATTTGAAACAATCTATCATCAGGCGTATTCGCAGTTCCCCCGTATGCAACTTTTCGTATCAGATATTGTGACACCCTGTCGGCTGCTCTAAAAACGTTGCAAAATTTAAAACGTTGGATAATCCGATCTTCAGTCCACGGCCTTGGCAGTCCTTTCAACCTATGAACGAACGAGGCCTGCCTCCTTGCAGCAAATGTCCAATAAAGTTCGTAAACGCCAAGCCGTGGTATCGGCGCCTGTTTAATTTGCATTTGATCTCCCCATTTCGTTAGAGCTGCTTAAAAAAGACGCCCGTATCGTGCAAATTGAAATAGCGTCTGTCCTCAAGCAGGCGTTTTGCTGCAAAGCGCTCTCCGAGCGTGTAGAGAAACCGATTCGTCCCCGTGAAGTGGTCGAAGACGATAGCCCCGCCCGCAACCACTCGATCTTGAATTACGTCGAGAACTGCCACAGCCGGTGAATAATTGTCCGTATCCATAAATGCGAGGATGATGTCTTCCTCAGCCAGCCTCGATACGGTCGCCACGATATCACCCGCGATAATTTCAACATTCCTTCCGGCCAAATACTGCCGAACGATGGCCTCATCGGAGAACACGCAATCTGGATGAGCGTACATATCCAGCGGGCTCCGTCGAGGCGGGAATCCTCCGAACGTATCAAACCCAAAGACCTTCCATTCGCGGCCGAGCTGTTCAATGAACCGGGACAACAACATGGTCGTTCCGCCCTTAAACATTCCAAACTCAACAACAACACCATTGAGGTTCAGACGAGCAGCGTTCTGAAGGCACTGATAAATATGAACGAGAGTATTGGGATATCCGTTCGCCAACGAAGGCACCAAGCTGTTTCGTACGGTTTTTTCGAAAGTCCTGTCGCGAAAGGAAAAGTGCTTGTAGCCAACGAGCAGAATCCGGGTGTCTGGTTCCAGATAACCGAGAACTTGGTCTAGCAACTCTTCCTTGAACTCATCCGAGGCGATAATCACACATGAAGGCGCGTCAACTTGCAGAGCCGTGATGGGTTTCACTTCCTGCGCATACGGAAGCTGAGAGGGCTCGACCAGGAGCCCATACACTCCAAGAAGACGATGGCTTGATTGACTGGCCCTAAAGAATGCCAAGAGATCGTACGTTAAGGCTGTGTGTCCAACTATCGCAAAGGAGGCTTCGGCGTTTCCGGCCAACGCATTTCTAATGTCGCGGACCAATTGCTGATATTCCGGCGTCTGCATCATCTCTCCAAAGAGCTAGAAGTCTCATTCAAATGGCGCTTTGTTGGTCTAGCCCTTCCTCGCGGAACAACAAGTGCCGCGCTATTCCTGGCTCACGTTGAGCAAGGGTCTGTAGGAGCGTGACAGCCAAATCGCACAACTCGCCAACCAACACCAACTTCGTCTGAGCAGTTGAATCGGGAACGCTTGCTAGAGCATGCAGGCGTTCGAATAGGCTTACGAGTGTGGCAATCTGGTCTGAAACCGGACTGGTCTTCAGGCTCTCGAAAGACGTCTGGTCAACCAGAGTATCGAAATTCGCCGTGTGGTCGCTGAACGGGTGCTTGGCGTCGAGAGGTAAGACCCCTCGTGGGCTTCCCGAGAACGCTTCCATTAGGAAGAGTCGGTATTTCACCAAATAAACGTAAAGATCGATTGCCGTTTCAAAGATCGGTTCGTCCGCTAACGCAATTTCGTTGGACGCAAATACGACCAGCCGGTCCACTTTTCGGGCGATATTTGCGAGAATGCTCGTCAACTCTCCCCGGTGCTTCCAGGCATCACCATAGGCCAAGTCCTTCCGTCGATGCAACGTTTTAATCACAGTGCGAAGCATTGTATCTGCTGCATGAACGTCATTTGACTTCGGCACGTTGTATTTGGCGAAGAAAATCGCAATCAAAGGCTGCGGTATGTCTTCTAGGATCATTGGATGTTTTCGGCCGAGAAATTCATATGCCGCAACTGTAAGGTCGGTCTCCGGTAGCACAGCGAGTTGGTCCCGCAATCGATCCTGGCTCCAACCCTGCTTCTCTCCATTATAAATTCTCAGAAGTTGGAGTGTGCCTTCCAACAGCGGATCTTCAGCACCTACCGGCATGGACACCGGGCGTTCTGGTGATTGCCGAAGTTGCTCCTCTAGTTCAAACCACTTACGTAACGCTGCATCGAATGCGATCCACGGAGTCTGAAACGGCGGGCTAAAAATTCCAAAGTCGTAACACGAAGTTCCGTCAAAGTCGGCGGTAATCTTTCGGGCCATCTCGCGATGTCGACTGTACATGTGGAACGAGGAGGCAAAGTAGGTCGCGCTGCCAACCGGCGTTCCGATCCAGTAAGCCATCATCTCCTGAAGAACGCTCCACTCAAAACTGTTTACGCCAGAGAATCCCCAAATTACGTCATTACTACGTACGGCAACGTTTAAGTGCAATTGCTCATCACGCACCATCCAGTGAAGCCAATTGTTGCAGGGTATATCCTTGCTTTCTACAAAATCGCGGTCCGGATCATACAGCGCCACTACTGCGCGTCGCGTCAACTTTTCGCGGACCAGAAGTCGGCGCACAGCATCCACTTGGTCGACTCCATTCCAATTGCGCAGGCGAGGGCCATAGCCACCTCGCCAGCTCTTGCCATCGTCCGAAAAATTCGGAGCCCGAGGTAAGTAATGACTTAACCAAGCAACGTCATTTCGGCCCGCCAAAACCCATAGCGTTTCGGCTATGCTGGCAAAGACATTGTTCCCGCGATGCCGAAGGAACAGACAGCGCTCACGCGGGCGCTGGAGGACCGTTACACGGTTACGTATTTCACAAGCGTCCTCGCTCCGCACATGCAACACTGTCCCGCTATCGAGAAGATCGCGCAGTCCAGCGACCGTCGCGAAGGAGATATTTCGAAATGTTCCCATCAAGTACCAAAGAACAGGATTTGGTACACGTGTCAAGATGGACAAAAGCGTATTACGCCAGTATGCCAACTATTGTGAGTCGCTGTTTTTGCCTGCGTACCGGGCTTAGGGCTGATGTCGAAGGCGCGTCTAAATTGCCGTTGACAAGGATTCTGGGAAATTGTGACGTACTTTGTGACATAACCCCGGCCTGCCAGCCTCTGCAAGTGCCTGCAAACGCCAGAAACTCGACCTCACTGGATCGAGCAAGAATTGGACGTAATCGCCGTCGTTACTGCACGTTGCGCTCACTCCTTCTCACCTTGCACCGTCCCGCCTGACGAATTGACACGGTAGAGGTCTGGAGTTCGAGTCTCCACGGGCCTACCATATCATTTCGATGGACTTACCCACGTTTTCGCCACCCAATTTTCGGTAATTCCGTACCGTTCTCCGTACCGTTGAAAGTCATTTTCCCGGGTGAACTCCCTTCGGCAGCTGGCGTGGCTGCGTTGACTTGGATGGTGGGGCACCCTAAGATGTGCAGCAAATGCCCGGGACCGACTCGCTCATTGGGAAGACGTTTTCGCATTATCGCATCGTCGAACGGCTTGGCGGCGGAGGAATGGGAATTGTATATAAGGCAGAGGACACCCGCCTGGACCGGTTTGTGGCGATCAAGTTCCTGCCCGAGGAACTGGCGGGCGACGCGGCAACGCTCGAGCGATTTCGCCGCGAGGCAAAAGCGGCATCCGCACTGAATCATCCGAACATCTGCACGGTGTACGACGTCGGCGAAGAAGAGGGCCGCACCTTCCTGATCATGGAATATATGGAAGGCTGCACGCTGAAACACCTGATCAACGGGTTTCCGGTGGAACTGGACCGACTGCTGGATATCGGGATCGACGTGACGGACGCGCTGGATGCGGCACACGGAAAAGGGATTCTCCACCGGGACATCAAGCCGGCAAACATATTTGTGACTTCGCGGGGGCACGCGAAGATTTTGGATTTCGGGCTTGCCAAGGTGAATCGGCCCCCGGATCCTTCAGCACGCAACAGCAATACGACAACAGATGATTCGCCGGGCGAGTTTCTGACGAGTCCGGGAAGCGCGGTGGGCACGGTGGCCTACATGTCGCCGGAACAGGCGCTGGGGAAGCCGCTGGATGCGCGGAGCGACCTGTTTTCGTTAGGAATTGTGCTGTATGAAATGACCACGGGCGTACTTCCCTTTCAGGGGGACACTTCGGCGGCCATCTTCGATGGGATATTGCGGCGCGCGCCGCTTTCGTCGGCGCGGCTGAATCCGCAGGTTCCTGACGATCTGGAGCGGGTGATCAACAAGGCGCTGGAAAAGGACCGCGATTTGCGGTGCCAGTCCGCGGCGGAATTGCGCGCGGATTTGAAGCGGGTGCGGCGGGAATCGTCGGGACGGTCGGCGGTACAGGCAGCGGTGGAGTCGGGTGGAGAACAGGCCTCTTCCCCGAAGATATCGAGCGGGCGGCAGAAGGTGGCGTCGTCGCCGGAGGTGGCGGAGTCTGGCGTGGCTCAACCAAATCGGAGAATGGGCTACGCCGTGGGAATCGTGCTGGCGGTAGTTTTGGCGGTTGGTGGATTGTTGTGGTACCGGAAAGATTTTTCGGCGCACACGCCGAGCCCAGCTGCGCGACCGTCGATCGCGGTTCTTCCCTTACAAAATCTAAGTGCGGAGCCGGAGAGCACGTATTTCAGCGACGGCATGACGGATGAAATCGCGACGAAACTTTCGAAGATCAAGGGAATTGATGTCGCGTCGCGAGCGGCAGTGGCGGCGATGAAGGGCACAGACAAAAGCGCGGCAGAAATTGGACGGCAGTTGGGCGTGCGTTATCTTCTGGAAGGGAGCGTGCGGAAAGCGGCCAATCAAGTTCGCATCAATGTCCAGTTGATCGATTCCACGACGGGGTTTCAGACGTGGGCGGACGACTTCACTGGCGAGCTGCAAAATGTGTTTTCGATGCAGGAACAGGCTGCGTTGAAAATTGCGGAGGCGCTGAATCTGCATCTGAGTCCGCAGGAACAGCAAGCGGTGGAGCGGCGTTACACGCAGAATCCGCAGGCTTACGAGGAATTCCTCATGGGTCGTCCATTGCTTGTCGGTGAAACTTCGCCCGAGGCTCTCGAGGGAGCTAGAAAACACTTTGAGGCGGCCCTTAAGCTCGATCCAACTTATGCACCCGCTCTCGCCGGGCTCTCGCAGGTTGAGCAATCCTACTATCGGGACTTTGACTCTTCTCCGGCTCATCTCCAGCGCGCCGAGAAATTCGCGATGCAAGCCCTTGCGATCGACCCACAACTGCCCGAGGCACATATCGCACGGGGCCGAGTTTTTGGCGCGCGTTTTGATTACGCCAACGCCGCGCGTGAATTTCGCCTGGCCACTCAAACGGAACCCGACAACGCCGCGGGCTGGCAGTACTTGGGCTGGGCGCTGGGATACCAAACTCCCCCGCAGGCGGTAGAAGCTGAGAAGGCTGCCCGCGAGGCCCTTCGACTGAGTCCATCGCTCAGCTATGCGCAGTACCATCTGGGCCGGGCGCTCTATATGCAGGGCCGTTTCCCTGAAGCGATGGCGGCGTTCGACCGATGTGAGGAATTGAGCGGAAATCCAGACACGGCGAACTTCGGACGTGCTCAAGCGCTCACGGCGCAAAAACGGTACGCGGAGGCGGTTACCTTGATGTTGAAGCGGTCGCCGTTGAAGACCGCCCTGGACTTTTATTGGCTGAGTGCTTCCTACGCGGGTAATGGCGAGAAGGAGAAAGCGCTGGCGAACCTGCAAAAAGCGCTTGAGCTTGGGTACAAGGATTTTGCGGCGATTAAGGCGAACCCGGCTTTCGATTGGGTGCGGGGAGATGCGCGGTTTCAGGAGATGGTGAAACGATATTCGAAGTGAGGTGGTGAGTTGTGATTGGAGATAGGAAGAGGGAGAAGAAAGAGTTCACCACAGAGGTAGCAGCGGTTACACGAAGGTATGTAGCCGCTCTTGCTCTCTCCGCCGTAGATTACCTCCATGCCGTGCCAATGGTTACACCTCGCATCGAAGACTCTCCCGAAAACTCCTGTCCCAACCTCGGAAATCCTTACTGCTCAGAACACGAGCGCGAGATAAGTCTCATCCATAGCCTGGACAATGACTGGAAGCAGATCGAAGCAACGCACCGGGCAGTGTGCGAAGAGCCGACGGAACGCTGCGTAAGCGCAGCCCCTATCCAAACATCCAAGACGGTTTCTTGAAGTGTTCCGCGACCCAGTTCAAATCAGTGAGCGGATCGACATAATCTGCGTGGTGAAAGCCCCACTCAACGATTTTCTGCAGCTCTTCCTTGACTGTTTCGGGAACGTCCGGTTGCGCTAAGGTGCTTTGGAGTGCCGTGGTGAAGTCCTTTACCAATTTGCTCTCCTGCCAAGAACGAGCCAGCTCCTTCAGCGCTTTCGCCTTGCGATCATACTCCGCTTTACGCGCAGCTTCTTCGGCCCGGCGTTTTTGCTCCTCGACCCTGCGACGCTCGGCCTCTGCGAGGTCCAGGCGCTCTTGCTTAACAGCCTTGGCAGTTTTTTCACAGGCAAGAAAGATTTCGCCCACACAATCCTCTTACCCGCAACTACTTCTGCGCCGCCGCCGTGGCGTTCAGAATCACCATCAGCGGACGAATGAACGCGGGCTTAACATAGCTGTTGACAAGAAAGCGCGCGCCGTCGGGGGCAACATCATAGCTGTATAAGTCGGTGCTTGAGATTTGCGCGCGGCTGCGGACCTGGAAGAGCGCAACGGGCGTGCCACTGGTGAAATTGCTGGTGGCGTTCACGGAAACGGCATTCAGCATGTTCCGCGCGCCGATATAAAACAGCTCCTGGCTGTCGCGATTCCAGCGTACCTCGCGGCCGCCGCCCCGCGAGATTTGCCACTTCCCCGCCGCACCCGGAAAGGTGGTGACATAAATCTCCCAGTCGCCCGATTCGTTTGATGCGTAGGCCACGTATTTTCCGTCCGACGAGATTTGTCCACTGGTAATACTGGCGCTGGAGGCCAGAAACGTCACCGGATCTCCGCCGGCGACGGGCAGCACCGCCAGCCGCGACAGTCCGCCATCGGGCTGCACGGTGCAGAAGAGCGACTGGCCATCCAGGGACCACGACGTGGGGATGATTTCGCCGATCGTCGAGCTCTGGAACAGCGCTTTCTCGCGTTCGAGCCCTTCGGCGCTTTTTTTCCACACGGACATGTTGTCGGCCGTCGAGCGGTAAGCAATGTTGCGGCCGTCGCGCGACCACGTGCCGGAGACTTCCTCCGCCGGATCGAACGTGAAGCGCGAAGCTGTGCCGTGTTTCAAATCCTGGATCCAGATGTCGATGTTGTTGGCTTTCACATCCGTGCGATCCACTGCCGCGAAATTGCCATCGGGTGAAATCCTGGGATTGGCGAGCACACCGGGTTCGCCGACGAGGCCCAGGTTCTTACCGGAGCGGTCGTACCAGGTGAGGTTGGATAGCGCGCTACCGGCGCCCGTGCTGTATACCACGGTGCCGCTAGCCGCGGCGGCAAACGAGCCGTAAAAAACGGATGGCTGATAGCCGATGCCGCTGGCCAGCGGCGTCGGTTCGCCAGTGAGCTTTTCGCCGGAAATGTCCAGAGGCGCGGTGACCAGCGTCTTGTTTTCGTCGACGTAAATGATGTGCCCGTCGACATAGCCGGGATTCGAGTGCCCTACGAGTAGCTTGGTCCGTTTCGTGCCGGCCAGCGAACTGAGGAAAATACCGCTGCGCTGATCATTATTGACGTTGCCGAAATTTCCCGCCCAGAAGAGAAAATGCTCGCCGTCGGGCAGAAAAAACGGCCAGCGGTGCGAGGATTCGTTCGCCGCGTCAAAAAGTTTGTCGGTAACCATGCCGGGATTGCCGCCGTCCGGATTGATCCGCTTCAGCGGCCCGCCCGCATCCCCCGCGTAGATAATCACATTGTGGCTGCCCCAACTGCCGCCGCGCGCATTGGGCGCCAACGCGAGGATTTGCGCGGTGCCTCCGGCGACCGGAATTTTCTTGAGCTTGCCATCGGCAAAAAACGCCAGGAAGGCGTCGTCAGGCGACCAGAAGGGGTAGCTCGCGCCTTCCGTGCCCGCGAGGAGTGTGGCGCCGGGCGCGCCGACGCGCTGAATGGTGACGACGTTTTCGCCGGTGGTATCGTCTGGTGCGATCATGGCCAGCATGCGGCCATCGGCGGAGATCGCTAAGTGGCTCACCTCGGCGTTTACGGGAATGGCAAATTCCAGGCGCCCGGCGGGCGGCGGCGACTTGCGCAGGACGAGCGCGAGGATCGCTACCACGGCAACCGCGGCCGCGGCCGCGGCAAAATACGACAGCCACTGGCGCGTGGGCTTTTCTGGTGCGGCAGCCAGGATTTGCGAGGTGCCCGTGCCGGATAGCGCGCTGAGCGCGAAACCCAGATCGCGCGCCGACTGAAACCGGTCGACAGGATTTTTTTCCAGGCAATGACGGATGATGCGCTCCGCGCCGGGCGAAATTTTTAGCTCGTCGAGATTGAGCTCCAGAGGGTCGTCGTTCAGGATGGCGTGCATCGTTTCGATGCCAGAGGCGTGCTGGAACGCACGCTTGCCGGAGACCATCTCGTAGGCGATAGCGCCGAAGCTGAAAATGTCCGAGCGGTGATCCACTGCGCCGCCGCGCACCTGTTCGGGCGACATGTACCCGACCGTGCCCATGACGGTGCCGGGAGCGGTCGCCGGCGTGGCCAGCGTCGCAGTGACGCCCGTGAGGTCGGCTTCGGCGCGCGATTGCTTGGCCAAGCCGAAATCGAGGATTTTGACGCGTTCGTCGTCGGTGATGAAAATATTTTCCGGCTTTAGGTCGCGATGGACGATGCCGCGGTCATGCGCTGCAGCCAGGGCCGCGGCTAGCTGGCGCGCGTATTCGAGCACCTTGCGACGGGAGAGTGCGGCGGTGTTGAGGCCTTCGCGCAGTGTCTGGCCGTCGAGATATTCGGAGACCAGGAAATGCAGGCCCTGTTCGTTGCCGATGTCATAGATGGCCAGCAGCCCGGGATGATTCAGCGCGCTGAGGACGCGCGCTTCCTGCGCGAACCGTTCCAGACGGTCCTGATGCGCAGCAAAGGATTCGGGCAGGATCTTTATGGCGACGTTGCGCTCGAGGCGCGTGTCTTTGGCAAGATAAACTTCGCCCATGCCGCCGGCGCCAAGTTGCGATTGCACTTCGTAGGGGCCGAGTTTGGTGCCGGGAGTCAGTGCCATAAGACGTGGCGGAATTATACATGAGGCCCGCACGCCGCTGTGCCGCCCAGTTCGTCGCTGAGCGACATTATGTCCGCAAGTTAGAAGTCCTAGTGAAGGCCGCGCTGAGCGAATGTCGCAGATTATGGAATCCAAACCGCTGACCCGGCTTAAGGATTACCCCCGCTTTGATTTCGGCCGGGCGCAGATGGTCTCATGACGCCACGCATCTTCGCAATCGTCATGCAAGAGCTTGCGGGTAATGGGTTCTCCCAAGCTGAGGCGATACTTTTCTCCGAATTCTTCCATGCTGCGTACGGCGGCGTGACGAGAAGTGCCGGTGTGATTTTTGGGGTGAGGAAGCAATGCGATGGCTGTATCGATGAACTCGTCAACCGAGCGGACAACGCCGCTCTTAACGGCGTTCTGGATCGCCTGCTCCTGCTCGGGCGTGAGTTCAATGGTCATATGCTGCTCTCAATAGAGGCAAAGGGGCCATTTGTTGCCGTCAAACCGCTTTTTCCAGCCCACAATCCAGCCCACAACTTGCGATGTCTTATAAGACTTACGGGTATTTTGGCAGTCCCCGCGTACCTGTAAGTTATTGTAAGGCCTAGTCAGCCAGGATTGACACGGTAGAGGTCTGGAGTTCGAGTCTCCACGGGCCTACCATCGTTTTCAATGCCTTAGGAAGTTTTCTTCAAGATTTCCGAGAACCTTCACCTGTAATTCTTCACTTGTAAAGCGGTGGCCCGAGCGTAAACGCTGGCTGGGCCTCTCATCGCGAGTTAGCCGAATCGCCGCGAGCAGCAATTCGCTGATCGAACCGAAACTTTTTCGAATCAGGAACGGGCTATCGACTGGTATCGACATCGAGTGCGGCCTCTGATTTGCCGCCCTGAATCACGATATACAGATTGTGCAAGTCTTTTAATACCGTTCGGTCATACGGTTCTATATCCACGTCCGATGTGCTAGCGATTCTCGAATTCGTTTGGGATTTAGCAGCGATGGGCATCAGAAGCATAGTCGCCGCAAGCAGCACTCTGTAGTTCATCGAAAGCTCCTCACTAGGACAGAACCTGTGGCAGAATCATATAACAGCACGTTGCAGGAAAAAGTTTGTCATTCGGAATGCCGACCACTGTTCTTAGTCGTCCTTCGCAACCTGCTTCTTATTCACGTTCAACACAACGTCGCCGCAGCGCACCCGCACCTCCGTTCCCGATGTGTGGATTTCCGTCAACACCACGACACCCGTGGAATTCTTTGCCGTCGTACTGGAAGACTACGACTTTGTCGCCGGGTTTGAACACGGCAACATATTAGCCAATGCGCTTTACAGAGACCCACCCTGAATCCAGAGTGGAAGGTGGTTCTCCACTCTTGCTGCCAGAGTAACGAGAGTGATTGTGACGTGAACCCGGACCTAGTTAAGAAAACCTCAGGCCCCACAGGAGTGTTGGCTATGTTACGCAGACTGGGCCTCGCAATTTCGTATTTCGTTTCGATTGTTTACGTCTTATCGATTCTGTTGCCTTCTGTTTACTGTCTCCGGCATGGATGCAGAGGACCGGAAAAACTCGATGCTTTTATGCCCGCCTTCGGTCTTACTCCGTTTGGCGCAATCGCTACCGCTTTCTCATTGCACAACGCCATACAGCACATCAGAAAAAGACAATCATGGTCTTGGGTTTTCTGGCCTCTCGCAATCATTTTCGCAACCGTTCTCCTGAGTGTAATTGCCTTTGTCGTGTGGCTCATTTATGAGACTGCATCTCATCGTTAAGGACTAAGTGCGAGCCGCGCTTCCCCACCTACGAAATGCAACGCTACGCTCAGGCCATCCGAGGACCTTACCAGACGTTGAAGCTCGGGGCACCCCGCAATTGCCTCAAGCTGGCTTAGATCGGCCGCAGCAATCGAAGCTTGCCAGTTTGCATGTCACCGCTATCTGCTAACGGAATATGGGCCGTCCGCCGCTGGGCGATAGTCGAAATAAGTGAGAATTTTGTCCATTTCGAGACTCTTCAGGAAGAAGATTTTGGCGCTGGCCCGTACTTCGAGGCGTGTCGGGACCCAAACCGCATCACCGATACAAATCTGCTGCAGTAGGATGTGCGAACCACGCTGTACGCGGGCGACGAATAGTCCCATGGAAAACGACTGCGTAACCTGGCCATCCACCTTGATCCAGCCGAAGTCCTGCTTGTCGACCCAAAGTTTTCCTTCGACCCTGGATAACATTTTGCCGTACTTGCCTTGCGCGTGATAGCCCGGGTGCGGTGTGGCCTGCAGTACATAGGCCGGTTTACCGTCGGCGATTTCTTCACCGACAAGCTCGAAGTCGAAGGCTCCCAGCATTTCTTCGAGAAAAGATCTGTTTTCCTGGTCTTTGCTAAGACGCGCAATTTTTTCTGCCGGCGATTCATGCTTCAGCCTTTCGAGATCGTCGTCCCTTTTCTGCTGGTCTTTGGCCGATGGAATCTGACCGTTGTGTTCCAGGAGCTGCTCGAACCGAGCGCCGTTGATGAGGATCATTCTGGTGACATCGACATTCTGGGATTCCACCTGCCCTAGCGAGTTCAGGCGAAGGTCCTCATCACGTTCCATATAGATATAGCGGCCACGCGCTTGCCAACTGCGCTCGGTGGCCGCGATCGATAGCGTCATGATCTGGCGGGCATCAAGCGCGTTTGCATCGTTCGGAAGTGTACGCGGTGCGCCATTCTGAGCGAAGAGTGCGAATGAAGCCGCAAGGAAGACGAAGAGCGTTCCGACGCGCGATTTAGGCAGGAATTGCATATCGATTCTAGGGCGGCTGAGAATTCTGGGGAATTGGGATCCTCAAATAGAATAGATGAGCTGACCTACGGCGTCTGTGCGAAAAGGAACAGAGAGACCGCTCGTCGGTCCTAATTGTAGAGAGGCAGAGTAGTTGCCGCAACAAAAACGGTCCCAAAACGGCCCAGCGTTGATGGCCCTACCGCCTGAGAAACGCGGTTACCGTCCATGTGGATTTTCACTTTTCCGATTAACGCATTATAAAAGGGCGCCCTTTTGGAGTAGGTTTTGATCGTTCGCATCATCACCTACAGAAAGGACACCCTCATGAATGACGCCAAGTATATTGGACTCGATGTTCACCAGGCAAC
>Ga0182024_10005599_pt1 | contig 28084 bp, 23 predicted proteins | sample P32metaG_FD_120480 | JGI IMG/M metagenome (GOLD analysis project Ga0182024, IMG submission 120480) | Permafrost microbial communities from Stordalen Mire, Sweden - P3-2 metaG (Illumina Assembly) | ecosystem: Environmental > Terrestrial > Soil > Wetlands > Permafrost | place: Sweden: Stordalen...
CGGTTTGCTCGATATAAAATCGTTAACGGCGTAGCCCAACGGGGCGACCTAACTTCGTCGACAGCGCCTACTGGACTGTCCCTTCGACGTAATTCATATCTAACGTGTGTTGACTTACGGCAAAATGGCTTCCAAACCCTTGCGAAGAGAGCATAATAGCAAAGCGCAATTATGAACAACAAAGTCAAATGGAATCCCGGTAAGAAATGAAGCAGGACTATGAATAAAAAACTCCATACCAGCGGAATCACTCGCCGCCAATTCTTGCAAACAAGCGCCGCCTCCGCAATGTTCGTAGGCCTCGGCGGCGTGCGGTCATTTGCCGCGCCAAGTGCGGGCGCCCCGGAGAATTCGATCCCATGGGTGACACTCAACAACGGCCTGAAAATGCCGCGACTTGGATTTGGCACAATGACGCTCAATGGCGCCACCGGAGTCAGGTGCGTGGCAGATGCCATCTCGCTGGGCTATCGCCTGATTGATACCGCCATGATCTACGGCAATGAAGTGTCAGTAGGCCAGGGGATCAAACAAAGCGGTATCAAACGTGAAGAACTCTTTGTCACTTCAAAATTGTGGAAGGCCGACATGGGATACGAAAAGGCAAAGAAAGGATTTCAAACTTCCATCGATAAGTTGAAGATGGATTATTTGGACCTTTACCTCATTCATCGGCCTTCCGGCGGCGATTGGAAAGGCTCCTGGAAGGCCATGGAGGAACTTTATCATGATGGCAAAATCAAAGCCATCGGCATGAGCAACGCCGATTTCGCGCAACTGGACGACTTGATGGCCAGCAGCGAGGTGAAACCAGCCGTCCATCAAATCGAAACACATGCGTTTTTCCAGGAAGGCAAGTCGTATGACTACTTAAAGCAACACGGCATACAACACGAAGCGTGGGCTCCTTTGGCCGAAGGCCGTCATGGGCTTTTCGCCAATGAGACTCTAGCAGCCGTCGGCAAGAAATATGATAAGACCGTGGCGCAGGTGTGCCTACGATGGCATTTCCAAAGAGGAATTGTGGCCATCCCCAGGTCCTCCCAAAAAGCGCATATCGCGGAAAATCTGAATATCTTTGATTTCAGCCTCGACGATTCCGACCTGGCCTCTATTTCGCCGTTGGATCTAAATACCACTCAATTTCCTGAGTGGAGCTGACAGCCCTTAAAAATTCTGGATATTGCCGCGAATGGGTTGGAGCCATGGTGCGACCTTGGCAAGAAGTCCGCGACTGGTAAACGAAACCCGCTGGAGGGCAAATATCGGCAGGGCGACGGTGTTCCGTCGCCATGAATCGGGCGGCGCAGCTGCGCCGCCCGCTCCTCTCCATCAAGCTCGACAATCCCAAATACCAATCCTGGAAAACCTTCGTCGACAGTGCGTATTGGACAGGGACTTGAAGTAGTGCGACAAGCACTCCGTTTCGAATCTCTTCTGTATTGAGTCCTGAAGTGACGGCATATAGTAGCCAGGGGCGTCAGCCCCGACCACCCGCAATATCCGGACCCATCAATTTCGCTCGCCGGAATGTCGATTCCGCATCGCTGGCATTCCGTCTCGCTGGTCCCCTCGCAGCTAACACAACGCGCTTCCGAAACTACGAATCCGAATGCGCCACAGTCGGGGCAATTAATGACTGTTTCCTCGTCGCCATCCTTTGCGGCAGTAAATTGGTCGTCACTCCCCGCTTGGGCAACTACTGCTAGTTCGATATCCTCGTCCCATGTTTTGCCCCATGCGCGGCAGACAGCCCCTTTCTCGCTGAACAAGATGAGGTCTGAGAAACAATCTGGACAAGTAAACTCTCCTGCATGCTCTAGCGCATATTCCGAAGCCGATTCAAATTGTTCGATTGAATTCCGGCAGAGTTGATATTCGGTGTCGTAAAATTCATTAATGTCAGTGAGCTGTTGCCAAGCATCTGGGGATAAATGATCGCAAAGATCGGTACGAAGTTGGGATTTCGCGAAGTCTCGTGCTACGACAAACAGCTTTGAAAGCGCCTCTTTGATCGTCAGAAGCTTTGCGTCAGTGTAGTAATGCTCGATGTCTTTGCGGATTTTACCAACTGAATCGAACACCTTCCAATCAACATCCACGCCGAGTGAACGAAAGCGTTCTTTTGTCGTCTGAACGTCGGCCGTCTTCTTGCCTTTGCCTTCGAACATCACTTTGCCATCACGAAGTACCGGCTCGATCCGCTGTTTTAGCAGCGCCTCGTTCGATTCCGACGGGGACATCTCTTTCAATTTGTGCTTAAAGAGCAACAGAACGCCGGCATGTACGTTTCGCACAGAGGACCGCAGACGTCCCTCTGTGCCCTTTGCGAAGTCCTCGACCCCAGCCTGAATTGCGTAGATAGCATTTTCGAAAATTGACATCGGTCCATCACGATAGCGATGAATTTGGATTGGATTTCGAAATTATACGCGCGACGTTGAAGGTTTCCGCGCAACAAAAAAGCCCAGGCTTTCTCCTGGGCTTATAATTCTGCACTGCAATGAATCCTTCCTACTCTTCTTTCACCAGCGGTTCTTTTTTCTCTGTGATCACGGGGCACTGCGTCGCCATTTCGGCGTTCAGCGCGGTAAAGTCTTTCCATTGCTCCGGCAGGTTGTCTTCGTGAAAGATAGCTTCGACAGGGCATTCCGGGACGCATGCTTCGCAGTCGATGCATTCATCCGGATGGATGTACAGCATCTTTTCACCTTCGTAAAAGCATTCCACCGGGCAAACCACAACGCAGTCGGTATATTTGCAAGCGAAGCACGGCTCGGCGACAACGTGAGTCATGGACGATTAGCTCCTTTACACTCTGGATGTTGGCGGCCACACGGGGCCGGCGGATGGCAACTACTTGCCGTCAAAAGAGTTCAGCGGGGTAAATAGCAGATTATGCGCGAATCATAGTTATGGAGTTACGCACTGTCAACCCGCTGTTTTTTCGATCCTGGACGGTCGCAGCGGACCCGACCTAAATCGTGAAACGGACCATGGCCTGACAATGAAATCGGTTCCCGCAACCCACCGGCAATTGCCTGGGTTTGCCGGCATGTATAAACCGTGCTGTCGGCCTATTGAACGGATGTAAAACTTTAACGCCAAAGCCAGCGACACCGATAGTTTGAATCGCACAACCAATTTTCAGGAGTCCTGAGCAGGAAACACCGCTTCGACAGCCTTTCGCCTTGCCCCGGCCATTTTTTGTACGTAAAATCTTAGGAGGACGGGCCTTCGCACAACCCTGCGATTGCACGTTAACAGACAACGGATTTCCGATTCCTGTCAGTCACAGGAGGTGACCGGTGGCGTGGTCGAGTTTGATCACGGCACGCGCCGAGAACCTAGCACCGCCGAAACGTAGGAATCGCCCATTGATGGGGCAGTAACGGGGGCGAAGGTTGTTGCCGTGGCATTATCGGAAATCGATCGCAATCTGCTGACCCGTTGTCTCGCCCGCCAACCTCGGGCGTGGGAAGACTTCGTGGATCGATTCATGGGCCTCGTGCTGCATGTGATCGATCATTCCGTCGCGAGCCGTTCGATCCGTCTGGCCTCGCACGATCGTGAAGATTTGGTCGGCGAAGTGTTTCTAGCGTTTGTGAAAAGCGATTTCGCCGTGTTGCGCCGCTTTCGTGGTGAAGCCAGTTTAGCCACCTACCTAACCGTGATCACACGCCGCGTGGTGGTTCACCGGCTAATCCATGGTCGCCGCACGCCATTTCAAGAATATGCCGGTACGTCGCACGACGGCGTGGCCCATTCAGCCTTTGAAGAACATCCGTCCAACGATTTCAGTCCAACACAACCCGTGAGCGATCGCGACGAAGTCGCCCGACTGCTGGATGAACTGGAAGGGATCGAAGCCCAGGTCGTGCGGATGTATCACTTGGAAGGCAAAAGCTATCAGGAAATTAGCTCCGCCGTCGGTATGCCCGAAAACAGCATCGGGCCAACGCTTTCCCGGGCTCGCGAAAAAATGCGCCGCGCCAGCGTGCAATAATGCACCGCTGCAATTCCGCCCGCTGCGAATAACTTTTAACTGCTAAGCGCTAGACAGAGCATCTCAGATTCGTGTTAAGCCACCGCGGGCATCGACTTGGCTTAGTCGGCCGTGTAGGGCTTCGGCGTAACCCGTCGAAAAAGAATTTTTCCGCCGACTGAGACCCAAACGCTTGACAAGCCGACATACAGTGCATATACATTATTTAAAGCAATTCTTCTCGGAACTGGTTTGGCAATGGTTGGTCGCACGGCATGCGGTCTTTCGAACAGGGGGGCAGTTGCTCACAGCTCAGATTCCTGGCCCTCGGCGAGTTAGGCGCTGTCCTCCTGTTCGAACGATCGCATGATTAGCTGCCTTTAGGTAGTTTTCTTCGTCCGCCGGCTGGGCGAGTTTCTTTCGACTGGCCGTAAGCGTCGGTTTTTACCCGACCCAATTTACAAACTGCTCTGTTTTCCGATTTCGCCGCCCTCTTTGCGTTCTGCTGCGTAGGAAGTTAAATTGATAGCTTCTAGACACGCCGTTTGATTGCTGTCGGGCGGGGGGATGACAGCTAGGCTGACGATGGGCCGCGTTTTGCGCGAGCCATCGTCCGTTTAATAGCTTCTACGAAACATTCGACTTCCCCCATTTCTTATGAGGTGCATTGCTATGTCGCAGCGCGGACAGAATCGTCGTCAGTTTTTGCAAACGGCGGCGGCCGCTGGAGCCGCTACGGTCACGCCCTATTGGTTCACTAGCCGAGCCAGCGGTAAGGAAGAATCGAAGAACGACCGCCACGTGATCGGCTGCATCGGCACGGGCGACCGCTGGACCAGCGCCATTGGTCCGCAAATTAGAAAATACGGCGACATCGTGGCCGTGTGCGACGTCGACAAAAATCATTTGGTAAATAACGGTCAGAAAATCGCCCACGGAAAGGCCGATACCTACGAAGATTATCGCCGTGTGCTGGACCGCAAAGACATCGACATTGTGTCCGTCACCACGCCCGATCATTGGCACAGCAAAATTCTCATCGAAGCGATGCAGGCTGGCAAAGATGTCTACTGCGAAAAGCCGATGACGCTGACCATTGATGAAGGCAAAAAAATCTGCCAGGTGCAACAGCAAACCGGCCGCGTCGTGCAAGTGGGCACGCAGCAGCGCGACGAATTCGACGTGCACACGCACGAAACCGACAAGGACGTAAAGCCGACAGTCCTTTTCCAGCGGCAATTTTTGCTGGCGGTGGCGCTGGCCCAATCCGGGCGGCTTGGTGATATGAAACTTGCAAAAATTGTGCTCCGCGCCAATCCAACTTGCCCGGCGCTTCCCAAAACAGACGTGCCCGAAGGGCTGAACTGGGAAATGTGGTTGGGCCAAGCGCCGCTAGTGGATTACATCCAAGGCACGAACGGCCAATCAACAAATAAAACTTATCCGGCCAGCCGCTGTCATTACGAATTCCGCTGGTGGTATGAATACTCCGGTGGAAAACTGACCGATTGGGGCGCGCATCACGTCGACATTGCTCAATGGGCTTTGGGTATGGACCATAGCGGACCGGTCAGCGTGGACCCTACGGCCTGCGAAATGCCCGTACCCTACGAAAACGGTTATCCCACCGTCGACGACAAATACAATTGCGCTCGCAAATTTGACGTTACGTGCAAATTCCCCAATAACACGGAACTTCAAATCAAAAGCGGCGGTGAAGACAGCATTTGGCTTGAAGGTTCCAAAGGCCGCATAAAGATCGGCCGCGACCTACTGAAAGATGAAGAAGGCGATGCCGTGGCTAGCCTGGCCGACAATCCGATCCCAGACGAAGTGTTTTCTAAACTGTGCAAAGGCAAACCGCCGACCAGCAAACAGCGGGAAGGCGAGGCGCACATGGCGAACTTTATCGAATGCGTGCGCGATCGCTCGTTGCCGATTTCCGACGTGTTCACACACCATCGGGCAGTTTCGACGTGCCACTTGGCGAACATTTCGCTGCGGTTGAATCGCTCGCTCAAGTGGGATCCGGAAAAGGAAGAAATTGTCGGCGACAGCGATGCCAATAATTGGATCGCCCGCGAACAACGCAAGGGATACGAAATTAAAGTCTGAAATCTATCGTGGATGTGTAAATTGCACATTGACCCCGGCTGCCAGGCCGGGGTTTTTTATGCGCTGAGGGTGCAGCCGCGATGAAGCGTCGGTATACTCAGGGCTATGTTGACCGCATTGACCGACTATAAAACATGCCTGCGGAGTTTTTGGGCGGCGCTTTTGGCAATTGTTGGTTTTGCTTCGCTCGTAAATGCCGCCGAGAACTGGCCGCAGTTTCGCGGTCCGGACGGCGACGGCATGTCGGACGCTACTGGCTTGCCCGTCACATTCAGCGAAACGGAAAACGTTCGTTGGAAAACGGCCATTCATGGCAAAGGCTGGAGCAGCCCGGTGGTGTGGGGCGATCAAATCTGGCTGACCACCGCGCCGGAAGATGGCAAACAAATGTATGCGGTCTGTGTTGATCTGAACACGGGCGAATTGAAACGAGACATCAAATTGTGGGATATCGATAACCCACAGTTTTGCCATCCCTATAACAGCTATGCCTCGTCGACTCCGGTCATTGAAGCCGGTCGAGTGTACGTGCACTTCGGCGTTCATGGTACGGCCGCGGTGGACACCGCCACGGGCCAAGTATTATGGATCCGCCAAGATTTGCCCTGCAATCATTTTCGTGGGGCGGGTTCTTCGCCGATTATTGTCGACAATCTGTTGATCCTCACGTTCGACGGATTCGATTACAACTATCTTGTGGCACTCGATAAAAGCACGGGCGCCACGGTCTGGAAGCATGATCGCTACATTGACTATGGCAACGACAACGGCGATTACCATAAAGCGTTCAGCACCCCGCAAGTAATCAATGTGGGTGGCCAGCGCCAATTGATCAGTCCTAGCGCCGGCGCGACCATCGCCTACGATCCTACCACCGGTGAAGAAATTTGGCGACTTCGTTCCGGCGGCATGAACGCCGCCGCTCGGCCGATCTACAGCAACGGTTTGGCATTTTGCATTGCCCCGGCTGGCGGCTTCGGTCTATTTGCATTTAAACCCGAAGGCAGCGGCGACATTACAAGCCAGGTGGTTTGGAAAGCGAAAGGAAATCGAAGCATACCGTCCCGGGCATCGCCCATTCTACTGGACGGGTTGCTGTACGTGGCAAACGATGTCGGCATCATGTCGGCAATCGATGCCAAGAACGGCGAGACGGTTTGGACCAAGCGGCAGGGCGGAAATATTACGGCGTCGCCCGTGTATGCCGACGGAAAAATCTACTTCTTCGATGAAGACGGGGCCGCGCCGGTGATTGAGCCGGGGCCGCAATTCAAAATACTGGCTGAAAATCATTTGGATGCCGGCTGCATGGCCTCGCCCGCCATTGTCAGAAATTCGCTGATCGTGCGGACCAAAACGCATTTGTATCGGATCGAAAAAACGCCATAGTGCGGTTTGTGCGGCGGCGGATTGGCAATCATAATGGAAGCTCTGGTACCGCAACTCAAACGGCTAGTCGGCGAGCTTCCCATGAAATCTTCAATGTCGGAAATGCGGCCGGCGGCATCGGCCGAGACGGGCGCGAGCATTGTTGACAGCTTTCGGGCGATCACAACCGGGGTGGCTGTTATTGTTGGCGGCTCATTGGTTATGACAACGATCGTTGGCACTGTGGCGATCGTGGGAATGATTGCGCGCGGCGATAACGGCCAGACGATTGTGTCTCAACTTACCGGTTCATTTGAAATGGCGCTACTGTGCGCCATGAGCGGATGGTTTATGAGTTTGATCGGCGGCTATACGGCTGGCGCCATCGCTGCTCAAGCATGCCTTCCGCATGCTTTCTTGACGGGCGCAATTGCCATGCCGCTCAGTTTGGCTGTTCTCACGGTTTTAGGCGACTCGGGTCCGACTTGGCTGAGTGCCTTGTCTATCGTTCTCATTGTACCGTGCGCCACGCTCGGCGGTTGGTTGGCCGCGCCGATTGAAACTATGTCTGTGCTTCCGGAGCTGCGAAAGTAGGAAGATTTGACAGCGCATGTTTGCAGCCAGCGAGTATGAGCTTCTAGATTTTGGCGCGGGCCGGAAATTGGAACGATTCGGCCAATTCATTCTCGATCGCCCGGCTCCGGTGGCCGATGGTATCAAGCAAATTAAGCCCAAGCTGTGGAGTGGCGCTACGGCACACTTTGAAATCAGCGCGGGGCGAAGTTCGCAAGTGAAATCGCAGCGGGGTCGCTGGATGATTCTTCACCCGTTGCCAGCAATTTGGACGGTCGGCCATAAGAAATCCAAGTTCGAGCTCAAGCTCACCAATTTCGGCCATGTCGGCCTGTTTCCGGAGCAGGCCGACAATTGGGATTGGATCGCCGATCAAGTGCGTAGTGCTATGGAGTTTAAAACCGAAAGACCACTGCGCGTTCTCAATTTGTTTGCTTACACCGGCGGCAGTACACTGGCTGCCGCGGCTGCCGGCGCGGAAGTAACCCATGTCGATGCAGGCCGGAATATCGTCGCTTGGGCTCGTCAGAATGCAGAACTGTCGGGTTTATCAGCCGCACCCATCCGCTGGATTGTTGATGATGTATTGAAGTTCGCCCGCCGCGAACTCAAGCGCGGCAAGCAACACGACGCAGTCATTCTCGATCCGCCCAGCTACGGCCACGGCGCCAAGGGCGAAATGTGGAAGCTGGCCGATCAATTATCCGAACTATTGGGCATCTGCCGCGAATTGGCTGGGCCAAACTGGCGTTTTGTGGTGCTTACCTGTCACGCGCCGGATTACACACCGGAGCGATTGGCGGAATGTCTCCGCAAAGCCGGTTTCGCGAAAAATCTCAAACAAATCGAATCGGGCGATTTGTCACTTATCACCACGGGCGACAGGCAACTGCACGCCGGAATGTTTGCCAGAACGGCTTCGATGAATTCATGACCTGTGTTTATTTCGGCTGCATGCGCACACCAGCGTCGAGCCGAATGACTGTTCCATTGAGATATGGATTCTCGATAATTGATTGCACGAGTTGTGCAAATTCCTCGGCTTTGCCAAGGCGCTGTGGAAATGGAATTTGATCGGCCAGCGATTTTCGCATTTCCTCCGGCGTGGCGGCCATCATAGCTGTCTCGAACACGCCCGGTGCAATCGCCATCACACGAATGCCAAACCGCGCCAATTCTCGGGCAGCGGGCAAGGTGAGGCTGGCCACGCCGCCTTTGCTGGCCGCGTAAGCTGCTTGGCCAATTTGCCCTTCGAATGCGGCAATGGAAGACGTATTGATGATTACGCCGCGGTCGCCATCGACGCTGGGCGTGTTGGTCGACATTGCTGCTGCCGTAAGGCGCAGCACGTTGAACGTGCCGATCAAATTGACTCGGATGATTCGCTCGAACGCTGCCAAATCGTGCGGGCCGTCTTTTCCTGCGATTCGCGCGGCTCCCAAAATTCCCGCACATTGCACGAGGCCATTGAGTGAGCCAAACTCGCATTTGGTTAAATCGATTGCGGCTTGGACATCTAACGGATTGGTTACATCCGTGCGGATGAAACGCGCCGCGGCGCCCAATTGCGAAACCAATGTTTGCCCAGCCGCCTCATTCAAATCGACAATCACAATCTTCCCGCCGGCGGCCGCCAGTCGTCGCGCACAGGCTTCGCCCAGCCCGCTTGCTCCGCCGGTTATCAGAAAAGCATTGTTTTTGATTTGCATGGCAGATTGCTATCTAGGCATTGATTGCGGTTCAATCGCCGTCCGGCAGTTTTGCGGCGGCTTCGCGATCGCGCACAATTGGTTTTACACGCATGCCGTCTTTCAGACTTGTCTCCGGGGCGAGCACGACCAGTTCGCCGGGCTCCAATCCGCTGGTGATTTCCACAGTTTCATCGTTCATCAGTCCAGTTTCCACCGGTTGAAGCCGCGCATGGCGGTCGCTTACGGCAAACACTTGCCACTTACCGTCGCCTCCGCGAAACAAAGCGGACCTCGGCGCCGTAAGTGCATCCTTTTTCTCGGCGGTGATTACCCGCACGCGAACCCGATAATCGACTCCCAGATCGCGCTCTTTCTGCAACCGTGCTAAATCGTCGGCATTGAACACAATAATAACTTTCACGCGTTGCTGCTCGACCCCCAAAGAACTGACTTTGGTGAAGCCAGCTGGGTAAATTCGTTTCACCGTGCCGCGGGCCGGTGTAGGACCGATGGCTGGACCGGTGATTTCGACCGCGTCGCCTTCTTTCACATTGACCACATCCTGACTGAGAATATCGGCTTCGACTTCCAAATCTTCCAGGCGTCCAATTTTCAATAGCACTGTGCCTGCCGATACTTGTCGTTCATCGCTGATTGCCCTTTCCAGCACGACGCCGTCGACCGGGGAGCGCAGTTCGCCACGATTTTTGTCGCGCTGAGATTCTTTCAAATGCACGTTGGCCTCTTCCAACTGCCGCTCCAGCACGTTGTGCTCCAGTTCTTTACGATCGATGTATTGCCGTATGCCAGTCGGCAACAAGGCGGTGGCGGCCTGGAGGGCTTCGATGGCTCGCTCGATCAACAAGTCTTGCTGGTACTCGACGCCGGCTTGCACCTGTTGCAACTGGGCCTGCTCGAATTCGTCCTGCGTGGATGTTTTGGATAGATACATCCTACGAACCCGCTCCACATTGCTGTTGGAATAATCGAGCTTGGCTTTGCCCGATTCCACTTGAGCCTTGGCAGCCTCGACCGCACGGTCCATGGATTGAACGTAGTCGAGCGACTGCTTTAAGCCCGTACTTTCCACGGTGGTGTCGTCGTTCTCGCGGATTGAGGCTTTCAATCGATCTACGGCCGCCGTGGCGCCTTCGACCGATAGATCCAAATCGGAAGGCACGACGTGAGCCACGACTTGGTCTTTTTTAACTGGTGTGCCCTCGATCAATTCGATCGCAGAAATGCGTCCCTCTAGCGGCATAGTGATGTTGTAGGTTTGCGGCAAGCGAGTTTTGCCGCGTTCGTCGACATATTCTTGCACCGCACCGCGCACCACGGCTGCGGCTTCAACGGGCAGGCCACCTGTGAATGCACTAACGGCGAACGCCACAAGAATAACGATGGCCAGACCGGCCGCGGCGATCATCCAAGTACGCATGGAAGGGTTCAGATTTCAGGGGTTCGGAAATCAGGATTCAAGCAGTTATCAATTCTACGTTATTCAGGGGCGGCAAGATTGCTGTTAGGCACGGCGAGAGCCTAGCCCTCCCGTTCGTTAAGAAAGGTTAATTACTCTTTCACGTTCAACGCGTCGCGCCAATCGAGCCGATTGATGGCGATTTGCACAAAGGCATGGGCGGCCAGACAGAAAACCATTGCCAAGCCAATCACCAACATCCAAACTGTTGGCCGTGTGATCAGCGGAAAGCGGAACATTTCGGTATCGAACCGCACTTTGGTCAACCACAACGTCAGCGCATAACCAACGGGCAGCCCTAACAACGTTCCCAGTGAGTTCACCAGGATGCTTTCGCGCAAAAAATATCCGCCGATTTGATATTCCGTGTAACCCACCACGCGGAGTGTTGCCACTTCACGCCGTCGTTCCGCCAAGCCGATCAGCGAGGTATTGAGCATGCTGCAAAAAAAGATAATTCCGGCAAACAGCGCCAATAACACAATGAAAATCATTTGTGTTTTTAGCGCGGTTTCCACCAGGTTGTAAATCGCATCGGCTCGGGCCGAATAAGATTGCACGGCCGGCAAATCCTTGATTTCTTTCAACATTTCGCCGTGAGGCGCCGCGCGAGGATCGATTTGAAGCTGAACGCCGGTAATGGCCAGTTCTTCTCCGATCAGCCGACTGAGATAATCGATGTTGGCATATACGCTGAGGCCGACGTAGCTATCGGAAATATTCGCCACCGGCACGGCGCGGGTTTGCCGCAGACCCTTAATCGGCTTCATCAGCACGGTATCGCCCCGCTTTAGCTGGAGCAAGTCGGCCAATTTACGAGTCATGGTCAGGCCCACGGGCTGAATCGTTACGACGCGACCATCGTGATCGTGTGGAACCAAGAGCCGGGCCGCCGGCGCCAGTCCGGTAATGGTGCCCTTGTGGTGGTACGGGCCATGGAAGAACTCACAAGCCACGTCCAGTGTGGGCTCAGCGTAATCGACGCCGGACAGGTTGCGGCACTCCTGCAATGCGTCCCAACCGCGTTCGTCTTTGAAACTTAAATCCACATCGCTGTGCATCACTTTTTCAAATTGAAACTCAACGATGTACTCGATGCCAAATCGCAACATGAAGCCGGATGTCAATATTGCCGCACCCATACATGCGGCAAACAATCCCACGGCGGTGCGCGCTTTGTGCCTGACGATATTTCGCAGTACCAATCGCCAACCGAAACTAAGTCGCTGCCAGACGCGCGAGAATTGTTCCAACCAAATTCGCCCGCCGGCCACGGGAGGCTGCGGACGCATCGCTTCGGCCGGGCTTAATCGCAGTGCTCCGCGAGTTCCTTGCCAAGAACCGATGAGCGAACACGCCAGGCTGATGGCGACGCCCTCTGAATACAAATCGGGATAAACAATGTTGTCTAAATGCGGGAATTCGAAAAATCTCCGCAGCACGGAGGTCACAAACGTGGCCATGCCGTAACCCAGCGGCAGTCCGAGCAAACCGCCACACAAACCGACTAGTCCGCCGAATTTCAGGAAGTGCCAAAACACCTGGGCGTTGGAATAACCAAGCGCCTTGAACGTGCCGACCACGCTCCGCTGCTGATCGATTAACCGCACCATTAACATATTCAAAACCATCGCCGCCACGGCCAGAAAGATGACCGGCATTACATTGGCAAACACGCCCAGGCCGCGAATCTCGTCGCTGATAAATCGATTCGACGGTTGGTCTTTTCGTGCCGTGGTCGAAAATACGCCGTAGTCGTTCAGTAAATACTCGGCCTGCCGCAGTACCTCGTCGGCCCGATCGCGCCAATCTGGCGCCAATGTGCCCACCACTTGGTTCGCGGCACCGTCCATGTCGAACACTTCTTCGGCGTAACTTTGCTTGATGTAAAAAACGCCAAAGTGTTCCCGGTCGGGCGTCAAACTTCCCGGACTCATTAAATACACAAACTCGCTTGAAATCGCCGTGCCCACGATGAACAATTCTTCGCGCCGATTGTTCACCAGCAAATGAATCCATTGGCCCGGGTGTAGATCTTGCTTCGAAGCAAACGTATCGTTGACGATCACCTCGTTACGCCTTTGATCGGTGAAGTAACTCCCGCGCAGCAAGAGAATATCGTTGATAACGGGCCGCTGCACGTCGGGCAGCGACAACACCAGGCCGTTCAACGGCTGAGCAACGCGCTCCAAGTCGACGGTGGCATACGACTGGATGCGCGGGCGAATTTCGCTGACACCTGGCAATTGCGTTAATAAATCGAGTTCCGCTAGCGGCATTTTTTTCAGATCGATCCAAAAATCCGCCATCCGGCACTGGGCGTAATACTGATCTTTCGCGCGCTGCAAGTTGTAATAGGTCGAGCGCAGATAGATAAAACACATGACACCGACGGCGATCAGACTGGTGATGGCCAGCAGCAAGCCCTTGGAGGCAATCAGCTCGCGCAGCACTTTGCGATTGAGAACTTTCACCAGACAATTTCCTCGGGCGGTTTTGGGCTTGGGTTGTCGTGCAGCTCGACAATTTCGCCGCTGCGCAAGCGAACCACGCGGTCAGCGGCTTCTGCCAGCGCGCCGTTGTGCGTAATAAGCATGATGGTCTTGCCGAGCTGGTTTTTCAGATCGACAAGCAATCGCAGCACTTTTTTCCCCGTCTCGAAATCCAGCGCGCCGGTCGGCTCATCGCATAACAACAATTCAGGGTCTTTGGCCAAAGCCCGCGCAATGGCCACGCGTTGCTGCTCGCCGCCGGAAAGCTGCGCGGGAAAGTGATCGGCCCGATCGGTCAGGCCCACGAGCTGGAGCACTTGGTTAACATCCATCGGATTGGAACTGATTTCGGTGCTGACCAGCACGTTTTCGCGCGCCGTAAGATTGGGCACTAAGTTGTAAAATTGAAAGACAAAGCCAATGGTTTCGCGGCGGTATTTTGTCAGTTCGCGCGGCCCAGCTTCAGAAATGTCGCGCTCCTGATACCAAACGTGTCCAACGGTAGGCGTATCGAGACCGCCAATTAAATTCAACAGCGTGGTTTTTCCCGATCCGCTGGGTCCGACCAACACAAGCAATTCGCCGCCATAGATTTGCAGATCGATATGCTTGAGCACCTCGACCGAAACTTCGCCCATCCGGTACGTTTTGCCAACGTTGTCCAGATGCAACAGAACTTGTTGGTGTGGGGAGATAGTAGCCATCGGTCGATCGTTGATTTGCAGGTACACAGGCGAATCACTGCGCGGCGGCTGGAAGAACTTGCAATTCTGCGGGTTGTTTTTGCAAAATCTCAAACCGACGACGAGGGCGCGCGCGGACGCCTATCAAAATGATACCACGCACGGATGCCGGGTTGTTTGCGCAAACGGAGTATCAGCGATCAAAAACAGGGCGGTAGAATGGCCCATCGTTCCGAGCGCAATGCGAGATATCGGTAGAGCAGATCGGTCAGTTGGCCAACACGGTTTTCGCTAGCCTGCGAAAGCTACGGATGGCTGTGGCTCGCCAGCGGTTACACGCGGTTCCGAAGCGACAATTGTCTCGCGGGTAGATGTCGGCGACAACACCGGCGCTGCCGATGGCGCTGTGGCCAAGGCTTCAGGCAAGCTTACTTCCCGAGCTGTATGATGGGCTGCCAAATAACGACGGACATAATCGACCGTCTCGTCGACCGTATCAGCCTGCAATAAAACTAAATCGCCCGGTTGCAGCGTCGCCAGAGCAGCTTCAATGGCTTTGACTGCGCCAAAAACTTCCTCAACGTGTTGTACGCGTCGGCCCCGCGACAAACCTTCGCGGAAGCGCTGCATAATTTCGCCGGGGTTCCGACCCCGAACATAATGATCTTCGTACAAAATCACGCGATTAAACGCCTGACCCAACAATTCGCCCTGGCGAATCATGTCGGCATCGCGGCGATCGCCAGCGGCCGTATATACGGCAATCCGATTTTGATGCGGAAAAACCTTTAGCGCATCAAGCATCGCCATGAGCGAGGAGGCGTTGTGGCCGTAATCAACTACGACGGCTGCGCCATTTACTTCCAACAAATTGAACCGGCCCGGCACGTGATTCAAATCGCTGCCGAACGATTCCAATCCTGCACGAATCGCATCGCGAGATAGCCCCAAACTCCAAGCCGAGCCGACAGCGGCCAAGGCATTTTCCAATTGGAAGCCGATTCGTCCGCCATGAGTCAATGGCACGCGATCGACGCTGACCAGCGGAATTTCGCGATCTGCCTCGGCTAGGACAATCGATCCATCACGGACGATTATCGCGCGGCCGCCGGCAGCCCGATGTTTGACGATGACGGCATTTTGAGGATCGATGGCGAAGAACAAAACTTTGCCCGGGCAAAATTTCGCCATTTCCGTAACCAGCATATCGGCGGCGTTCAATACGGCCGTGCCTTCTTTGCCAACGGCTTCCACCGGCACGCGCTTTACGCGAGCCAGCTTGTCGAGTGTTTCAATATCGTTCAAACCAAGATGATCGCCTTCGCCCATGTTGGTGACGACCGCGACATCGCAGCGATCGAAGGCCAACCCGGCGCGCAAGATGCCGCCGCGAGCGGTTTCCGCCACAACTGCATCGACGCTGGGATTCATCAGCAGCTTTCGCGTACTTTGCGGACCGCTGCAATCGCCGGTTTCAAGCCGCCGGTCGTCCAAGTAAATGCCTTCGGTACACGTCATGCCGACCCGACGGCCAGTCTGTCGCACGATATGAGCAATCAATCGCGTCGTTGTTGTTTTGCCATTGACGCCGGTTACCGAGACCACCGGAATGCGTCCATTTTGTGCGTCAGGGAACATTGTTGATACGATGGCATCGCCGACGTCCCGCGCACGACCGGTTGACGGCTGCAAGTGCATCCGCAGGCCCGGCGCGGCATTGACTTCAACGATCACGCCGCCTTGTTGTTCCAGCGGCCGACCAATGTTTTCACACACCACGTCGACACCGGCCACATCCAGCCCAACCATGCGGGCAGCCTCGATGGCCCGGGCGGCAATTTCGGGATGGACGAAATCGGTAACATCCGCGGCCGTGCCGCCAGTGCTCAAGTTCGCGTTGCGGCGAATCAGCACTTGCTGGCCGGCGGGCGGAATCGAATCCAGTGTGTAGCCTTGTTCCGCCAAAACCTGCAACGAAATGGTGTCGAGCGGAATTTTGCTAAGGCACGTGGCATGATCTTCTCCGCGACGCTGATCGCCGTTGACTTCGTCCACTAATGCTTGAACGGTGCGCTGGCCGTCGCCCATTATATGCGCCGGTTGCCGTTGCGAAGCGGCAACGAGTTTGTCGCCCACAATCAGCAGCCGGAAATCGCCGCCGCTGGCGTGCTTTTCGACAATAATATTTGAACTTTCCTCGCGAGCAGCAGCGTAGGCCGTCAACACTTGTTCCTGCGTGCGCAAATTTGTGGCCACGCCTCGGCCTTGATTTCCGTAGCGCGGCTTCACGACGACGGGCAAGCCAATTTCGGTCGCCGCTTCCCAGGCATCGGCAGCGCTTTCCACATGCCGACCTTCCGGTACCGGCACGCCGATGGATTGCAGCAGCGAGCGAGTCAGATTTTTATCCTGGGCGATCGTTTCGGCCATGGCCGTGGTGCGATCGGTCTCGGAGGCCAAAATGCGCCGCTGCTTGGAACCCCAGCCGAATTGAATCAAACTGCCCTCGTTCAGCCTTAGCGTTGGAATTCCACGCTGAGTAGCCGCGTTAACAATCGCACCGGTGCTCGGACCCAAACGTGAATTTTCATACAGCGAGCGGAGCCGCTTGACCGTGGCAGCCATGTCGAACGGTTGATCGTTCACTGCCGCCAGGCATAATTCGCGGCCGGCTTCCAAAGCGGCGCGGCAAAGCGCTTCGTCCTGATATTCGATGGCGACTTTATAAACGCCTTCTTCATTCGATTCGCGCGTGCGGCCAAAACCGCAATCGCTGCCGGCCAGAGTTTGAAGTTCGAGCACGACGTGCTCAAGAATGTGACCCATGTACGTGCCACGGCGCAGCCGCTCGAAGAAACCGCCGCGCTGGCCTTCGCTGCAGCGGTGTTCGATCATCGAGGGTAAAAATGCTTTCAGCCGATCGTTGAAGCCGGGCAGCGTGTCCGAAGGCGAATCCTTCAGCGCACCCAGATCAACCCAGGCTTCCAGTACGGGGAAGTTCGCCCAGATATTCGGTCCACGCAATGTTTGCACTTTCCGAACTTGCATAACGTCGTCAATTCTCTGCACGATTCGTGGCAGCAAAGGCCGGGGAGGGGAAGCATGAAACGTTGTCAGTCCCAGGCAGCGTGGCAACGCTTCTCTTTTCTATTATTACTACAAACACCAGTCGGCTATTGTTTGAATTGTGGTCGGCGACACTTCACGATTTACTATGGGCGACGCGAACAATGGGTGTTGCATTTAGTGAACACGAACTTAGTGCCGTAGCACCTTAGACACCGGGATAAATTAGGGAGATCAAGCCAGGAAAGATCGACAAATCTACATCCATGTCACCAACAAGGCTCCGCGTTCGGGGTGGGAGGAATCTGCGGACGATTCCTAAAAAAGAACGCTACAAAGCAGGAAGGTCGTTCTGGGAGTGACTCATTTTTTTATTGAGGGGTTCCACCTCAAAGTCTCTTTAGTCGTCCGTCGTTCTTTGTGTCGTAATTTGTACTGCGCCGCGCCATCAGGATCGCGGCGCGGGCAGAACCTCTTATTTTGTATATAAGCGGCCGCCATGCGTCACATAGCGGCTCTTAAATTGTCTGGTGTTCTGTAGTTGCGATTGAATTTACCTGTCTTTCCTACTTACCGTACTTCTTCCCAGCAGCCATGATATGCTAATCGACTTGATTTCTCAGTCAAGAGACCGCTGTTTTTCACCTATTTCAGGCTCTTTTTGAGTCCCTTTTGAACGTTACAGTTTCAATCCGTAACCCCAATCAAGCTCTAGCCCAAAAAGGCTTTAAAGTGCTACGACAACTCGCCTCGCCCACTTCGTGTTCTTTGGTAACTCAAACCAGGTGTAAGATCTGCTAAACCCGCAAGGTACGTCTTGTTATTGATGCAAACGCTGGACCACCGGTACTAAAATTGAAATGTGGCTATTGCAGGCCGACGTTTCCCGGCCCGAACGGAGCCATCCGGAAGGAACTTCCGTTAAGATGTGACGCCCTAATAAAGGTCAGGTAACGAATTATTTGCCACGCTGCCTCAGCTCCCCATCCGCAAAACCTGCCTTGAAGTTTGCCAACAGGCCGCTAATTATTCCTTCGTCATTTCCGCCGGAGAATCACTTGGACTTCAACCCCGATTCCTGGAAGTCGCTTCCCGAGGGCTGGCGTCGCCAATTGGCCAGTCAATTAGACGATGGCGAGACTCTGATCGGATGGTTCGAAACGGATTTAGATCACGGCCTTCATTACGTGGCCGGACTCGTAGCGCTGACGAATCGTCGCTTGCTGGCCGATAAACCGCACGTAGAAAATTCCGTTTTTACAAACGCCGCATCGTCGAACTCGGAAGCTAACGGCCATTCGACTGCTTGGCAAAGTTGGCCGCTTTCGTCGGATTTGGAATTGCGTGCCGCCGACGAAGCAGGTATCGGCACGTTGGAATTATTCAATCCAACAGGTCGCTTGGCGTATTGGCGCCATACTGCTGCTCGGACTGCTTCGGCGCGGCGATTGGAATCGCAATGGTCGACACTTCAGGCGCGCCGTTCCCATGCGGCGGTCGATGCGTCGACGGGCCCAACGGTTTGTCCCAGTTGCGGCGCGATTATCACGGCGAGCGACGGAATGTGTACCGCTTGTGCACCAGGGCCGCCGCCGCCGCCCGTATCGTCGTTATTTCGTCTGGTCACATTCGCCAAGCCCCGGGCCACAATGGTCGTGCTCGGGCTGGTGCTGACCTTTGCGGGGACAGCAGCTTCGCTGGTGCCGCTGTATTTGACGATGCCGCTGATCAACAACGTGCTGGTGCCGCGGTTTAACGGCCAGCCGGTTTCCGTGCAGCTGGCATATTGGTACTTGGCTGGATTATTCGGCTCCGCGATTCTTGCGTGGCTGTTGAATTGGGGACGTTTGTACGTTACCAGTTGGGTAAGCGAACGAATTGCCAGCGATCTGCGAACCCAAACATATTCGCATTTGCAGCAGTTATCGTTGGAATTTTTCGGCGGCAAGCGCACCGGCGATTTGATGTCGCGCATCAGCAACGACACCGATCGCATTTGCGTATTCCTTTCCGTCAGTCTGGTAGATTTTATCAGCGACACGGTGATGATTGTCATGGCGGCAGCGGTGCTGTTATATGCCAGTCCGCTGTTGGCACTGTGCACGTTGGTGACATTCCCGATTATTGTTTGGCTGGTGTATGGCGTGCGGCGTCGGCTGCGGCACGGTTTCGATCAATCGACGGTCGCCGCGGCTCATTTGAACAGCGTGCTGGCCGATACGATTCCCGGCATTCGCGTTGTTAAAGCGTTTGCTCAGGAGCATCGCGAAATTGAACGGTTTGACCGGGCCGATCGTCACTTGGTCTCGATCAACGATCGAGTGAACATCGTCTGGTCGTTTTTTGGGCCGATTATCGGGTTCCTCACTGAACTCGGGTTGCTGGCTGTGTGGATCGCGAGTGTGTGGATGATTTTTCACGATCAGATCAACCTCGGCATCATCTACCTATTCACCGGCGCGCTTGGGCGCTTCTATGCCCGACTCGAATCGATGTTGCGGATCGTATATTCCACGCAGCGAGCGGCTGCCAGTTCGCATCGGATTTTTGAAATTCTCGATCGGGTCCCCACCGTTCCGGAGCCGACCAAGCCAGTTCATCCCAGCCGGTTGGAAGGCCGCATTGAGTTGCGCGGCGTGCGGTTTAAATATGGCACTCGCGAAGTGCTGCATGGCATCGACATGCAAATAGAGCCAGGTGAAATGATTGGGCTGGTCGGGCCCACCGGCGCCGGCAAGAGCACGCTAATCAATTTGATCTGCCGATTTTTCGACGTGGCGGAAGGAGAGATTTTGGTCGACGGGGTCGATATCCGATCGTACCCGGTGGCGGAATATCGCAAACACATTGGCATCGTGCTGCAAGATCCGTTTTTGTTTTATGGCACGATTGCCGAAAACATCGCTTACGGCCGGCCGGATGCTTCGCAAGCAGAGATCGTTGCCGCGGCACGAGCCGCCCGCGCTCACGAATTCATTTTGCAACTGCCGGATGGTTACGATTCGCTGGTTGGGGAACGGGGACAATCGCTTTCCGGCGGCGAGCGGCAGAGAATATCGATTGCGCGGGCGTTGTTGATCAATCCGCGAATTTTGATCCTCGATGAAGCCACGTCGTCGGTCGATACGGAGACGGAGCGCGAAATTCAAATTGCTTTGGACAATTTGATCCGCGGGCGCACCACGATTGCCATTGCTCACCGGCTAAGCACGCTGCGAAAGGCCGATCGGTTGGTGGTAGTAGAACGGGGGCAAATTGCGGAAATCGGCAAACACGCTCAGTTGCTGCACGACGGCGGGGCGTACGCTCGGCTGCACAAAGCGCAGATGGAATTGGTGCAAGGAGTGGGAATTTAATGGCGCTACGGCGACGATCTGGGCGCTTAAAAATCATTGAAACATGACCCATCGAATTTCGACTACTTTTGATTTCAGCTTGGAACACGACGCCTTCGGGCGGTTGGTGCTGACCATGCCTGATGGCGCGCAGCATGTCGGCGTGCATCCGGTGCGCGGGTTTCCGATTTCCGATCCACGGCGTGGCGTAGCGGTGTGTACCGTCGAAGGGCGCGAATTGGCGTGGATCGACGAAATGGATCAACTGTCGCCGGCGGCCCGCGGTGTGCTGGAAGCGGAACTGGCGCAGCGAGAGTTTTTGCCGATTATCAAGCGGATTTTCCGTGTTTCGCTGCAAACGAATCCTTGCGAATGGGAAGTGGAAACCGACCGTGGCCGCACCAAGTTTTTGCTAAAAAGCGGAGACGATGTTCGCCGTCTGGAGAATCAGCGCGCTTTGGTGACTGATGCCCACGGCATCCGCTACCTGATTCCAGATCCGGAATCGCTGGACCGGCACAGCCGGCGGATTTTGGAGCGGTATTTGTAATCGTAGGTAAATCGATTCAGCGCGGTTTCGGCGCAATCGTTCCGGTTTCTGGGCTGCTGGCTGTGGCATAAAGTTTTTTCGGAATGCGGCCCGCCAGGTATGCCAATCGACCGGCATTGCAAGCCGCTTTCATCGCTTGGGCCATAAGGAGCGGATCTTTGGCATGCGCGATGCCGGTATTTAGCAGCACACCATCGACGCCCAGCTCCATGGCAAACGTGACGTCGCTGGCGGTGCCGACGCCGGCATCGACGATGACTGGATAATCGGGATCGCCGTCTTTCAGATATTCCAAACAGATTCGGATGTTGTTCGGGTTGAGAATGCCTTGCCCGGAACCGATCGGACTGCCGGCGGGCATGACGCTGGTGGCGCCGGCCTGTTTTAGGCGCCGTGCGGTCATTGGATCGTCGGTGGTGTAACAGAGAACTTGAAACCCGTCGGCGACGAGGCGTTCGGTGGCCTGAAGCGTAGCGATTGGATCGGGGAGCAGGGTTTTGGTATCGCCCAATACTTCCAGCTTGACCCAATCGGCGCCGGGATTTTCCAGGCCGAGAAGAATTTCGCGACCCAGACGGGCGACGCGGACGGCGTCGTCGGCGGTGAAACAGCCGGCGGTGTTGGGCAGCAGAATGTAGCGGCGGGTATCGATGTGATCGAGCAAATTCTGGCCTTGGGCATCGATCAAACGTTCGCGTCGCACTGCCACGGTGATGCAATCGGTGCCGGACGCTTCGAGCGATTGGGCCATGAGCGGGTAATTGGCATATTTGCCTGTACCGACAATTAGCCGGCTGTGAAGCGTATGACTCCCGAGCCGAAGCGATTCGGACGGTTGAGTTTCAGCGGGTGCGGCGGGCTGTTGAAGCGTTGCGGACATTTTTTTAATTCTTGTTTTAATTTTTTTGTATCGAATGGTAAAAAGTTTTAGCCGCCGCCGACGATCGTGACGACTTCCAAACTGTCGCCGTCGACGAGGTGATGCTGGGCATGATCGGTCCGAGGAACGAGCTGGAGGTTGATTTCCACGGCGACGTGCTGTGCATTGAGATCGAGATTTTTCAGGAGTTCGGCAAGGGTGGTTCCGTCGGTGACTGCGCGCTGCTTGCCGTTAACAACAATTTGCATTGGGATTCCTGTCAGTGTGGATATTGTGATTCGCGAATTTTACCGCGCTGGGGATGGCGTGACTACGAGTACCGGGTGAAAACGGTAAAAACGGTTGGAAACGGATGGAGAAACGGTGAGAAAACCGTGGCGAAACGGTGGTAAACGATAGCAAGTATTCGGTAGCGGAATTTTGCATTCTGCGCGGCGCCGGGGGTCCCACATTGTGGTGCAAAATTCGGTGAGTTTTGCGCGGTGGCACTGGCGATTCATGCGGGATTTCTCGGGTGGTGGCGAAAGCGTGCCGTGCAAAAATCGGGGAATTTACTTTCATTGTTGATGGGTTTTGGTTGCGAGAAAGAGTGCAAAATTCAAAAAATCGAAAGGTCTAAAAGTTTGTAGGTTGCGCATGCGAGATTCAGCCTAGCAAACGGGTGGCCCAAAAGTTAGAGGAAGAATTGGGCCACGCGGATGGTAGAGTGCTGAACGGTAATTGCGGAGATGGTACACGCGGGGTGCGTGACGTGGCTGCGATGCCGCTAGCGATTTGTTATTCGATAGAACGAATGACGCGGCAGGGGTTGCCGACGGCGACGACGCCCTCGGGGATGTCGCGGGTGACGACGCTGCCGGCGCCGATGACGGTGCGATCGCCGATGCGCACGCCCGGGCAGATAATAGCGCCGCCGCCAACCCAGACGTCGGCGCCGATTTCGATGGGTTTGCCGGATTCTTGTCGGCGGCGCAGCTCGGCATTCAGGGGATGCGTGGCAGCATAGATTTGCACGGCGGGGCCGAACATGGTGAAGTCGCCGATTTTTACCTGGCAGACGTCGAGGATGACGCAGTTGAAGTTAAAAAAGACGCGCTGGCCGAGCAGGATGTTTTCGCCGTAATCGCAAAAGAATGGAGGCTGCAGCAGGACGGTGTCGCCGCCGGCGCCGAACAGTTCTGTTTGCAGGCGGCGGCGTTTTTCTTGTTCGGACTGGTGCGCGTCATTTATTTGCCAGAGGAGATCGCGGGCCCGAGCGCAGCGGGCGACGAGGTCGGGGTCGTGCGGATCGTAGAGCTCGCCGGCGAGCATTTTTTCGCGTTCGGTGGGCATGGGGGAAGTACGCCTTGGACTCGATTGATTGTGTGGTGCTGAAACTGCAAGCTGTTCGCAATTTTGGACACGCACGTTTGCAAAAATGCATCTTTTAGGAGGTTCTAATTTGGATCAGCATTGTACCCGTATTCACTGCTGGGCAAGCCAGTGGCACCCGTGCGGAAATTTGGAGTTCAGGTATGATGGCGGAATAGGGATGAAAAGAATGTGGAAAACGATTTGATCCCATCGCAAGAGCTGGTTGCGAGTTGAATGATGGATCGGCGGACGTTTTTGATGACTGCGGCTGGTGGCGCTGTGGCGGCGCTGGAAGGTAGCTTTCCGCGCTTGGCGGCGGCGAGTTCGAAACCGTGGTTCGATGGCACCTATTCGGAACTTCCGACCATCGAGCAGCAAACGGAAGGGCTATCTGAAGAAGCCGTGGCCGCCCAGCAAAAGCCGCGCGTCGCCAGCGGATTGCCTATCACCGGTTTGCCGACGGAGATTGGACCGCACGACGAGCAAATTGCGGAACTGGTGAAAAAAAGCGGCGCCGTGGGTGTGGCTTACGCGATTGCCGTTAATCGGAAGTTGAAAGTTGCGCGCGGCGTGGGCTATTTGAGCAGTCACGAGCGGCTTCCTGCGACGCCGACCGCGCCGGGGTATTTGGGCAGCATCACCAAGCCGTTATGTGCGATGACGGCGCTAACGTTGGTGCGCGAAGGAAAGTTGCAGCTCGATCAGAAAGTGATGGAAGTGTCACCGATGTCTCCGCTATTGAAACCGGGAGAAAAGCGGCAGCCGGAAATCGATCAGGTGATTGTGCGCATGCTGATGAACCACACGTCGGGCCTGTTCAATGCCGTCGAAGTGTTGTTCGATCGGGAATATTACCGGCACCTAGCGGCGCAGGGGAAGTTGCAATTGGTGCATGGTGATATTAGCCAGTACGACCTGGTGCGGCGCGGGATGGCGACGCCGTTCGTGTCGAAGCCGGGGACCGAATTTCATTACAGTGGCGAAGGATTGCAGGTGCTGGGCAGGATTGTGGAAAAGCTGACCGGCCAACGGTTGGATTTTGCGATGTCGGCGCGGGCGCTTCAGCCATTGGGGATTCAGCACCTGGCGTCGCTGGGATATTTGGCGCCGGATGTGTTCGCGCAAATTGCCGCGGGAAGAGCGTCGAAAACGAACACGTTTATTCCAAGCCCGTTCAATGAGGCGAAGAAGGTGTGCGTATCGTGGGCGTCGAGGCCGACCGAGGATTTGTACGGCCAGCAATGGGGGCAGGCGGACGCGTGCGGGGCGAGCATGCTGTCGGCCGTCAATCTGCTGCGGTTCGTGACGTTCTGCCCGAGGTTGCTGGGAAAAGAGTTGTCGCTTGAGGCATTTACACCGCCGAAGACACCGCCCTACAGTAACGGATTGGGCTGGGGAGTTGGTGTCGACAAGAATGGGCATCACCAGTGGGGACACACGGGGGCGATTATGGGGTGCCGGTCGATTGGCGAATCGTTGTCAGAAAATGTGCAGTATGCGGTGTTGATGGCGGGGGATCGGGATGCGGACTTCGACAAGATTGGCGCAGCGGTGCGCGAATATGGCAAATCGCTGCGCAAGGCCGACGTGGACATTGGCGATTGGCAAGCGTATGGGTTCCCGGCAGACAAACCGTCGACGCCGCGAGCGGACTCGTAGTTGCTGGGGTTAGGAATTTCTTGCGCGGTCAACGATCACGAATCATTTGGCCGGGTCGAACGGCAGCGCCGATTTGTGGGCGACCAGGCGGAGCTTGCCGTCGGGGCAGTGGCGGAAGACGAACGTCTTGTCGACGGTCACGTGGTTGCCGTCGGCGTCGGTCAGGTAGACATTGCCCATTGTGATCGCAATGTTGCCGTGGATTTGGATGCCGTTCTCAGCAGCGTTATTGTCGTAGCTGACATCGGTCCAGTGCTTGAGAGCGAAGCCGGTGTCTTCGGGAAAAGCGGGATTGCCGCCGACGAAGTAGGAGAGAGCACCGGCCTTGGTTGGTCGGAAAGTATTCGGACCATGGGCCAAAGTGGGCTTGAAAAAGACCTTGCCGGAGTCGTAGTCGTACAGATCGGTGATGGCTTGGTTGGCGGCAGCTTTGTAGTCGCCGCCGGCAGTGTAGACCTTGCCGATGTTGACCAGGGCGTCGCACCAGGCTTGCTGGGCGGTGTTGACTTCCGCTTCGGTGATTTTGTCGCCGGGTTTGGGCGATGTGACTTTTACGCTGGTCAGCGGCGCGGTGTTGATGTTCGCCTGCGGCGAAGTGGCTTTGGTGTTCGGCTGGTCGGTGGCGCTGGCCGCGCGGGCTGTGATCGCGCCGATGGCGAGCGACAACATGGCCGTCGCGGCTGCGATGAAGAACAATTTGAGCAGCAGACTCAAATAAATGCCGTTGGTGGATCGAGTGTTCATGGATATGGCTCCAGTGTAAATCTATGCTTCGCCTGGGAGAACAGAGATCAAATGGGATCGATTCAGGCAGCGCGCAATGCGGGCTGCCAGGGAAGGGTAGGTTATTTTTAGGCAGGTGGTGGACTTAGGATTTAATTAGTAGGCTAAAAACTCACTAGATTTTGAAATTCTAAAACTGGTAAAATGTACAGGTGTTCAAAATATTAGGATTGAGTTTCAGCGACAAATGTCTATTGAATTAAGCAAACCAGAAACTGCCACTGAAACTGGCTCTGTAAGTGTTTGTCGAGGCGCTTGTGAACGCTTAGCACGGCTGATTGCTTCGCGATCGATTCCTACTGATCGAGAGGAAAGTTCGTTGCGAGGATTTTCACGTCTCTCTGCGGGCAATTTTTATTTATGGCTAGTGGCAATCTGTCATCAAACTTCCCCGATCGGTCATGCGCCGCTCGCGGGTTCAGTCAATGGCAACCGGTTGCGCGGTTGGGATTATTTGGCCGCCAAATTCGAAGACGCAGTTCGCATTGATTCGCGACTGCTTGAGCCGAATTTCTGGTCGAAAACAACTTGTTCTCAATTACAAGAGATGTTTTGGGATGCGGAACTCGGCGACAGGTTGACGGACCTAGAGGGACGTGCTGATCTGATTCGGAATCTTGGCAGGGAGATGGTCCGACATAAATGGAATAATCTTGAGGAGTTGTTCAGGCTGTCCGGGGGGAGAATTGCGAGCGGGACGCCGAATCTCTTGGAATTGCTTTCAAATTTTCGAGCGTATAGCGATCCCGTTCACAAAAAGTCGTATTTTCTTTTGGGTCTGATGCGGAACTCTGGATATTGGACATACGTGGATCCCGAATTGCTGGGTGCGCCTGTAGATTATCACGAAGTACGTGGTCATCTTCGTGTCGGAACAGTAAGCGTCAACGATCAAGAACTTCGTCGAAAACTACTTTCGAGCATCCCTGTGACTGGCGACGAAGACATTGAAATACGACGGGCGGTCCACGACGCAATTATGCTAATTTCCGACTTATCGGGGCTTCGCAATCCTAGCCAACTGCATTATTTATTTTGGAATGTTTTCCGGTCGTGTTGCACAAGGGAATCGCCCCACTGTCTAGTTTGCCCAGCCGATTGTGCGCTTCCTGAGCGATACGTGCCGTTGGCGATTCATGCAGACGGCAAACGCCGATGTCCTTTTTCAGACGAATGCAATAGTGCGGGCCGTGATCCTAAGTACCTAGAGCATGTTTTTGAAACGGAGTATTACTAGCAATCGTTTTGGGCATCTATTAGCAAAATTTCGTCATTGGGGGGCAAATATGGCGGATAACTCTCGAGAGACAGAGCGCAAACCAGAATATAAACACGAATTCGTTGCGCTAATGTTCGCGGTTGCAATGGCGGAAATTGGATTGCAGGCGTCAAACATCGTGACGCGGCACGATTTTGCGCACGATATTCCAGGAATTAGTCATCTCATCCTCGCATTTGTTGTTGTCGCTACGAGTTGGGTGGGATGGTGCAAGACGCTTTCTCCGGGTGGACTTCACGATGTGAACAGGGTTTTTGAGGGTGAGTTCCTAATTCTTGTCCTAGACGTATTGCTTGTTATTCTCTACCTCATACTCATTCGCACCGGGGGTATTCTAGAGGTATCTCAAAAGACGACTCCCCTGGCGGGTAACGATGGGTTTTGGATATTTGCAATCTTTTTTGGTTATGTCCTTTGGGATATTCTGACAAAATTGATTAACAAGAAAGTTGATGAACTTTTAATTAGGAAGTATCTACTTCGGTTCGTCGTCACTTTATTATGTTGTTTCATTGCTCTCATTGTTTGGCTGTGCACCAGAAGCGTTGATACGGCTCACACTGTACCTGCACATTTCGCATTGATTTCAATTGTTCTGCTGTTTAGAGCTGCTAAGGAATGGCTCTCGCTATATTATCCCGTTAAAAGGTTAACCGGCAGCCAAACAGAAATATGTCTTGCCTCAGTTGAAACTGGAATTTCCCGTTGCGGGCGTTAGCATAACGCCAGACGCAGGAGGATTCCATGAAGGATGTTCCAGACGGGTCAGATTCGCGGGAGCGGAGGCATTTTACG
>Ga0182024_10005600_pt1 | contig 28083 bp, 29 predicted proteins | sample P32metaG_FD_120480 | JGI IMG/M metagenome (GOLD analysis project Ga0182024, IMG submission 120480) | Permafrost microbial communities from Stordalen Mire, Sweden - P3-2 metaG (Illumina Assembly) | ecosystem: Environmental > Terrestrial > Soil > Wetlands > Permafrost | place: Sweden: Stordalen...
CCGGTCAGCCAGGGTCAGGCGCTTCCCCGCGACAGCGTCCCGAGGATCCCGAGGATCGCCTCCCCCACGTACGCGCGCCCATCGACGAACACCGTCGGGGTCGTGACCACCCCGGCCCGCACCCCGGCGCGGAAGTCCCGCTGCACGCGGTCCACAACGACCACGGACCGGCGATCGACCTCGAAGCGCTCCACGTCGAGCCCCAGCCCCTGGGCGCGCGACCACAGGTGGGGGTCCTCCAGGCGGGCCTGGTCCGCGAACAGAGCGTCGTGCATCTCCCAGAAGCGGTCCTGGAGTCCGGCTGCCTCGGCGGCGCAGGAGGCCGCCCAGGCTCGCGGGTGCGAGGAGCGCACGGGGAAGTGGCGGAACACGCGGCGCAGAGTCAAGCCGGACAGCCGCCCGTCCAGAGCCGCGCAGTACGGGCACTCGAAGTCGGCGTATTCGATCACGAGCGGCCACTCCCGGGAACCGCGCACGTGGTCCTCGGAGGCGAGCCCCGGGACCGGTGCAGACCCCAGCTCGCTCATCGCCGCCCAGGCTAAGCGGCGGTGGCGCCGGCCAGGGCGTCGAAGATCAGATTGGCGCCCGGCAGATCGCCGGGCGACTCTGCCTGATGGCTCCACAGAACCCGGCCATCTGGGCCGATGATGACCAGCGCGCGCTGCGGGAAGCCGCCCGGGTGATAGACGCCGAAGGCGCGGCACACCGCGCCCTTGGGCTCGAAGTCCGACAGCTGCTCGATCGACACGCCGAGCTTCTCCTGGAAGGCGCGCTGTGACCACACGGCGTCGCAGGACACCCCGTACAGCACCGCGCCCTGGGCGTCGAACTCCTCCCGCACGGCGTCGTACAGGCTCAGCTGGTCGCTGCACACCGGACTGAAGGCGAACGGATAGAAGACCAGGACGGTCGTTTTCCCGGCTAGGTCGGCCTCGGTGAAACGCTCTTGGCCGTCACCGCGGGCCAGTGAAAAGCTGGGCACCCGCTCGCCGGCAGGGATCGGCGTCGCCCGCTCGTCCCCGGCGGGGTTTGAGCTCAACGCCGCAGGCCGAGCTCGCGGATCAACGACCGATAGCGCTCCAGGTCGTCCCGCTGAAGGTAGTCGAGCAGGCGCCGGCGGCGCCCGACCAGCATCAGCAGCCCCCGTCGCGAGTGATGATCCTTGCTGTGGGTGCGCAGGTGGTCGGTGAGCTCGCTGATGCGCTCGGTGAGAAGGGCCACCTGGACCTCGGACTTGCCGGTGTCCTGGGCGGAATCTCCGAAGCGCTCGATCAGCTCCTGCTTGCGTTCCTGCGTCAGACTCATGCGGCCGCTGAGGCTAGCAGAGGCTCAACCGCCGACCAGCTCACGGGTCCGCTCCACGTCGGCGTTCATCTGCTCGACCAAGGCCTCAACGGACCCGAACCGGCGCTCGCCCCGCAGCCGGACCAGGAACTCCACGGTCATCTCCTGCCCGTACAGATCCCCCTGGAAGTCCAGAAGGTAGGCCTCCACGAGCACTCCCCGGCCGGTCTGAAAGGTTGGCCTCACCCCCACGCTGACCGCCGCGGCCCGTGAATCCACCCGGCAGGCGTAGACGCCGTGCCCCGGACAGGCCAGCAGCTGGTCGGGAACCAGATTCGCGGTGGGGAAGCCGAGCGTGCGGCCCCGGTGTTCCCCGTGGACCACCCCGCCCCGGAGACGGAACGGGCGGCCCAGCAGTCGGGCGGCCGGCTCTACCTCTCCGGCCGCGATCAGGGCCCGGATTCGGCTCGAGGACACGATCTCGCCGTCCACCTCCACCAGCGGAGCCACCCGGGTGCCGAACCGGCCATCGGCCGCCAGCAACGTGGCATCTCCGGCTGCCTTGTGGCCAAAGCGGAAGTTCTCGCCCACCGAGATCTCCGCCGCCCCCATCCTGACCAGCACCCGGTCGATGAACTCTTCGGGGCTCTGCTGGGCAAAGCCCTGGTCGAAGCCGATCACCACAAGCTCCTCCACGCCCAGCTCCGCGATCAGCTCGGCCTTCACCTCGAGGCTGGTGAGGAGCTTGGGAGCCGCCTCGGGACGCACCACCACGAGCGGATGGGGCTCGAAGGTCAGCACCGTGTCGTTGCCCGCGATCACCTCGCGGTGTCCCAGGTGGACGCCGTCGAACTCGCCGACGGCGATTCGCCGTGGCCTGGTCTCAGCGTCGGCTAGATCGGTGATCCGCATCGCGCGGGAGCCTAGATGACTGATCACGTATTCCGGAAGCCCGGAGAGTCAGGTCCGCAGGACAACCCGGGGCTGCAGGCGCCCGTCGTCGCCCGGCTCGGCCAGGGCGACGAGGCCGTGCTCGTCGACCAGACGGACGTGACCTTCCAGCGCGCGCTCGGCGGGGACCGGGATGCCGTGCGCCACGCGGGCCGCGGCTTCGGGATCAAGCCACAGCTCCGGCAGGAAGTCGAGCGCCCGGTTCAAGCCCAGCAGATCCCCGCCGGCCTCGGCGACGTCGAAGTCGCCGATCGCCAGTCGCCGCAGAGACAGGCAGTAGGCATCCCCCAGGTCGGCGATCAGGGAGCGCACATAGGTCCCCGATGAGCACTCCACGACGAACCCGCGCCGCTCGCCCTCCCGCCACAGCTCATCGAAGCGGAACACCGACACGGTGCGCTCGGGCAGCGACACCGATTCCCCGGCCCGAGCGATCGCATAGGCCCGGCGGCCTCCCACCTTCACCGCCGAGTAGGCCGGCGGCCGCTGTCGAATCTCCCCCACCGGCAGCGAGAGATCGCCTTCGGGCACCCGGCCCGTCTCCACGATCTCGCCCTCGGGGTCGCCGGTGTTCGACACCGCCCCGAAGCGCGCCACGACCTCGTAGCGCTTGGGCAGCGCCATCAGGAAGCGCTGCACGCGCGTGGCCCGCCCGACCAGGAGCAGGAGCAGCCCGGTGGCGAAGGGATCGAGGGTGCCCGCGTGCCCGACCTTCACGCCCCGGCCCAACCTCCGGCGCACGTCGGCCACCACGTCGTGAGAGGTGACGCCGGCCGGCTTGTCGACCAGCAAAACCCCGTCGAGATCAGCCGCTGAAGCGCCCCCGGAGCCGGAAGCGTTCACGCCGCCTGTAGCTGCCGGTCCAGCTGCTCGCGCAGGAAGGCCACCAGCTCGTCCCACGCCAGGCTGGTGGTGAACCCGGCCGCGGCGCGGTGTCCCCCGCCGCCGGCGGCCCGGGCGATCGCCGACACGTCGACGCTGCCCTTGCTGGCCCGCAGGGACACCTTGCGCAGCCGGCGGCCATCCGCGCCGGCCTCCGGCTGACCCAGGCCTTCCAGCCGGTCACGGACCAGTGCGGCCATCAGCGTTCCCCGCACCGCCCGCAGGTGATCGATCACGCCCTCGGTATAGCTCTCCTCAGCGCCCGTCTGCTCAAAGTCCTCGGCCCTCAGGCGAGCCACCAGCAGCCGGTCCTCGTCATAGCGCTCGACATGTGCGAGAGCCCGGGCAAGCAGGGCCAGCTTGCCGAACGGCGCGCCCTCATAGACCTGCCGGTAGATGCCATGGACATCGACGCCAGCCTCGATCAGTTCCGCTGCCATCAGGTGGGCGCGCGGGCCGGTGTTCTCGTACATGAAGGATCCCGTGTCGGTGATCAACCCCACATACAGCGCCTCGGCCAGCGCTTGGGTGAGCGGCAGCTCGAAGTCGTGCATCAGCTCCCAGACGATCTCGGCTGTGCAGGAAGCCGTCGGCACCACCAGGTTGGACGTCCCGAACCGGGTGTTGTCGTGGTGGTGGTCGATGTTGACGGTGCGGGCGTCGGGCCGCTGGAGAGCCTCGGCGGGGTTGCGCTCGAGATTGCCGCAATCGACGAACACGATCGTGCGCTCGTCGAGGTCCTGGGGCGGCGCGGAGACGAGCCCGTCCATGGGCAGGAACTGGTACTCGTAGGGGAGCGGCAGCTCTGCGGCGTCGATGTACATCAGGCTGTCCTTGTCCAGCGCGGTGAGCAGCTTCTGCATGGCGATCAGCGAACCCAGGGCGTCTCCGTCCGGGTTCTCATGCGTGACGACGAGCAACTTGGAGGCCGAGCGGAGCTCCTCCAGCACCTCGGCCTGATCTGCGGCCAGCAGCTCCTCAGTCGTCAATTTCAGCGTCATCGGCCAGCTCCTGGATGATCTGTGTGATCTTCATGCCGTGCTCGACCGACGGGTCGTATTCGAACGTGAGACTGGGGGTGTGCTTGAGCCGCAGTTCGGTGGCCATCCGCGATTGCAGGAAGCCGTGTGCGGAACGCAACCCCTCCAGGCTCGCCTCGCGCGCCGCCTCGTCGCCCAGCACGCTGACGTACACGCGGGCGTGGCGCAGGTCGGGGCTGGTCTTGACTCCTGTCACGGTTACGAATCCCACCCGCGGATCCTGAAGATCCGACGCGATGGCGTCGCTGAGGACAGCTCGCAGGGCCTCATCGACCCGTCGCATCCTTGGTCCGGCCATCCTAGTGGTTCCCGCCTGACCGTCGCATCGGAACGGGCGGTTCACCAGCGCCGCCCCGGTCAAAAGCCGAGATCACGTCGCGGAGATCTTCCGTCGAGGCAAAGATGCGCTCCACACCCACTCCAGATGGGCAGCGGGCGTCGAGCCAGCCGCCCACCCGGTCGACGGCCTCCTGCAAATGCGCCAGCGATCCGCTGGTCAGTGCCACCGTCAGCCTCGAGCGCTGCCAGAGGTCTTGATAGCCGGTTTCGGCCACCGCCGCGCCGAAGCGCCTCTGCAGCACGGCCTTGATCGACTGCAGGTCCTTACGCTTGGACTTGAGGCTTTCCGCCTCGGGAAAGTGCAGATCGACCACCAACACGGCGATGAAACCGCTAGAAGAGTGGCTGGTGTCGGAGGGCGGGACCAATCAGGTTCAGGCGAGCTCGCGCTCGACCTGGCGCGTCGTGTACGCCTCGATGACGTCGCCTTCCTTGACGTCGGCGTAGTCGCGCAGGACCACGCCGCAGTCAAACCCGGAGGCCACTTCGCGGACATCGTCGCTGACGCGTCGCAGGCTCTGGATCTCGCCGTCCCACACAACCGTTCCGTCGCGGACCAGACGCACTCGCCCGCCGCGGATGATCTTGCCCTCGGTGACGTGGCAGCCGGCGATCGTGCCGACGCGTGAGGCCCGGAAGATCTGGCGAACCTCGGCGGAGCCCACCGCATCCTCCACCTCGTCCGGAGTGAGCATGCCCTGCATCGCCGAGCGCAGCTCATCGATGGCGCGGTAGATCACCGAGTAGTGGCGGATCTCGACACCCTCGCGCTCCGCCACGGCGCGGGCGTCACCGACCGGCCGTACGTTGAAGGCCAGGATGACGGCGTCAGACGCGGCGGCCAGCATCACGTCCGATTCGGTCACCGCACCGACGGCGCGGCGGATGACGTTGACCGACACCTCGTCCTGGGGCAGCTTGGCGATCTCGTCCTCGATCGCCTCCAGCGAGCCGGCGACATCGGATTTGAGGACCAGGTTGAGCTCCTGCAGATCGGATCCGAAGATGTTCTCCAGCGAGACGCGCTTGCCGCTCTTGCGAGCCTGAGACTCGGTCTTGAGCCGGATCGCGCGCTCGTTGGCGAACTCCTTGGCCTTGCGCTCGTTCTCGACGACGTGGACGTACTCGCCCGCCTCGGGGACCGTGTTGAAACCGAGCACCTCGACCGGCTCGCCGGGCAGCGCTTGGGTGACGCGGTTGCCCAGGAAATCGTGCATGGCGCGGACGCGGCCGTAGTGGGCGCCGGCGACGAGCGCGTCGCCGACCTCGAGCGTGCCGCGCACGATCAGGATCGTCACGACCGGGCCTCGACCCGCGTCGAGCTTGGACTCGATCACCGTGCCGGAGGCCGGCGCGTTCGGGTTGGCCTTGAGCTCCTCCACCTCGGCCATGACCAGGATCGTCTCGAGCAGGGTGTCGAGCCCCTCCTTGGTCTTGGCCGACACGTCGACGAACTCGGTGTCGCCCCCCCACTCCACCGGCTGCAGACCGATGTTGGTCATCTCAGTCCGGACGCGGCTGGGGTCGGCGCCCTCCTTGTCGATCTTGTTGATCGCGACGAGGATCGGGACCTCCGCCTCCTTGGCGTGGTCGACCGCCTCCTGAGTCTGCGGCTTGACGCCGTCGTCGGCGGCCACCACGATCACCGCGATATCGGTTGCCTTGGCGCCGCGGGCGCGCATGGCGGTGAACGCCTCGTGGCCCGGCGTGTCCAGGAACGTGACCGTCCGGTTGTCGTGGTGGACCTGGTAGGCGCCGATGTGCTGGGTGATGCCGCCCGCCTCACCGGCGGCGACCTCCGTCTCGCGGATGGCGTCGAGTAGCGATGTCTTGCCGTGGTCAACATGACCCATGATCGTGACCACCGGCGGCCGTTCCACGAGCACGTCGTCGCCGTCCGAGAAGACCGGTTCGGCGATCGTCTCGTCCTCGGTGTGGACGATGTCCACCTCCTTGCCTAGCTTCTCGGCCAGCTCGAGGATCGTCTCGTCCGACAGGGTCACGGTGATCGTCTTCAGCTCGCCGAGCGCGATCAGCTGCTTCATCACTTCGGGGACCGGGACGTCCAGGTACTCGGCCACGTCCTTGACGGTGGAGCCGGAGTTGATCTGGGTGGTGTCGGGCTCGGCTACCGCGACGCGGCTCGGACGCGATTCGGCCTCTTCGTCGTAGACGCCGCGACGACGCCGTCCGCGGCGCTGACGGCGCGGGGGGTTGTTGGGTCCGCCTGGGCCGCCGGGACCGCCGGGACCGCGGCGGGAAGCCTGGCTGTCGATCACCACGCGACGGCGGCCGCCGGCGCTGCCGGGGGCGCGCTCGCCCTGGAGGGAGTCACGCGTGGGACGCTGCTTGTGGTGGTCGCCGTCAGCCGGAGTGGACGCCGGACGTGCGGCGGCTCCATCGGCCGGAGCGGCGGGTGTGGCGGGCGCGTCAGCGCGCGGCGCTTGACCCGGGTCGGTCGGCTGCGGAGCCGTTTGCGAAGCCGGCGCCTGGGACCGGGGCGACTGGGCGCCGGAGCCGGCGGCAGGCTTGGACGCGGTTGCCTTGGCCGCCGGGGCCTTGGCGGCCTGCGGCGCAGCCGCGGTCTTGGCTGTGCCGCCCTTGGCAGCGGTGCTCTTCGCCGGCGCCTTCTTGGCGGGCGCCTTGGCGCGTGCGCTCGGCTTGGACGCCTCGTTAGGAGCGCCGTTGCCGCTCGGGGTGCGGGTAGGCTTCTCGGCCGGGCCCTTCTTGGCGGTGTCTTCGCTTCGCTTCGACGGCATCTGGACCCTGAGTGTAGGCCGCTACGCCGCGTCGACCTGGTCGGTGCCCTTTTCGGCCAGCGCCTGATGGGCGGGGAGACCGCAGTAGCGCGAGCCCGGCAGAGATGCGTTGGGGCAGCGCCGGCCGTTGGCCAGGATCGCCGAGCAGCGCCCGGACGCCTCCTCCTCCTCGTAGCCGTGCTCGGCCTCCTCGGCGGCGAACTCCGTCTCGGAGCGGATGTCGATCCGCCACCCGGTCAGCCGGGCGGCCAGGCGGGCGTTCTGGCCCTCACGTCCGATGGCCAGCGAGAGCTGGTCGTCGGGCACGATCACCGTAGCCTGCTTGTTGTCGTCGTCGACCAGTACCTCGCGCACGCGGGCGGGCGACAGCGCCTTGGCCACGAACCGGGCCGGCTCGTCGTTATAGGGGATGATGTCGATCTTCTCGCCGCGCAGCTCGCTCACGACCATGCGCACCCGGGACCCCCGCGGGCCCACGCAGGCGCCCACCGGATCGACGCCGTCGACATGCGAGACGACGGCGATCTTCGAGCGGTAGCCCGGCTCGCGGGCCACGCCGGTGATCTCCACCAGGCCGTCGGCGATCTCCGGCACCTCCAGCTCGAACAGCGACTTGATCAGCTCCGGATCGCGCCGGGAAACGATGATCGACGGGCCCTTGGTCGAGTTCGACACGTCCTTGATCACGGCTTTGATCCGCTGCGAGTGGTCGTAGCGCTCGCCCTCCACCTGCTCTGACTTGGGCAGCAGGGCCTCCACGCGCTCGCGCAGCTGCACGAGCGTGTAGCGGGAATCGGACTGCTGGACGATGCCGGTGATCAGCTCGCCCACGCGATCGCGGTACTCCTCAAACATCATGTCCCGCTCGGCCTCGCGGATCCGCTGCAGGATCACCTGCTTGGCGGTCTGGGCGGCGATCCGGCCGAAGTCGTGCGGGGTGACGTCCTCAGTCTCGATCTGATCCTCGTACTCCTTGAGCTTCTCCAGGTCGATCTCGGGCTCCGGCGGCTCGCGCATCTCGCCGGTCTCGGGGTCGACGGTCGGCTGCTGGTCCTCGGTCGCCTCGACCAGGAGCTGCTCCTCGAGCTCCGGCGGGATCTTCAGCTCCCACACGCGGAAGTCGCCCGTGTCCCGGTCCATCTCGACCTTGGCGTAGGGAGCCGAACCCGGCGTCTTCTTGTAGGCCGACAGCAGCGCGTCCTCCAGCGCCTCCATCAGCTTCTCCTGCGAGATGTTCTTCTCAGCGGCCAGACCGCGAACGGCCTCGACGATCTCTCTTGACATGATTCAGTCTCCAGGTACGAGGTTGGAGCGTGCGATCTGGTCGTAGGGGATCGAGACGACCCCATCCGGGGCGGCGATCGTCACCTCCCGGTCTGAGGCACCGACCAGCTCGCCGGTCACCTGCTTGTGTCCATCGCCGGCCTCCCGCAGCCGCACGCGCGCGCGGCGCCCCAGGAAGCGGTTGTAGTGCTGCGGTTTGGTCAGCGGGCGGTCCTGCCCCGGGGAGGAGACCTCCAACGAGTACCGATCCCGGTACTCGATCAGCAGCCCCGACACGCGTTCGCAGAGCTCCAGGGTCACGCCGTCGGCGTGGTCGATGAACAGCCGCAGCGTGTCCGGAGGGACGACCTCAGCCAGCAGCACCTCGACATCGGGTGCCGCGGCGGCCAACCGGGTCTCGATCTCATTTTGCAGTGTGCTCACTGTCTCCTCCAACGCCAAAACTCATAAAAAAAAGCGGGCGGGCGCCCACTTTCGGCACTACGCCCCGGGATCGCCGGGGACTACGAAAGCTGTCGATCAAGCGTAGCACCGTACCGCCCAGCGGGGGGACTTAGCGCTGCGCCGCGCGGGCCCGGGCCTGGTCGCGGTAACGGCGGTAATCGCGCCGCGAGGGCTGCATGAAGGCGGCCAGGGCCAGCGGCTGGCGGGCCTCGGCGTGACGCCCCAGCAGTTGCAGGCAGCGGCCCAGGCAGAACAGCGCGTAGTCGTTGGTGGGGGCCCGCTCGACGATCGCCGAGAACTCCCTTGCCGCCTGCTCGTAGCGCTGGGTGTGAAACAGCGCCCGCCCCAGCGCCTCCCGGATCGAGGTGTGCTCGGGAGTTAGGTCACGAGCCCGGCTCAGCGGCACCACCGCCTGATGATGGTGACCCGCTTCCAGCAGCTCGGTCCCCCGCCGGAACAGGTCATAGACATCATCCATCCCCGTCAGTGTAGGCGCGGGCCCCGGCGAGCCAGGGGTGGCAGCGCGATGAACGCCCACGCCCACCCGAGCGGCCCGAGCTCCCGGCCCAGCCGCCGGCGGGCCGCCCGACGCTGCTCGGCGCTCGGCAGCGTCGGCTGGCCGGCAAACCGCGCCTGGCTGAGCGCGCGCATGTACTGGGCGGCGTCCGGGCTGTCGGCAAACCGCCGCTCCAGACCGGTCAGCGTTACCTCGGGAGCCGGCGGATGCCGGGAACGGGTAAAGGCCCGATCGAGCTCCTCCACGTAGGCCTCGGGAGTGCGGGGCGCCCGCCACAGGAGCCCGGCCAGTCCGAGCGCCAGCGCGATCAGCACCGCCACGAGGATCGCCAGCGCCGAAACGCCTCCGGTCGACCGGCCAGACGCCTGTCCTCGGTGCCGCGGCCCTTTGGGGGCTGCGGCACCGGCCCTGCGGGCGCCGTGGGCCGAGCCCGGGCCCCGATAGGTGGCCGAGGAGGACTGGACGGCCGGCAGCGAGGGGGTCCCGCTGAGGGCCGGGTCAGCGTCCGGTGTCGGATCGAAGGTCACCCAGCCGTAGCCGGCAAACCAGGCCTCGACCCAGGCGTGGGCGCCCAGATCGGACACCACGTAGGAGTGGGTCTGCGCGTCGTAGATGCCGGTGGTGAAGCCGGTGGCCACGCGGGCCGGGATCCCCCCCATCCGCAGGAGCAGCGCCATCGAGCCCGCGAACTGCTGGCAGTAGCCCTGGTGGGTCTTGAACAGGAAGGTGAGCAGCGGATCGGGGCCCCGGTGCGTGTCCTGGTCGTAGGTGAAGCCGTCGCCCAGGTAGTGCAGGACCGCCTCGACGTAGGCGTAGGGCGTGCTGGCGTCGGCGCGCAGCCGCGCGGCCAGACGGGAGACGGGCGCGTAGGGCGAGTTCCGGACGATGAGCGATTCGTCGGCCCGGTTCAGGCCACCGGAGGGCTCCAGGCGGTAATGCGAGCCGAAAGGCTCGAACTGGACCTGGCCGGAGGCGTCGCCGGTGAGCCTTTGGGTGCGGGGCGAAATGGGCAGGATCAGCTGCAGTTCGGGCGCCAGGACGCCCATCGGATAGCGGGCCGGGGCGGCGGCCAGCTCCGCTCCGGTCGGCCGCGGGGAGTACACGTCGACCTGGTAGGAGGTGTTGGGACCCAGCTGCCGCTCGGACTGCCAGGTGCCCGGGGCGTTGCCGGGAATCACGATCATCGCGTTTGACCGCGGCTTGCTGGCCGCGCCCGCGGCGATCACGTCAGTGGTGGCCATCCCCGACAGCGTGATCGTGAGCGGCTCGGTCCAGCGGGCCAGGTTCGCCCGGGAGACCCCGGCCAGCGCGGATCCCTCCCCCACCAAGCTCGACACCCAGCCCGAGCCGTTGAACAGATCCAGATCCTCGGCCTTCCAGTAGCTGGGGAAGCGCGCCTGCACGCTCATCACGTCGCTGCCCTGCCGGGGCCAGTTGAGTGGTCCGTAGGTCTGAGCCCAGTTGAAGCGCTCGCCGAACCGGAGGCGACTCGCGCCGATCGTCTTCACGTCGATCCAGGCGTGGGAGGTCTCGACCGTGGGGCTGAGGATCAGGGCCAGCACGGCGGCCAGCAGCGCGAACGTCATCGCGCCTGCCACTCGGCGCGGGGCCACCCGCTCAGAGAACAGGAAGGCCATCAGCCCCAGGAACAGGATCGCGCCGTGGATGCTGGCCAGGCGTGGCTCCGCCAGCACAGAGGGAACGATGGCCAGGACGATCAGCGGCACCGCGGCGGCGACCAGGCGGGCCTGGCCGACCCGCCCGTGCGTGGTGCACAGGGCCAGCGCCGCGGCCAGCATGAGCATCCCCGCCCCCAGGACGATCACGCCGCCGGTGGCCACCTGATGGCCGCTGTAAGGGACGATCACGTGCGGCAGGGCCGACAGGCCGTGGCCGATCGAGCGGGCCAGGACGGCGATCCGCAGATCCACCAGCCAGCGGAGCGGAAATCCCGACACGGGGATCATGGCCAGCGCCGCCAACAGGGTCCCGACCGCCGCCGCCACCCGTGCCCAAAGCCGGGTGGCGGCGATGTGACCGCCCAGCCAGGCAATCAGCAGCGTCAGCGCGAGCAGCCCGGACAGGCGGCCGGCGGGCGAGCCCGAGAGCATCGTGCCCCAGCGCATGGCGCCGTACAGGGCCAGGAACATGAAGGCGGTGAGCGTCGTCCCGCGGCTGGAGCGGACGGGCGTCTGGTCGCGCCCGGACAGCTCGATCCGGTTGCGCCCCAGTACGGCGATCTGGGCGGTGCTCATGCCGCCGCCCCCCGGCGCAGGTGGCGCGCGGCAGAGCGCAGCACGAAGCCGCTGCAGCCCGACACCTGGAAACTGGGCGTGAGATCGAGGCGCGTGGCCAACCGCTGGGGCACGACCAGGACCAGCTGGCTGGCATGAATTCCGACGCCGGTGAGCGTGGTCTGGGCGTCGAGCCGGATCGACACGAAGATCACAGAACCCCGTGCGGTGCCGGGGCGCAGCGCCGGACCGCTGCGCGGGTCAGGCTCCTCCTCCACCAGCGCCAGGCGCGTGTGCAGGCTGGGCCAGGCGCCCAGGTCGCCGGTGAGCGGGATCGGCACCCGGTCACCGGGGAGCAGCAGCTGACAGCCGCCGGCGTGCGCCAGCTCGAGCGTCAGCGAGGCGGCGGCTCGCACGGCAGCGTCGAGCAGGTCGGGGTCGCTGCCCCCCACGCGGCGGCGGGAGTCGAGTACGACCAGCGGCAGCGCCTGGAACTCGCCCACCAGCCGACGTTCGAGTACGCCGGCCCCGCGAGCCAGGGCCGGCCAGTGGATGCGCGAGGCCGGCGTGCCGGGCATGTACTGGCGCAGCCCGTCCACCTCGCCGGCGCCCATCGGCTCGGAAGCGGATGGATGCGACTGGCCGATGGCGGACTGGCGGTCGTCGCGGTGCAGCCAGTGGACCGGTTCGGTGCGCGGCAGCACCAGCACCTCGTCCGGGCCGCCGCTCCCGGTGCGGCGGACCGAGACCAGGCCCAGCGGGTCGCTCACCGTCAGGAGGGGAGGCCCAAAGCGGTGCCGGCCCCGGCGGGGGATGCGGGCGATCACCCGCAGCTGGACGCGGCGGCGGCCGGTCAGCACCGACAGGGCGTCGGCCACCGAAAGACTGGTGCCGGCCAGGGGGTCATCGAGGTCTGCGCCGGGCAGGCCGAACCAGCCTCGGCGGATGTCGATGATCGCCTCCAGCGGCTCATCCTCGACGGCGCGATGCGCGGTGACGCGCCGGCGCAGCATCGTGCCGCGGGCGGCGATCAGCACCCAGGCCGGGGCGAGCACGCCGAGCAGGACGAACCCGACCCCGACCACGAACAGGGGGGTGGCGGCGAAAGCGCGGCCGGCCACGATCAATCCAATCGCCAGCAGGATCAGCCCGGCGGCCGGACCGAGCCGCACCTGGGTCAGGCCGGAGCGGCGCTCAGAGCGCTCGCGTCCCGGCGATGGCATCCGCTATCACCTCGGCGGGCGTGGCGTGAGGAGCCTCCGGCGCCAGCACCAGGCGGTGAGCCAGAACCGACTCGGCCAGTGCCTGGATGTCGTCGGGGAGCGCGTGGTCGCGTCCGCGAATCATGGCCAGGGCCTTGGCGGCCCGCAGCAGCATCAGTCCCGCGCGAGGGCTGGCTCCCAGCTCCACGCGTGGATCGTCCCGGGTACGCCAGAGCAGCGACACCACGTAGTCACGCAGGGCCGGGGCGACCTGCACCTTGCCGGCCGCATCCTGGGCGTCGAGCAGCTCGGACGCCGTGGCCACCGGCTGCAGCGTGCTCAGCGGATCCCGAGCGGCGTGGTCGGCCAGCATGCTGGCCTCGGCCGTGCGGTTGGGGTAGCCGATCGAGACGCGGACCATGAACCGGTCGACCTGAGCCTCCGGGAGCGGGTAGGTCCCCTCGTACTCGACCGGGTTCTGGGTGGCCAGAACCAGGAACGGCCGGGCCAGCTCATGCGAGTGGGCGTCAACCGTCACGCGGCGCTCCTGCATGCACTCCAGCAGCCCCGACTGCGTCTTGGGCGAGGCGCGGTTGATCTCATCGACTAGGACGACGTTGGCGAACACCGGGCCGGGGCGGAACTCGAAGCGCTGCTCGCGCTGGTCGTAGACGTTGATCCCGACGACGTCGGCCGGCAGGAGGTCAGACGTGCACTGGATGCGGGCGAACTGGCAGTCGATCGAGCGGGCGATGGCGCGGGCCAGCGTGGTCTTCCCGACGCCCGGATAATCCTCGACGAGCACGTGGCCCTCGGCCAGCAGCGCCACGATCACGGTCTCGAGCACCTCCGGCGGGATCTGCACGGCCCGGGCCACGTTCTCCTGGAGCCGGGGCGCCAGCTCCGCGACGGAGGCCGGGCGGCTAGGGCGTCGTCGCGCCGACGGAGGCCGTTCGAGCGGCTCCATCGTCCTCTCCATGGGTCGTTGCCCGGAGTCGCTGCGCCTCATCGAGGATCCGGTCGGCCACCTGAGACTTGTCGGCTCGGGGGATCGTCTCCTCGAGCCCGTCGCGCCTGATCAGCGTCACCTCGTTCTTGCGGGTGTCGAAGCCGATGTCGGTCCGGGCGATGTCGTTGACCACGATCAAATCGAGCTGCTTGCGCTCCAGCTTGGAGCGGCCGTAGTCGATCGCCTGCTCCCCGTGCTCGGCCGCGAAGCCGACCATCACCTGGCCCGGGAGCCGGTGCGCGGACAGGTCGCTGAGGACGTCCTCGGTCGGCTCGAGCTCCAGCAGCGGGACACCACGGTCCTTCTTGAGCTTGCTGGCCGCCGGGCTGACCGGGCGGAAGTCGGCCACGGCGGCGGCCATCAGGACCACGTCGCTGGAGGAGGCGTGGGCCTCGCAGGCCAGTTTCATCTCCGCCGCGGTTCTCACCGGCACGACGCTCACGCCCGGCGGGTCGGGCAGCTTGACGTTGGCGGCCACCAGAACCACGGTGGCCCCGCGGGCAGCCGCCCGCTCGGCCAGCGCATAGCCCATGCGGCCTGACGAGCGGTTGCCGATGAAGCGCACGCTGTCGATTGGCTCCTGCGTGCCGCCGGCCGTGACCATGACCCTGACGCCGCTCCAGGCTCCGGAGCCACGGGCGGCCTGCTCCCAGATGGCCAGCAGGTCGGCCGGCTCCGGCAGGCGCCCCACGCCATGCTCGCCGTGGGAGGCCAGCTCACCCTCGCCGGGCGCAATCACCGTGACCCCGCGCTCCGCCAGCGTGTCCAGGTTGGCCTGCGTGGCGGGATGGCGGTACATGCGGTCGTTCATGGCCGGGGCCACCAGGACCGGACAGGCGGCGGCCAGCGCCGCCGTGGTGAGCAGGTTGTCGGCGTGACCATGGGCCAGCTTGGCGAGCGTGTTGGCGCTGGCCGGGGCGATCAGGAAGGCTTCGGCTCGCTCGACCAGAGCCAGGTGGCTGATCGGTGCGCGCTCGGGCACGGGCTCGCCGGGGTAGGCGCCCCGCGCCGGATCAGGGTCGAACTCGCCCGCCAGCACGGGCGCGCCGGTGATCGCGGCGAATGACGCCCGGCCCACGAACCGCTGGCTGGTCGGCGTCTGGATGACGCGGACCGAGTGGCCCTGACGGGTAGCCAGGCGCGCCGTCTCCAGGGCCTTGTACGCGGCGATGCCGCCGCTCACCCCCAGGAGCAGGCGCGACACCCCGGTCTCCCCTACCGGTAGTGGTACTTGAGCTTGCCCTGAGCGACCTCTTCCAGAGCAATCGTCAGGTAGTTCTTGGAGCGGGTGTCGACCATCGGCGGGGGGAACTCGTCGAACGTGCCCTCCCCCAGGTTGTGGTAGTAGGAGTTGATCTGCCGGGCGCGTTTGGCCGCGACGATCACGCTGGCGTAATCGGAGTCGACGTGTTCCAGCAGTTTGTCGATGCGTGGGGAGATCACGTGGTCTGTCCTTGGCTTGGGGTTACCCACCAAGGTTAGCGGGCGACGGCGCCCCCAGCCCCCGCTGCACGATCTCTGTTAGCTCCTCCACGGCTTCCTCCAGACGGTCGTTGATGACCGCGTAAGCGAACTCCGGCCTGGCCTGGAGCTCCTCGTCGGCGGTCCGCAGCCGCGCCTCCACCTGTTCGGGGCTGTCGGTGCCTCGTCCCATCAGGCGGGCCCGCAGCGCCTCGCGCGACGGCGGGGCGATGAACACCGCGACGGCGTCCGGCATCGCCTGGCGAACCTGGCGCGCGCCCTGGACCTCTATCTCCAGCACGATCGGAGCGCCGTCGCGCAGGCGATGCTCCAGCTCCGAGCGCAGCGTGCCGTAGCGATTGCCGGAGTACGTGGCGTGCTCCAGGAAGTCGCCGGCCCGGACACGCTCCTCGAACTGCTCCGGGGTGAGGAAGTGGTAGTCGACGCCGGTCTGCTCACCCGGGCGGGCCTGCCGGGTCGTGGCCGACACCGACAGCTCCAGATCCGGGATGCGATGCAGCAGGGCGCGGATCAGCGTGCCCTTGCCCACACCGGAGGGCCCGGTGATGACGAACACCTGGCCGGACTGATGCGCCACCCGCGTCCGATCCGGTCCGGGGAACGATTAGCGGCGGCGCATCAGCGCGACCAGCTCGGTGCGCTGGCGCTGAGACAGTCCACCGATGGTCTTGCTCGGTGAGACACGGCACGTGGAGAGGATCTTGTTGACCTTCACACGTCCGTACTTGGGGACAGACAGCAGCAGATCGAACACCTTGGCTGTCTCCAGGTACTCCGGCGGGTCTAGAAGCAGCTCGTGGATCGGCTGCCTCCCCGCCTTCAGGTCCCGCTTCAGCTGCGCCCTGCGACTGCGGATGTCGTTGGCCCGCTGCAGCGCCTCCATGCGCTGAACCAGTGAGCGTTCAGGCGCGGAGATAGCTTTGGCGGGCGACTCGGTGACCGGCGGCATGGGCGGCGACTATACATCGTAAGAAGCGGCGGTGGGAGGTGTTTAGGCCAATTTGGCTCTACCTCAGCTTGAGGTTGAGCAATGTCGAGCATGGTTGCGGATATGTTCCGACTTTGCAGGCCTTTATCAGCAACGCCTGTGCTTGGCAAGGTTCGGCCAAGTCCGCCGCCTAACCAGTCGCGATTTAGCGCGCGGCGGGCACTGGGGTCAGGTTCGCCAGCTCCGCCGCGACCCTCGAACCAGCCCGCGGGTCCCGAAACGATTCGGTCCCCACGGCCACCAGGTCTGCGCCTGCCTGCATGAGGCCTCGAGCGTCAGCGCCGGTGCTGACTCCGCCCATCCCAATCACCGCGATGCCGACCGCGGAGCTCACGGAGTGCACCTGCGCGAGGGCGACGGCTCGCACCGCTGGACCTGACACACCGCCCGTGACGCCGCCCAGCCAGGGCTCGCCCGCAGGGTCGAGCGCCATCCCGCGCAGAGTGTTGATAAGCGACACTGCATCGGCGCCGGCGTCGGCGGCCGCCCGCGCTACGGCGGCCGGGTCCGAGGCGTTGGGCGTCAGCTTGACGATCAGCGGCTTGGCGGTGAGCGGGCGGAGGTGCTGGAGCAGGGCGGCTGTCTCCCGCGGATCGGCTCCCATGATCATCCCGGTCTCCACGTTCGGGCAGGAGACGTTGAGCTCCAGGGCGGCCACCTCGTCGCGCTCGCCGAAGGCGGCCACCAGGCGCCCCACCTCCTCCCGTGAGAACCCCATCACGTTGACTATCAACGGGACCGGGAGGCGGGCCAGCTCGGGGAGGTCGTGCTCCAGGTAACCCTCCAGTCCCTTGTTGGGCAACCCGATCGAGTTCATCATCCCGCCGGGCAGCTCCCACAGCCGCGGCGGCGGGTTGCCCTGCCTGGGTTTGAGGGTGACCGTCTTCGACACGAAGGCGGCAAACGGGAAGTCGCTGATCAGTCCGTCGCCAAACGCGCGACGGGCGGCGATCGCGTCGAACGTGCCCGACGCGTTGATGATCGGATGGGCCAGCTCGATACCGCAGAAGCTGACGCTCACGCTTGGCCTCCGCTCGCCATCCCGGCTCGCCTGATTGGAGGCCGCGTGAGTCGTCCGGCTTCGAAGCTCGCCCCCACTCCCACGACGCTCTCCAGGCGCGACGCGTCGAGCACGGGGCCATCGACGCACAGCCGGATCAGTCCGTCTCGCGTGTGCACCACACAGCCGAAGCAGGCCCCGAACCCGCAGGCCATGCCGGACTCCAGCGCCAGCTGGGCGGGGACGTCGCGCTGCGCGCAGAGCTGGCGCACCGCCTCGAGCATGGCCGGCGGCCCGCAGGCGTACACCTCGCGATGCGCGTCCAGGTGAAGCTCCTCCTCCAGAAGATCCGTGACCAGGCCTCCGTGGCCCGCGCTGCCGTCGTCGGTGGCCACCCGGGCCTGGGTCATCAGCGCCGCCGCCTCGGCGTGCTCGGCGTCCCGGAAACCGAGCAGCACCGTCTCGGCCAGGTGCTGGTCCTGAAGGATGGCCAGCGGCGCGATCCCCACGCCGCCGCCGACGAGCAGCAGGCGGCGACCATCGCGGGGCGGGGCGAACGGCACGCCCAGGGGGCCGACGATCAGCAGCTCCTCCCCGGGTCCGAGCTCGCACAGCCGGCGGGTGCCGGGTCCGACGTCGTGGAGCAGGAACTGAAGCTCGCGGTGGCTTGGGGGCGGGTGGGCGGGATTCGATGCCCGCAGCACGCTGAAGGCCCGGGGCAGGAATGGACGCTCCCCCTCCCCTCCACCCCAGCGCTCGGCGGCGGTGAGCATGTAGAACTGACCGGCCTGGGGCTCGGGGCCGGTGTCGTCGCTCACCCCCAGGACGACGTAGGGCCCGTACTCGGTCCGGTCGATGACGGCAACGGCCCGGCGGCCGAAGGGAGCCTGGACGCGGTCGGGGCTCACGGAACGTGGGTGGCTTCGGCGTAGATCTCCTGCAGGGAGATCACCTCCGGCTCGCCGTGGGCCGCGGCGGCGATCGCCCGGGCGGCGGCCACACCGCCGCTGATCGTGGTGATGCAGGGGATCCGCCGGGCCACGGCAGCGCTGCGGATCTCGTAGCCGTCGCTGCGGGCCCCGGGGCCGGTGGGCGTGTTGATCACCAGGTTCACGTCGCCGCGCTCTATCCAATCGACCACGTGCGGCGAGCCCTCGGCGATCTTGTTGATGGCATCGGCCGGGATGCCCATTCGGCTCAGCGTCTGGGCGGTGCCGTGGGTGGCCACGATCCGGAAGCCCAGGTCGTGGAGCTGGGTGGCGATCCCCGCGGCGCCGGGCTTGTCGCTGTCGGCCACGGTGATGAACACCGTGCCCGAGCTCGGGAGCCGCGCGCCGGCAGCGGCCTGGGCCTTGGCAAATGCGGTGGGGAAGTCGTGGGCGATGCCCATCACCTCGCCGGTGGAGCGCATCTCGGGGCCGAGCAGCGCATCGGCGCCGGCGAACCGGTCGAACGGCAGCACCGCCTCCTTGACGCACACGTGGCCGTTGGACGTGTCCTGGGGAAGGTCGAGGTCGGTCAGCCGCTCGCCCAGCATGATCCGGCAGGCCAGCTTGGCCAGCGGCAGGCCAATCGCCTTGGAGACGAACGGCACCGTCCGGGAGGCGCGGGGGTTGGCCTCGATCACGTGCAGTCCCTCCTCGCCGTGGATGGCGAACTGCACGTTGAGCAGCCCGACGACGCCGAGCTCCAGCGCGATCGCCGCGGTCTGCTCGCGGATCTGGGCCAGCATGTCGGAGCCGAGCGCGTGTGGCGGCAGCACGCAGGCGGAGTCGCCGGAGTGGATGCCCGCCTCCTCCACGTGCTGCATGATCCCGGCGACCCACACCTCCTCCCCGTCGCACAGCGCGTCGACGTCCACCTCGATCGAGTCCTCCAGGAACCGGTCCAGGTAGATCGTCGATCCGGCCTCAGGACGGACCCGGTCCAGGTAGCTGCGCAGGCCGTCCGTGTCATAGACGATCTCCATCGCCCGGCCACCCAGCACGTAGCTCGGCCGCACGAGCAGCGGGAAGCCGACCCGGGGCGCGCGCTCCAGGGCCTCCTCCGGCGAGGTCGCCGTGGCGTACGGTGGCGCCTTGAGGCCGAGGCGGTCGAGCATCGGGCCGAATCGGGAGCGGTCCTCGGCCAGGTCGATCGCCTCGATCCCGGTGCCCAGGATGCGCAGTCCGGCATCGTGCAGGCCCTTGGCCAGCTTCAGCGGCGTCTGGCCGCCGAACTGAACCACCACCCCTTCGGGCTTCTCGATCTCGCACACCCCGAGCACGTCCTCCAGGGTGAGCGGCTCGAAGTACAGCCGGTCCGAGGTGTCGTAGTCAGTGGAGACCGTCTCCGGGTTGCAGTTGACCATCACCGCGTCGCGGCCGGATTCCCGCACCGTCTGGGCGGCGTGCACGCAGCAGTAGTCGAACTCGATGCCCTGTCCGATGCGGTTGGGACCTGAGCCGAGGATCACCACGCTGGAGCGGTCTCCACGGACGACCTCGTTGGATCCCGCCCCACCACCCCCGGCCGGCTGGCGCTCCCAGGCCGAGTAGAAGTAGGGCGTCGTGGCGGCGAACTCGGCGGCGCAGGTGTCAACCGACTTGTATGTGCGCTCTCCGGCGAACGGGGCCTGCGGGTCGGCCACCAGCTCGGCGAGCTCGTGCAGGAACCAGGGATCGATGCTGGTGCGCCGGCGGAGCTCCTCGACGGGGATGCCGCGGCGCAGCGCTTCCAGGAGATGGTCAAAGCGCTCGGCGCCCGGCTGGGCGACGAGCTCGAGGAGCGTCTCCTCGTCGTCGGGCGAGCTCGGCTCAAGGTCGAGCTCGCGCGAGCGCAGCGCCTTGGCAAACGCCTGCTTGAACGTGCGCCCGATCGCCATCGCCTCTCCCACGGACTTCATGTGGGTGGTCAGTCCCGGCTCGGCGCCGGGGAACTTCTCGAAGGCGAACCGCGGCCACTTGACCACGCAGTAGTCGATCGCCGGCTCGAAGCTGGCCGGCGTGGCCCGGGTGATGTCGTTGGGGATCTCCTGCAGCGTGTAGCCGACGGCCAGCCGTGCGGCGATCTTGGCGATCGGGAAGCCCGTTGCCTTGCTGGCCAGCGCGCTCGAGCGCGAGACCCGGGGGTTCATCTCGATCACCATCACCTCGTCGGTGGCCGGGTTGACGGCGAACTGGACGTTGGAGCCTCCGGTCTCCACCCCCACGGCGCGGATCACCTGGATGGCCTGGTCGCGCAGCGTCTGGTACTGGCGGTCGGTCAGCGTCTGCTGCGGGGCCACGCAGACGCTGTCGCCGGTGTGCACGCCCATCGGGTCGAGGTTCTCGATCGAGCAGACGATCACCACGTTGTCGGTGCGGTCGCGCATCACCTCGAGTTCGAACTCGCCCCAGCCGAGCACCGATTCCTCCAGGAGGACCTGGCCGATCGGCGAGGCCTCGAGGCCGCGTGCGACGACGGTCTCGATCTCCGCCTCGTGGCGCAGCACGCCGCCGCCGGTGCCGCCCAGCGTGAAGGCGGGCCGGACGATCAGAGGCAGGCCGATCTCGGCCACGGCCTGCCGCGCGTCATCAAGCGTGTGGGCGATCGCCGAGCGGGGCACGCGCAGGCCTGCCTCGGTCATCGTGTCCCGGAAGCGCTCGCGATCCTCGGCCTTGTCGATCGCCTCGTAGTCGGCGCCGATCAGCTCGACTCCGTAGCGCTCGAGCGTGCCGTTCTCGTACAGCGCCTTGGCCAGGTTGAGCGCCGTCTGCCCGCCCAGCGTCGGCAGCAGCGCGTCCGGGCGCTCGCGGGCGATCACCTGCTCCAGCGGCCCGGGCAGGAGCGGCTCCACGTAGGTGGTGGTGGCCACCTCGGGGTCGGTCATGATCGTGGCCGGGTTGGAGTTGACCAGGACGACCTCGTAACCCTCCTGCATCAGCACGCGGCAGGCCTGGGTCCCCGAGTAGTCGAACTCGGCGGCCTGGCCGATCACGATCGGGCCCGAGCCGATCAGCAGGATCTTGTTGAGGTCGTCTCTTCTCGGCATCAGGCGGCCCGGCGGTTGGGGGTGGGCGGGTGGGAGATTTCGCCAACGAAGCGGTCGAACAGGTACAGGGAGTCGTGCGGGCCGGGGCCGGCCTCGGGGTGGTACTGGACGGTGGAGCCGGGTACGTCGAGCAGGGTCAGGCCCTCGACGGTGCGGTCGTAGAGGTTGATGTGGCTGAGCTGCGCCTCGCCGAAGTCGGTCTGCCAGCGCACCGGCTCGTCCGTGTCGATCGTGCGCGCGCCGCTGGGTCCGAGCACGGCGAAGCCGTGGTTCTGGGAGGTGATCTCGGTGCACCCGCTGGCCAGGTCCTTGACCGGATGATTGGCGCCGTGGTGGCCGAACGGCAGCTTGTAGGTCTGAAGGCCGACCGCCCGGCAGAGCAGCTGGTGGCCCAGGCAGATGCCGTACACCGGCTTGCGGCCGACCAGCTGACGTACGGTCTGGACTATGTAGTCGAGCGCCGCGGGGTCACCGGGGCCGTTGGCCAGGAAGATCGCGTCCGGATCGTCGTGCAGCAGATCCGTCGCGCTCGCCGTGCAGGGGTGCAGGATCAGCTCGGCCCCGCGGGCTGAGAGGTTCTTGACGATCGAACGCTTGACGCCGGTGTCGATCATCGAGATGCGTGGGCCTCCGCCGCTCCCCGTATACCGGAGGGGAGCGGCGGGAGTGACCGTTCGGGCCAGGTCGCGACCCGCCATCGAGGGCTCGGCGGCGATCAGCTCACGCGCTTGCGCGTAGGAGATCCGGGCGGGGAACACGCCGCCTTTCATCGCCCCGGCGTCCCGGATGTGGCGCACGAGCGCCCGGGTGTCGAGGTCGGTGATGGCCGGGATGCCGGCCTCGGTCAGCCAGTCCAACCAGCCGTGATGCGCGCCCGGCGCGTCGTCGCGGTTGACCGCGGCTCGCATGATCGCCGCGCGGGCGTGGATCCCGTCTGACTCCATTGCCTGGGGTGAGACGCCGTAGTTGCCGATCTGGGGATAAGTGAAGATGATCAGCTGGCCGGCGTAGCTGGGGTCGCTCATCGCCTCCTGGTAGCCGGACATGGAGGTGGTGAACACGATCTCCCCCACAGCGTGGGCGTCGGCGGCGCAGCTCAGGCCGTCGAACCGGGTGCCGTCCTCGAGGAGGACGTAGGCGTCGGTGGCTTGACTCATACCGCGCCGAGCCGCTGCTTTGTCAGCGCGGAGGCTTGGAAGGCCAGGCGACCGGCGGCCACGGTCAGCTCCACCTGGCCGTACAGCGTGCGTCCGTGGAAGCAGCAGTTGGCCGAGCGGCTGGCGTAGCCGGCTGCCCCCACCTCGAACTGCGTACCCAGGTCGATCAGGGTGAGGTTGGCCGGCTCGTCGGGCGCGATCCGCGGGATCGGCAGCCCGTACAGCGCGCCGCCGGCGGTCATCCGCTCGATGATCACCTCGAGCTCCAGCTCACCCGGCATCACCAGCTCGGTGAACAGCGCCGGGAACGCCGTCTCCAGTCCGGTCGTGCCCATCGGCGCCTGCTCGAAGGGCACCTCCTTCTCGTGGCGGGCGTGCGGCGCGTGGTCGGTGGCGATGCACTCGATCACGCCGCTGCGCAGCGCATCGATCAGGGCGCGGCGGTCGGACTGCGCCCGCAGGGGTGGGTTCATCTTGAAGCGGCTGTCCAGCGTGCGGATCATGTCCTCGGTCATCGTCAGGTGGTGCGGCGTGGCCTCGCCGCTGACCCGGGCCCCCTGGGCCCTGGCCGCTGCGAGCGCCTCCACCGATTCGACGCAGCTGAGGTGCTGGACGTGCACGCGCGCGTCCTCATAGAGGGCCAGCGCAGCGTCGCGGGCGACCATCGTGGACTCCGACAGCGACGGGATCCCGGCCATTCCCAGCCGGGCGGATACGGGGCCCTCGTGCATCACACCAACGCCCGACAGGGCCGGGTCCTCCTCGTGCAGCGCGATCACGCCGCCGCACAGTCGCTGGTACTGGAGCGCCTTGCGCAGCATCCCGGCCGAGGTCACGGGCTTGCCGTCGTCGGTGAATCCGAGCGCTCCGGCGTCGCGCAGAGCGGCCATCTCGGTCAGCTCCTGGCCGCGCAGGCCGAGCGTGATCGAGGCCAGGAAGCCGGTCGGCACCCGAGCCTGGCGGCCGGCCGCCTCGACCAGCGAGCGCAGCACGGACACGTCGTCCACCACCGGGTCGGTGTTGGGCATCGCGATCACCGCGCAGAAGCCGCCGGCGGCCGCCGCCGCCGTGCCCGTGTCCAGGTTCTCCTTGTACTCCTGTCCCGGAGTGCGCAGGTGGACGTGGGGATCGACGAAGGCCGGGAAGGCGTGCTTTCCGGTGGCGTCGATGGTCGTGGCGTTTTGTGGGGCGGTCAGCGTGCCCGGGCTGGCGAGCTCGGCTATGTGGCCGTCGCGGATCAGGATGTCACGGGGCTCGTCGAGATCGGTGCGGGGGTCGAGGACGTGCGCGGCGCGGATCAGCAGGTCCGCCTGGGGCAGATCGGTTCGCTGGAACATGGTCCTGGTCATGCAGCCACCGCCATGTGCGCCGCCGGTCGTCCGGCCAGCAGCTCGTAGAGGACCGCCATGCGGACGGCCACGCCGGCCTTCACCTGCTGGCCGATCAGCGCCTGCGGGGAGTCGATCGCGTCGGCAGACAGCTCGACGCCGCGGTTGACCGGACCGGGGTGCATGAGCAGCTGGTTAGGCTGGAGGCGGCCGAGGCCGATCTGGTAGCGCTCGGCGTACTCGCGCAGGGAGGGCACGAAGGACTCCTGCATCCGCTCGTGCTGCATGCGCAGGACGTAGATGACGTCGGCCTCGGAGATGCCGTCGAGCGTTGGGGAGGCGGCGCAGCCCAGCGCCTCGATGCCCCGGGGCAGAAGCGTGGGCGGGCCGCACACGGTGACGCTGGCGCCCATCCGCTGGAAGGCCAGGATGTCCGAGCGGGCCACCCGGGAGTGCAGGACGTCCCCGACGATCCAGATGTTCAGATCCTCCAGCGAGCCCAGACGCTGGCGCAAGGTGAACACGTCCAGCAGGGCCTGAGTGGGGTGCTCGTGCTTGCCGTCGCCGGCGTTGATCACGGCGGCATCGGTCCACCGGGCCACCAGCTGGGCGGCCCCGGCGTAGGGCGAGCGGATCACGATCGCCGCCGGGTCGTAGGCGGACAAGGTCTGCACGGTGTCCCTGAGCGACTCGCCCTTGTCGACGCTCGATCCGGCCGAGCGGATGCTGACCACGTCGGCGCTCAGCCGCTTGGCCGCCAGCTCGAAGGACGAGCTCGTGCGCGTGGAGGCCTCGTAGAACAGGTTGACGATCGTCCGGCCGCGCAGGGCGGGGACCTTCTTGATGTCGCGCCCGGATACCTCGGCGAAGGACTCGGCCCGGTCGAGGATCCGCTCGATGCCGGCGCGGTCCAGGTCGTCGATGGAGATCAGATGGTTCATGCCGCCTGCCTCCGAGGTTCCGCGGCGGGGCCGATCGTGACCTCTTCGAAGCCATCGATCTCCTCCACCCTGACGTTCACGCGCTGGTCCTGAGCCGTGGGCAGGTTCTTGCCCACGTAGTCGGGGCGGATCGGGAGCTCACGGTGACCGCGGTCTACGAGGACGGCCAGCTGCACCCGTGCCGGCCGGCCGAAGTCGAAGATCTCGTCGATCGCGGCGCGAACCGTGCGGCCCGTATAGAGGACGTCGTCCACGATCACGATCGCCCGCCCGTCGACGGGGAAGTCGAGCTGAGTGGCGTGGACGACCGGCGCCGCGTTGGAGGGATCCCGCAGCCGCAGGTCGTCGCGGTAGAACGAGATGTCCACGAAACCCAGCGGGACGGTGGGCTCGATCAGTTCACTGGTCAGCGTGTGCAGGCGGCGCGCCAGCACGGCGCCGCGGCGCTGGATGCCGACGATGGCGATCTGACCGGGCTCGCCGGGAGGATTCTTCTCGACGATCTCGTGCGCGATCCGCACGAGCGTGCGGCGCATGCCGTCGCGGTCGAGTACGACCGTGTTGGGTGACACTGTGCTCCTTCCTGGCCTCACGGGACCGGGTTAAAGGTGGCGACTCATGTGAGCCTATCAGCGCGGTCGGCGGAGCTGGTGGGCGTTATGGCGAAACGGTCTCTTCCTGGCGATCGGTCCAGCGCAGCAGCTCGGGAGTCCCTCGCTCCGGGAACGGGATCTCGATCGTGTCGAAGTCACGGGGCAGCACTGTGGCCGGGAAGATCTCGCGAGCCTCATCCCGCAGGACGCTGATCGGGTACCGAATCGAGAAGTGGTAGAGCGCCAGCATCTGCACCTCGGCCTCCCGTGCGAGCCCGGCGGCCTGAGAGGCGGTCGAGTGCCCGGTCTCATAGGCGCGCTCGGCCTCTTCGATGGCGAACGTCGCCTCGTGGATCAGCAGGTCGGCGCCGTGGGCGGCGATTTTCAGAGATTCGCTGGGGCGGGTGTCCCCGGAGATGGCCAGCTTCCTGCCCGGGCGCGGCGGTCCCATCACCTGCTCGGGGGCCACGCCGTTGACCGTCTCGCCGCGCTGGAGGCGGCCGAAGTCCGGACCCGGCTGGAGCCCGCGGGCGACCGCGGCGTCGGGGTCAAAGGCGCCCGGTCGCTCCGCCTCGAACAGCACGTAGGCGTAGGCCGGCGAGCGGTGGGCGACGGGCACCGCGGCGATCCGGTAGCCGTCGCGCTCCAGCACCTCGTTCGGCTCGAGCTCGACGACCCGAAGCTCGAAAATGGTCCGCCCGGCGTAGCGCATCACCCCGGCCAGCAGCTCGCGCAGACCGGCCGGCCCGTACACGCACAGTGGCGTCTCCCGTCCGCGCAGATCAAAGCTCTTCAGCATGCCGGGCAAGCCGAGCCAGTGATCGGCGTGGAAGTGGGTCAGGAAGATGTCATCCAGCTCCAGCAGGCCGATCGAGCTGACCAGCTGGCGCTGCGTCCCCTCGCCGCAGTCGATCAGGATGCGCTCCCCGCCGCGGCGGATCAGCACCGCGGGCAGGCCGCGGCGCGGGCTCGGCAGAGAGCCTCCGGTACCGGCGAAGAACACCGAGAGATCCATGGGCGTCAGTGTGGCAGTCAGTCCCGGCGCTACGCTGGCGGATGTGTCAACCGGCCCGGTGCCTTCCCCGAGCCGCCGGCGCACGGTCAATCGGCGCCGGCCGCCCGGCTGGCGCCAGTGGGCGCTCGCCCTCGGCGGCGCCACCGTGTTCATCGTGGCGCTGATCGTGTTCGTCAACCGCGAGGACCAGACAGCCAATCAGCCCGCGGGCGTCTCGAGTCCGGCCGCGATCGCCGAGCAGAACCGCGAGGCGCGGATCATCGTGGGCCGCGACCAGGCGCCGCACGTGGTCGCGTTGCGTGGACATCTGGCCGCCGGGAGCGCACTGGGGGCGGCGGTGGTCGGATACATGAAGCGCCAGATCGCCTCCGGGTCGATCGACGGGCCGGTGATGCGATCCGGCTGCACGCCGACGCCCGCGGCGGTTGGGAGTTCCGCCACGCGCTTGGCCTTCCGCTGCAACGTCGAGGCCGCCAACGTCAACTATCCGTTCCTGGGCGTCGTTGCCACGGCCTCGAAGCAGGTGACCTACTGCAAGCGAGACGCGCCGCCGGTGCCGAGCATGAACATCCCGGTGAGCGGGCGCTGCACCTGACGGCGCCGGCGGGCGTGGTTCAGGCGAGGAGCCTGGCGTTCACGCGAGGAGCGCGCCAGCCAGGGCGCGCCACTCGCGCTCAGGCAGCTCGCTGGCGCCGACCTGCTGTACGCACACGTGGTCGGCACCGGCGTCGAGGTGCGCGCGGGCCATCTCGGCGATGTGCTGGGGCGAGCCCTGCGGCACCACTTCGTCGATCAGCCGGTCCGAGCCGCCGTTCTCGATGTCGGACTGCTCGTAGCCGAAGCGCAGCAGGTTGTTGGTGTAGTTGCTCATCCGCAGGTAGTTGGCCCCGTAGGCGCGGGCGCGCTCGCGGCCCGGATCCTCTCCCACGACGCAGGCCAGCTCGGGAGCGATCAGCGGTCCGGAGCCCAGGCGCTCACGGGCGAAGCGGGTGTGGGCGACCGGAGTGAAGTAGGGATGCGTGCCCAGGCTGCGGGCGGCGCTGAGGTCGAGCATCTTGGGGCCGAGCGCGGCCAGGCAGCGGCGATCTGCCGGGACAGGACGCTCGGCGGCGTCGAGGCCGTCCAGGAACTCGGACGTCTTGGTCAGCGGCTTGCGGTACTCGCTGGTGGCCTCGGGATGTCCGATGCCGATGCCCAGGAGCAGCCGGCCGGGGAACTCGTCGTCCAGCTCGGCGAACTCCGCTGCCAGCTGGTCCGGGTCGTACTGCCAGATGTTGACGATCCCGGTGGCGATCGGGATGCTCTGGCCGGCTGAGAGCATCGGCCTGAGCGAGGGCAGCCGTGGGGATCCGCCGACCCACACCGCGCCGAAGCCGAGCTCCTCGGCCAGAGCGGCCGCCCGGCCTGCGCTGTCCTCGTCGAGGATGCGGCCTGAGATCCAGACGCCGATGTTCTTGAGGTCCATGTCTCTAGGTTTGCAGACTGGGACATCCGGCCGTCCGTCACCCCACGGGCGCGGTAAGCTCGCGGCTGGCTTCCCCGCCAACGAGCGCCCGTAGCTCAGGGGATAGAGCGCTCGCCTCCGGAGCGAGAGGTCGCAGGTTCAAATCCTGCCGGGCGCG
>Ga0182024_10005601_pt1 | contig 28081 bp, 21 predicted proteins | sample P32metaG_FD_120480 | JGI IMG/M metagenome (GOLD analysis project Ga0182024, IMG submission 120480) | Permafrost microbial communities from Stordalen Mire, Sweden - P3-2 metaG (Illumina Assembly) | ecosystem: Environmental > Terrestrial > Soil > Wetlands > Permafrost | place: Sweden: Stordalen...
CTATCTCAACCGGGGAACCGCAGGTTACGACCAGAAGCACAACGTTCAAGTCTGGGGAATCTACAGCCTGCCTTTCGGCTACGGTCAACAATTCGCCAACCACGGTTTGATCGCTCAGATCGTTGGCGGCTTCCAGTTGAATGGGCAGTTCAGCCACTATAGCGGCACTCCGTTCTCGGTGAGCGCAAACAGCAACCTGATCGGCAACCTGGCGCCGGGCTTTGGCGCAACCTACGCCCAGCTGAACGGAAAATACAAGCAGGAAAGCGGCCACAACCGCGTGTTCGGCAGCGCTGCGGTCTCGGGCGGCAAGCCCTGGTTCGACCCCACCGTGTTTGCCAACCCAAACGAGCCGACCGCCAGTGTTGCCGGGAATCCGGGCAACGCGCCTCCCCTGCTGCCCAATACGGGACGCAACGATTTCCGTGGTCCCGGACAGTCAATTTTCAACACCAGCGTCTTTCGCGCCTTTCACATCTACCGCGAGAGCGAGTTCCAGATTCGCATTGAGGCGTTCAACGTATTCAACCATGCGTGGCTGACCAACCCGAACACAACGGTTCCTTCCAATGCGAATATTGCCGCGGGCAACTACGGGACCTTCGGTCTGATCACCACCTACGGCCCGGGCTACTCTCCAACTTCGGGTGCGCGCTCGCTGCAGTTCAGCGGCCGCTTCAACTTCTAACGCGTTTGAGGATCATTTGCGCGGCAATGCCTCGTCGGGTTGCCGCGTATTTCTGTATTCTGGGGCCCGGCACGTTGGAACGCTATGGGTTCAGGAATTTCAAAATAGCAGCTCATCCTCGCGGCTGAGAGCGGCGCGGACCCGCATGTGACGGACGATAGTGCCGGAGATCTGGGGCGGAAAGCTCTCCGGAGCCTGATGACAGCGCGAACAGTTCTGGCGGAAGGCTCGTTCGCCATCGCCCGTAGGCTGGGGGCGCGCGTTCTTGTCCTGCTTATCCGATGAAGCCGCCGCGGGCGCAGAGGCAGACCTGGCCGCAACACTCCGGGTTTGCAGGGCGAGGGAAAGAATCGCGCCGAAGAAAATGCATGAAGCCAGGACCCTACGAATTCGCATTATTTGCCCTTCCATGTTGGAAAAAGAAAGCGATAGACGATGCCGGTTTCCCACACATTTCGATTGCCTGCGGAGGAGAACTGGCGCGAATAGCTTGTGTTGATGCGCACTTCGTGCGAGAAATGGTAGTCAAGCCCAAAGTCGGCACGCCGCGTATCGGCCGAGGGCAATCCGTCGGTAGGGTCGGGGCTGTTACGAAAAGTCTGCTGCATGCGGAAAATCGGTTCAAGCCGCCCAACCGCGCTCTCTGTCCCGCCGAAATGCGAAAGACGATAATCCGCCTCGGCCCAATAGCCCTGCGAGTGCGATCCATGCGCATATTCGGATCGAAGCTTGAAGGGGCTGTCGGAGGGTTCCCACCAGACGTGAAATCCGGAAAAGTTCTGGTGCGTTCCCTGCAATAGACGCCCATAGGACGTGCCGATTTCGAGGCCCGCGTTGGGAAAAAAGATTGCACCTCGGCCCCCGCTCGCGCGCTCCGCATTCAATTGCGGATTGGTGCTGGCCGCAGAAAAATAGGCCGCGTAGTCAATGGAGAATTTTGGCGTCGACACTGCGGAACCGCGCAGCATGCCGCCGACGCTCGAGTCCGTGCCCATGGTGCCGAGAGGCAGAATCAGCGGACCATCTGCGAAATTGCCAATCCAGATGGGCGAGAGTCGCTCGTTATAAGTTCCAAACGGCGTGAGAAACTCTCCGGCGACGATGGTCAGATGCGGAGAAACTAGATAATCGCCCTGCAGATACGTGAGGTCCAGAAACGGCGCGCTGGTGTAACCGATCTGCCCCCCGCCTTTGGGGAAGAACGATTCGATCAGCGTGGCGCGGCTTTCCACCAACACGTGAGAGCCGATTGGCGCGGCAAGCAGAGGCGAGAGCACGGGGAGATAGGTTGTGTTTCCCCCATTGGTAATGGTGATAAAGCCGACTCCGCCGGAAATTAATGGCGTGTCTTGCGCCGCTGCGTTGTGCGCGATAAAGGACGCGGTGACAAGAAGCGCGATTGTGCAAAGGCGGCGCCGGATTCGAGAGTGCAGACGATGTGAAGGATGACCCATGGCTCCATGCTGGGGTCACCGAGGCAATCGGGTGTCAATGCGCTGTCTTGTGATTGTCAGGGTATTGTCATTTTGGCTTCGCGTCTCGCATGCGCGGGAACTGCCGATTCCGATTCGGCCGCAGGCATACGTTCTTGTTGGGTCGCGATTTCCGATGACAACAAATCCCTGACAATCTGTTGACACAGGCATGACACCCCGCGGCGCGCCGGTGGTTAGGTTAAGAATGTCAGCCCGGCGGGCGGCTCTCCTTGCACGATTCGAAACGCAGCTCGCCATGTCACTAAATCATCGGCAAAGCAATGAGGATTCCGGCTGCCGGAACTCTTACAAACTTCAAAGGGGATTTATGCGTAAGCAACATTTGATACTTGCTCTTTTACTCACAACCGTGGGATCGCACGCACTGATGCGGAAAGCGCATGCAGAGAACGCCCCGCGACATATTGAAGTAACTGCTAAACGCTTTGGATTTGAGCCAGCAGAGATCACGCTGAAGAAGGGCGAGCCGGTCGATTTGGTCCTGAAAAGCACGGATGTGTCGCATGGCCTGCGTTTTCGCGAACTCAATGTTGACGTGAAAGTGGGCAAAGGCGGTACGAGCGAAGTCCACTTCACTCCAAACCTGACGGGCACGTTCGTCGGGCACTGTTCCGTATTCTGCGGATCCGGTCATGGATCGATGACGTTGAAGCTGCACGTGGTGGACTAATGATGCAGCGCATCGCGTATTTCGCTTTGGCAGTGCTGCTGCTGCCGGCCATCGGCTGCAAGGCAAATCCGCCCAGCGGGATCGAGACGCGCATCGTCTCGACCGCGAAACATCATTTCTTCGTCGGCAACAGAAAACAGAAGAATCCGCTAGCAGCTACGCCGGACTCAATTTCCGACGGGAGAGAAGCATTCTCGCACTATTGCATGGCCTGCCACGGAATGGACGGGCAGAACACAGGAGTGCCGTTTGCCGATCGCATGTCTCCGCCGGTGCCTTCGCTCGCTTCGCACGACGTGCAGGAGTACACCGATGGCCAATTGAAGTGGGTGATCGATTACGGGATCTGGCCCTCGGGAATGCCGGGCGCAAAGGGCACGTTATGCGATGACGAGATCTGGTCGATTGTTCTTTACCTGCGCCACCTGCCGCCCGCGGGCAGCTTGGGAGAACCCGAGATGTACAGCCATTGATCGATATGAGCCCAATGTTCAGATTCGAGAGCAAAGCGTCGGCCCGCGCCACGCGACTGAAAGAGGCTGTGCTGGCCAGTTTCCGGAGCACGGCCGCTGAAGTTGAAGCACGTTTCGTTGTCTTTAATTCGAGCGATTGGCAAAGGATCTTGTATTGGCTCGATATCAGCGGTCTCGCGCTTTACCTGCTCGATCGGCTCACAGAGCTTGGACTGGAGCGATGCTTGCCCGAGCCGATTCTGCGGCGCCTGCAACAGAACCTCGTCGAGAATCGCGAGCGAACTGCGGCGCTCTTTCAGGAAGCGGAAGCAATTAGCCGGCAATTGAGGCGCCAGCACATCGCATTCGCATTGTTGAAGGGAATCACGCTTACACCGGACTCCGTGCCGGATAGCTCGCTGCGCTGGCAGATCGATCTCGATTTTCTTGTCGCAGCTTCCGATGCGACGGCTGCCCGGCACGTGCTCATGACCTTGGGCTATGGATTGCATGCCGTCTGCGGCAACACGATGGAATTCACAGCGGGCGAATCCGGTGCGCCGGACATCCGCGAGATCTACAGGGTACATTCGCAGCGTTCGCTTGAGTTGCACATACTGTCTACAACGCCGCGGAAAGACGGAAGAAGAACCGATCGGCTCGCGCGCACCCAGCTTCGGAAGTTTGACGGGGCCGTCATCCCGACACTGTCTCCCGCGGACATTCTTGTGCAACAGAGTCTCCACCTGTTCAAGCACCTTTGTGGCGAACACACGCGCGTCTCATGGGTCCACGAGTTCTGGCGGCATGTTCAAGCACACCGCGAAGACACGGGATTCTGGTGCGAGGTGGAACGGATTGCAGCCATCGAGCCGCAGGCGGAGATCGCCCTTGCCGCTTCCGTCTTGCTTTCGACGCTGACGTTCGGCGGCACGGTACCGGACCGCCTGGCGCGGTGGACAGCCGATCGGTTGCCTCGCAAAGTCCGTCTGTGGATCGAGACCTTTGGCATGCGCGTCCTCCTCGCGGATTCGCCGGGAAACAAGCTGTATTTGATTTTGCGGCAGGAATTACGCGACGGAAACGCGAACCGCCCGACGATTCGCCGCCTTGTCTTTCCGGCACATCTGCCTCCAAGGATTACCCGCGGCATAGCCGGAGAACGGCTGATGGCCCGCTTGGCGCGCTATCGCACAGAAGTCTGGTATCTGTTTTTGCGCCTGCAATTCCACATGATTGAAGGATTCAAATACGCAATTGAACTCTCGCGCTGGCAACGGCGAGTGACAGAGACGTCCCAATGAATCCATCTTTCCGCAATTTGTTGGTCGCAGCTGCCCGTCGATTGGGTTATGTCGCGTTCTTCGCCATCTTGTGTGGTTTTCCGGGGATGATGGCCGTGAGCACCGCGCAGGTTTCGGGCGCTCCTGGTTCCTCATCCGAAGCGCAGACTGGAGCAGCGTCCGCTGCGAGCTCACCGACGAGTGCATCAAGCGATTTGGGTGGAAGCGAGTCGGGCGACCGCAGCGCAACAGGGAACGAAGCGACGATGCAGGGCGTGAGCGGTGCCGGCGTGGTGTTGTCGGCCGCTCAGATTCTGACGATTTTGCAGGAACGCCCAGAGGTAGTGGTCGAACTGAAGTCGTATTTGGCGGACATGCTTCAGCAGCAAGGAACATCGATCCAACCTGATTCGATCACTGACGAAGTGCTTTACAACCAGATTTCTTCCAGCCCGCAAGTACGCGCGAGCATAACCGTTTTTTTGCGCTCGCGCGGATTTGTTTCCGATGAGGACCTGCAGAGAGCAGCTCTAATGGGCGGAGAAAGCTCCCTGCAGACTGGCGCGGACGAAATGCAGACCTCGCTGCTGACCGGCTCACCGCTGGGCAGCCAGATTCAATCAACGCAGGCTGGATCGGCGCTCGCAGCAAGCAGTGTGTCCGACTCGGATGGTTCATTGACAATGCGTGGACCTGCCCGCAATGGAGCAGCGGGACCACAAAACCGAAACGTCAACGGGACACCCACGACGACGGACGAGCCGCAGGTACTCCGTCGACCGGCGCCGTACAACCTGATGTCGCTACGCGATCTCTACACTCAGATTCCCAATTCTCCAGAACGATTGAAGCGCTTTGGATCGGAAGTCTTTGTGAATCGCAGCCTGACGAATGCAATGAGTGTTGGCGCAGCTCCGGGCACATCGCCGCTCGACGTCCCGATTGGACCCGATTACGTTGTGGGTCCCGGTGACACTCTCAACATTGACCTGTGGGGCGGCGTAACGCAAACGCTGCCGCGCGTGGTGGACCGCGAAGGGCGCATCATGTTGCCGGAATCCGGCGTGGTGCAGGTGGCAGGACTGACGCTGAGTCGTGCGGAGAGCCTGATTGAGTCTGTGTTGCAAAAGCAGTTCCGGAATGCGCATGTCGCCGTGACCGTCGCGCGTCTGCGCACGGTGCGGATTTACGTTGTTGGCGATGTCCAACGTCCGGGCGCGTATGACATCAGTTCGCTCGCGTCGCCATTGAACGCGCTCTATGCAGCTGGCGGCCCAACCGCTACGGGTTCGTTGCGCGTGCTGCGCCATCTTCGCAATGACAAGCTGATCGGCGAAATCGATCTGTACGATTTTTTGCTGCGCGGCGTGCGCCGAGATGACGATCGGCTCGAGGGGGGCGATACGCTGCTGGTGCCGTCGACGGGGCCCCAGGTGTCAGTATACGGCGCGGTGAAGCGGCCGGCGATCTACGAACTTCGCGATGAAAAGAATCTGGCCGCAGTGCTGGACGAAGCAGGCGGCGTCACGGTGTCGGCTGCGTTGGGTCACATCACGGTGGAACGCATTGATGCACATCAACAGCGGGAGACACTTGGGCTCGACTTCGGCTCAGGCGGAGATTCTGAATCGGCGCAGACGGCCATTGCGGCTTTCGAAGTGAAGGATGGTGACCGTGTCCGCGTGGCGCCGATTCTTCCCTATAGTCAGCGCGTGATCTACCTCGAAGGTCATGTGGTGAGGCCAGGGCGCGTGTCCTACCGCGACGGATTGCGGCTCAGCGACGTGCTTCACAGTTATCAGGATCTGCTTCCGGAACCGGCTGTGCAGGGCGAAATCGTCCGTCTTATGCCGCCGGATCTGCATGTGGAGACAATCGAATTCAACGTGCCGGATACACTGATCGGCAACTTCAATTTGGCCCTTCAGCCTTTCGACACGATTCGTCTCTTCGGACGCTACGAGCAGGACGCGCCGAATGTGACAGTGCGCGGCGAGGTGCAACGGCCCGGTTCCTATGCGCTGTCAGACGGCATGACCGCTGCGCAACTGGTGCGCATGGCGGGAGGCTTCAGGCGCGATGCACTGCTGAGCAACGCCGATCTGATCAGCTACCAAGTGGTGAATGGCGTAAAGGCCGTCGGCGAACGGCGAGATCTTCGAATCGGCGATGCAGTGCTGAAGGAGGATCGCGAGGAAGACGCACCACTGAAACCGGGAGACGTGTTGACGGTCCACCAGATCACGGGATGGAACGACATCGGCGCCTCGATCACGATTGAGGGAGAAGCGGGTCACCCAGGAAGCTACGGCTTCCAGCAGGGTGAGCACCTGAGCGATCTTTTGCGTCGCGCCGGCGGTTTCCGCGAGACGGCCTATCCCGAGGGAGCGGTGCTCACACGCCCCGAAGTGCGCACGCTTGAAGAGAAAAGCCGCGAAGAGCTCATTCGCCAGATCGAGACGAGCTCCGCCGCCGCGCGGCTCTCGCCGAACGTTGGAGGAAGCGACCAATCGGCGACGCTGCAGATGATTCAACAACAGCAGGAGCAGGTGCTGGCGAGACTGCGCAGCCAGCCGGCGAGCGGACGGCTCGTGATTCACATCAGCGCGAACATCGACAGTTGGGCCGGGACCCCCGCCGATATCGAGGTGAGAAGCGACGATGTGTTGCGTGTGCCGAAGAGGCCTGGATTTGTTCTCATCACCGGCCAGGTCTATAATGCGGCCGCCATCACGTTTGCGCCGGGCAAATCGGCAGGGTGGTATTTGCAGCGGGCTGGCGGAGCCACGCAGATCGCAAATCGAAAGCAGATTTTCATCATCCGCGCCAACGGATCGGTAGTAGGACGGCGTTCGGATGACTGGTACGGCCGCGATGTTTTGTCCACAAGGCTCGATCCGGGAGATGTGATTGTCGTTCCGCAGAAAATCATCGGTGCCTCGCAAGTCTGGCGCAACCTGCTGAGCACCGCACAAATTGCCGCCTCGATCGCCATCACCGCAGCAGTTGCGGGGTTGTGACGCACATGGCCGAACGCGAACAAGTCTTGCTAGAACGGGTCGGACTGGAACCGAAGCTCGAAGATGCGACGGCTGTAGGCGTTGGTAACGCCTTCGCGCCGAACTGGGTGACCAACGTCGCGGTGCTGTGGGACCGGAGGCGCGCGCTGGGCCGTGTGGCTGCGGTCGCTCTCGGAATAAGCTTAATCATCGCGTTCGTCATTCCGAAGCGTTACGAATCGACGGCGCGGATCATGCCCCCAGAGAACTCCAATTCAGGCACAGCAATGCTCGCGGCGTTGGCGGGACGCAGTCTTGGCGGGCTCGATGGGCTTGGCACGCTGGCTGCGAGTTTTCTCGGCGCGCACGGCAGCAGCGCGCTGTTCGTCGATTTGCTTCGAAGCGGTACAGTAACCGGCGACCTGATCGATCGTTTTGGATTGCAGAAGGCGTATCGCAAGCGCTATCGGGTCGACACGGCAAAGTATCTCGCGAGGCACACTTCGATTGCAGATGACAAGAAGAGCGGCGTGATTACGTTGACTGTGACCGACACAGATCCGCGCCGGGCACGCGACCTTGCACAGGGCTATCTTGACGAACTGAATATGTTGGTGAATCGAACCAGCACTTCATCGGCGCATCGCCAGCGCATGTTTATTGAGCGACGGCTCGATGCGGTCAAAAGCGACCTTGAGCGCGCCCAGGCGGCTCTCAGCGACTTTTCAAGCACGCACGCGACCATCGATATACACGAGCAGACACGCGCAATGGTGGATGCCGGCGCGAAGATCGAGGGTGAGTTGGTCGCCACGCAAGGCGAACTCGATTCTCTGCGGCAGATTTATGGCGACAGCAATGTGCGCGTGCGGTCTGCGGAGGCACGAATCGCCGACCTGAAGGGAGTTCTCACAAAAATGGGAGGCACTTCGGCGCAACTGCCAACAGCCGCCGAAGTGGCAGAGACCGGCAGTTCGACGGGAGGAAACGCCGTGAATGAGCTTTATCCGCCGCTGCGGCAGCTTCCGCGGTTGGCTGTCCCTTACGCGGATCTCTACAGAACGGTCAAAGTGCAGGAGGCTGTGTTCGAGTTGCTGACGCAGCAGTACGAAATTGCCCGCATTCAGGAGGCGAAAGACATTCCCGTAGTCAGCGTGATTGACTCGCCTGGAATCCCGGAGAAGAAATCGTTTCCGCCACGATTGCTGCTGGCCTTACTGCTGACATTGTTCGTAATTGGCGTGACGGCCGGAGGCATGCTTTTTGAATATCGGTGGGCGCGGATCGATGCGACAGACCCGCGTCGGCAGCTCGTCGACGAAATCCTGTGCGATTTGCGAGCGGTAATGTATCGTGTCGTTCGATCTAGCCGGGTGGCGCGATGATTGCCGATCGCTTCCCATCGATGGCGACCTCGCGCGCGGCGATGCCTCGATCGGGATTCGTCGAGCACACGCACGCCGACGAGGCGGAGCCTTGGCTATTCACTCCTGCTGTTGTGGGCTTTTACTTTTCTTTTCGCGCAGCCATCGTGTTGATCGCGGTGCGCGTGTTATTGCTTGAACCGCAGACAGGCGCGGCTGCTGTCTTGGCTGCTGATTTCGCTCTATTGTTGTTTGTTGCTTTTCAGGCAATGGGACCCGCCGCGCGTTCGCTGCGTTGGATGTTGCGGCAGCCGAGTTTTCGATGGGTCATCGCGTATCTAATCTTCGCCGGATGCAGCCTCGGATGGAGTGCGACGGTTTCGAAGTCGGCGTCGTTCCTCTACTGGTGTGGGATTGTTGCCGATGTCGGAATTGTTGTTTTGATGCTGCGCACTGGCCCGGTTGAAGGAGTCGCGCATTCCCTCATGCGGGGATTCATCTGGAGCACGTGTCTTCTCGCGCTGATCGCCTGGATCATGCCGACGCAGCCGGATCTTCGGCTCGGCGATCTCGAATTCTTCAACACAAATCAGATTGGCAATCTCTGCGCATTCGCCGTTTTGCTGGCTCAGTATCTGATGTACCGCAAAGATGGGAAGTGGGGCATCCCAATATTGTTCCTCACCGTCACCCTTATTCGCAGCCTCAGCAAGACGACGCTGGTCGCTTTCGTCTTGAGCGAAGGCTTTCTGCTTGTCCGAGACAGGTTGATGAGCCGAAGGAGCAAATTGCTGATTGTCGCGGCAGCGGCGCTGATTGCCCTTTCGTTTTGGGGACTCTACGAAAGTTACTACGACGTATACACCACAGCGGGCAACCAAGCGGAAACGCTGACGGGCCGCACCGCGATCTGGGCCTACACGCTGAATGCAGCGATTTTAAAGCCCTGGCTAGGAAATGGGTTCGATGCTCTATGGAAGGTTATGCCTCCGTTCGGGGCCGACCAATTTGAGGCACGACATGCGGAGAACGAACTTTTGCAGCAGTTCTTCGCATACGGCGTGGCGGGCGTGGTGATGCTCTGCGGAATCTACGGCAGCCTCTATTGGAGGATTCGCAGACTTCCGCATAGGCCGACAAAAATCATCTCCCTTACAATACTGCTCTTCGTCATCGTCCGCGGAATGGCCGAAGCCGAACCATTTGACCTGCTATTGCCCCTTTGGGCAATCACGCTGCTCAGCTCGATCGTCGCGACTCAGCTCGGAGCGAACCGCGAGGGCACGGCGGTCGCCACAGTCCAAGATCCCGGCGTCACGAAGTTAGCCTCACGGCCAGCGAGGAGAGCCGCTCTATGAAAGTCGTCGTTGCCGCGGTTTCAGCACCCGAACATCTAAACGGCGTTTCGCGCCATGCGGCCAACGTCGTGCGGGGGCTGCTGACGCGCGCCGAAGTCTCGGAGGTCCATCTGCTGGCCGGTGCATGGCAGCAGAACACCTATGCCGAGGCGGTCGTGCGGCACGATGCCCGGCTTCATATTCATCCTGTGGCGATTCGCCGGGCAACCATTTGCCGCAATTTCTGGTACTACTCGGAGCTTCCCAAAGTGGCCGCGCAGCTAGGTGCGGATGTGGTCCATCTTGCCTACCCAATGCCACTCGCGAGAGATTTCCCTTGCGCGACCGTGGTGAGTCTGCACGATCTTTATTCTTTCGACATTCCCGAAAACTTCGGATTCCTGAAGAGCATTCTGAATTGCCAGGCGGTGCGCCAGTGCCTGAAATCGGTGGATGCGATCGCTTGCGTTTCAGAGAGTACGCGTCACCAACTTAGTCATTGGCTTGGCAACAGTTTTGACGACAAAGCGATCACAATTCTGAATTCAGTGGATCCCCCCGCATCAAATTGCGCACGCGGACCGCAACCGCTTCACAAAGGTCAGCCCTTTCTGTTGTGCGTCGCGCAGCACCGGCGCAACAAGAACATTCCGCTCGCGGTGCGGATCTTCGAGCAATCTCTCCACACAGGAGCGATTCCGTCGGAGACCCAGCTCGTGATCGTCGGAGTTCCGGGGCCGGAGACGCGTCGGATACGAAGGCAGATCCGGGCCGCACGTCTCGAACGCAGCGTTGTCATTCTTTGCGGAATCAGCGATGCGGGGCTTCAATGGTGCTATCGCAACTGCGAGCTTCTCCTGGCGCCTTCGATCGTGGAAGGTTTTGGCCTACCTGTGGTGGAAGCGCTGTTGGCTGGATGCCGTGTAGTGTGTTCCGACATCGCCGCGTTTCGCGAGGTTGGCGTGGAAGCCTGCCATTTTGTTCCGCTTGGGCCGGGAGAACTCGACGCATTTACAACTGCAATCCGCGTGGCACGCGGCACACCGCGCATTTTGCCGATGTCGATGCCGTGGCTATCTGCCTCGGCAATTGCGGAGAAGTATATAATTCTGTACCGGTACCTGCAGACGCGCCTTGCTAACCAGGATTATGGTGCGATTAGGATTTCACATATTGGAAGCCGGGATGGCTTGTAACCTGGGCGTCATGCTTTGATCTTATTCTTTGAAGACTTATAAGATGAAATGTCACCTCTTTGTCATTTGTAGGCATATCTTTCCGAAGCTTGTTCCGATCCGGTGGAGAATAGATAGATGGTAAAGGAATTGGAGCTTTCCGTGGGCGAACAGGAGGAGAGCGCATCTGCGTCGCGACTGGGCACAATCCTGATCGTGGAAGATGACCCGCGCATGCGGAAAGTTCTGCAGCGAGTGTTCTTCGTTGAGCACTACACGGTAGTTACTGCGGGCGATGGGCAAACCGGCCTGGACTTATTTCGAACGCATCGGCCAGCTGCCGTCATCCTTGACCTGATTCTGCCGGAGATATCGGGCCGCGAACTTTGCCAAACCATGAAGGCGATATCGAACGATACACCGGTGATCGTTCTAAGTGCCGTCGCCGAGGTTGTAGACAAGGTATTACTCCTGGAGCTTGGCGCCGACGACTACGTGACCAAGCCATTCAGCCCGCGGGAACTGATGGCGCGCGTGCAGGCAGCCATCCGGCGGAGGCGCCGCCCTGCTGCGGCGATGACTTATCGATTCGCGGGCTGCGAACTTGATTTTCAAAAGATGACGGCTCGCCGTGGTGAAGTCCCCATTCCGCTCACATCGCACGAATTTCGGCTGCTCAAATTTTTTACCGAACATGCAGAGCGAGTACTGAGCCGGGAAGAATTGCTGAATGAAGTCTGGGGCTATAACTGCTATCCGACGACACGCACTGTCGACAACCAGATTCTGAAACTGCGGCAGAAGCTGGAACCTGACCCGTCAAACCCGCGTCATTTGTTGACGATTTACGGTGCAGGATACAAATTTGTCCCATGATGCGAAAGCCGCGGAGAACAAGTCTGCGCACTCCCGTTCCATGACGTTCCAAAGACGCGAGAATCGTGGTGTCCGCACGCGTGTTCTGCTGATCGCCGCGATGGCAGCCATTATCGCGATAACGACCTTCGCAAGCCTGCTCACCATTCGCCATCGGCTCGAGAGTGTCTTGACAGCGAATGTGTCTTCGGACCTGATGCGTTCGATCGCCACTTTTGAGAGTATGCAGGCGCAGCGCATGACCGCTCTGGATCGAGAGAACGCGCTGCTCGCCGATTTGCCCAGCTTGAAAGCTTTGATGACAACCAGTGACGATCGCACCATTGAAGATGGCGCCGTCGAATTCTGGAAGGTCGGCGGCAATGACCTGTTCGCACTGGCGAACCGGGATGGGCGGATCGTTGCGGCGTACGCGGGAAACTCGTCGGCCGGTTCGACTCTGCGTGCCGATCTGAGTTCGGCATTGGGCCCGTCGCCGCGCACGTATGTCATCAGCGGAGATAATCTTTTCGCCACATCGGTGCGGCCGCTCTTTTTTGGCAGCGAAACGAATGGAACGATTCTTGGTTATGTCATCAGCGGTTTCGCGATCGATCGGATGGCAATCGGTCAACTGAGCAATGCGACCAGCGTCGACGCAACGTTTGTAAGTCGAAATCGCGCATTGGCTGGCTCGCTCGCGCCGCCGTTGGAATCGAGCCTCGCGGCGCATCCGATTCCCGCATCGAATGAACGTCCGGATGCAGTAACAGTGAAGCTTGGGAACGAACGGTTTTTGGCGGTTGGCCGAGACTTGTCTGCGCGAGCCTCGGGACCGCTCGAGCTGATCGAACTCAAATCGCTGGATGCAGAAGAACAGTCCATCCGTGAAATCGACCGCCTGGTTTTGATCGCGGGACTGCTCGCCTTGGTGATTGGAGCTGGATTAATGGCGGTACTATCCAGCGCTGTCACCCATCCACTCGAGCAGCTAGCCACAGGCGTACGTGCGTTTGCGGCGGGGGATAGCGCGCACATCCTACCTTACCGCGGCACAATGGAAGTGCGTGAGTTGAGCACGGCATTTGCCGGCATGCGTCAGGAGATTCTGACCACGCAACAGGCGCTGCTGGAATCGGAACGCCTGGCAACGATCGGCAGGATGGCCAGTTCGGTTTCCCACGACCTGCGCCACTACCTTGCCGCGGTTTATGCGAACTCGGAGTTTCTCGCGTCAGGTCATCTCACAGACGAAGAACGTACGGAGATTCTGACGGAAATCCGTACTGCCGTCGATGGCACAACCGAGTTGCTCGAGTCCTTGCTCATTTTCAGCAGAAGCGGACCTGGGATTCGACGCTCGCATCAGCTTGTGGCAACATTGGTGGATCGCGCCGTGGGCATGGTGCGAGCGCATCCGGATGCCGCCAACATCGAGTTTTCGGTCCGCAATCAGAATCCTGCGGAGACATCGGCGGTTGTGGACGGGAAGCAGATCGAGCGAGCCATTTACAACCTCGTTCTGAATGCGTGCCAGACAATCCACCGCAACGGCGAGCCTGCCCGCGTTGCGGTGAGTCTCGACCTGCGACCTGCGGAGATCATCCTGGGCGTGCTGGATAATGGCGACGGTGTTCCAGAGAGCATCCGCTCTACTCTTTTCGAGCCGTTTGTGAGCGAAGGGAAACAAAAGGGATCGGGTCTCGGATTGACGCTCGCACAGTGCATTGCTGCGGAACATGGCGGCAACGTGATCCTGGTAAGCAGCCGTCCAGGAGAAACCATCTTTCGAATGTCGATTGCGCGCGGCCTCGCGGAGCAGGCAGCGCAGGCAGCGGAGGAACGAACACGAGTGAAGACTGCGTGAGTCGAGGTACCTCTATGCCCTCTGATCGTTCGTACTGTGCAATGCGCGGGAAGAGCGCGTTATTGTTGATGTTGTATTGCGCTTTGACCGTATGCATCAGTTCGAGAGAGGCGCGGGCGCAGGACGACGTCGCGGAAAAGGTGAAACAGTTGACCGAGGCGATGAGTCGCGTTCAGGCACAACTGAATGAGTCGCAGCGCCAGTTTGAAGAAATGCGTCAGCAGCTTGCAGCGCTTCAGGGTACCGCGGCAAAAGCCGAAGATCCCACGACATCTCAAACCGCGGAATCGGACGCGGCAAAGCTGGCGGCACAGGTTGAAGACCTGAGAGAACGGCAGTCGCTACAGGAAGCGCAGATCGCCGTGCAGGAACAGACCAAGGTCGAGAGCGAGTCGAGATTCCCTGTGAAGGTGAGCGGCCTGGTTCTTATGAATGGATTCGTCAATACGCGGAATGTCGACATGGCCGCGACGCCTACGCTTGCTGTTCCTGGAGGCGGAAGCACGGGCGCTTCGGTACGGCAAACGATCATTGGTTTGGATATGCGCGGGCCGCATCTTTTTGGAGCCCGGAGTCATGGCGATCTACGCGTGGATTTTGATGGGAGCACAGCCGCAACGGGCGGGTACGCCAATGGGTATGGAATCGATTTGGTGCGATTGCGGACCGCCCATGCGGTGCTGGACTGGGAACACACAGAGGCATTCTTTTCGATGGACCGGCCAATCATCAGCCCGAATGTGCCGGATTCGCTAACTGCGGTTGCGGAGCCGCCGCTCGCATGGTCGGGAGACTTATGGAACTGGACTCCTCAATTCGGCGTCACGCAAGACGTTTCCGTTAGCTCGGTGCCAAGACTACGCGCGCAGGCAGCACTCATCGACATCGCAGACGCGCCCTACACCGCGAGCCTCGCAACTCAAAATGGAGCGGCTCCCACGCAATCCACTGCAGAAGCGAGCCGTTGGCCCGGCGTTGAAGCTCGCATCTCCACGCCTGGCGGGCAATCGGAGGAGAGCGCGCAGATTGGTGTTGGCGGACTGTTCGCACCGCATCGGAGCATTGGGGGCACGCGGTTCGACTCGTGGGCGGGGACACTCGACTATCGCCTTCCACTTCCAGCGCACATGGAGCTGAGCGGAATTTTCTATCGCGGAGCAGCCCTCGGCGGCCTTGGCGGCGGTGCATATAAGGACTACGTCTATCGGCTGGATCTCGATGGAGACGGCTTCTACTTCCGCACTCTCGACGACGTAGGCGGCTGGACGCAATGGAAACAGAGGCTCAGCCAGCGGCTCGAATTCAACGAGACACTCGGCATCGACAACGTTCCCGCAGGTGAACTGCGCCCCTACGCGGGAGCGGCTTCTGCCGTGTATCGAAATGCTGCCCGCAATCGCACTGCCACGGGCAACGTCATCTTCAGTCCCAGTGCCTACCTGCTGTTTTCTCTCGAATACCGGCGGATTGAATCTTCTCCTGTGAATGGTCCTACGGCTGCCAGCGACATTATTGGCGTGGCCGCAGGATACAAGTTTTGACGATGGCAAAAAGACGCAACCATCTGCCGTGCTTGCTGCTTTGCATAGTTGCGCTTATCGCGACGCTCGCCCGCGCTCAGACAGATAGCCGCGCGACAACAGTCGATGTGCATGTGGGAATTCAACTGCCCAAATTGCAGCCGCGCGGCCATGCGCCGCCCGCAGTGCTATGGCTGAAACCATTGCCGGGGACACCGTCGCAGCCTTTCTTGCCCAATGGCCGTTACGCATTGCTGCAGAAGAACCGGATGTTCACGCCGCACCTCCTGGTTGTGCCCGTCGGGAGCGAGGTGCATTTTCCCAATGCCGATCCGTTCTTTCACAATGTCTTCTCCTTATTCAATGGAAAACGATTCGATCTCGGGCTCTATGAAGCGGGAACGGACAAAGAGGTCATGTTTTCGCGCGAAGGTGTTTCGAATATCTTCTGCAATATTCATCCCGAGATGAGCGCTGTGGTTGTCGTATTGTCCACGCCATCCTATGCAACCGCGGGACCCGGCGGGGCCGTTTGGATTCGCGGCGTGCCTGCGGGAGAGTATGAATTGCATGTGTGGGTCGAAGGCTCGACGCAACCAGAGCTCGATCGACTAACGCGGCGCGTGCGGATTGCGGTAGGAGACGGCGATCTTGGCGTCATCGATGCATCGGGGGTGCCGTCAAAGCCAGCAAACCATTTGAACAAATTTGGTCAGCCGTACGATCGGGATTCCAAACCCACATACTGATTCCGATGCGTCAACGCTGACTCTATACTTCGCGCTCGCGATTCTGCAAACGCGCTACGGGTTGGATTGACGTGAGAACCGTGTGACCTGCCTATTCTTCATTACTGAAGAATAGGTGCGCAGCCCCGTTAGCTGCAGAGCGATTCGCCAAAGAAAGACGGGATTGGTACTGAGGTAGCGCCACCAGAGACGCTTCGGATCTTGGATGAGCCGATGAAGCCACTGAAGGCCGGCACGCTTGATCCAATCGGAGCAGTCTTGAATGCGTCCAGTGTGAAAATCGAACGCGGCACCCACGCCGAACATGACGTGCGTGTCGAACTTGGGAAGATAGCAGCGCATGAATTTGTCCTGCTTCGGCGTGCCTATGCCGACCCAGATCATGTCCGGCTTGCAATGGTTGATGCGCGCGATCAGCGCGCGTTCTTCGTGCGGAGTCAGAGCGCGAAAAGGCGGAGTGTAAGTGCCGACAATTCTTGCCCACGGGGCAAGCCTTCTGAAACTGGCGGCGAGCTCTTCCGCCACACCCTCTCTGCCGCCATAAAAGAAATGCGTGCAGTGGGCGAACTCGCTGCGGAGAAATACTTCGCGCATTAAATCGGGCCCGGCGACGCGCTGCATTGCTCGATGCCCTTGAAAACGTCCAACCCAAGCGATGGGCATGCCGTCTGGGATGGCAATGGAGGCATCGGCATACGCGCCTGCCAACTCTGCATCGCGCTGAGCCTCCATCACACCGTACACACAGATGGCGGAAAGATAACCCTTTTGCCGAGCGCGAAGGATTCGGGCAATCTTCGAAAGAGCGCCGTTCATCGATAGATCGTCGACCCGCACACCCAGGACATTGATAGAAGGCGAAGCGGCGGAAGAGTTGCGTGCATTGTGGGGCTCGCTTTCGCAGCGCTGACAGGCTGCCGCGGGCGCGATCGCAGCAGGCGATTTCATCGCGATATCTCCTCGCAAATTACGACGGCGGCGCGGGTGTGGGAACGCGCGTGCCCCTTGAGAAAGAGCATCGCAGCCAGCGGAATATAGACGAGCAGGGTGAATGGCCCGTAGAAGAGGCGTGCCATGGCCATTCCGTGCATGCCGCATTTGGGCAGCAGCCAGCGAGTCGCGAGCAGCATGGCCGCACCGCCAGAGAGGTTCAGCAGAGTCACCACACGTACGCGGCCGAGCGCCAGCATCGTATAGGAACCGGTAACGCTGAGCGCCTGCGCCGTTGTGCTCCAGACAAGGAGCGGCAAAACAGAACTGCCCGCACCCGCAATCGTTTGCCCGCCCCACATCGTGAGCAAGCGCATACCAAGCGCAAGGAGAATTGCTGCGCAAGCGGCTACCACGGCCAAGTTCGCAGCGAAAGCCAGGACGACAGCACGGCGCAACGGAACGATGGAATCTGCGGTGCTCCGCGTCGACAAATAGGGAAAGAGGAAGTGTAGGCTCGACGCGGCAATTCCATAGATTGGCTGCGCCATCTGCGCACATAGGGCATAGGAGGCTACCGCGGCAGCGCCCAAATAGACTCCCGTGATGAGCCGGTCAACCTGTCCAAAGAGAATCCCCGAGACTGCTTGAATCCACGAGAATATGCCGAAACCAAGAAGTGCGCGCGTAGCTTCACGATCGAACGATGGCCAAAGCGAGTTCGCGCCGAGCAATCGCTTCAGCTGAACGAGCTGCAAGCCCAGACTCGCCACGATAAAGATCGCAGTCGCAATCATGATGCCGATTACTCCCTGATTGGCCAACGGCAAAACGGCGGCAGCTGCGAGCGCCAGCAAGCGTGCCATCACGCTCACGCGAACTGCCGCGCCATAACGCTCAAATGCGCGCTGCGTGCTGACGCACACTGTTTCGATGGCGCGAGCAAGGATCAGCAGGCTTGCGATGCGGAGAGACCAGAGGCATTCAATGCGAAGCTCTACACTGGATGAAGCGATGCGAGCAGCGGCGGCAGGCGCGAAAATCCATGCGATGAGAGCAATCGCGGCGCCCAAGGCAACGTGAATGCCCATGGTGCTGCGCACAGCGCGAAGAAGACCGGTCTGGTCGTTCCCACCGCGCCTCGCGGAGACGTAGCGGATATTCGCATCGCCGAACCCGGATGCGATGACCGATCCTGCCGTCAGCGCCGCATTGGCCAACATCCACACACCGAACTGCGCAACGCCCAAATTGCGGAGGGCGAGCGGGGCGACGACGAGCATCCCCACTGGGTAGGCCACATAGTCAAGCACGCCGTAGGCTGCGTTCGAGAGATGTACCCTCATCGTTGACTCCGGTGATTGGGTAAGGAGCGAAGGCGCGCCTTGATCGACGTTTGGTTGGGCAGATGGGCAAGGCTTCTTACGCCGGCTGCGGAGAAAGATGAGGAGACATACGTCATCGCTTCTTAACCTAACGATGCGCGGGAGGATGTGTGTCAGGGGGCGGTCAGATGAATGTCATCGGTTTGTCATTAGAGAATCTGCTTGAACGGTCAGAGTGCAGAGCCGCTCATTTGCGGGTCGGGCGACGCGATTTGCACGGGTCTTTTGGTTGCGCATCCGAGAAGAAGGATGAAGAGCATCGACGCGAGCAAGGCGGCACCCGCGTTGCCGAACAGCACATTGGCATAGCCGAATCGCACAATGCAGCTTCCGGTGACAGCTGCCGTCGCAGCCTGGCAGATGGCTCCCGACATGTTTTGAATCGCAGAAGCCGTGCTGCGTTCTTCGTCCGGAATATGGTCCATGAGAAAGCTATAAATACCAGGGCCCGTCATCCATTGCATGCCGCAGTAGGCGAAATAATAGGTGACGGCAAGGGGAACGCTATGCGTGACGCCCATACAGAGGAGTGCAGCAGCAGTCATGGCTTGGGCAAAGCCTACTCCGACAATTCTCCCGAATCTTCGATACAGCAGGGGCGAGAGCAATACGGCGGTGAATTGCAGGAGCTGCGCTACGGAGAAGATGACTCCGACGTGAGGCAACGCCATGCCAAGATGTTGCTGCAGGTAGACCGCGGCAAATGGCGGAAACGAGCCAGTGACAATATTCCAGATTACAAACGGCGGCAGAAACCAAAGCAGGAAGGGATGAAAGACGCGAATCCGGCGGCGCTCGGCCCGGTCCGGCGTGCCAAGCCGCAGTTTGAGAATTGGCCAAGCACCCATGAACGCGACAACGCAGGCAAGCTGCAGCACAATGCGAATATTCCCGACCTGCGAACCTGGATGCCCAGCGCGCTGCACGAACTCCGGCAGATATCCGCCCGCGAGACCTGCCAATGTTCCCAGGCCGATTCCCGTGGCAAAGGTAATGCTGAACCCTGACAGCCGATTCTGTTCATTGGTAAGTTTGGCAATGGCAGGCGAAAAGCAAATGGGCCAACTGCTCAACGCAATGCCGGTCAGGAACGCTAAGCCAATCTGCGCCGGGGTCCAAAGAACAAAGGTCCGTACAATGCAGATGAGAGGCGCCGCAATGAAGCAAAACAGCAGAAGCTTCTCCAACCCGAATCGTCTGGTCAGAATCGTGGTGGGGATGGTCCCAACCACATTGCCGAGCGTAAGCGTTCCCGTTAGAATTCCAAGAATCTTCTCGCTGAAGTGAAGGTCAGTGAGATAGAGATTGAAGAGAAAAAAGAAGAGTCCGAACCCAAAGTCGAAGAAGAATGCTGCGGCGAAAAATATCCAGAAGCCGCGACTGAACTGGGTAGGATAAGAGCGCAGTCTTGACCACATGCTTGTCGCAGCCGGGGGCGGTTCTGCGCTGGAATCTTCACTCAACGACTGCACTATCGACCTTCTCTCACGAGTTGGGCGAGTCGGCCGATGGCCCAATCCAGGTCTGTGTACTTTAATTCGAAGACGCCGCGATCAAGCAGCCGTTCGACTCCTGCCGTTTGCATTGCTGCGATTTCCGGAACGCCGATTCCCCGTTGAAGGATGTACGCCCTGGCAACTTCTGCCGGAAAAGGGACCAGTTCGTTGCGGCACCCTTCGCGCCGGTCGAGGAAGACGATGTGTTTGATCCGCGAAGAGAAGGACGTGGCAACCTGTGCAAGCGGAGCAGTGTTCCATTCAATAGACGGCTTGCCGATTTCCGCGCGCTGCAAGATTGGCAGGCCCCGCAGCTCAGGAAACAGATCCTCCGCAGAGGGGCGAAAGCGGACCTGCCTGCAATTCCCAACCACGAGGCTATCGTCGCGCCCGTTGACTAGAAAGCTGGCGTCGTCGGTAACGTAGGTCCATCCAGCGCGCGAGCAGGCGTAGGCTAGCGTCGACTTCCCGGCGCCGGAGTCGCCGCAAAAGAGAATGCCGTTTCCATCCAACTCCACGCAGGCCGCATGGATGCCGATGGAATGACGCGCAGCGAGATGAAACATCGCAGACGATTCGAGGATGAAGTAGCGAACATAACTCCGATGGGCCAGCGTGGATTGCGCAAGCCAAATGACGGAGAAAAACCGGGCCGCATCGGAGACGCCGAAGTTCTCTGCGTCCGCGACGTGGGTACAGAGGTGTTCCCTCACGCGGCTCGTGGGCGCAGGCGGACACCCTGCTGAGCCGCCTTCGGTCACTCCTACGTGGAAGCGGATTGGCTCTGTTTCGAAAAGTTGACGAAATCCCTGCCAGGATTCTTTCGCAGCAACGAGCACTTCCTCCGAGTTCGTGAAAACCTGCAACGGGAACCCATACGGATAGAAGGTCTGTTGCAGGGGTAATTCTGTCCGGGCCAGCATCGGATCGGCGTAGGTGATTGGCTCGCGATGCGCGTAGGCCGCCTTGATTTGTTCAACCGTCAGGATGTCCAAAGTCTGTACCGCCAGTGCAGGCAGAGTGCTCTCCATCAGAAGCGAATCCTTCCTTTGCGGATGAGATGAATCAGAATTGGTATTTGAGCGCCAGCTGAATGATGCGCGGATTATTCGATGTCGCCGTGATAATCCCGAACGATGCGCCCGAACTGACGGTGTTATTGGGATTGGCAAAGTTCGACGAGTTAGTCAGATTAAAAAATTCAGCGCGGAAATGAAGGCTCTGCGATTCGACAATGGGAATCGTTCGCTCGATCGCCATATCGATGTTGCGCTGGCCCGGCCCGCGCACCAGACCCACGCCGCTGTTGCCGAAATCTGTGTCGGCAGGGGAAGTGCCATTCGGCGCCTCGGGCGCGGAAGTGAACGCAGCCGGATTGAGATATTGCCCGATAACGCGCGAATAGAGCGAGCCAGATGTGGAAGGCCGAGCGGTACCGCTAAATTGCGCGCGGTTCTCAAAAGGATAGTTGCCATAAACCGCGCCTGCATTGTCGTCAAGAATAGTGATAGGCGTCCCCGACTGCGCCACGAAGATTCCGGAGGCCTGCCATCCGGAGATGGCATGGCGCACCAGCGTTGGCATGTTAGCGAATGCCGGCGTCGTGTAAGTCAGGTTGAATACTCCACGATGAGTGCGGTCGAAGTCAGTCAGACCGTAATCACCACGCGGATTGCGCTGATCATTGGTGAGGAGCCAAAGCTCGAAGACTTCGCTCCCGGATGAGCCGCTGGTCTCATCCAAGCTGCGCGACCATGTGTAGCTGCCGAGGAACTGGAATCCGTGACTCAACCGCTTGGTCACACTGCTCTGCAGTGATTTGTAATTTGAGTTGTATTCGCTTGCGCAATTGTAGGAACCGGGAGCTACACCTTGATAGGGCGCACGCTGCACCACGTTGCCGATCGAGTTATTCGTCGCTCCATACACTGGCGCCGTGGGGCTGGCGAGCAATGCCTGGTTGAATTCGGCGCATCCGGCGACGTGCACGGAGCGCGTGCCCACATAGCCCGCCTCAAACAGATAGTCGCGCGCGAGCTGGATCTGCATGTTCAAGTTGTATTCCTCGGTGTACGGCTCGGTGAAGTGCGAGGACATGCCGACGACGGTTGGCCCACCGCCAGGAATGCGAGGGATAAAAATGGGGTAGCTCGAGTCGTTGGGAAGAAGCGGGCTGAAGGGCGCTTGCAGCGTCGCACCCGCATTCTGCGCCCCAGCGAAGAGCTGCGAGATCGAAAAAGGGGGATTACTCAGGAGACTCTCGGCCAGTCCGGCGGAGAGCCGATCGAAGTAGATGCCGTAGCCGCCGCGCAAAACGACCATGGGACTATTCGTGAGGCGATAGGAGAATCCAAACCGCGGCGAGAGGTCGTTGTAGCTGGTGGGCCAGAGTCCGGACCTGGAGGTTTGTGTGACACCAGAAGGCACTGGCCCCTTGAAGTTCGACGAAACAGTGAAGCCGCTGAACGTGCCCGCGGCGGGAGCAGCGAGTGTGGCGACGGTGGGATCGAAGTCAACGAGCCTGCCGTGAATTTCGGAGGGAGGGCTGAAGATTTCATAGCGCAGGCCCGCGTTCAGAGTGAGACGGGGCGTTACTTTGATGTCGTCCTGGAAGAAAGTTGCGAAGTCGGTGTAGCGTTCGTCTTTGCGGAAGTCTCCGGAGCTTCCGCCACTCATCGTCACGTTGCTAATGCCGTTGGGGCTGCCATTCTGCGCGGCGCTCTGGCCGAGAAGAAAATCGTCGAAGGTGCGAATGTCGAGAAGTCCGCTGGTCGAGAACGGTGCATTGACCATCACCTGGTGACGCTTTACTTCGGCGCCGGTGCGAATGGATTGTCTGCCTCTAGTCAGAGATACGGTGTCCTGCCATATGAAGGAATTGGTTGTCTGCTTCTGGGAGGGAGTGCCCGCGTCGCCAATCGTGAAGAGGCCGTCCACGGTGATCCCCGTGGCTTCGACTCCCGAACTCGCAACCCCGGTGGGCGATTCCGTGCCAAGGTCTGAGGCGAGAATCGGGTTCGCAACGGTGGAGGTTCCGGAAAACCGCATGTAGCCAAAACGGGCGCTGTTCACCAGGCGCGGATTCAGTACATGAGTGTCCGCGAGAACAAGCATCGCGTTCTGATCCACTTCGTTGGTTCCCCATCCAGGTACGTTCGCGGCATTGGGCGAGAAGGGCTCGACGGTGGGCGCATGCGAATAGAAGAATCGTCCGGATAGCTCGTTCTTTTGCGAAACCGCGTGATCGATGTTGGCGGTGTATTGGTCCTCGCGATACGTGGCAGGCGTGGCATACGTCGACTCACCGATGGGAACCTGTGTGGGGTCTGAGTTGGCGAGGTTGATCTGCGGATTGGGAATCGCATACTGACCGTTGGGTAATTTGAAGTTCAGCAGCTTCAGCGCGACGGGATTGATGTTCGATCCATCGCAGGCGAGTTGTGCGCCGCCGGCATATGTCGGGTACGCGCAGAATGCCGCGCCTAGCGTGGCAGCCGAACGATCGTCGGTGAGTTGAGGCAAAGTCGCTGTTACCTCATCGCCCTCGCCGTTGCTCGAGCGCAATCCCTGATACGCGCCAAAGAAAAACGTCTTGCCGCGCAGAATCGGGCCCCCCACGGTGACGCCGAATTGGTTCTGCTTGAGCACCGGGCGAGGCTGGCCAGTGAGTTTGGAAAAGAAGTTGTTCGCATTGAAGACGTCGTTACGCAGAAACTCCCATGCGGTGCCGTGGAATTGATTCGTTCCAGTACGGCTGATGACATCGACGTTAGCGCCCGTTCCGCGGGCGTAGGTCGCATCGTAGTTGCCGGTCTGCACTTTGAATTCCTGGATGGTATCGGGCGCGGGCACCGCTACGCCAACCTCCTCACCGTCGCCTTCCGCCGAATTCTGCGCAAGGTTGTTGGCATCCACGCCGTTGAACTGAAGGTTGTTCGCTGTTGTTTTCTGCCCATTGGCTGTCACATCCTGCGTTCCGCGGCCCAGTTCGGTGGCATCGGGCAAGCGAACCACAACGCCGGGTGAGAGCGAAAGGATTTGCGTGTAATTGCGATTAGCCAGGGGGAGGGCTTCAATCGCCTGCTGATCCACGGCGCGTCCCAGCGCAGAGCTTTGCGTCTGCGCCATCTCTGCGTCCGCGGTGACTTCAACGCTCTCGCCAACTTTTGCGAGGACAAGATGGAATTCAACTGTGCTCGTTTCACTGACAACCACTGCGACGGAGTGCGCGTCTTTCTCCTCGAAGCCCGCAACTTTAACGACGAGAGAATACGGGCCAGGTACAAGGAGAGGCACACTGAAAACGCCCTCTGCATTGGTCGTGGCACTTCTAGAGAGGTACGTAGCTTCATTTTCGATGGCGACGCTGGCATTCGACACCGTGCGTCCCGATGGATCGAAGACAGTGCCCTGAATCGCGCCGGTTCCTGGTGTTTGCGCGAAGACGGACGCGGCGAAGATCAGAAGCAAAGCAGAGACTCGTGAGAGCGGGCGAAGAGAATTGTCGATCATTGCATGCGCCACCTTTGTCGTATTTGTGACTCGCCGTCAGATTACGAATAAGTGACTGGATGGCTTGTCACACGCATGTCTTTAATTTGTCATTCCCTAAAATCACATCGGACCAGGAAGAGTCCGCCGACGGTTGGCGTATTCGGAATTCACTGGAGGATTTCGTGCTGGAGAAAGAATGACAGCGCCGCGACATTTCCATGACAATGCGCTCGCCTATGGCTTCAGGCGATGATGGCTTGAATCTTCCAGAAAGGCTGCTTCAGGAAGCGCAGAATTCGCGCGCGCGCGCCATACCCGAAATGCGAATCTACTCGACGGTCACGGATTTGGCGAGGTTACGCGGCTGATCGACGTCGCACCCGCGGCGGACTGCGACATAGTAGGCGAGCAGTTGCAGCGGGACAATTTCGATGAGCGGGGAAAGCAACTCAAAAGTCGGCGGGACATAGATCACGTGCTCAACGAGGCTGGCGATGGTGGTGTCTCCCTCCGTGGCGACGGCAATCACGCGTCCCGAGCGCGCCGTCACTTCCTGAATATTCGAGAGTGTCTTCTCGTAGCGCAATTTGGATGCAGGGTCGGACTCATCGCGCGTGGTCAGTACAACCACGGGAAGAGTTTCATCAATCAGTGCGTTGGGCCCGTGCTTCATTTCTCCGGCTGGGTAACCCTCGGCGTGAATGTACGAGATCTCCTTGAGCTTGAGAGCGCCCTCAAGCGCAATGGGGAAATGGATGCCGCGGCCAAGATAGAGAAAGTCACGGGAATTGGCGAATTCTTTTGCCAGCTGCTCGCATTGACCGGAGCGCGTGCGAAGAACTTCTTCGATCCTGGCTGGCACGCGGCTCAGTTCTTCGATCAGTGTGACTGACTGTGCTTTGTCGAGGCGGCCGCGCAGTTGGCCGAGTTTGAGTGCGAGCAGAAAGAGCGCGGTGAGCTGCGCCGTGAAAGCTTTCGTTGAGGCGACGCCGATCTCGGGCCCAGCATGAGTATAGATAGCGCAATGGGCTTCGCGGGCCACCATCGCTCCCACGACATTGCAGATCGCGACGGTCTTCGAGCCGAGACTCTTCATTTCGCGTTGGGCCGCAAGCGTGTCGGCGGTTTCGCCGGACTGCGTGATCAGCAAGCCGAGAGCATTGCGATCCGGAATCGGATTGCGATAGCGATACTCGCTGGCGTAATCAACGTCGACGGGAAGGCGCGCAAGGCGCTCAATCATGTATTTGCCGGCCAGGGCCGCATGCCAGCTGGTGCCGCAGGCCGCGATGTTGATGCTGGAGGCGATGGCCAGCTCTTCGTCGTCGATCTCCATTTCGCCTAGGAAAATCTTCCCCGAATCGAGCGATACGCGGCCGAGCGTAGTGTCGCGAATGGCGCGCGGCTGCTCCCAGATTTCCTTGAGCATGAAATGCTTGTAGCCGCCCTTTTCCGCCTGGATAGGGTCCCATTGAATGCGCGTGAGCTCGCGCTGAATCGGCTTGCCCGCGAAATCGGTAAGTTCGACGCCCGCTGCAGTGAGGATGGCCATATCGCCATCGGCGAGAAAGTAGATATTGCGCGTGTGGTGCAGAATGCCCGGCACATCGGAAGCAACGAATGACTCGCCCTCGCCGACGCCGATGACGACCGGAGGACCAAAGCGTGCGGCAACAATCTTGTTCGGCTCAGCCGCGGAAAGCACGCCCAGAGCAAAGGCTCCGGTGAGACGCTTAACGGCGCGACGTACCGCCTCTTCGAGAAGAATGGGGGCACCCGCGGCCACAGCGTCTTTCTGCACCTGCTCAATCAGGTGAGCGATGATTTCGGTATCCGTTTCGGTAACGAAATTGTGGCCCTGCGCAGTCAGTTCGCGTTTCAAGTCAAGGTAGTTCTCGACGATACCATTGTGGACAACAACGATCCGGCCCGTGCAGTCGCGATGGGGATGCGCATTCTCCTCCGTGGGACGGCCATGCGTAGCCCAGCGGGTGTGGCCGATGCCGAATGTGCCCTGCAATGGATGCTCAGCGAGAGCCTCTTCAAGGTTGGCCAGCTTTCCCGGAGCACGGCGCACCTCGAGAATGGCCGAGTCCGGGCTGCCGACAGCGATGCCCGCCGAATCATAGCCGCGATATTCCAGTCGCCTGAGCCCCTCAATGATGACGTGGACGACATTCTTCGGACCGACATACCCAACAATTCCGCACATAGAGCAATTCTATGCGACAAGGTGGGGAACACGGTGACGGGAAGGTTACGGCGGCCGCATCACAGAAGTTGTAGAAGATCTGGGATTGGCGAGGGCTATTCCTCGATGCGGTACGTAAACTCCTCGATCACAGGGTTGGTGAGGACCTCCCGAGCGATCCGCTCGACCTGGGCGCGGGCGTCGCCGGCGTCCAGACCATCGGCCAGCGACAGAGCGAAATATTTGCCCTGGCGCACCGCCGTTACCTCGCCAAATCCGATCTTGCGCAGGGCGTTCTGGATGGTCTGGCCCTGTGGATCGAGGACCGACGCCTTCAAAGTGACATAGACATGCGCCTTCATTATCGCTGATTATATAAGGGTCTGCTCACGCGCCTCGGATGAGATTGGCGGCGGCGCGAGTAAACCCCAAGTTCCGGCGCCTGAAGCCGGAATCATCCCCTGACTTCCGGCCGAACCCGCATGCCGGATTTCTTTCCTAGTAATAAAGGAGAAAAAACATTGATGGTTAATTATCTGGAGCTGCCAGTTGGCGACCGTTCCCCCGAAGTGTTTCGTTGCGTAATTGAAATACCGAAGGACGCCACTAACAAGTTTGAATATGACAAGCAACTGCACGTCTTCAAGCTCGACAGAAATCTACATTCCCCCGTTCACTATCCGGGCGACTACGGATTTATTCCCTCCACGCTGAGCGACGACGGCGACCCGCTGGACGTTCTGGTTCTCGTCCCAACCCCCAGCTTTCCCGGTTGCGTGCAGGAGGTTCGTCCCATCGGCTTGCTCGAGATGCTCGACCAAGGCATTCTGGACGAAAAGGTGCTTGCTGTGGGCAAAAACAATCCGCGCTATACCAATGTGTGGAATTACACCGACATCTATCCGCACATGGTAAGAGAGATCACGCATTTCTTTTCTATCTATAAGGACTTGGAAGGCAAGCGCGTTGAAGTGAAAGGCTGGCACGATGCGGCCTACGCACGCGATCGAGTGGTCCGCGCTGTGAAGATGTTCGACGATTCCAAAGCGAAGCAGGCCGCGCCAAAGCCTAAGCATGCGAAATAGTTGGCGGAGTAAGCAGACCGCCCGCGCTGCGACGGTCTGCTTATC
>Ga0182024_10005602_pt1 | contig 28081 bp, 33 predicted proteins | sample P32metaG_FD_120480 | JGI IMG/M metagenome (GOLD analysis project Ga0182024, IMG submission 120480) | Permafrost microbial communities from Stordalen Mire, Sweden - P3-2 metaG (Illumina Assembly) | ecosystem: Environmental > Terrestrial > Soil > Wetlands > Permafrost | place: Sweden: Stordalen...
CGCCGAGGCCGTGGAGCTGCCGGTGCAGGTTGCAGCGGAAACGCGAATCGGCGTTGAGCTCGTAGGCAAGGTCCGCATCGCCCTTTTGCTCGAACGTCGCCCAGCGCGCCGGGCCTGCGACTTCGCTCAGCATCTGCTTCATCTCCGCGCCGGTCAGCACCTCGTCGCGGATGCGCCGGATGTCGCCATGCACGCGCATCTTGGGCGGCTGGCCCTCCTGCAGGTGAAGATCGGAGGCCTTGTTGGCGACGATGGTGTCAAAGAGATCATCGATGAGGATGCGGGGTTTCGTGGCGACGGCAGACATGGTGGCAATATAAACCGAGTGGAGAAAACGTGAAGGGAGAAGTGTGGGAAAGGTGCGGCATGTGCCTGGCTTTACCTTTGCGGGAGGTCCCGTATCCTTCCGTCATGACCAGCCTGCCGAAAGTTCGGACGCTTTGGATCCTGGGCGTGATGCTGGTGTGCCTCGGTGCCTTGTTTCATTCCCATGCGGAAAGCTGGGCGACTTCGGTGATCTCCCCGGATTACGCTCCGACGCAAAAAATCGGCGTTGTCGATTATCCCCTTAAAAACCTCTTTCAAGACAGCGGAATCGCCTTGATGGGATTCGGAGCCATCGCCTTCACGATTGGGCTCGTCGGTTGGGTCTACCCGGCACGCGACCACTAGACGAAAAAGCCGCCCCGATTCGGGACGGCTTTTTTCTCCAGCGCGAGAAGACGCGCCGACGGTGAAACCTAAATAATGCCGGCTTTTTTGAGCGTGGCGTAGGCGCCGTTCTTCGTCAGCGTCTTGAGCGCACGGGCGGTCAGCTTGACCGTGACGTGGCGCTTGAGCTCGGGGACGAAGACGCGCTTGGTCTTGAGGTTCGGCTGGAAGACGCGCGGCGTATTGGCCGTGATGTGCGTTCCGATACCGCCCTTTTTCTTGGCTTTACCGCTGCGGAGGATGCGCGTGCCCTTGGTGGGGACGGCGCCCGTGATATCACAAATGCGGGACATGGTCGTGGTTATTTGACAAGCAGCACGTTGCGGGCGCGCTTGATTTCCTGGGTGAGCTTGCGGTGCATCTTCGCCGTCATGCCGGTGATGCGGCGGGGCAGGATGCGGCCTTTTTCCGTGAGGAATTTCTTCAGCAGCTCGGTGTTTTTGAAGTCGATGGCTTCGACGTTGATATCGATGCGGCGCTTGGCGAGCGAGCGCAGCGTGCGGCGGCGGGGCCGGGTGGGTTTGGCAGCGGGAGGCATAGCTTAGTCTTTCTCTTTTTTCTTGTCGTCGTCGTCTGTCGATTCCTCCTCCTCATCGGCGAAGGCCTCGGCGGAATCCATGAATTGCGGGGCGGTGTCCCAGCGGCGTCGGCCGCGGTTTTCCTTTTCGAGCTGTTGCTGGCACTCGACGGTGAAGCGGGCGAAGGGAATCGCCTCGAGCCGCGCGTGCGGGATGACCTTGTTGGACATCTCGCAGACACCGTAGCTGCCGAGCTCAATGCGCTTGAGCGCTTCCTCGATCTCGTAAAGCGCGTCCTGTTCCTGCGAGAGCAGGCTCAGCGCGAAATCCTTTTCGTAGGCGTCGCTGCCGGCGTCGGCCTGGTGCTGGCCGACGGCGGAGGCCTCGTTGCTCTCGGAGCGAGAACGCAGGCTGTTCTGCGCGACGCTCTGCATCTGGTCGAGGAAATGGTCGCGCAGCTCGAGCAGCCGCTGCTTGGAGCGGTCGAAGAACGCGAGCGTCTTCGCGTCGCGCGGGAGGCGCAGGGGAGCCTTCTCGCCGTTGCCGTTCTCCTCAGCACCGTTCTTGGAAGCGGTCGTTTTGGAGGGGGAAGATTTGGTGGCCGGCGCCTTGACCTTCTTCTCGGTCTTGGTCGATTTTGCCGCCGGCTTGGCGGGTGCGCGCTTGACTACCTTCGCGCTGGGTTTGGGTTTCTGTGCCATGGGAACCGTAAGGAATAGGGAAGTGCCGGATAAAATCCAATGCTATTTTTAAAAAAGCTGAGGGCTATTTCGCCCGGGATGGACTCAAGAATGCCCCCGGGTCGGCGTGTAACCCCTTCCGGTGATCCAAATGGGTCACGCAATGTACTAGCCTTTTGTCGAAGTTCCTTTCATAATGTAAAACTGTGTTCAATATTCCTCTAGCGCAGCCCGTGCGGGATTTATTGAGCCGCGCGGGCGGACGGCTCGAACTCGTTGTCCACTTTGCGGCTGGTCGCGGCTATGAGGTCTGGGATTGGAATCACGAGGCGGCCGAGCTTTTCGGCCTTAACCGGGGCGGTCCCCAAGGGCAGCCGGTGCTCTGGTCGGAAATTCCCAAGCCGCTGGCCGGCTACCTGGCCCAGGCGTTGCAGACCGTGAGCGGCGCGCCGGTCGAGGCGATGCCCGAACTGAAGCATCCGGGTCACACCTACTTCGCGAAGGTTTTTTACGAGGGCGTCCCCGCGACGGAAACCGAGGAGGAGCAGCACTGGTATCTCTTCTGTTTCCAGAATTCGATCGAGCTACCGGACAACTCGCAGGGCGAGGTGAACCGCAAGAAGCTCGAGACGATCGGAGAGCTGGCCAGCGGCGTGGCGCACGACTTTAACAACCTGATCATGGGCATCCAGTCCAACGCCGAGGCGATGCTGGCGCAGCCGAGCCTCTCGCCGCAGGTGCGCGACAGCATCGTCAACATCAAGCGGGCCTGCGCCAACGGCGCCTCGCTCACGCGCAGCCTGCTCGGTTATGCCAAGAAGCAGCCGCTCACGCTCACGCCTTTCAATCTCATCGATCTTATCCACGACGTCGCGCGCATCGCGGGCATGGCCTCGGGCGGTTACCGCATCGCGTTGGGGAAGGATTTCCAGGAGAAGGCCGATCCCATCATGGTCATCGGTTCCTACTCGAGCTTGAGCCACTGCCTGCTCAACCTGATCAAGAACGCGCGCGAGGCGATGCCTGACGGCGGCACGATCCACGTGCTCTGGGAGGGCAACGAGACGACGGCCAACGTGACCGTGCGCGACCACGGCGCCGGCATATCCGAGCAAGACCTGGCGCACATCTTCGAGCCATTCTACTCCACCAAGAAACAGGGCACCGGCCTCGGGCTCGCGATGGTGCGCGGCATCGTCGGCCAGCACGCGGGCACGGTGGAAATACGGTCGACGGTCGGCATGGGCACGTCAGTTTCGCTGGTCTGGCCGCGCGGCGACATCCCGGCCAAGCCGCTCCGGCCCCGGGAAGAGTCGCGCCGGACCACGCATCGCATCTTCCGCAATTCCCAGCGGGTCATCATGCAATCGCAGCGGATGGCGCCCGAATGCCATTTCTTGGTTTACGTGATCGATGACGATGATCTCGTGCGCGACGGGCTCTGCAGCCTGCTCGAGCATCTCGGCCATCGCACGCATTCGTTCCGTCATCCCGAGGTGGCGCTGGAAGCGCTGCTTGCCGCCGAGACGCCGCCCGAGGTGGTCATCGTCGATTACAATATGCCCGGCATGAACGGCGCGCAGTTCATCGGCCGCTACAGCGCCGCGGTCAGCGGCACGCCTCGCGTGGGCGAGACGCAGCTCCTGCTCATGAGTGGCCTGCCGCCGAGCCACTTCCAGGATTTCATGTCGGAGTTTGCGGAACTGAAGCTGGGCGTGCTGGAGAAGCCGTTCACCCTCGACACGCTGCGCAAGCGGCTGGGCTTGATCCAGGCGGCCCGGCAGAAAAACGGTGCCGCGCCGGGCGATGCCAAGGCGCCTTCCAATGCCCAGACCATGCCGTTGGTCGTTCCGGCGGAGGCTGTCCCACAGGAAGCACCCGCTCAGCCGCAAGCAGCGGCGTAGGGCGAATTCCGCGCTCCAACTAATTCTTCAGCTGGACCTCAAGCGTCTGGATCTGGTCGCGCAGGGAGGCGGCCTGCTCGTAATTTTCCGACTGCACGGCGGTTTGGAGTTCGGCGTGCAACCCCTTGAGTCGGCTCTGGAATTCCTGCGCACGCGCGGCGCGGCCGGGAATCTTGCCCTTGTGCTGCGTGCCCTTGTGCATGTCCTTGAGGATCACGCCCAGGCCTTCGGAAAACGTGACGTAGCACTGGGGGCAGCCGAGGCGGCCCGTCTTCTTGAAATCGGGCTGCGTGAAGCCGCATTGCGGGCAGACCAGCTCCTCGGAGCCGGCGGTTTTCATCTCGTCGGCCGCGCCGAGGCCCAGCAGCATGTCGGCGAGCGAGAAGCCCGCGGGATCGGCCACACCCTTTTCCTTGGCGCATTTTTCGCAGAGATCGATCTTCTGCATCTTGCCGCTAATGATTTGGGTCAGGTGGACCGTGGCGTTTTCCTGTTGGCAGACTTCGCAGATCATAAAGGTGGTGTCCGGGCCGCCCTTGCGGCACGGCCTGCAATATAGTCCATCTTTCCCAAAATGGAAACGGCGGTGTTTGCGTGGGGGAACCGCTCTGTTTTTGACGGAATTGACGGGGACAAACGGAATTAACGGAACGAGGAACAAAAAAGGAAGAAAGCAGGCAGAAAGCTGGAGGTGAGATGGCCGCCTACCCCAAAGGCAATTCCGTTAATTCCGTTAATTCCGTCCTAATTTGGTAATTCCGTCAAAAAAACAGACCCGTTTTCCACTCAGTAAATCGGCGTGCCGGTGCTTTGTGTCTTCGCGCGGAAGTGCTTGATGAATTCCTTGGTCACCGGGCCCACCGGGAAGGTCCGTCCGTCGACCTCGTTGATCGGCACCACCTCGGCGCCGGAACCGGTCAGGAACAACTCGTCGGCCACGAAGAGATCATAGCGGGTCACGTTGACTTCCTTGATCTCGCGACCCATCTCGCGGGCGAGCTCGAACATGAGCCGGCGCGTGATGCCGCTGAGGGCGCCGTCGGAAACGTTGGGCGTGAAAATCTTGTCCTTCTTCACCACGAAAAGATTGTCCGCCGTACACTCGGCCACGAAGCCCTGGGCGTTGAGCATGATCGATTCCTGCGCGCCGTAGAGGTTGCCCTCGATCTTGGCCATGATGTTGTTGAGGTAGTTGAGCGACTTGATCGCCGGGCTGAGCGCCGCCGGCGACATGCGCTGGGTCGGCACCGTGTTCACGCGCAGGCCCTCGGTGTAATACTTTTCCGGGTAGAGCTGGATTGTCGCCGCGATGATGAAGACGGTCGGGTTCTTGCACGAGTTGGGGTTCAGGCCCAGGTCGCCCTTGCCGCGCGTCACCACCAGCCGCACGTAGCCATCGCGCAGGTTGTTCTGGCGGATGGTTTCCAGCACCGCCTCGCGCATCGCGTCGCGGTTAAGCGGGAGGGTCAGCAGGATCGCGCGGGCGGAATCATACAGGCGGTCGAGATGCTCCTCCAAGAGGAAGACACGGCCGTTGTAAAAGCGGATGCCCTCGAAGACGCCGTCCCCATAAAGCAGGCCGTGATCGAACACGGAAACTTTGGCGTCGGGCTCATCGACGAACCGGCCGTCGAGGTAGATTTTGAGGTGCTGCATGGGGACAACAATTCTGCCAGAGGAATAGAACTCGGCAAGACGCTATCGGGGCCTTTGTTAAGAGCCGGGTCTGTGCGAAGTTCGAACTTCTATCTTCTTCATTCTGCGCTCTAAGCTTCTCCTCTATGTCCCACATTAAACTCTTCAGCCCCGGTCCGATCGAAGTGTCGGAAAAAACGATGCGCGCGTTTTCAAAGCCGATGATCGGGCACCGCTCGAAGGATTTCCAGGCGCTCTATGCGGACATCCACCCGAAGCTGCAGCAGATTTTCTACACCAAGCAGCCGGTCTTCGTTAGCACGAGCTCGGCCTGGGGCGTGATGGAAGGTTCGATCCGCAACCTGGTGAGCAAGAAAGTGCTCAGCTGCATGAGCGGCGCGTTTTCCGACAAGTGGTTCGATGTGGCCAAGAAGTGCGGCAAGCAGGCCGAGGCGCTGCAGGTCGAGTGGGGCACGGCGATCACCGCTGACATGATCGAGGCGAAGCTGGCCACGGGCGAGTTCGACGCCGTGACGCTCATCCACAACGAGACCAGCACCGGCACGATGAACCCGCTCACGGATATCGCCGCGATGATGAAGAAATTCCCCGACGTTCTGCTCATTGTCGATTGCGTCTCGTCGTTCACGGGCATGAAAATCCCGTTCGACGAACTTGGCCTCGACGTGATGCTGGCCGGCACGCAGAAGGCGCTGGCGCTGCCCGCCGGCGCAGCCGTCTTCACTGTCTCGGAGAAGGCTTACGCCAAGGCCGCGACGATCAAGGACCGTGGTTACTACTTCGACTTCCTCGAGTTCAAGAAGAACCAGGAAAACGACATGACGCCGACCACGCCGAGCATCTCCCATTTCTACGCGCTGCAAAGCAAGCTGGAGGACATGTTCGCCGAGGGCCTCGACGCCCGTTACGCGCGGCATCTCGAGAATGCGCGTATCACCCGCCAGTGGGCCGACAAGCGCGGCTTCGAGCTCTTTCCGCAAAAGGGCTACGAGTCGATCACGCTGACCTGCTGCAAGAACACGAAGAACGTCGATATCCCGAAGCTCAACAGCCTGCTCAAGAAGAAGCACTCGTGCGTCATCGACGGCGGCTACGGCAAGATCAAGGGCACGAGCTTCCGCATCTCGACCATGGGTGACGAATCGACGGCGAACATCATCGAGCTGCTCGGCTGGATCGACGAGTGCCTGCCGGAGGCCGGCACGGTTGAGGCGGCGAAGTAGCGCATGCGTCCCCCGGAGGTCGAGCTGACCCGGCGCTGGGAATTCCCACGCCGGCGCGGCGCCTCGTTGCTGATGCCGTATCTTCTGCTGCATGAGGGCAGGCGCGACGTGTTGGCGAATCGCTGAGGCGCGCGACCATGACCATCGGGTTCCTGCTCAACACCTGCGAGCCCTTCTATCGCGGAGGCTACGAGCGGCGTGCCTGGTCATTTGCCCGCGAGCTGGCGCGGCGCGGTCACGACGTGCGCATCTACACCTCGTGTCCGCGCGACGAGACGATCGAAGGCGTGCGCTTCGTCCGGCTGGCGCCGCCTCGGAAATTCTTTAACGCGCGCGGCGTACGCAACGGACTCGCCGACCTGCTTTTCACGCTGGCGATCCTGCGCTTGCTGGGACGCTTGCGCCGGGGCGAACTCGACGTGCTCGATGTCTGCGCGACACCATTTCTGCATCTGCCGGTCGTTTCGTGGATAGCAAAATTCAAGCGCATTCCCGTCGTGCTGACCTGCCACGAAGCGCTGCTGGCCGAGTTGCCCGCCTACGTGCGGGAGCGCGGCCGGCGTGGCGCATGGGGCGGGGCGATTTTCGTCCGGCTGCTGGCGGCGATTTATCGCATGGGAACGGGATTGTTTCCCGACCGGCTGGCGGTATCGCAGCGCACCGCGGATGCACTGGCCGCCGAGGGCTTTCCCGCGCGCGCCGTGGTGGAATTCGGCCTGGAACCGGAGGCAATCGCGGCGGAGTTGCCGCAGCCCGTGCCTCCCGGCGAACCGGTGCGGCTGATTTATTGCGGACGGCTGACGCCGATCAAAAGCGTGGACCAGACGCTGAATGCGCTGCTGGCTCTACGCGGAAAGATCGGGCCCTTTCATTTCCATGTTGTTGGCGAGGGAAGCGAGCGGGCGCGGTTGGAGCAAATGGCGGCCGAGGCTGGTGCGGGCGACGTGGTGACGTTTCACGGCGAGGTCTCCGAGTCGGAAAAGCGGGCGCTGCTCGCAGGCAGCGAAATTTTCGTGCTGAGTTCCCCGCGTGAGGGTTTTTCCATCGCAACGCTGGAGGCGATGGCGCAGGGCTGCGCCGCGCTCGTGGTAAGCGATCCCGCGCGGCCCAATGGCGCGCTCGATTTCGTGCGGCATGAACGGGAGGGGCTCGTCGTCGCGCCGGGAGCGGATGCGCTGTGTGAGGGCCTGCGGCGACTGATCGAAAACGATGCGGAGCGCCAGGTCTTTCGCCGAGCGGCGTGGGAAACGGCGCGTGGTTATAGCATCGAACGGCAGGTCGAGAGGCTGGTCGAGTTTTACGAGAGCGTTGTCCGTCCGGGGTAGTCGTCGATTTCCGTGGATGCGCGGGAGACGTTCCGTCTCGGAGCCATTTTTCCGGCGCGCACCGCCATCGGGCCGATGGCGGCTACCGCTTCGCGTGCGATTCAGGCCGAACTCCGTCGCCCGGAGGTCGACGGCTACCATCGATCACCTACTGCGCGCGGCCGGCGGGCGCGCTGTTCTTCGCGGACGGGGCGGAGTTGCCGGAGGCAGGCGCTTTTTCAGGGGAGAAAACCTCGAGATAGGTCTTCAGGTAGCGATTCGTCAGCGTGACGCTGTAGATCGTGCGGGCCTGCTGGATGTCCTGCTCGGGGTCGCCGTTGCCGCTGCTATGGGCGATGGCGGCAAGGGCGAAATAATAGGCCGGGGTGGTCGCATCGAGAGGCTTGAGTTCGCTCGCGTATTTGTCCGCCGTGACCAGGTCGCCCATGCCGAGTCGTGCGTAGATGAGCTTGAGCTTGGCGTCGGCGTCGTTGGGTTGCGCATCCAGGTAGGTCTCGTAAGCCTTGGCGGCGGCGTCGAAATGATGCTGCTTCAGCGCGACGTCGCCGTCCGTCAGCGTCAGCGCCGCTGCGTAGGCAGGCGTGAGGTCGGGCCGGTCGTAGAGGCCGGTGAGCACCTTGTGCGCGCCGGCGTAATCGTTCAATTCGGCGAGGATGCGCACCTTGAGCATCAGGATGGGAACGTTGCCGGGTTCCTCCTGGTCGGCCTGGTCGATCAGCACCTGCGCGGCCGCGTACTTGCCGCTTTTATAGTTGAGCAACGCCTTCGCGTAGGGCGACTCGGGACTTTCCGGCGCGTCGCCCGCGTCGGCATCGGCGTCGGCGCTGGCCTTCGCGATGGCCGGGTCGATCGTGATGTTCGTGTCGGTGGAGGGAGCGTTCGGCGCGGACAGCAACGGCGCCGTGCCCGCCATCACGAGCAGGGCCAGCAAGGACCCGACGGCAACCGCGCGTTTCATTTTTTGAGTTCCGGTGGCAGGATCCACGAACGGCCGTTGCGTTCCAGCAACAGGTCCGACTCCACCGGGCCCATCGAGCCGCAGGCGTAGAGCGGCAGGTCGCGCACCGGCTGTTTTTTCCAGAGCTCGTGCAGCGAGTCGACGAGGCGCCAGGCCTGCTCCACCTCGTCGGAACGGGTAAAGAGCGTGGACTCGCCCACCAGCGCATCGACGAGCAGCCGCTCGTAGGCCTCGGGCAGGTAGTGGTCGAAACCGCTCTTGTAGAGGAAATCCATGTCGACCGACTCGGCCTCGGCCTTGGCCGGCACCTTCACGTTGAAGATGATGCCGATGCCCTCGTTGGGCTGGATGCGGATGCGCAGGGAATTAGGCAGCATGCGGCCGTTGCCCGCCGCGGAAAAGAGGACGCCGGGCGGCCGCTTGAAGACGATGTTGATCTCCGTGAACTGCGCCGCCAGCGCCTTGCCGGTGCGCAGGTAAAAGGGCACGCCGTGCCAGCGCCAGTTGTCGATCTCGAAGCGCGCGGCGACGAACGTCTCGGTCTGCGACTCATGCGCGACTTTTTCCTCCTGGCGATAGGCCGGGATGGTCTTGCCGTTGATAAAGCCGCCGCCGTACTGCGCGCGCACGACGTTCTTCTGCAGAAAATCGAGCGAGGGCGTGGGAATCGATCGCAGGACCTTGACCTTCTCGTCGCGGATCGACTCGGCGTCGAGTGACGCGGGCGGCTCCATGGCGGTGAGGGTGAGGAGCTGGAAAAGATGATTCTGCAGCATGTCGCGCGAGGCGCCGGCCCCGTCGTAATAGCCGCCGCGGCTCTCCACGCCCACCTGCTCGGCCACGGTGATCTGCACGTTGTCGATGTAGATGCGGTTCCAGAGCGGCTCGTAAATCGAGTTGGCGAACCGGAAATAAATCAGGTTCTGCACCGTCTCCTTGCCGAGGTAGTGATCGATGCGGAAAATATCGCGCTCGTCGAAGGCGCTTTGCAGCGTGGAATTGAGGTCGCGCGCGCTTTGGAGGTCCTCGCCGAAGGGCTTTTCCACGATGAGACGGCGGCGCGTGCCATCGTGCTTGCTGGCCAGCCCGGCGGCGGCGAGGTTCTTGGCCGCGTCGCCGAAATAGTTAGGCGAGGTCGCGAGATAGAAGAGGTAGTTCTCGCCGATCTTCGCGGCTTCCGGGATTTCCTTGAGCTTGATCGCCAGCTTTTTGTAGGACTCGGGATCGTCCAGTTCGCCTTGGAAATAATAGATGTGTTTAACGACCTTTTTCCACACCGCTTCGTCCACGGGCTTGGTGTGCGAGAACTCCATCAGCGCCTCCTCGAGGTCCTTGCGGAATTCCTCGTCGCTCTTCGGGCGGCGCGCGAAACCGATGATGGCAAAATCCTCCGGCAGGAGTCCGTTCTTCGCGAGGTGATAGAACGCGGGAACGATCTTGCGATGGGTCAGGTCGCCCGTTGCGCCGAAGATGACGGCGATGGTCGGCGGCACGCGCGTCGGTGCGGGTGCCAGCGTCTGGGTTTCGCCGGGCTCGAGGGTGCAAATGGACATGACGGTGAGGTCTTACGCGTTGTAGGTGCTCGAGGAAACGGTGCCGCCCTGGCCGGTCCAGTTGGAATGGAAGAACTCGCCGCGCGGCTTGTCGGTGCGCTCGTAGGTATGGGCGCCGAAGTAGTCGCGCTGCGCCTGCAGCAGGTTGGCCGGCAGCCGCGCGCTACGGTAGGAATCGTAGAACGAAAGCGCGTTGGAGAACGTGGTGGCCGGGATGCCCAGCTTCGCCGCCAGCGCGATGGTGCGGCGCCAGCCGTCTTGCGCCTTCTTGAGCGCCTCGGTGAAGAAATGATCGAGCAGCAGGTTGGTGAGCTGCGGATTGCGATCGTAGGCCAGCTTGATCTCGCCCAGGAACCGGCTGCGGATGATGCAGCCGCCGCGCCACATTAGCGCGAGGCCGCCGTAATTGAGGTTCCACTTGTAGGCGTCGGACGCGTTTTTCAGCAGCATGTAGCCTTGGGCGTAGGAGATGATCTTGGATGCGTAGAGCGCCTGGCGGATGTCCTCGATGGCCGCCTGCACGTCGCCGTCGAACTTCGCGTTGGTCGGCCCGGCGAGCACCGTCGAAGCGGCCACCCGCTCCTCCTTAAGCGAGGAGATGAGGCGAGCGAACACCGCCTCCGCGATCAGCGTCACCGGCGCGCCGTTGTCGAGACCGGAGAGAACGGTCCACTTGCCCGTGCCCTTCTGCCCGGCAGCGTCAACGATCTTGTCGATCAGGTAGCCGTCGCCCTGGTCGTCCTTGAATTTGAAAATGTTGGCCGTGGTCTCGATGAGATAAGAATCGAGTTCGCCCTGGTTCCATTTCGTGAACGTGGCGGCCAGCTGCTCGTTGGTCAGGCCGAGTCCGACGGAGAGAAGCTGGTAGGCCTCGCAGATGAGCTGCATGTCGCCGTACTCGATGCCGTTGTGGACCATCTTGACGAAGTGGCCCGCGCCGCCCGTGCCGACCCAGTCGCAACACGGCACGCCGTTCTGCACCTTGGCCGCGATGGACTGGAAGATGGCCTGGATATGGGGCCACGCCTCGACCGCGCCGCCGGGCATGAGGGACGGGCCGTGCCGTGCGCCCTCTTCGCCGCCGGAAACGCCGGAGCCGACGAAGAGAATGCCCTTGGCCTTGAGCTCGTCGTAGCGGCGGACCGTGTCCTCGAAGTAGGAATTGCCGCCATCGATGATGATGTCGCCCGGCTCGAGCAGCGGAATGAGGTGGTTGATGAATTCGTCGACCGCCTTGCCCGCCTTGACCAGCAGCATGACGCGGCGCGGACGCTTAAGCAGGCTGACCATCTCCTCGAGACTGTGGGCGCCGATGACGTTGGTGCCCTTGGCCTCGTTGGCGAGGAAGTCATCGACCTTGCTGACCGTACGGTTGAAGGCGCAGACCACGTAGCCGTGGTCGTTCATGTTGAGAATGATGTTCTGGCCCATGACGGCCAGTCCAATGAGAGCGATATCTGCGGTTGCGGGCATAATTTAAAAAAGGCGGGGGTTATGGCGAAACGTCTTCAACCTAACGGGCGAAGTCGGGTGGGCAACCCAAAAGGGGCAAAAAGCGAGCGGGCTTGTGGAACGAAAAGGGCGTTGACGAGGAGGGTGGGCAGTCCGTCGCCCGGAGGTCGACGGCTACCCCTGTTGACGCGAAGCTTCGCTTCGCGAAGGGCAGGATTTGTCCCTTTAGAGCGGCTCGAGCTCGTCCGGATCGGGCAGCGCGATTGTGCCGGTACGGATGCGTTTGCGGGTGGGCGTCATGCCGGGTGCGGGGGCGTCGTCCTCGTCCTCAATCGGCACGGCACCGTATTTGGAAGCGGCAGTGCCGGGAGGCAAGGGCTCGGCAGGGGTCGTCGTATCGGTCTCAGCGGTGTCGTCCGTCGCGGGCGGCAGCCCGGGCGAATCGACCACCGCGTAGGCGCTCAGACCATAAAATTGCGGGTCCACCTGACGCAGGCGCTGGGCGAGAATGGTGGCCAGCGTGCGCAGCAGCACGTTGCCGGCACCGGGGTTGTCGGTCATGAACTGGATCAGGTCCGAATCATCAATGCGCCAGAGCTGGCTGAACTCGGTGGGGATGACCGTCGCGGTCGCCGGGCCGGGCGTGAAAAGGCTGATCTCACCGAGCGTTTCGCCGGGGCCGACCTCGGCCAGCAGGCGCGCTTCGCCGTTTTCCTGCATGGAGTGGACCTGGAGCTTGCCGCTGATGACAACGAAAACCTCGGTCTGCTCGGCGCCTTCCTCGATGATGGCGACGCCGGGATGGCCGGGAAAAAATTCGCCGTACGAACTTAGCAAGTCGCGGTCATCGTCCTTGAGGTGGCCGATCCAACTGAAGATGGGGAGAGTGGGTTTGGAGAGTTCGTTGGACATGAGCGTTGAGGGGTTCGTCGTGTAGACTACACCTAACTAAATCTCAATCGCAACCTTGTCCTGCAACAAATGGACGGTCCCGTTGAAGCCATGCTCGCGGGCGGCGATCTGCAGGTCCTTTTCGCGCCCGGTCCACGTGTCACCGTAGTGGGTGATCCAAAGCGACTCGATCTGGTGCTGGGCCAATTCGAGGAACAGCTCGCTCTCCGGGAAGTGGGCCAATTCGCAGATCAGCGCGGTCACCTTTTTCCCGGCCAGCGCGGGGGTCATCTCGCGGGGATGGGCGAGGTCCGCTGAGTAAACGTACCGGTGTCCGTGGCACTCGATCACCGCGCCGTAGCACTCGAAACAGGTGCCGGGATAGGCCGCCTGGAATTGCGCGGCGAGGCTGGACAGATGCTCGGTGGCAAAGGCGGTCAGCGTGAACGGCCCGTGCGTCACCGTCTCCCCGGGCCGGACTGGGTGCCACTCGATGGGAAAGCCGATCAGCTCCGGGAAAAGCAGGCAACGCGCGAGCCAATCGCGCATCACTTCCAGGACGGCCTGCGGCCCGAAGACGTGCAGTGGCGCGCGACGCTTGCGCAGCCAGAGCGACTGGATGAGCATGCCGACCTGGCCGATGTGGTCGCTGTGCATATGGCTGAGCCAAAGCGCGCCGGGCACCGTCTCCGAAAATTCGCCCGCGAGAAGATGCCGCTCGGCGGTCGCGCCGCAATCGAGCAGCAGCGAGGCACCCTCGGTTTCCAGCAGGACGCCGGAATGATCGCGGAGGGAACTGGCGCAACCGTTGGCCGTACCCATGAAAAGGGCGCGCAGCGCCGGGGAAGAGGGGGAGTTCAAAATAGAAAATCGCGGCCGGCACGGTCGCGATGGGGAAATATGACACTAGTTCCGCACTCCGCGCAAGTGCGGGACGTTCACTCTCGTCTACTTTGGGTGGGGGACACTCGCTCGTGCCGTTACACTGGCTTTGTGAAAGCGCGGACAACGATGCCGCAGCCAATGAGCACGAGCGAAAGAAATGTCTTCATCGTGCGTCCGACTTGAAACTATTTTTCCCAGTCGGTGACGTTGCTCAGGATGTCGCGCAGGACCTGAAAGGGCGGCTGATCGGAGTTGACCCGCGTCACCAGTTTCTCGCCGTAATAGTCGAGCACCGGCTGGCTTTCGCGTTCGTAGACCTTCTGCCGGCGCTCGATGACTTCCTCGTTGATGTCGTCGAGGCGGTTTTCCTTCAGCGCGCGTCGCTTGAGCCGCTCGTAAACCTTGGCCTTGTCCGCGCAATCGAGATGGAAGACGCGCCGGACATCGAGCTTGCTCTCGAGAATTTTCGCCTGGTTGACGTTGCGGGGAATGCCGTCCAGCACGAGAAAGTCGCTCTCTGGCTTGAAGCGCCCGGCATGCTCCATCGTCTCGATCTGGTGCGCCCATAGGCCGACGGTCACGTCGTCCGGTACGAGCTGGCCCTTGCTGGAGTACTGGAGAAAGGCCTTGCCGAACTCGGAACGCACATCGACCGCGCGAAAGACATCGCCGCACGCGCAGTGATAGAAACCGGGAATGGTGCCGAGAATTTTGCCCTGTGTGCCTTTGCCCGAACCAGGTGCGCCAAAGAGAAGAAGCGATTTGTAAACCACGATGTAGTTGAACCGATTTATGACAACTTAGCAACTCCGGGGAGTGAACCTTTTGGTGCTCTCGATGTTTTTAACTGAAGAGGGCGAACGCCCAGAAGGCGAGGAACAGCGCGGCGAGGATCAGGCCGGTTCGGGCTAATCGTGGATTCGCCTTCAGATAAATGATGGACCACACGAGCATGGCCAGAATGCCGGCGACATGCGTGGCCACGAGCCATTCATCGAAGTCCACATCGCTGACGTCGAGCATCCAGCAAATGATATAACCGATCCATGGGCCCACGATCAGCAGGCAGGCGACGATGAAAGAAACCGGTTTGACGTATTTCATGGGCGCGAGCAACTCACTCCTGAGTGGAAAGTGAAGCAAAGGATGCCCGCGTTGCCCATCTTGCCTTTGCCCTTAATCCGTTTATGATGCCCAGCCATGCTTGATCCGCAATTGCTCGCCCTTCTCGTCTGTCCCGCCACCCATCAGGACGTGAAGCTGGCCCCGGTGGGCGAGGTCGAGCGGCTGATCCAGGCGATCCGCGACGGCGAGGTGCGCACCGTGGTCGGCAAGGCAGCCGATGCCGCGCTCAACGGCGCGCTGGTGCGCGAGGACGGCGCGGTGGCCTATCCGATTCGCGACGGAATTCCCGTCATGCTGGTGGACGAAGGTCTCGCCGTCGGCCATCTCGACCTGAATCGCGAAGTCCTGCGGACGGCGGTATGATCCCTCGGATGGCCGTATGAGCGCCGAGGGAGAACCCCGCCCACTCGGCGGCAAAAAGCTGGGCGTCCTGCTGACCACACCGCCCTCGCATGGCAATTTTCGCCCGGCCGTAGCGCTGATGAACGCGGCGCTGGATGCCGGTGTGCGGGTTTATCTTTATTGCATCGACGAGGGGGTGCGCGCGGTCGCGTCCCCGGAAATCCAAGCCATCAAGGGCCGCGGCGCGAGTCTCTTCGGCTGCGCCTACGGCGCGGGGCATCGCAAGCTGCCCATCGATGAATCGGCGGCCTGGTCGGGACTGACCGTGCTGGCGGATGTAGTGGGAAGCACCGACCGATTTGTTTCGTTTTGAGAAGATGAGCGCCCTTCCCCGTACCCTCGTCCTGATCGAGACCGACCCGCGCACGAGCGCGCGGCCGGCCGAGGGCATTCGTATCGCCGCAGGCATCGGCGCGTGGAAGAAGACCGACGTGACGCTGCTCCTGCGCGGTCCGGCCGGCTACAGCCTGCAGGAATACGCCGACGAGTTGGTCGATGAGGACAACTTCACCCATTACCTGCCGTTGCTGGTGGAGCGCGAGCGGCCGATCTATATCGAGGACTCGTTTACCGATACCGTCGCGCTGGACGGTTCGCCGTGGCGCTATGAAATGATCAGCCGCGATCGCGCGGCGCAGCTCCTGCGCGAGAACGAGTACCTAATCCGGTTATGAGCGAAGCACCGCACCACACGCTTTACCTGCTGGTCGATGGCCTGCCCGAAACGCAGCGGCCTGTCGTCGCGCCCGGCGAAGATGCGGAGGTCTTCACGCTCACGGAAGCGAATGCTGCCGAGGCGCTGGCGAAGATTTTTGCCGCCGACGCGGTCTCGGTCTGGGGCGAAGTCAAATAATGTAGCGGCGGTCTATGACCGTCGCACTTAGTGCATTCCCTCCGGAATATTAGCGACGGTCGTAGACCGCCGCTACATTTAGAGATTCGCTTGTCGTCCCAACCCGCGGCGTCCACCATGGCGCCATGGCCGCGATCACGTTGGGCGTCATTCTCGGTTTTCTGGCCTATCTGCTCGTCAAGATCGTCCTGACCGGCATCTACACCGTCGACCAGAACGAGCGCGCGGTCGTCACCACGTGCGGCCGCGCGGAACGGCTGGCCGGCACGACGCTGGAGGACCCCATCGCGGAAAGCCTCACCGACGTCGAGAAGCAGCGTTACGCCTATCCGCAGCTGCGCGTCATCGGGCCGGGCGGGCCCTACTTCAAGCTGCCGTGGCAGCGCATCTACAAGGTCAGCGTCTCCACGCAGACGCTCAACATCGCCTTCGATCCCGAAAGCCCGCGCGCCAACAACAACAACACCGTGCTCGAGGCGGTCACGAAGGACCAGCTCAACACCGGCCTGATGGGCCAGCTCCGTTACACTGTCTCCGAGCGCAATCTCTACGCCACGCTCTTCGCGGTAAAGAATCCCATCGCGCACGTCATGGGCTACTTCATCTCCATCCTGCGCGAGCGCATTGCCAACTTCGAGGCGCCGCCCATGGTCATCAACGCCGACCCCGAGGCGGCGGTGGCGAGCGGAATCGAGCCCACCGTCGTGCAGGGCATTTCCATCAACGATCTGCGCAAGAACCTGCGCGCGCTCAACGAGCAGATGGACGTCGAATGCAGCACGTCGGCCGCGCGCTATGGTATCCGGCTCGACGCGGCGCTCATCACCAGCATCGATCCGCCGCCGGAGGTCGAGTCGGCGCTCGCGGCGATCAATACCGCGCACAATGAAGTCTCCTCCAGCATCAGCCTGGCGCAGGCCTCGGCCGACCAGCGCATCGTGCAATCGAAACGCGCGGTCGACATCGAGACGCTCAAGGCGCAGGCGGAGGTCGAGCCGCTCAACTGGCTGGCGGCGCAACTCGGCGAGTTGCGCAAGAACGGCCCGGGCTCGCTGCAGCTATACCTGCGCAACATCCGGCTGGCGCTCTACGCGCGCGCCTCGCACATCATCCTGGAGATGAAAAAATGATCGCGCTCGGCACCGGAGTCACGGCGGTCTTCTTCACCGCCTTCATCGTGTTCGTGGGCTGCCTCATCGCCATGCCTGCTTTCCTGCTCATCCTGCGGAAGCTCGGCCTCTATTGCGTGGTCGAGGAGCGCCGCTGCCTCGTCTTTGTCCTCTTCGGCCGCGTGCGGTTGGTGTTGAGCGAGCCGGGCCTGCACTTCCCCATCCAATCGCTCGGCTGGCGCGCGTTCCTCGTGAATTTCATGGGCGACGTGCACGAGATCGACCTGCGGCTCGACCAGGAATATCTCCGCAGCCAGGCGGTCAATTCCGAGGAAGGCGCGCCCATGGGCATCGGCGTCTGGTACGAGATGTGGATCAGTGATCCAGTATCGTACCTGTTCAAGAACGCCGATCCGCGCGGGTCGCTGCGGGCGAACGTGGGCAACGCCACGGTGCGCAATCTCAGCAACATGAAGCTCTCCAACATGCTGGAGGACCGCCACACCATGAGCAACATCGTGCGCGAGGAAGTCAGCGAGAAGTCGAAGGAATGGGGTTACTCGCTCGGCTCGGTCTACATCCGCAAGGTCCACTTCCGCGACGGCAACATGATCCAGCAGATCGAGGAGAAGGTCGTGAACCGGCTCCGGCAGGTCACCTCCGCGATCCGTCAGGACGGCATCAACCAGGTCAACGTCATCGCCAGCACCGCCGAGCGGCAGGCTGCGGTCGACTTCGGCAAGGCCGCCGCCATGCGGCCCTCCATCGTCGGCAACGCGCTCGAGGCCATCGCGCAGGACCCCGAGGTGGCCGAGATCATGTTCGAGATTCTCGAGAACCAGAAGATGCTCGAGGGCAAGGTGAACGTGACGCTTATTCCGCCCGATCTGCGCGCGGATGGCCTGACCCAGTATCTCACGGCCGGCATGGCGCCCTCGACGGCAGGTTCACCGACCCCGCCGAGGCTGGTTCCGGGTGCGGCGACGGGAACGCCGCCGCCGATCTCGACTGGCGTGGGACAGGCGCCGGGACAGAACTAGCGCACGAAGGTCCGCGCGTCAGATGCACATGTAGCGGCGGTCTACGACCGTTGCACGTATTGGCTCCTCTCCGGAAATCAACGACGGTCATAGACCGCCGCTACAGGGGAACCGGCAGCCTTACTGCCGCAGAATATCGAAAGGATCGGCCACGTGAGAGCGCAGGCCGCTGACGGCTGGCTTGGCCATGGGCTCTTCGGGGCGCGGTGGTTGCACGACGATAGTCGGAGCACTTAGCGGCTGCGCGACAGTCGGTGCATTCGGGGCCTGCATCCCCTCGGATTGCTTCTTGAAGAATTCCGCTACATCGCTCGTCGGCGCCGTGGGCGCGAGAAAATTGTTCTGATTATCGAGTTTTCTTTGCTGGTCGCTTTCGTCGGGCAAGGGGTCCTGGAGACTCACGTCATTCGCTACCGGGCCCAGGCCGCTCTCGGCCGCCGTCAGGCCGGGAACATCCAGGCTGGAGGAAGTGCCGTTCGTTTCGCCCGGGCTGGGGGTGGGAGCGGAGAGGACGATATCGACATCCGCGGCGGGAACCGTTGCGGTGCCCCAGGCGTCGCGAGGCGCCTTGAGGGCAGGCGAGTCCAACGGCGGCAGCAGCGGCTGCAGCGAGGTCAGTGAACTCGTCGAGGGGAGTTCAGTCACGCTGATTTCCGACTTCGCATCGATGTCCGTCGGCGGCGGGGTCGGTGCCTTGGGCGGCGTCAGCGCGGCAATCAATGGATCGGCGTTCGAGTCGGTGGAGGAAGTGGTGGTGGTCGAAGAATTGGACGGCTGCGTAAACGTCGTAGGATCGCTGTCAGCGGTCTGGGCCATGCCGGCCTGTTTCAGCCGGGCCGTGTAATCGCGCAGCATCCAGTCACGGTTATCTGCGGCGGCCTGCTCCTCCTGCGTGGCCTCCAGCGAAGGCGCGGCGGTGGAGGCGTTGCGCCGCTGCTCCTCCTGGATTTCCATCGTGTGCTCCGCGACTGCCTCGGGATCGCCATTGGAAAAGTCGACGCCGTCGAGCGGCGCCTGCGCGGGCGGGAGCATCACGGGACTGGAATGAAGTGGCGTGGGTGATGCGGGCAGCGTCGTTGTCACAGGCGCAGATGCCGGTGCGGGCGCCGAAGTCGACGATGAGTTGTCGGCGCGCGCAATCATCGCAGGCGCAGTCAAAAGCGCGCACCACGCCCAGCAACCCAGGATGTTTTTCATCGCTCCATTACTATACGCCAAAGCAGCACGCGGGGCAACGGCGCTGTGTTCGGGCGAAATCGCCGACGTGAGGTTTCAATTTTCAGAGGAGAAAAAAGATTGCCAAGAGGTTGTGGAGCGCTAGCAAGAACCCATGGCAACCAAACCCAAAACCACCAAACGCAAACCCAACGCCGCCTTCCTCAAGCCCGTCACGCCGGATGATAAATTGGCCGCGGTTGTCGGCGCCAAGCCGCTTCCCCGCACCGAAATCGTCTCCAAGCTGTGGGTCTACATCAAGAAGAACAATCTTCAGGACAAGAAAGAGCGGACCAAGATCAACGCTGACGAAGTGCTGAAGGCGATCTTCGACGGCAAGAAGCAGGTCACCATGTTCGAGATGAACAAGTACGTCTCGGGCCACCTCAAGGCTTAGTTTTCGTTTTTAACCAGGTGGGCAGTGGCCTTCTCAGGCTGCTGCCTGCTTGTCTTTAATCTGTAGCGGCGGTTCGTGACCGTCGCGCACAGTTGCCTGCCATCGCGGCATGAGCAAATCCGTGTCGGTCATCGACCGCCGCCCTAATTGTCGGCTGCCCTACGCGTGGCAGGCGATTGCCCGCTCGTAGACGTCCTCGTACTGCTTGGCTGATGACGTCCAGCTGAAGTCCTTGCGCATGCCCGCCTGCTGCAGGGCGGCGTAGTGATGCGGCCGGTCGAACCACGTTGAGACCGCCCAGCCGATGGTGAAGAAGAGCGCCCGGTCGGTCGGGTCCCAGAACTTGAAGCCGGTACCGGTGGCCGTGGCCTCGTCGTAATTGTCCACCGTGTCGTCGAGGCCGCCGGTGGCGCGCACGATCGGCAGGGAGCCGTAGAGCGACGAGTACATCTGGTTGAGCCCGCACGGCTCGTAGTAGGACGGCATGAGAAAGAAATCGCTGCCCGCCTCGATGAGGTGCGCCAGCTCCGGTGAGAAGCCGATGGTGGAGTGCGCGCGTCCGGGGAAGGCGCCCTGCAGCCAGCGGAAAAAATTCTCCGTCACCGGGTCGCCTGCGCCGAGCGCGACGACCTGCATGACCATGTCGCGCATCGCCTGGGGCAGCGCGCCACGAATGAGGTCGAAGCCTTTTTGCGGGGCGAACCGCGAGATCGTGCCGAAGATCGGGATCTTCGGGTTCACTTCCAGTCCGAGCCGCTCCTGCAACGCGCGCTTGCACGCCGCTTTGCCCTTGAGGTCGTCGGCGCTGTAGCGCGCGGGCAGGTACTTGTCGGTGGTCGGGTTCCACAGCTCGGTATCGACGCCATTCAGGATGCCCACCACACGGTCCACGCGATCGTTGAGGTAGAGGGCCATGCCCATGCCGCCGTTCGGCTCGCGGATTTCGCGCGCGTAGGTGGGCGAAACCGTCGTGATCATGTCGGCATACTGGATGCCGGCCTTGAGCAGGTTCGCCATGCCGAAATCCTCGAACCGGTCGGGTGCCATGAATTCCGGGCCGAGGCCGTAGAAGTCCAGGACGGAGGAATGAAATTTGCCCTGGTAGCCGATGTTGTGGAGCGTGAGCACGCTGCCGGTGTGCGACAGCGGCGAGAGGACGCGGTCCCACGTTTTCAGGAACACGGCGACGGGCGCCGACATCCAGTCGTGCAGGTGCATGACATGAGGAATGTAACTGGTGTCCTTGCACACCTGCATCGCCGCCTTGCTCAGCACGCCGAAGCGGAAACCGTCCTCGTCGCTGCCGTCATAGAGCCACGGCCGGCCGAAGTAGCGCTCGTAATCGATGAACCAGATCGGAACTTCGTTATCGAGCTTGCCCTCATAAATCCCCACCCAGATTTCCTCGCCGCGCCCGAAGTGGGCGCAGCATGAGCGGACAAAAGTGATGCCAAACTTCGCCCGGTCGATGCTGCTGTAGAGCGGCATGACGATGCGCACGTCGTGCCCGCGTTGGACGAGCGCCTTGCTCAAGCCCGCGACCACGTCGCCCAGGCCACCGGTCTGCGCCAGCGGGGTACATTCCGAGGCGATGAAGAGAATGCGGCGCGGGAGGGTGGTCCGCTTCGACGAGAGAGGGGTGGCCGGTCCCTTGGCGCGCGTCGCCGACTTCACCGGCGACGTTTTCGCAGGGGCGGTCTTCGGAGCAGCGGGCGCAGGCGAGGCGAGATCGATCTTCGGCGGACGGCCGCGACGCGACTTGGCTGCCGGTTCCGGGGCGGCGGTCGGCGATTTCGCCAGGAGCGCGGGCTTGGCGATTTCCTTGGCGGCGGGAGTGTTTCCCACCGGGGCAATGGGTACGAAAGGCTGGGCCGCTGCCGGCTCAGTCGTTTTTTTCACGGGCAATGCAGGTGCGGCTGCCGGTTTTGTGACGGCGGGCGTGGGAGCTTTTACCGCGGGAGCCGGAGCCTTCACTGCGGTGGCCGGAACGGCTTTCACCGCGTCAGGGGCCGAGATGCCCGCCGCGGCCTGCTTGAGTTTCTCCACCGAGGACGCGGCATTTTTGGAAACACCGGTGGGCGGCACAAAGGGAGAAGCGGGCTTCGCAGGCGGCGCACTTTTTGCGACAGGCGGAACAGGGGCCGGTTTGGCGTTGGCCACGGACGCCTTCGGGGCGGGAGTCGAAATGTTCTTGGAGGATTTCTTAGGCGAAGGAGTTTTGGCCATACGAGCGGAAAAGTAACACGTCAGGAAATCGGGTAAAGCCCGCTTCCGATTTCTTTGCGTGATTGTGTGCATGGCGAAGATGTGAGAGGTTGCCGCACATGCTTTCGCCCGATGATTTTCAGTACGCGCTGGAAAACACGCGCGTGCTTGTCGCGCCCGCTCGGCGCGTCGATACCTTCGGCACGTCGCTCTTCAACTACTTCCTCGTCACGGAGGCGATGGACGCGGTGAACCTTTCGCGTGTGCGCGAGGGCCACATCCACGCCGAGCGTCCGCAGATCCTCACGCCGCAGAACATGGCGAAGCTGATGCTCGAGGGATTCGGCGACCAGGGCCGGCGCTATGCCGAGCAGATCAATGGCGAGGCCTCGCGCTTTGCCTTTCTCAAGTACGGTTTTCGCGTCAGCAAATCCGACATCCGTTCCTACGACGTGCATGAATCGCTGGAGCAGGTCGCAGGCCGCCTGAAGGATGAGTTGCAGCGCAAGAACGAGCCGCTCACCGCGTTGCTTACCGGTGTCGATGACGGCTGGGAGGTCTGCCTGCTCAAGTTCATGGTCGACCTGATCAGCGCCTCCGCGCCCGGCAACCTCGGCGATTTCCACGAGCGCGGTCTGCTGTAGCATACAAACGGCATGAGTCCGCTTCTCATTCCGCCGCGTCTGGCGCTGGGAGATACCATTGGGCTTGTCGCGCCAGCCAGCTCGACCGAGCGGCCCGGGCGCATCGATGAAGTCATCGCGCATCTCGAAGGCCAGGGGTTCGGCGTGAAGGCGGGCGCGAACTTGCGCCAGCGCGCGGGTTACCTTGCCGGAACCGACGCCGAGCGCGCGGCGGATATCAACGCCATGTTCGCCGACCCGGAGGTGAAGGCGGTCTTCGCGCTGCGCGGGGGCTATGGCTCATGCCGCATCCTGCCGCTGATCGATTACGCGGCGGTTCGGGCGAACCCGAAGCCGTTTCTCGGCTACAGCGATATCACCGCGTTGCACCACGCGCTGCTCGTCAAGGCCGGGCTGGTGACCTATCACGGCCCGAACGCGAACGAGGCGTTTCAGTCCGGCAACGAGGTCGCGCTGCGCAGTGCGCTGATGGAACCGGCGCAGGAGAGACCACTTTTCTCGCGCGAGATGAAGGGCGGCGATGCCATCCGCTGCGAGGTGCCGGGACGCGTGAAAGGCCGACTGCTCGGCGGCAACATGACCTGCCTGCTGCGTCTGCTGGGTACCCCCTACGCACCCGATTTCACCGGAGCCATCCTGTTTCTCGAGGACATCGGCGAGAAGGCCTACCGCATCGATGGGATGTTCACGCACTTGCGCCTCGCTGGCGTGCTCGACCAGATTGCCGGGCTCGTGCTTGGCCGCTTTGATCACGCCGACATGGAGGAGCGCGCGCGCATCGAGACTTTCCTGCGCGAGGAAGCCGCGCGCATCGGCAAGCCGTGTGTCAGCCACGCGCCCATCGGCCATTTTCCCGAGCAGATCGTCGTGCCCATCGGCATAATGGCGGAGCTGGATGCCGAGGCGGGACGGCTGACGGATTTGGGCTGCGTGAGGTAAAGAATGAACAGAGCAACTTGCGCGGTGATGTTCTGCGTCGTCTTCTCGACGGTATCGCTCGCACGCGCTCTTGTGCTTCCGCCCGAGGTGAAGACGTTTCTTCAAACACAGCATATCATGGACGATAGTTACAGGTCTATTCCCCCTGTTGGTTCGGGCCTCGTATTCCGTCACTACATGACCAGCCATTGGCAGGCGGTTTTAGATAACTTCCAGTTAATCGCTCCCGAGCCAAGAGAGGAGCTACTTATTATCTCGGCTCTCGAAGACCTTCCGGCAAGGACCTACCTGAAGGAGCTCGATAAGCTCTGCGATATGCGAGAGCACGAGACAATCTCCACCCAAATGTTGGAGAACGCAGTCGACGGACCGAGAAGTAATCTTCTTTCAAACAACTATCGGGATCCCGAGGTAATTGCAGTTGTACGACGTTTTCAATCGCAACTTCCCAAGGATAGTGAGGTCCAGCGATTACTCGCCAATATTTTAAGCGGCAAACAACGGGCTATTGACATAGAAGGAGCTGCGGATATCGGCAACCCACCGCCGGAAACATTGCCTCCGCGATAAAACGCTAAACCGTCGCCGTCATCCCCGGACTGATAATCGCATCGCGCATGCCGTGGATGAGCTTCTTGTCGGACGGCACGAGCGTGACCAGCACCCCGCCGAGGGTGACGCGCTCGTTCGCGACGAAGTAGTAGGGCGACACACGCGCGCGGCCGTTTAGCGTGATAATCTCGTCGTTCTCGGCCACGTAGTCCTGCTTGTTCAGCGCGCCGTGCGCGAAGCGCATCAACACGCGCGGATGGGTGGAAAATTCCTCGAGGCCCGCCCGAACCTTCGTACTCCACTCCTCCGCCGACATGTCGGAGCCGACGTCCACGCCGCGCGCGCCCCAGGCCAGTTCCGAGAATCCAGAAATCTTCAGCACCAGATCGCGCTGCTTCTGGCTGAACTTTTCCATCTCCGCCCACGACTGGATGCCCAGCTCGGGAATCACGGCATGGACCGGCAGCGGCGCGGGATCGAGCACCCACGAATAGGGGATGAGGCCCTGCAACAGCTTCTGCCCTTTCTCGCCGATTTCCTGCCGCCAGAATTCCTGCAGCGGCCGCGACCAGAAGAGGGCCAGCCAGAGTTTTTCCTCGAGGTAGGGCTTGAGTGGCGGCGTCAGTGGTTGGCCCGGCTGCCAGCCGGCGCGAAACTTTTCCAGCTTGGGAAAATCAAACGCCTCGAAGAAGCGATAAGCCGGCTTGCCATTCGGCGCATAATCCTCCACCGACTTCACCCGCTCCGCGCCGACGAGCCATTCCATTTCCGGACGATACGTTGCGCTCTCCTCGGAAATCAGCACGTCGCCTTCGGGCAGCACGCTGGCGAAACCCTGGCGCATGCCGTCCGCGCCGCCGAGCACCGGATCGCCCAGCGCCGTGTACGTTTCCGCCAGCCACGCGGTCAGGCCGATGCCGCCGGGCACCGAGTCGAGCTCGCTCATGGCGAATCCGTCCTGGGTCAGGATCAGGTCGGGCCGGATGACGGCGGGCACGTGGCCCTTCACTTTGTCCTGGCGGGAAAGCGCGACAAGCTCCGGCGGCTTGCCCGCGTCGAGCAGCGGCGCGACCCACGGATGCGCCTTGCCCGCGGCGCTCTGGCGATAGAGCAGGTTGCACGCGGTGTTGAAGCGGTGCAGGACGAGTCCGAGTTTATCCAGCAGCGTGACGTGTGCGGGCGAGAGGGCGAAGGCTTGCGGCGCGATGCGCCAGGATTTCTCCGCGAAAAGGCCCTCCGCCGGCAGGCGGTCGCGCACGAAATGGGCGCGTTCAAGCGGCGTCATGGGAACGTGTAGGGTGGCACAAAACGGTGGCTGTGCAAAAGCGGATTGCTGTCGACTGGTCGTACCGTTCGAATAAGACGGTTAGGTAACTTTTCGACGGCTGGATGACTCGCGAAGGACTGTTGCATAGATATGCGAGTCTCAGATTCCCTAAGTAAATTTAATCTTATCATGCTAATAGACAACATATTATAACTAAATTTATTGTTCGATTCGAAAGTGTGTTACACTTTGTGTCGCCTCGATAAGCTCGGCGAAGAGTACCCGCCATGGACGAAATCGAACTTCTCAAGAAACGATTGGCTGAAGCCGAGAGGGAGATTAAGACCCTGAGACTCCAACTCTCCAATGTCATGGTCCTGCTGAAAAAGGAAATGACCGCCTCGGGAAATCTGCCGAATCTGAAGCTTAAGTAAGTTCTGAATTTTAAATTCGGACGCGACCTGCCCTCGTGGCGCGGTGACGGTCATCAACCGCCCTCGCACCGAAAATTTATAGCGGCCCGAACACGGCGCGGCAGATCATGACCGACGCGAGCGGCCCGACGATGTCGGCCACGAGGCCGGCCGGGATGGCATGGCGTGTCTTGCGGATACCGACCGAGCCGAAGTAAACCGCGATGACATAGAAGGTCGTTTCCGAGCAGCCGTACATCGTCGCCCCCGTGAGCGCCAGCGCCGAGTTGGGGCCGTACTGCGTGACCAGTCCTTGAAGAATGGCGAGTCCGCCGATGCCGCTGAACGGCCTCAAGGCGGCCAGCGGGATCAGCGCGGCGGGAAAGCCGATGCGGCTGGTGATCGGCCCCAGGATCCACATCAGCATCCGTTCGCCGCCGGCCGCTTGGAACATATAAACGGCCACGAGCATCCCGACGATGAAGGGCAGGATGCGCAGGATGACCTGGATCGATTCCTTGCCGCCTTCGACGAATTCCTCGTAGACCGGGATGCGGCGCAGCGCGGCGTACGCGGGGAAGAAGAGGATCAGCCACGGGAGCACAAGCACCGATGCGGCGCGCAGCGGGCGCACAAAGAGAAAGCGCGAGAAGGTTTCACCCGGCGCCGGCGCCGGGATCGCGGGCACGGGCAGATGGAAGAAGGCGGTCACGGCGCGGGTCAGTTCAGGCCACGCCAGGTCGAGCCATGTGCCGAAAAAGACGCCGGCCATGGCGGCCAGAATCCAGCGCGAGCCGGTCACCCACGGCAGCTTGGCGTCGAGCTTGCTTTCGTCCGTCGCAGTCCGGGAACTTTCGGTAATTTCCACGCGCACGGCTTCGGTTTTCGGCGCGTGCTTGTCCTTTGAGAGCGGGGGAAGGCGGTAGAAGGGCGTGCGCTCCAAAATCTTCACCGTGGTGATGGCGCAGGCGTGCGCGATGGTAGTCGCCGCCAGCGACGTGCCGATGATGACCGTCGGGTCGATCCCATGCGCTGCCGCCAGAATGGCCAGCACGCTGACCGGGATGAGCGTGATCGAGCTGGTATTGATCGCCAGCAGCATGCACATCGCGTTGGTCGCCACGCCGGGCCGCGTGTTGAGGCTGTCGAGCTCGGTCATCGCGCGCAGGCCGAGCGGCGTGGCGGCGTTGTTCAGGCCGAGAATGTTGGCCGCCATGTTCATGATGATGGAGCCCATCGCAGGATGGTCGGGCGGCACATCGGGAAAGAGCCAGACCATGACCGGCTTGAGCGCAAGGCCGAGGCGATGCACCAGCCCGGCCTTCTCCGCCAGCCGCATCAGGCCGAGCCACAGCGTCATGACCGCGAGCAGTGTGCCCGCCAGCGTGATCGCCTTGTCCGCGCCGGCCACCGATTGATCGCCCACCTGCTGCAGCGTGCCGGTCGCGGCACCGAGCAGCACTGAAAGAGCGATCAGTGCCAGCCAGACGAAATTCAGCATGCCCGGTTTTGCCCTTAAGCTGCGGCCCTGTCGAGCGCGGCGCTTTCCCTTTTCGCGGGACGCGGCGCGAAGAGCCACGCCAGCGCGCTCACGGTGAGCAGGAACGGCGGCACGTCGATCAGCATGTCGTTTTGCGGCGCGACGATGTAGACCGCCAGTCCCGCCACGATCGCAAGCGCCGCGGGAATCAGCGCGGGATAGAAGCGCGGGGCGACAATCACGCCCAGTGCAAGAAAGTTCAGCGCGAGGACATCATTATAGGTGTCGCGATACGCGGGCAGAAAAAGATCGATCAGGAACATCCACACCGCGAGTCCGAGCAGCAGACGGCCCGTGTCGCGGTCGCGCATCGCCCAGGCCCAGGTGCCGAAAAGAATCAGGCCCACGATGAGGATCGGTACGGCGGGAAACGGCTCCGCACCCAGCGCGCGCAGCAGGCCATGCACGGAAAAGTCGGCGTAGGGAATCGCGACGTAGTTGGCGAGCAGGTCGGTCGGCATGTTCTCCACCGTCGGCGGATAGACCTGCGGGCCCGGGGGCGGATCGATCGCGTTGCGATAGAGATAGGAATGCGTCTCCATCGCGGAGAAATAATCGCCCCAGATCGGGCCGGAAAAAATCAACGGAAGCCCGAGGCCCAGCAGCAGGCCCGCGATCGCGCCG
>Ga0182024_10005603_pt1 | contig 28074 bp, 18 predicted proteins | sample P32metaG_FD_120480 | JGI IMG/M metagenome (GOLD analysis project Ga0182024, IMG submission 120480) | Permafrost microbial communities from Stordalen Mire, Sweden - P3-2 metaG (Illumina Assembly) | ecosystem: Environmental > Terrestrial > Soil > Wetlands > Permafrost | place: Sweden: Stordalen...
AGAATCCTTTGTCCTGCTTCAGAACGACAAACTCTCCGAGGGCGCGCCGCTGCTCCCGCTTTCGCCGATGCGCAAGCGAGTTGCTCTTATAGGACCACTCGCCGACGACAAAGCAGACATGATCGGAGCCTGGTCCGGCGCCGGCAACCAAGGTGACATCATCACACTTCGGCATGCGCTGACGCAGCGCGCGCAGCAACTGGGAACGACACTGGTCTATTCGCAGGGGACGCAAATTGATGGCACGTCGGAAGCTGGTTTTTCTGACGCCGTTGATGCGGCCCGCGCGGCCGATGTTGTCATTCTGGCGCTTGGTGAATCGAGCGGCATGAGCGGCGAGGCCGGCTCGCGCGCGAAACTTAATCTTCCCGGCAATCAGCAGCAACTGCTTGAGGCAGTCGTTGCTACAGGAAAGCCTGTGGTGCTGCTTATCTTCTCTGGCCGTCCGCTGGTTCTTGACTGGGCGGCTCAACATGTTCCGACGATCATGGAGGTCTGGTTTCCGGGAACCGAGGCAGGGAATGCCATCGCCAATGTTCTGTACGGAGATGTTTCGTCCAGCGGAAAGCTGCCCATGAGCTTTCCCCGCGCTGTCGGCCAGGAGCCGCTTTACTACAACCAATTGCCGACAGGACGCCCGCCTACGGGACTCGACCTGTCAAAGCCACCGGCGGACGGCACGCGCTTCTTTTCCCGGTACATTGATGTTCCCAACAGTGCGCTGTTCCCCTTCGGCTACGGACTTTCCTACTCCAGCTTCTCCTACCACGACGTCAAGGTGTCGAAGAGCAGTATCCCGCTGACGCAGGCGCTTTCGAACCGGACCACGCCACTGCTTGAAGCGACAGCGACTGTGACGAACACCGGGGACCGCATGGCAACGGAGGTTGTTCAGTGCTACGTGCGTAACCTGGGGGCAAGCATTGAGCAGCCGGTTCGAAGTCTTGAGGGGTTTCGCCGCGTCACGCTTGCTCCCGGAGAATCGAAACAGATTAGCTTCCCTCTGGGCTTCAAGGAACTTTCCTTCTTCAATCTGGACAGCAAGCCGACGATCGAAGCAACGCATTACACAGTCTGGATCGGGGGCAGTTCACAGGCCAACGAGCAATCCACGTTCGAGGTTGTTTCTCCCTCGGGGGTCGCAGACTCGCACTGATGCGCCGAGCGGCATCGTCTTTCCCTAAGCCCTGAATGCCTGAACCCGGCGCAATCGGGCCCCATGTATTTACAGTTCTTTGATCTTGATGTTCCGAAACCAGATTTTCACTCCTGGATCGCCCTTTGGCTCGGTACCTTGCAGTGAGATGTGTCCCGAGTGGTATTTGCTATATCCGGGCATCGTCGCGAACTTTGTTCCGGCGATCAACTTACTCCAGTTGTCGTCCCACAACTGCGTATCGATGACCTCGTGGCCGTTTTGGAACAGTTGAAGGTGACCGTGGTCCGCGATGATCTCAAACTGATTCCACTCTCCGGCGGGATTTACCCACTCAACCTTGTCGGAGATCATGTCAAAGATATCGCCGGAGCGCTCCATCAGAACTCGGCTGTCCGGAACAGTGCAGGCCAAGTCCGCGATCTGCATTTCTATGCCTGTCTCCCAGCTGTCGTGGAACTCGGGTGACTCATGGACGTAAAACATGACGCCGCTGTCGATGCAGGGTTGCGCCTTCCACTCGAGCTTGAGATCGAAGTTTGTGAACTCGGCGTCGGTCACAATGTCGGCGAAGTCAGCACGCGGGTCCTGGTTGGTCTTTTTCAGTTGAATGGAACCGTCGACCACTGACCAGTCGGCGCCCGTTTGCTTCTCGAGGAACGAGTGCCACCCCTTCAAATCTTTTCCGTCGAAAAGCAACTGCCATCCGTCCTGCTTCTCCTGTGGTGTAAGTGCGTTCGGTTCCTGCGTCCACGCGAAGCCAGTGAACAAAACGCAGACTGCCGCGGAAATCGATAACTTCCTGCTGTTCATCTTTACCCTCCTACAGAGAAGTGTGCCTGAGCGACGCTGATGCGCGACGGCGGGAAGTGCTTCGAGACTCACCGAAGGTCGTCGCGCGTAATCCGGTCGAGGAGCAAAGTCATGAAGCCACTTTCATCGGACTTAAGGCAGACCTGGGCATTCGGCGCGCCCTCTATCGGTTTCGTAAAACCCCTGTCATCTACTTCGAGTCGCATCGGCGTTGCGGGGCATAGCTCGGGGCGGATGGCATAGGTTACGGCTACCGGATCGAAGAGTGTGGGCGTGCGCGATTCGCTTGCGCCTGTCCACTGATGGTAAAGCAGGGTCAACTGGTCAGTCAGTGCGGAGCCGTGGGAAAAGATTGCTCCTTGAGCCGGAGTTTGCAAAGGAATCTGGGTCGAATCGAGCGGCATCATGAAGACTGGAACGCCGGCGGAAAGGAGAGCCCGCGCTCCTGCCGGATCACATCTGATGTTCCACTCCGGCTCCGGAGGCCGGGGAGATCCGTTCTTATCGTCGCCATATCCCCGGTAGATACTGCCGCCCATAATCACCACTCGCTTCAGCCGACGAAAGGTAACCGGATCGCGCTCGATTGTTGCCTGAATGTTGAACAGCGGGCCGATGGCAATTAGCGTGATCTGGCCGGGATGGGCGCGAACCTGGTCGAGAAGAAACGCAACCGCATCCGGGTGCTTGCGCTCGGGCGCCTGATGCGCATAGACCGCTTGAGTGAAGACATTATTGTGAGGCGTGGCGACTCCGGCAGCCACCGGAATATCATCACGGCCAACGGCACCGAGGTATCGATCGAGTAGCCGCGCGCGCAACTCCGTATCACCGAAAGCCGTTGTAATGCCGAGAATGTGCAACTCCGGGCTGCGCAGCGCAAGAGCAACTGCAAACGCATCGTCGATGTCGTCGCCAATATCGGTATCGATGATTGCAAGTTGCGTCCCGGCGTTAGTTGGGGTTGCGTGGCCGTGCGCAAGCGGCGTTACGGCAACGGCCAGAAGGACCGCGCACAGCACCGAATTAAATCTTCGATTTTTCACAGACGGTAGTATAGACGGGTCGAAGCACAGATTGCGTAATGGCCTTTCGGTGCTGCCCATTGCATGGGGCCGTTCGCTCGTCCCACACGGGATCGATCAGCGGCCGCACGACGTCAATTTCGAGAGATGAAAGCTTTGGGTCGTTCGAGCGCCATGATTGACCGCCTGCAGATCAACAAGGGGACACATCCGAGGACGCCGAAGCTGCAATCGATAAGGCGCCACCGGAGCGGGATGCCGCGAACGGGGCCCGCGATAAGCGCAAGAGGAATGACGCCGGCGCAAGCGATTAGCCCGAAGGTGATGACCCATTTGTTGCGAACGGGATCGACCCAGGGGCCGATGAATGCGATGGCTATGACCAGGTGGGCGAAAGCGAGCCAGTCAGTGCCGTAGGCAAGAAAAGGATAACGGACGTTCGTAGCAGAGAGTGCCTCGCTGACACGCTCAATCCATGGGAGCAATTGAGTGGACCCGGCGATCGGCAACAACCAACTTGTGCGAAGAAGATGAACAAGCCAGCCGAGCTCCGACTGGAGAGGGAAGGCAGTGACGCCACTCAGGAGCAGACCAGTGATGAAGACTGCGAGCCAGAAGTGAATACGACGAAGATGATCGGGTTGCGCCATAGATGTGACCAGAGTAGCTAGTTGTGGGTGAGGACGTCGACGTGACCATGGGGCAGTACGAGGCCATTCTTGGCGAGGGGTTTCGCGTCGTCCACATTGGAAAGAATGATCGGAAAGGCTGCAGAGTTATCTTCTGTGCAGCGGATTTTCTTTCCCCAGCTAGCGCGCGACAGCACGCCCTCAAGCAATGGCGTCATTTGCGTCAGTTGACGAGTTCGAATAACCAAATCCCAAAGCGGCTCGAACTTTTTCCATCCCGCGGCATAGAAGAAGTGCTTGGCTTGATGTTTCAGCGTGCCATGATGGAGCGAAGCACGCGCGATGGAACTCCAACGATAGAATTCGCGATACGCCCAGTCATATCCCTCTTTCAGTGCATCTGGCGTGAGTTTGGACGGACGATAAACCACATGCCTCGTGTCGTAAAGGCTCCAATCGCGGGTCAACATGCGCCCTTCTCTAACCATGCGTGCATGGAGTTGCGTTCCAGGGTATGGCGTCTGAATGTGGAACGTCGCGGTGGTGATGCCGCGGTCGATGGCCCAATCGACGGTACGCTGGAATACATCTTCGTCGTCGTCATCCATACCAAAGACGAAGCTGCCGTTGATCATAATTCCAAGGCCGTGCAAGCGGTCGGCAACCGCCTTGTAATCGCGGCCCAGGTTCTGCCTCTTATTGCTCCGCCTCAGGTTCTCTGGCGTAAGTGTCTCGAAGCCAACAAAAATGCTGCGCAGACCAGCCTCCGCAGCGCGCTCTATAAGGTCACCTCGCAGGATAGAGTCCACCGTGGCGGCGCCTTGGAACAGCCGTCTCATCCCCTTCATACCTTCAAAAAGCGATTCGGCAAAGCGTCTGTCCCCGAGCAGGTGATCGTCGAGGAAATACAGGTGGCGTCCGGGTAGCCGCTCGATCTCGGCCAGCGCGTCGTCCACTCGCTGCGTGTAAAAGCTTCGTCCGCCCTGAAAAAATGCGTCTTTATAGCAAAAATCGCAATGCTGGGGACATCCTCGGGTCACAACGATTGAATTTGGCACGAGATAGAAATTACGGTGGATCAGATCGCGGCGAATGGGCGGAACACGCTCCAGCGTTCGGCCCGATGCAGAAGTGTAAACCCGCTCCTGTTTCCCTGCGCGAAAGTCGTCGAGAAACCGCGGAAAGGTCTGCTCTCCAGGCCCGAGGAAGATGGCGTCCGCGTGAACGGCTGCTTCATCGGGAAGAGACGTGACATGCAGTCCTCCAAGACAGACAAATGCTCCGCGACTGCGATAGTGGTCTGCAATCCTATACGCGCGGTAGGCGTTGGTGATGTACACCTGGATCACGACTAGGTCAGGCGAGTCTTCGAGGGTCAGAGCTTCTACATGTTCGTCCACGATGGTCGCGTGGTCGCCGGGGGCCAGATATGCGGCGAGAGTCGCGAGGCCAAGCGGAGGAAACAGCGAATACTTGATCGGACGCCAACAAGGATCGGTCGCCTCAGTCAACGCAGGCAGAATGAACTTGACCTTTAGCGGTCGCGCGCCAAGAGCGGTCATTGTGCACCGCCGATCGATGACTGCGCGGGGGCCGACACGATTGCCGGTAACCCACCAAATCGACGCTCTCTGCGTCTGAATTCCTGGAGCGCGGCTTCAAGGTCGGCTTCACAAAATTCGGGCCACATTCGGTCTGTAAAGACAAGCTCCGCATATGCAGATTCCCAAAGCATGAAGTCGGAGAGACGCTGTTCACCGCCGGTGCGAATCAGCAGATCGACGTCTCTGCTTTGCGAGTTGAATGCCTGGGTCAAGAAGGCTGCGAGCGAGTCGACTGCAGGTGGCCACTCGTTTGAGAGTACTGTGGCCGCATCGACTGCCATGCGCGTAATTGCATCACGGGATGAGTAATCGATGGCGACGCGCAGATTGAGCCCATGCCCAGCGGCAGTTGCACATTCCGTTTTCTCGATCGCGCGAAGCACGGAGTTTGCCAATCGGTCACGCCGGCCGATGACTTGGAGTCGAGATCCTCGCCGCCGAAGCCGTTCAGTCTCCAGGCGCAGAAAGACACGCAGCAACCGGAAGATCGCCTCAACTTCGGAAGCCGGCCGTCGCCAGTTGTCTGAAGAAAACGCGTAGACCGTGAGGCAACCGATTCCAACATCGGGAGCCCGCTCGACGACGCGACGCAACGCCGCCACTCCAGCTCGATGACCGGCGACGCGGGGCAGGCCACGCCGCGTCGCCCAGCGGCCGTTGCCATCCATAATGATGGCAACGTGCAGTCCCTCGAGCCTCCGATTTTGCATCAGGCCCTGTCCTTTGGAATCTGCGATGAGGCTTGCTGTTCCGCGCCGGCAGAAACGGGGAGTGAGCTATACCAGTCGATCCCGCGGGTAAAGTACATGGCGGCTGCAACTGCAATGAAACTGGCGATCGCGCCCACGAGCAACGCATTGTCTTCGAGCCGGAGCAGCATATAGATGAGCACATACAGTAGAGAAAAGACGCCTAAAGCCCGTATGCCCTGCAAGCGACTGGAGAACACCCATGACGCATTAGCGGACAGCAGCAATACCGTAGCAGCGCCGGCCAACAGAAATGCGTAGTCGAAACCGATTCTTTCGGCAAGAGACAAGAGAAGCAGATAAAAGATGATCTGCGCTATCCCGACCAGCACATATTGCGCAGGGTGAAAGCGCTTGCCGGTCGTAACTTCGAATACGAAATAGGAGAGGAAGAGCAGTCCCAAAAACAAGGTCGCATATTTGAGGGAACGATTGACGGACTGGTAGGGGTCTGCCATCTCGATGAACGAGACACCGAGCGCGGTCTCTTCGAGCCCATTGATTGAGTCGGCCGGTCCTTCGGTGCGCACTCCGCGCGCAATGAAGGGCACAGACCACTCCGCCGTGAAGCCGTTATTCGATATGCTCCGGCTTATGGGCAAGAATCCGCCATCAAAGCCGGGGCTTGGCCAATCTCCCTGGAGAACCAAGTGTGTTGTCTTGCCGTACGCGAGCAGAGCGATCCGCTGAGCGCCAGAGAATCGCAAAGTGGAAGTGACATTGAATTGCGCGTTGGGCTTGGCGATGCCTTCGAACTTCGCGCCGAACAGAGTTAATTTGATGTGTTGGTTCTGGTCGTCCCCGGTCGACAGGTCCTGTGTAGTCTCGGCAGGAGCAAGGGTCACGGTCTTTCCGTCCGCCGTCAAATTGGCGTCCGCCAGCGCTCCACGTGCGTCGCTGACTCCGACCACAATCTCGGCACGACTCCAATCAAGTTCGGCAGCTTGCGGGGCCACAGCGGGCACTCCCGTCAGGTCGAATGTCGCATCAAGTTTCAAATCCGCCTGAAAGACCGGCACCTTGAAGAGTGAACGGCGCCGCTCTTTCGTTGCGGTCCTGACGATGGCCGAGGCTTGCACCGGAAACACCAGGTACACGCCGTGCTTCGCAAAATCGCCTGGAGACTGCGGCGGAATGTTGTAGGGGATGGCAAGCGTCGGGCCCAGGAAGGTTTGCTGACCGCCGACATAGCCGCTGACCTCTCTGTTAACGTCCGCAGCTCGATTGGTGCGGTCTGACACCACTCCTCCAACAAACAGAGCGGGGATCGTCATGAATAGAGCCAGCCCACACACTACGATGAGTTTTATTCCCATTGACCTGGACTTTAACTTCGCTTGCAGGCCCGGCAGCAACATCGAAGAGTCGTTCATGTGTTTCTCCCATTCTTAGAGTTACTTTGCACTGCAAAGTTGATACGCAAAAAAAGGTCAAGCTTCCCGTGGAGTCAAAGCTGGCAGAATGCTGGGAACCTTTTCTTGCCTTGTTCCCTTCGCCGCATCCCGGACAACCTGCTCAAGCGTGGAAAGATACTCGAGATAGCGCTTACGGCCATTGGCCGTGATGCGGCAGACTGTCTGCGGCCGATTGCGATCATGTCCCTTCGCAATTTCAACCATCTCTGCGTTCTCCAAAACGCTCAGATGCCTGCTCAAATTGCCGTCTGTAAGAGCGCACAGCTGTTTGAGATCGCTGAAGGTCAGTCCCTTGGGATTCGTGAGCAAAGACGTGAGCACGCTGAGGCGAGCGCGCTCGTGAATCACTCGATCCAGCCCTTCGTATGCGAAGCGGCCTTCACTGGACGGGAGTTTATTCTTCACTGCTGCCCTCCTGCGCGGTAAAGAAGAGAATGCCGGCGACTAGAAGTTGCCCCGCGCCGAAGGGAATACCCATGGTCCAAGGTGAGAGAGCGCGAGTATCCGCCAACGTGATACAGATTAGCCCGGTGAGCAGATACCATACCCCCGCTGCAACCATTGGCCGCGGCAGAAACCTGCACGATGAAAATACGCCTAGACAGAAGATCACTTGCCACAGGCCTGGAAGCATCCATAATGCTGACGGGGCAAATCCAACAAGCACGATCGTCATCAACGCGCCGACGCCGGCAGCCGGCAAGAACTGCTCAACGGCCATCCGAATCATCTCGTCAGCCATACCAGAGTGCATTCGGTGTGCGCGCGTCACGGTTTGGATGCCGATCAATGCAGACGAAACCAGAGCAGTCGAAATCCAGATGCCGAGGTAGGCCGGGATGTGGTTGACCGGATCCGGCAACCACAACGCCTGCGCCGCGGCCGCCAATATGGCGATGCCTCCCGTTGCGGCTAGTGTTGCGGGGCCGTAACCACGGAACTCCGTGCTGCGGGCCACCTGTCTGCGAATACTGCTGATGTCTCCGAGCGCCTTGTTCAGTTCATTCATAGCCAATCCACTTTACAATGCAAAGTAACTCAATGATGGGATTCTTGTCAACTCCGCAGGGCGGCTGACCTCTCACGACGGGGTCTATACTGTTTACCGCTTTGCTTCGTCCGCAGTACGCGCGCTGAATTCCACCGGAAAGCCAACGTGAGAAAAGGAATCCATCATGGAAACCAATCAAAACAATCGCAGAGAGTTCTTGAAAGCCGGCGGCGCAGCGCTGGCGGCAACCACAGTTTCATGGAACGCGAAAAGCTATGCGCAGATCGCGGGCGCGAACGATCGTGTACGCGTCGGCATCGTCGGCTGCGGCGATCGCATGAAAGGCGGCGATCTGCCGGCGTTTCAGCAAAGCGCCAAGGAGCTCAACTTCCAGATCGTGGCCGTCTCCGATATCTGGAACCGCCGCCGCGATGAAGGCGCGGACTTTATTGAAAAGCTCTGCGGAAATCGTCCCGATCTCGTCCGTAACAACGACGAACTGTATTCGCGCAAGGATGTGGACGCGGTGATCATTGCTACTGCCGACTTTCAGCATGCCTACCACGGAGCTGAAGCTGTGCGTGCCGGCCGCGATGCGTACGTGGAGAAGCCCATTGCGCACACCATGGCCGATGCGCGCACGATTCTGGACGCTGTGAAAAAGAGCGGCAAGATTGTGCAGGTGGGAACGCAGCGCCGCTCTACGCCCGCGTATCAAAAAGCGGCGGAATACATCAAGTCGGGCAAGTTCGGTGACATCGTAATGGTGGAGATGAGCTGGAACGTGAACCAACCCGGCCGTTGGCGTCGTCCAGACGTCGTGCCGCTGCTCAAAGAGGAGGACACGGATTGGAGGCGCTATTCGCTCGGCAGGAATATGGGACCGTTCGATGCCCGCAAGTATCTTGAGTTCCGCCTCTTCTGGCCGTTCTCGTCGGGAATTCCAGATCAGTGGCTGGTTCACCAGATCGACACTGTGCATTGGTTCACTGGACTGCCTCATCCACGTTCGTGCGTTGCTAACGGCGGCATTTATTTATGGAAGGATGGGCGCACAAATTGGGACACCATGACCGCAGTGTTCGATTACGGTCCGCTCGATGATGAGACCGAGGGCTTCCAGGTGCAGTACACATCGCGCTTCACCAATTCGGCCGGCGGGGTGAAAGAGCTGTACTACTCCAACGGCGGCATGATCGACATGGACAAGCAGACGGTGACGCCGAACGGAGGGCTCAGTGCCAAGTTTGCCGACGAGATGAAGATGAAGCCCAACCTGCTACCCAGCTTCTCGTTGGTTGAAAACGCCGAGTCGGTCAATACAGACGCCAACACGCACGGCGATCCGCAGACGGCGGCGAACATGCGCAATTGGATGGAATGTGTGCGCTCGCGCAAGACGCCGAACGCGCCGATCGAGGCGGGCTACAGCCATTCCGTTGCGCTGTGCATGAACGTCGCGGCGATTCGAACCGGAATGAAGGTGACGTTCGACGATAAGACGCAGCAGGTGATGGCCGGGGGCAAGGTGTATGCGTAACAGGGCGCTTTTCGTCTCGGCCGCTGCGGGTTTGGCTCTTGTGGCGAGCGCAAGCGCTTTCGCAGCGCCGCCAAAGGGCGTGCAGGTAATCTCAGACTCGGCGAATCGACGCGTCGACATCACGATCGACGGGCAGCCATTCACTTCGTACATTTGGCCGACGACGCTGAAAAAGCCTGTGCTCTATCCGATCGTCGATGCCGATGGAGTGACTCTGACGCGCGGCTGGCCGCTCGAGCCGCGGCCCGGAGAGCGGACGGATCATCCGCATCACGATGGCTTGTGGTTTAACTACTCCAACGTGAATGGTTTCGACTTCTGGAATAACTCTGAAGCCATCCCGGCGGCTCGCGCCGCAAAGATGGGGACGATTGTGTTCGATCGGATCGTTTCCACCAAGAGCGGCGCGTCGCGCGGCGAACTGGTTACGGATTCGACCTGGATCGATGGGCAGAACCATTCAATCCTGTCGCAAACCTCAACGTACGTTTTTGCCCACAACGGATCGACGCGGATCATTGATCTGGTTGTCACGCTGAAAGCACTCGACCGTGTCGTCTTCAACGATGACAAAGACGGCCTGCTGGGCCTGCGTGTCGCGCGCTGGCTCGAGTCGCCCGAAGAAAAGGGTGGAACCTTCACTGATGCGAACGGTATTGCGACGCCGGTTGATGCGGCCACAAATTTGCCGGGAGTTGCTCCGCCGACCGGTGAGTATTTGACCAGCGAAGGGGTGCGAGGAGAAGCAGCGTGGTCAACGCAGGGGCGATGGTGCTCGCTCACGGGCCATGACAATGCGGGGCATATAGTAACGGTGGCGATCTTCGACCATCCCGGCAACGTCGGCTATCCAACCTACTGGCACGCACGCGGCTACGGCCTCTTCGCCGCCAATCCGCTGGGACGGCACATGTTCGATGCCAAACAGCCACCGCTCGACTACACACTTGAAAAGGGACAGACGACGACGTTCCGTTATCGCCTGGCGTTCTACACGCACGCAGCGACGGTAGATGAGTTGAACCGCGAAGCAGATTCGTTTGAAGTCGAAAAGAAATAGAGAGCGATACGGCGCATCCAGTCCGAAATGGAGGCCGGGAACTATGGTGGCAGAGGGCACGTAGATTCACCTTACAGGTGTATTCTTCTTCGGATCGGGAAAAAATCAGGCGCATGCGCCTTTCGCGTGATAGCGATGGGTGCAGATGGAGTGATTCAGATGACATGGAATTGGATTGGGTGCAAGCTGCGTTTCGGCAGGATGGAGTTTCGAGGGTTGGCGTGGAGTGCAATCGGAGCGACTGCATTACTGTTCGCTGCCAACGGAGATTGGGTGAGCGCGCAAGCAGCAGCGCCGGCTGCACCACCAGCCCAAACCAGCGCGCCGGCTGCGGCCCCAGCACAAGCTGCCGCGCCGGCAACTGCACCGCCATATTCGCCGACCGACCTCGCCGGGATCTGGCAAGGAACGCTGCATATTGCTGCGGCGAATCGTGATCTGCGGACGGAAATCAAGATTGCAAAGGCGACAGATGGCAGCTACAAGCTTACTTTTTACAGCATCGATCAAGGTGGTCAGCCATTTGTAGCCGACAAGACTGCGTTTGAAAGCGGCACGCTGACCTTCTCAATGGACGCCATCGGCGGCAAATACGAAGGCAAAATGAGCGCCGACGGAAAGATGATCAACGGCACATGGACGCAAGGGCCGAATGGGTTGACACTGAACCTCGAGCGCACTACGGAGGATGCGGCGTGGCCGATTCCTGAGCCAGTCAAAGCGATGGCGCCGGATGCCCATCCGAAATTCGACGTAGTAACGATCAAGCCGAGCCAGCCGAACCAGCCGGGGAAGGGATTCGGATTCAATGGCACGCACACGAGAACGTTTCACACCAACGTGAACGACTTGATTGCCGTTGCGTATGGAATGCATGCCAAACAGATCATCGGCGCACCTGACTGGCTGGGCACCGATCTTTACGATATTGACGGCGTGGCGGACGTGCCGGGAAGACCGAGCATTAAGCAGATGGGCGAGATGGTGCAAGGCCTGCTGGCCGACCGGTTCGCGCTGAAGTTTCACCACGAACAGAGAGAACTTTCTGTGTACGCGATCCAGCTTGCCAGCGGCGGCCTCAAGATGAAAGAGACAACGGCGGGGCCGAACGATCCGCAGGGATTCGGACTGAGGGGTTTTGGCGACCTGATAGTGCGCAACATGACCATGAAGGAATTCGCTAGCTGGATGCAGTCGGGGATCATGGATAAACCCGTGATCGATCAAACAGGGTTGACTGCCAGGTACGACTTCAACTTGAAATGGACGCCGGACGATTCGCAGTTTGCGCAGTTCCGCGGCACGAACGGCCCAATTCAGCCGCCCGCGGGAGACAACCCGGATGCTCCGCCGAGTTTATATACGGCTTTGCAGGAGCAGCTTGGGTTGAAGTTTACCGCGACCAAGGCAATGGATGACGTAATTGTGATCGACCACATCGAGAAGCCATCGTCAAACTAGCGACGGCGGGATGACACTGACGCGCTACCGCAAAAAAACAAGGCGCAGCCCGAGCCAAATGGAGATCGTCGACGTCTTATATTTGAAAACTCCCCTATGTAAGACATGCATCTGCGTTGGCTTCGCCTGCCGCGCTTTGAATCTGCATCCGGAGAGCACGCAAAGATGAGCGAGCCCGCATTGCGCCGACCAGGACGAGCATGCGGGCTTGGTTCCAGATGGACGATATACGTATTGCTGCTGGTGCTTTGCGCCGTGGCCAAGGTGGGAGCAGTTGGATCCCAGGCGACGAAACCCGCAGATCCGGCTCCGCTTCCTGGCCAGTCAGCCACACCCGTAATCGCGACCGCCGCTGGCTCGCAGTATCGCGGCGTGGTGACGTTTGGCGGGATGCCGCTGCCGGGCGCAACGATCAAGACGACACAGAAGACAACACTGGGGACGAAGACGGCGACGGCCGTTTCCGATCAGCAAGGCGCGTATCAGTTCGACGATCTGGGGGACGGAGAGTGGAAGATCGAAGTCGAGATGCAGTGCTTCGAGACGATCCATGCAGACGTGACAATCGCGCCGAACATGCCCGCCGCGAATTGGGAGATGAAGCTGCTGCCGCAGGGACAGATTGTCGCTGAGGCGCAGCAGACAAAGCCAGCCGTTGAAGTGCCTTCGGCGCTCGCCGAAGCTTCGGCTAAGAAGCCCGGGCAACAACCCCTGCAACAATCCGCGCAGCAACCTGGGCAGAGCAACGGGCCCGAGATGCCGAAGGAACCGCAGGAAGAAAACCAACAGAGCGCGGACGGGTATCTTGTGCAGGGCAGCGTGAACAACGCGGCGACTTCACAATACGCGACAAATTCGGCGTTTGGAAACACGCGCTCGGGCAGCAAGGCTTTGTATACGGGCGGATTTGTTGCCAGCGAAGAGAATTCTGCGCTGGATGCGCGGCCGTATTCGCTGAGCGGCATTGAGGCACCAAAGCCGGCGTTCAACGATTTCACCGGAGTGGCCACGCTGCAGGGCCCGATCAAGATTGGGCGCTGGCTGCCGCGCGGGCCGAACTTTTTTCTGTCGTATCAGTGGACGCGCAACAGCAGCTCGGTAACCAATGCGGGCCTGGTGCCGACGACAGCCGAACAGGCTGGCAATCTGGCAGGCCTGGAGAATGCTCTGGGCCAGCCGGTGACGGTCTACGAGCCGGGCACCAACATGCCGTATCCAGGCGGCACCGGCAATCAGACGGTTCCCGTGAGCCCGCAGGCAAAGGCGCTGCTGCAGCTTTACCCTTTGCCCAATATTTCGGACGTGTCGAACTACAACTATCAGGCGCCGGTGCTCAACAACACGCATCAGGATTCGTTGCAGTCGAAGCTGGACAAAACGCTGGGACGCAAAGACCAGCTTTATGGAGCGTTGAACTTCCAGAGCACGCGGGCGAGTAACGTGAATCTCTTCGGTTTTGTGGATCAGACAGGAACGCTGGGCATCAACGGCAACATCCACTGGGCGCACCGGTTGAAGCCGCGGATTTTTCTATTCACGGGGTACACGTTCAGCCGCCTCCGCACCGAGGTGACGCCCAACTTTGAGAATCGGTTCAACGTGTCGGGCGCGGCGGGCATAAACGGCAACGATCAGAATGCGGCCGACTGGGGTCCGCCGTCGCTGGGCTTCTCCAGCGGCTTTGCCGGATTGAGCGATGCCAACAGCGCGTTCAATCGCAATGTGACGAACTCAGTTTCTGCCTCGACGCTGATCTACACCGGGAAGCACAACTTTACTGTTGGCGGCGAATTTCACAAGCAGCAGTACAACGATTTGTTCGAGCAGAATCCGCGCGGGGCGTTTGGCTTTACTGGCGCGGCGACAGCGGGGTCGGCAGGCGGTTCGACAAGCGGCTCCGATCTTGCGGATTTTTTAATCGGCGTGCCCGACACAAGTGCGATCGCATTCGGTAATGCGGACAAATACTTTCGCGAGCCGGTGTACTCCGTGTATTTCACCGACGACTGGCGCGTGATGCCGATTCTTACCATCAATGCGGGACTGCGGTGGGACTACGGCGCGCCGATCACGGAGCTTTTCGGAAGGCTGGTCAATCTCGATGTTGCGAGCGGATTCACCGCCGAATCACCGGTCGCAGCCAATGATCCAGTGGGAGCAGTGACGGGCGGCCATTATCCGTCTTCGTTGATCCGGCCGGAGCGCAGCATGATCGAGCCTCGGATTGGGATCTCCTGGCGGCCGATTCCTGCTTCAACGGTGGTGATCCGAGCGGGGTACGGTATCTATCCCGATACTTCGGTGTACCAGGGCATTGTGCTCGATATGGCGCAGCAGTATCCGCTCTCAACGAGCCTGAAAATTCAGAACAGCGCAACGTGCCCGCTCACGTTGGCAAACGGGTTTCCCGCGACCGCGACCGATGGGCTTGTCGCCTGTTCAGGAACGACCGCGGATACGTTTGCGATCGATCCGAACTTCCGCATCGGCTACGCGCAGGCGTGGCAATTGGCGGTGCAGCGCGATCTGCCTTTTGCGCTGCAGATGACGGCGACGTATCAGGGAACGAAAGGAACGCACGGACCGCAGGAAATTTTGCCCAACAGCTATCCGCTCGGCGAGGCGAATCCGTGCCCGAGTTGTCCTTCAGGATTTGTGTACGAGAGCTCGAACGGCAACTCGACTCGAGAGGCTGGGCAGCTTCAATTGCGGCGCAGGTTGCGCAGCGGATTTACGGCGTCGCTTACGTATACCTACTCGAAATCGATTGACGACGATGCGTATCTGGGCGGGCAGGGACACATGACGGCGAGCAGCGGCGGCCAGGCGCAATCGGCGGCTCTGTCTACTCCGTTGGCCGCGGTGGCGCAGAACTGGCTTGATCCGAGAGCCGAGCGATCACTTTCTGCTTTCGATCAACGCCAACTGCTCACCGTGCAGGGACAATACACCAGCGGAGAGGGACTCGGTGGCGGCACATTGTTGGGCGGCTGGCGGGGCAGGATGCTGAAGGAATGGACGGTGTTGAGCACCTTCACATTGGGATCGGGATTGCCCGAGACACCAATTTTGCCCTCGGCGGTTCCGGGTACGGGATTTACGAATGTCATCCGGCCAGATCTTACCGGCGCATCCATCTACCAGCAAGTCGCAGGCTCGCACCTGAACGCAGCAGCCTTTGCCGCGCCGAGCGCAGGTCAATGGGGAACGGCAGGCAGAAACTCGATTATTGGGCCAGACCAGCTCACGCTGAACAGTTCGCTGGCAAGAACCTTCCGCCCGCACGGAAAACTGTATCTTGATTTCGCGGTGACTGCGACGAATACGCTCAATCACGCTGCCTTCTCCAGTTGGAACAACTTCGTAACCAGCACACAGTTCGGCTTGCCTGTTTCGCCCGGCGCGATGCGCGGCCTGCAAACGAGTGTGCATTTGAGGTTCCAATGACGCGAATTTCTGGAGTCGTGGTCCTCCTTCTCGTCGCGGTGTCGGGCTCGCGTCCGCAGCAGGTCGGCCAGAACAAGGGCACGGGCGAGACGCAGGGCTTTACGCTGACGGTCAAGTCTAATTTAGTCGTGGAAGCCGTGGAGGTAAAAGACAAGCAAGGCAACTTCATCCACGGATTGACCGCGAAAGATTTTGTGTTGACCGAGGATGGCGTTCCGCAGACGATCAGCGATTGTGAACACGAGGATTTGTCGGAGACGGCCAAACCGTTGCCCGCGGAAAAAACGGCGAACGAAAACGTCACGATTTACAATCGCCTGGCGCGCACTGAGATTGCTCCCGAATCAATTGAAAACGAGCGCTACAAGAACCGCCGCCTCATGGCGCTCTATTTCGACATGACGGCGTTGCCGCCATCGGACGAAATGCGCGCATTGACCGCGGCGCAGCAGTTTGTCCGCGCCCAAATGACGACCGCGGATCAAATCGCCATTCTGCGCTACCAGGGTGGATCGGTGGACGTCTTGCAGGACTTTACCGCCGACCGCAACCGACTGCTGAGCATTCTGGAGACCATGGTGGTGGGAGAAGGCCAGGGCTCCGCAGACTCGGTTGACGATGCCAGCAGCGCCGATACCGGCGCGGCGTTCGGGCAGGACGACAGCGAGTTCAACGTCTTCAACACTGACCGTCAACTCTCCGCGTTGCAAACGGCGGTGCGAATGCTGGGGCAGGTGAACGAGAAGAAGGAGCTCATCTACTTCGCCAGCGGCCTGCGCTTGCAAGGAATCGACAACCAGGCGCAGATGCACGCGACGGCGGATGCGGCGATCAAAGCGGGCGTTTCCATCTGGACTGTTGACGCGCGCGGCCTGGTGGCGCAAGCGCCGCTGGGCGACGCGACTCAGGGTTCGCCGGGAAATCAGGGCGTCTACACAGGAGCAGCGGCGCAGGCGGTCACGACCAACTTGCAACAATCGCAAGACACGCTCTACGCGCTCGCCGGCGATACGGGCGGCAAGGCGTTCCTGGATAACAACGATCTGACGCGCGGCATCGTTCAGGCACAGCAGGCCATTTCGGACTATTACATCCTCGCCTACTACACCACGAATACCGAGCAGAACGGGAAATTCCGGCGCATCAGAATTTCTCTGGCGCAAAATCAGGAGGCGAAGCTCGACTATCGGCAGGGCTACTATGCCGACAAGGAGTTTAATAAGTTCACCGACATTGACCGCGAGCGCCAGCTTGAAGACGCGCTCATGCTCGACAATCCCATCACTGATCTCACCATTGCCATGGAGATCGACTACTTTCAGCTCAATCGCGCCGAATATTTCGTTCCTATCGTCGTCAAGATTCCGGGGCGTGAGTTGGCCCTGGCAAAGCGCGGTGGCGCCGAGCATACGCTGATTGATTTTGTGGGCGAGATCAAGGATCTTGTCGGCGGGACGACTGTTTCGAACGTCCGCGATAACGTGAATATCAAACTGTCGGATGCGACGGCAGCCGAGCTTGTTAAGCGCCCCATCGAATACGACACTGGATTTACGCTGCTGCCCGGCAAGTACATGATCAAGTTTCTGGCGCGCGACGATGAGACTGGCAGAATCGGAACCTTTGAAACGACGTTCGTCATTCCCAATCTGAATAAGGAAGAAAAGCGCGTCCCGCTTAGCGCCGTCGTGCTCAGCAGCCAGCGCGTGGATTTGAAGGAAGCCATCTATGATGCCGCGAAGGCAAAAGACAGGGCGAAAGATGAGGCCGCCAATCCGCTCGTTCAGGATGGCAAGAAGCTGATCCCGAGTGTGACGCGTGTATTTGCCACCGGCCGGGAGATCTACGTCTACTTCCAGGCTTACAAGCAAACGCAAACGCAGACGCCGAATCCGAGTCGGCAACAGCCGCTTTTCGCATTCGTCAGCCTTTACCAGAACGGAAAGAAGCTGTATGAGACAGCGCCGAAATCCATCGCTCCCAATCCGGATAGCCGACTTGGCACCATGGCGCTGAGCTTCGATTTAGGCGTGGACAATCTTCCACGTGGACAATACGACTGCCAGGTCACGGTGCTCGATCCATCTACGCAAAAGGCTGCTTTTTGGCGCGCGCCGATTTTGCTCGTGTCTCAGTGAGAGGCAACAAAGTTCATTGCGCGGAATTCATGGCGTGGGCTGACGAAGGATCGGCTCACATTCCGTTGGAGTCTCGATGCCGGTAAATCCGAATCCGTTCCATCGGTACGCTGCAATCCGGGTTGTTTTCGTCGTGGGGTCGGGCAGCAGGAACGAGTCGCCGCGATGCAGCGCGCACAAGACGCCGTCCTTCGATTCCACTGCATCGATCAGCGGCCAGGCGAGCGCAGAGCCTCGCCATCGCGCGATCAGGCCATTGGGGCCGATGGCGTAGACATACGGCCGCAGACCAACCTCATCGTCAATCGAGGACGCATGGCGTTCGAGCGAAAGCAACATTGGCTCGGCCGCCATCGAGGTGACCAGTTGCAGCGAGACGAGATTCTGGCGTCTCGACTGCCACGCCAGCTTTTCGTCTTTGAAGCCATCGAGAATCATTCCATTCACAGGCTGATCGGGAGACCACGGCTCGGGGCGGATAGTGACACCGTCGACCTCCGTGCCTGAGCCAAGCTGCGGGGAACAGCTTGCGAGTGCCTGATCGGCCGCTGCATTTCTGCCTGTCAACCTGGGATAGGCCGTAGTCTCATCGGTGTGCGTGCTGAGCGCTCCGCATAGAAGTCTGCCGGCATGGACGTTGCAGTCGGCGATGAGACCGTCCTTGGTCTCAGCATATTTCTGATCGAATAGATGATTGCCGAGTGAGAAGAACACCGGTTTGCCCTCGACGCATGCGGGAGCCTGGACAACATGAGGATGATGCCCGACGATGAGGTCCGCTCCGTGCTCGACGAGCCAGCGCGCCTGCTGCTGCTGCGCATCGGTCGGCCAATCTTGCAGCTCATTGCCCCAATGGATGGATACAACAACCAGGTTCGCCAGCTGACGAGCGAGCCGGAGTTTTTGCGACAACTCGATTGAGGGGACTTGCTGCACGCGACCGTCCGCAGCTTTGACGGTTGTGAGCGCGATGAAACCCACCGTGAGTTCCCCGAAGCGAAAAAATTGCGGAGAGCTGTCGAAGTCGAGAGCGAGGAGCCCACTCTGCCGGAACGTGGCGCGTGTTTCGCTTCGACCCGCTTGGCCCAGGTCGCCGGAGTGATTGTTCTCGGCGGTCACGAAACTGAATCCGGCCTGACGCATCAACTCGGCGTCTGAGTCGGGGGCGGCAAAGCACAGTTTGTTTTCCGTGGGACATTTCGCCGGATTGCCGAGAGCGCCTTCGAAGTTGCCGCCAACAAGACTGGCGCTGCGAAAGAGATCGGAAAAGTCAGTCGACGAGCCGGGCCGCGTTACGCGCCACGGGCTCATCCTTCGCTGGTCGATCTCCAATTTCACGAGACGCGACATCATTACGTCGCCTGTAAAGAGCAGACGGAAATCGCCGGGCGCGGGTTGGGCGGCGGGCGATGGCTGAGCCGAGGCCAAGTGCGCGGCAAGAAGCGTGGCAGCGGTGACAGCTAAAAAGGCGGTTCTGCCGGACATGCCAGGCTCTCCCTGGAGATGAAAGAGCTGACCCACGCGGGATGGGCCTGGACCTCGACCTTGCCGGCAACCGCTTTGTCGGACGGTGATGGATTCACAGGATCGCGGTCCGGGTTGGCGACCTTTCCGGCCCAGGCGAGGTCAGTCAGCGGTGTTGACGACGGGAACTCATAGTAGGAGTAAATGCTGCCCTTCACAATTTCTCGGCGGCCGAAATAGGGAACCACCTGGTCCCACTCAAGCGGACGACCGACCGCTGCTTCGAGGTACGGCACTTCGCCGCCGCCGGCGACATCGGCAATCTTCATCATCGGGTTGGGTGTGGAGAGCGCGAGGTCTGCGCTGGCGAGACTGTTGTACACCAGGAAATCGTGCTCGGCCACCGCGCCCACGTGGAGGATTTCGTCGTAATCGCTGTCGGCGAGCGGCTGATTCTGCAATTCCTTTTGAGCCAGGGATTCAAAGAGGCGCGCCTTGCTCGCGGTTGCCTGCAAACGCCGGATGATGCCGGCTTGCAGGGGTTGTGCCGTGTCGTTGCCTGAAGAATCCTGTTCGCTCTCGGGGTCCTGGGGAAGATTTCCAGTGAAGTTCGCCGACTTCGCAACGACCTGCTCCATCTGATCGAACAAAGACGCAATCGCTTCGAATGTCTTCGGGTCCGGCTCGACGTAGCCTCTTGGCGGACGCAGGACGATCGCCTCAAAGCCGCCCTCGCCGCACTCCGCGGTTGTTCTCTCGTTCACCAGCACTGTCGCATGGCGCAGCGTGGCCCATGAAGCGAGACCCGTCTGAATTCTTTTCGCATCCCAAAGCGTGTCTTGCGCGACACCGGGGAAGGTGGCATTGTCGGCCCATTGAATGGCCAGCGCGTTGATCCACGCATCATATAGATCGGACTGTGCAGCGGCTTTGGGCTCGCGCCCTTCAAGTGCATCGAGCGCGGGGCCGAGCGCGGGATAGGACGCGAGATCGGTTTTCAGCAACGAGCGGGCGTAGCTGCTGCCGAGGGCTGCGGCCAGATCGAGACCCGAAGGCAGACCACGCACGCCCTTTGGCCCGGTGATCTGTTCGGCGGCAGGCCAATCGGAGTGGAAAACGGTTGAGAGCAGCACCTCATTGTCGAATCCCCACGAGAGAGGAAAGACTTGCGGACTGGTTATGGGATGAAGCGCAAACGCAGGCGGGGTGAATGCGCTGGAATTCCAAACCAGAGGCGAGCGGCTGGGCGCAATGTAGGCGGCGTAGGCGGCGATCCATTGGAGAGCTTTCGCTTTGACATCGTCTGGCAGCGCATTTAATGGAGTGGCATCGATCGCGGCCGCGGCTGTGGTCAGATAATGAACCGCCTTGAAATATTGCTGCATTTCTGGAGTAGCGGTGTAATAGCCGCGCGGCGTCAGTTCAGTGAAGTCGAACTGTTTGCCAAAGACCGGCGAATTAAATGTTCCCTTCGCTTGCTGGATGTGCAGAGCTTCGGCGTCGGATGGGCTGCTTGCGCTTTGTGAATCCGCTACTGCATTGAAGGCCACGGCCCATTTGGAGTTTGGCGCGGTTGCGTTGAGTGACTGGCGCGCCGCGTTCACAAACGCCCAGAACGCGGGCATTGCCTGCTGGCGCTCCTCAACGATGAATGTGCCTTCGTAGGCGGAGGCCACGAGCTCCCAGAAAATGTCGGTGGTCACGAGGTAAGGCCGCGTTGGCGTTGCACTGTCGTAGTGGCCGCAGGTATACGATTCCGTATCGTAGAACTCGTACAACTGATCTTCAGCGGTTGTGCGAAGCAGGCCAGCGTTTTTTGTGTAACTGTCGCGATCGGCTGCGTCCTGGGTAAACATCCACGCGTTGATCACATCGGCGAGAGGGACGGCGATCGGAACGTAGACCAGCGCCGGTGCGCCGGACTTCTCCACTAGTCCAACGATTCCTTTGCCGTCGGGCACGGAGGAGGGAGTGGAAATGAATTGATAGCCGGCGGCCTGCGTTGAGGTTGTGCTGCCATGGTCGGCGATAACGGCGACACCGGGCACGCCGCTCTTCCAATGTAAAAGTGCGGCGCCGTTCGGCGTCACCGTGAGCGATCCTCCGCATGGATTGCCAACTATATGTGACGGCTTATCCCAGTTCTGCCCCGCGTAAGCAAGCTGCTGGAAGCAGCCGTTGCCATCCTCCCAGATGAGCAAATGGCCGTCTGGATGAAACGACTCCGGGAGTGCCGTAGATACGAAGTTTGGGGTTGGATCGCCATTTGAGTCGGGAATCTTTACATAGGTGGACTGCGGGCCGATCACCTGGTATTCGCGCTGACCGTCTTCGGTAATCGAGCGCGTGGAGTACATGCCGCTCGGCAGGCGTTGCGAGAAAAACAGCCGGTAGCTCTCGATAGTCTGGTCCGTTGTGTCGTTGTAGCCGGTTTCGAAGGGCCGCGGCGCGACCAGAAGACGACGAACGTCAGCGGAGGTCTGATAGATTGTGTGCTGCGTCCAGGTTCCATTGGCGTTGTCGACCGCCAGGATCTGGGATTGCTGGCCGGTTTTTCCTTCAACGAAGAATCGCCGCCCCGAGGGATGGACGGCGATAGAAGCCGCTGCAAAAGTCGCGGGCAGATCGAGGAGTGGGACGGCGCTTGAGTCGCCCACATGCCAGCCGACCACATGGTTGCCGGCTTTGTCCTTGGTCAGGATGACCGCATCCGCGCCGGTGGGCCATATGTCGAAGTCCACAACGGAAGTTCCGGCAGGCAGGCTCAGCTCCGAACTCGATGAGGGTGAGGGCGTGACGTTGAGCTCGGCTGTCGTAAAGTCCGAAGACGCTTGTGCGGGCGGGGGCGCCTGAGCGAACGCGAACGACGCAAAGAGGGGAAGGCTGAGGGAAATCGCCAACGCACGCTTCTGGGTGGGTTTCATCGGGACCTCGTGCGGGGGGACTCAGGACATTCTAGACTATGCGACGGTTGATTTGGCGAATTGGACCCGTCGAAATCAACCAGCAGTTTCTGCGAAGCCGAATTTCCGGCAATCAGACTGCCGGGAACTCAATGAGCGAGATGGGACGGAACGCGACCTGAAATTCCAGGGGCACGCAGATTCAGCGCCATCCACAGAAGCGTATCGACTACGATTTCCGGGAGATCATCGGGTACGCCGCGGAGCAATTAAACTGTCTGGCAACGAGGAAACGAAGTGAAGAGAATGGACTTGACTGCCGTGATTGGGACGCGCCTAATTGGAACGCTTTTGGCGTCGATGCTGTGCGGGGTTTGCGCCGGACAGGGCGCGGCGGGACGGGGTTCGGTTGGTTGGCCTGTATACAACGGCGGCCCTGAGGGAGACCACTACTCCCAGCTCAAGCAGATCAACCGCGCCAATGTGCAGCGACTCAAAGTGGAGTGGAGCTTCGATACGGGTGAAAAGGGAGGCCTCCAGGACAATCCGCTGGTGGTGGACCGCACGCTCTACGCGTATACGCCGACACAAAAGGTGGTGGCGCTGGACGCGGCTACGGGCATGCTCAAATGGAAGTTCGACGCCGGCGTTGCCGGGGGCACGCAACCTGCGCGCGGCATGGCGTACTGGACTGATGGCAAGCAGGGACGAATCTTTGCAGGGGTGATGAATTTTCTCTACTGCCTTGATCCTGAGACAGGCAAACCGATTGCTAGTTTTGGCGAATCGGGCCGGGTTGATTTGCGCAAAGACTTGCGCGGGGATTTTGAGAAGCAGTCGATTGTGCTGACCACTCCCGGCGTCATTTATATGGATCTGATTATTGTGGGTGGTCGAAATCCTGAGACGCATCCAGCGCCACCGGGCGATGTGCGCGCGTTTAACGTGCGAACGGGAAAGCTGGTGTGGAGCTTTCACACCATTCCTCACCCCGGCGAGCCGGGCTACGAGACCTGGCCGCCGGAGGCCTGGAAGACGGCCGGCGCGGCCAACAACTGGGCGGGCATGGCGCTGGATCGAAATCGGGGAATTGTTTATGTGCCTACCGGCTCGGCCGTCTTCGACTTCTACGGTGGCGACCGTTTGGGCGACGATCTCTATGCGAATACGCTGCTGGCGCTGGATGCCGCCACGGGCAAGCGGCTGTGGCATTTTCAGGGCGTGCATCACGATATCTGGGATCGTGATTTTCCATCGGAACCGGCGCTCTTCACGGTGAAGCGCAACGGCGAGACCGTGGAGGCGTTGGCTCAAACTACAAAGCAGGGATACCTGTATTTGTTCAATCGGATCACAGGCAAACCGCTGTTTCCGATTCATGAGATTCCTTACCCGACCAGCAGTGTGCCCGGCGAGGTGACTTCACCAACGCAGCCCAAACCAGATGCGCCCGAGCCGTTCGCGCGCCAGCGGCTGACGGAGGATATGCTGACCAACCGCACCCCCGAGGCGCATGCCTGGGCGTTGAAGACTTTTCGCACCTTCGCGAGCGATGGGCAGTTCTTGCCGTTCGCGGTGGACAAGCAGACGGTGATCTTTCCCGGGTTTGACGGCGGCGCTGAGTGGGGCGGACTGGCGATCGATCCGGCGGCGGACATTCTGTATGTAAACGCAACGGAGATGGCCTGGACCGGCGGCCTGGTTGAAGCGCACCACAGCACCAACCCTGGGGAGCAGGTTTATCAAAGCCAATGCGCCATTTGCCACGGCACGAATTTGGAGGGTGCGCCGCCGGCGTTTCCATCACTGGTCGATGTTTTGAGCCGGCTGAAGGTGGAGAAGGTAAAAAACAATGTGAAGAACGGCACAGGCCGCATGCCGTCGTTCCCGAACATTGACGATGCGCAGATGAAGGCGCTGATTGAATACCTGCGTGCAGGATCGTCTACCGTCAGAGGCGATGCGGGCAAGGAACTGACATCGGTACCGGCGCAAGAGATGACTGCGCAGTCGCCGGCGGGCAACACGGGTGCGGACCAGATGGATGGAGACGGGCCAGGTGCGGCCGTTTACGCGAATCGTTGCGCTCGCTGTCATGGAAGTCATATGGAGGGGATTGCTCCGGAAAATCCGATGCTGATTGGCGTCGGAATCCGGATGAGCAAGGCGCAGATCGTCGACCTAATTCACAACGGGACGGATCAGATGCCGGCTATGCCCGATTTGCAGGGAGCGGATCTGGAAGCGCTGCTGCGCCACATGGGAGTGCAGGACAGCCCTCGCGCGCACGCTTCAGTCGCGGAGGAGCATGGTGCGGAGGAGTATCCGGACAAATTCACCTTCACCGGCTACCGCAAATTTCTCGATCCTGACGGATATCCCGCGATTGCGCCGCCATGGGGCACGCTCAATGCGATTGATCTGAAGACCGGCAAATATGTGTGGAAGATTCCACTGGGCGAATATCCGGAGTTGGCGCTAGAGGGAATCAAGGGCACGGGGACAGAATCCTATGGCGGGCCGATTGTGACGGCAGGCGGGTTGGTTTTTATTGGAGCCACGGTCTACGATCGAAAATTCCGCGCCTTCGACAGCCGCACTGGCAAGTTACTGTGGGAGGCTGAACTGCCGTTCGCCGGAGTAGCGACGCCGTCAACTTATATGATCGATGGCCGGCAATACGTTGTGATCGCCGCGAGCGGAGCCCGCGATCCGAAGGGACCTGCAGGCGGGGCATACGTCGCGTTTGCTTTGCCAAAATAAGTGCAGTATGTCTCGCGAGGGTTGGATCTGAAATGACCGGCGATACCTGCGGCGCTTAGTTCGAATCATGCCGTATCGCCGCTATCCGCGCATGCGCGGAGCGGCGAGTTGAAGCCGCTCACGGAATGGGGAGAATTGCCGGCTTCTGCGCGTTGCCTTCAGGTAATTGATCGAGCAGGATCACATTGAGCAGGGACTTGTGTACCTGGATGCGGCCGTTGTAGCTGATAAAACCGAGCTTGCGAAAACGATTCATGAAGAAGCTGACGCGAGATCGCGTGGTGCCGATCATATCCGCCAGCGTTTCCTGGGTAATGGGCGGGATAAATGTCTCCAGTTGTCCCGGCTTTCCAAATTCCGCCATCAAAAGAAGAATCCGCGCCAAACGCTTTTCGCTGGAGTTGAACAACTGATCGACGAGATCGGCCTGGGTGCGCATGCTGCGCGTCAGCAGGAACTTTAAAAATAGATCCGCGAATGAAGGCTCGTCATGCATCACCCGAATCATTTCGCTTCGAGTGATCCTGAGCGCAGTACAGGTGTTCACTGCGGTGGCGGTGGCCATATGCAGCCCATCGATTGCCGCGAGAGACTCCTCTCCAACAAAATCGCGAGAGGATAGGAGAGTGATTGTGGCCTCTTTGCCCGTCTGCGAGACGACAGTGACTCTTGCACGGCCTTTTTGCAGATAGAACACAGAGTCCGCAATGTCGCCCTGACAGAAGAATGTCTCCTTCGGCTTCAGCTCAACAATTGTTCGGCCAAGCCCCGCGTTTGCAAGAAAGCCAATCGAATCGAATGTGTTGTCGTCGCTCGTCAGAATGTTACCTCGTTGCCTGCCGATTCATTGGCGGGACAATTCATGCTCTGGAGGGGTATGCCCGGAGGAGCATTGTTGCTTTGTACCGAGCTTCGGGCCCGGTCTGGAATTTGTGGCGAATGGATCAAAGGCCGCAGAGCCAACAGTCGCAAGCCGTGAACCCGGGGGCCGTGGCAATTGCGGCCCATCTCTTCAGGTGTAGGGGCTCGGTCCATGCAGCCCCGAAATGATCTCTGGGGATTTGCTCAGCAAGCCGCACAAAATTGAACTGTGCGCCTATAAAAATCGGCCGCATACACGATCAATCTCTGTCTATCATCGCCCGGATTCAAGCTGGCCGACTGGTCTGTATTGCTCACTTCAAGAAATACGCTGAGTAGCCCGGCATTGGGCGTTGCGGACGGAACGCAGACTCACACAACTCGGGATGCCGAGCAAATGTGAGCATCGCTCAAGGCCGTCCCTCTGAAAATATCGCAGTAGGTATAACTGCGTGACGCAGCAGTGGGACCGCGCATCTAAGTGCATGAGGTGGGCGACGCCGAACCGATGTTGAAGTGGAGAGAGACGATGCGGTCATCCAAGCGGATTTCGGAGTGGCACTTCTCGTTGGCCAGCCGGCGCACGAGGGGATGGCGCGATGGCCAATCGGGCGAGAATCCTACCCGCGCGTTGATGTGGCGGCCGGTTCTTCTGTTGTTGGTAGTGACCGCGGCCCTGGCGGGAATGCCGACGCGAGCAAGATCGCAATCAAGCCTTTCTTCCGGGGATGCTTCGGTAGATTCGGGAATCACGAGTCCAATCACGAATTCGGGGATCCTGGACCTGAGCTATGTCCGGCCGAGTGAGAGAACAAAGGCGAGCAATTACGCTTTCGACACATTTGGTCCGTATCCGATTGTGGCCGCCGGAGTGACGGCAGGAATCAACCAATGGACCAACTCACCACTGGAGTGGGGACAAGGGGCTGAAGGATACGGCAAGCGATTGGGATCAGACTTTGGCATCGCGGCTATTTCTACAACTACGCGCTATGGGCTGGCGGAAGTTTTCAGGGAAGATACGTTGTACTACCGCTGTGAATGCAGTGGAATGTTTCCACGGCTGCGCCATGCGGTGGTCTCCACGTTTACCGGCCGTCGCGGCGAAGACGGTCATCGCGCATTCTCTTTCTCGGCGCTCGCCGCTCCGTATGCGGGTTCGATGGTTGCCGTTAACGCATGGTATCCGGACCGCTTCGGAGCCAAGGACGCATTCCGGATGGGCAACTACAGTTTGCTGACATCCATGGGTGGCAACATCGCCCTGGAGTTTTTCCATAGCGGACCCCACGGATTGATTTCGCGTTTGCATCTGAAAAGTACACATGGCTCGCCAGCCGAAGGGCCGAACTAATGAGTGACCGCGGATCTACACCTGCTGCGGATCTCAATTCTCCACTTTCCGCGACGGAAACTGGGTGGCTGCCGTCGGTTGCAGACTATGCGGCGAATTTGTTCAATGGGTTTTTCGAGTGGTTTGGCAGCCTGGGAATTTTTTCATGGCGAGTGTTGCAGGCCGCGGTGACTCCGCCGTACGAATGGCGCGAGCTGGTTCGGCAGCTCGACGAAGTTGGATCGAGGTCCCTGCCGCTGGTGGCCATGGCAGGCTCTGCAATCGGCGTAATTCTTTCTCTCGAAGCGCGCTACAGCCTTACTCGATTCGGCGCGAAATCTTTGTTTCCCGCTACTCTTGTGTACTCCGTAATTCAGGTGATGGGGCCAGTGATTACCGGCCTGGTGGTCAGCGGGCGCGTGGGCGCGGGCATGGGCGCGGAACTGGCGTCGATGAAAGTGACGGAGCAGATCGACGCTATCGAGGCTTCCGCAATCAATCCTTACCGGCTGCTGGCTGCGACACGAATACTGGCGTGCATCCTGATGTTGCCGCTGCTGGCAATTGCCACCGACACATGCGCGTTGATGACTGGCTGGTTCGCGCAGGCCATGGTTGAACCGCTTTCATTCCATGAATTCATTGCAAACGGCTTTAAGGGCGCCACCTTCAGCGCATTTTTACCACAGACATTCAAGACCGCCGTCTATGGCCTGATTATC
>Ga0182024_10005604_pt1 | contig 28074 bp, 30 predicted proteins | sample P32metaG_FD_120480 | JGI IMG/M metagenome (GOLD analysis project Ga0182024, IMG submission 120480) | Permafrost microbial communities from Stordalen Mire, Sweden - P3-2 metaG (Illumina Assembly) | ecosystem: Environmental > Terrestrial > Soil > Wetlands > Permafrost | place: Sweden: Stordalen...
GCGAGAAGTTCGCCGCCGATCGAATCTCCGACGTCGTGGGTGACCAGCGCGACGTCGGTGAGCCCGAGCTCGAGCGCGCACGCCTCCACCACGTCGGCCTGGCCGAACAGCGAGTACGCCACGTCGGGCTTGGCCGAGAATCCGTAGCCGGGATAGTCGACAAGGACGACCCGCCGTCGCGCTCGCAGCACGTCGAATGCGTGTTGCCAGTCGTAGCTGCTGGTCGGGAAGCCGTGCAGGACGAGCACCGGTTCGGCGTGCGCGACCACTGCCGGCTCGTCGATCACGAACACGTCGTGCCCGGCCAGTGTGCGGACACTGCCCCGCTTGTGCCATTCCTCGACCGAGTGGCCGTGTTCGTTCACGCGCGCACGGTACCGCGGCTGCGATGATGCACGCGATGCCCGCGTCGCCACGTTCGTACCCCATCGATGGACCGGTCGGGACGCTCATCGTCCACGACTGGGCCGGCGACGGCCCTCCCGTGCTGCTCGCCCACGCGACCGGCTTCCACGGTCGGATCTGGGCGCCGATCGCGGTTCGGCTCGCGGCCGGCGGTCGGCGGGTGTGGTCGTTCGACTTTCGTGGCCACGGCGACAGCGACGCGCCCGACCCGTCAGGTGACGCGTACAGCTGGAACGGCTTCGCCGACGACGCGCTCGCCGTGGCCGATCATCTCGGGATCGCGGCTGATCCGACGCTCGTCGCATGCGGCCATTCCAAAGGCGCGACGTCACTCCTGTTGGGAGACGCACACCAGCCCGGAACGTTCGCGCGCGTCTGGGCGTACGAGCCGGTCCTGTTCCCCGACGATCGCGTCCGATCGGCACCGGACGAATTTCCTCTCAGCGCAAGCGCACGCAAGCGACGCAACGCATGGTCCTCCGTCGAGGAGGCGTACGCCGCATACGCGTCGAAGCCTCCGCTGCAGGTCATGACCGCAGCGTCGCTGCGCGCGTACGTCGAGTACGGGTTGCGCGATCGAGGCGACGGTGTCTTCGAGCTCAAATGTCGGCCCGAGGTGGAAGCGCGTGTGTTCGCGATGGCGCCGGCCAACGGCGCGTGGGTTGAGCTCCCGCATGTGCAACCGCCGGTCTTGGTTGCCTGCGGCGAGACGTCGACCGACATCGGGCCGGCCCTCGCTCGACGCATCGCGGACCGTCTCCCGCACGGACAGCTCGAAGTCTGGCCCGGATGCGGTCATTTCGGTCCCCAACAAGACGTCGACCGGACCGTCGCGTCGGTCCTCGGTTTCGCCGGCCCCGAACAGCTCCCCAGGCCCTGAACCGGGCGGCCGAGACTGGACGCGGCCGACAGGACGTCAACGACAGGCGACGTCGTCGCGGCTGGCGGCATCGAGCACGAACCGATGTCCGCGCCGGGTGGCGGATCTCGTCGGCCGGTTCTGCACCGAGACGCGTCCGCGCGAGCGCCGGGCCGGATCTGCGGTCGCCGAGGTGACGTCAGGGGCGCCGCCGACGAAAATGCCGGACGTCGCGGCCGGATCGTCAGGCCGCCTGCAGCGTTGCGATCACCGCAGCCCAGCGGTCGGGATCGGCACGGTACGGCGCATAGAACGAACAACGGTCGACGACGCCTGCGTAGCGGCGGATCAGCTCAGGGCCGATGGCGTCGGGTTCGGCGACGACCGCGAACGCGGCGAGGACGTCGTCGTCGATCAGCTCACCCATCTGCACCCATTCGCCCTGTTTCGACAGCCGGGTCAGCTCCGGTTGCAGATCACCCCAACCGTGCAGTTCGAGCACCGGACGGTACGCGGGCGTCGACCCGTAGAACGCGACCTGCTGGCGCACCGCTTGCTTGGCGGTCGCGAATTCCTGCTCGTTCGTGCCGGTCACGACGAACAGCGGACCGGAGATCTCGAAGTCGGAACGGGCGCGGCCCGCCTTCGCGAGTCCGCGTTCGATGGCCGGCACCGTGACTTCCTTCACGTACCGTTCCGTCGTGAAACCGTGGATGAGCACTCCGTCGGCGACTTCACCCGCGACCTCGGTCATCAGCTCGCCCACCGCGGCGAGCAACACCTTGGGCGGCCCGTACGGATTCGGGCCCGGGCTGAAAAACGGTGTCATCAGCGTGTGCGTATAGAAGTCGCCGCGGAAGTCGAGCTTGGTTCCGTCGGACCACGACAGCCAGATCGCCCGCATCGCGAGGATGTACTCGCGCATGCGGGGCGCCGGATGCGACCAGGGCATCGAGAAACGTCGCTCGATATGCGGTTTGATCTGCGAACCCAGACCGAGAAAGAAACGGCCCTTGGAGTGTCGCTGCAGATCGTTTGCGGTGTACGCGGTGAGCATCGGGGTGCGCGCAAACGCGACCGCGATGCCGGTACCGAGCTCGATGCGTTCGGTGTGCTCGGCCGCGATCACCAGCGGCAGGAACGGGTCGCTGGCGGTTTCGGCAGTGATGAGCCCGTCGTAGCCGAGCTCTTCGAGCTCGCGGGCCCTGACCGCGATGTCGTCGAGCGCGCCCGCCATGATCCCGGTATCCACCTTCATGGGACCAGACCATAGTGTCGTCACGTCCGGTCGTTCCGGGTCGATCCGGGCCGCGCGGGCGGCATTGGCCGTCGTCGCGAACCACCCCATCGCCGGCCCGCACGACGGTGCGTTGGCGGACCGACCGAACGGACGTCGCCCACGCGGTGCGTGTCCGTACGTTGGCGGCTGTCGCGGTGTTGTGCCGCACCCCGCGGCGTCGGCCGGGCCGACCGGGCGCGGTTCGCCAAGTCCCCCTCAGTGTCGCAGGGCAGCTGTATCGTCGTCGCATGACCATTGACGCGCCTGGCACGGCCCTGCCGATGCCTCGGTCGCTGTCGCCCAGTTCGATGAGCACCTTCACGAGCTGTCCGCTCGCGTTCCGTTTTTCGTACATCGAACGGCTGCCCGAGCCGCCGTCGGCGCCGGCCAGCAAGGGCACCCTCGTGCACCTGGCCCTCCAGCATCTGATGTGGCGGCCGCCGGCCGACCGAACGATCGAGGCCGCGCTCGTCGACCTCGCCCGTGCCGGCGAAGAGCTCGCCGCGGACCCCGAATTCAGTCAGCTCGAACTTTCGGACAGCGAATGGGCGTCGTTCCACGCCGACGCCGAGGTGCTTCTCCGGCGCTATTTCGAAATCGAAGACCCCCGGACGATCACCGTGCTCGGCGTCGAGCTGCGCGTCACCGCCGAAACATCCGACGGGGTCGTCATCCGCGGGATCATCGACCGTCTCGAACTCGACGCCGACGGCGAACTGGTGATCACCGACTACAAAACCGGCCGCGAACCTGGCGAAGGCTGGGAACAGCAGAGCATGGCTGGGATCCACATCTACTCGCTGCTGTGCGAACGGATGCTCGGCCGACGACCCAAGCGGATCCAACTTCTGTACCTGTCGAAACCTGAACGGATCATCACTGCCCCGAGCGACCAATCATTGCGGGGCGTCGAAGTGAAATCGGGCGCGGTGATGAAAGCCGTGCGCATCGCCTGCGCCCGCGCCGATTTCCGTCCGCGCACCTCCGCGCTGTGCTCGTACTGTTCGTTCAAGGAGTTCTGTCCGGCGTACGGAGGTGAGCCGGCGCAGGCCGCACCAGTCATGTTCGCCCGCCAAGCCGACCGCGAAGGCCGCCCGCAGCTTCCACTCGCCGTCGCCTGAGCATCCGCGCCGGTTTCGATGCGCTCGGAGATCGCCCGACTCGACGACGCCGTCGACCACGCCCTCGACCACGTCCGCGGTCCTGGCCTCGACGGTGTCGTCTACCGGCTGTCGAGCGCAGCCGACCACAGCTTGCTCTGGCAGGCGTGCGGGGCTGCCGTCGCGCTCGCCCGCGGTGGCGACACACGGTTCGCCGCTCGGTTCGGGGCCGCGATGGCCGGCGAGTCGCTCCTGACCAACGGCGCGGTCAAGACCGTCTTTCGGCGCGTCCGGCCCGCCGAGTACGACGACATCGACTTTCACCACGGCTTGCACCGTCCCGTCACCACATCGTTCCCGTCCGGGCATGCAACCGCCGCGTTCTGCGCCGCGACCCTCCTCGGCGGCGGGTCCGGCTGGTATGCCCTCGCCGCCGCCGTCGCCGCAACCCGGGTGTACGTCCGGCTGCATCACGCGTCCGACGTCGCAGCCGGGGCGGCATTCGGACTGTTGTTGGGCGCCGCCGCCCGCCGCTTCGTCTCCCCGGCACCGCCCGGGTCGCGATAGCGCCCCCACCCAGGAATGTGTCGGCCGCCGCCATGGTTGGCAGCCGAGGCTCGCCCATCAGTCCGTCACCAGGAGGTCCCGTGGCCCGTCAGTTCGCTGTCAGCTTCGACTACCGCTGCCCCTTCGCGCGGAACGGCCACGAGTCAGTGGTGCAGGGCCTACGCGAGGGCCGCGACTGGGACGTCCGGTTTGTGCCGTTCTCCCTCGACCAGGTTCACGTCGAAGAAGGTGCACCGCCCGTGTGGGAACGCGAGCCCGACGTGTGGGGTACCGGCGTGAACGCCCTGCTGTGGGGAATCGCGGTGCGTGACTCGTTCGCGGCCCAGTTCCTCGATTGGCATGTCGCCGCCTTCGCGGCCCGACACGACGAGGGACGACAGATCGCCAAAGTGGACGCGCTGGCCGAGATCGCGACGTCGGTGGGGCTCGACGCCGATGCCGTCGCGGCGGAGGTCGCGTCCGGCCGGCCCCTCAAAGTCCTCGCCGAAGAGCACCGCGAAGCCGACCGGCGCTGGCACGTGTTCGGCGTCCCGACGTTCATCGTCGGCGACCACGCCGCGTTCGTGCGGCTCATGGACCGGGCCAACGCCGACGACGTCGACAAAGTGCTCGACCTGTTGGACTGGACCGACCTCAACGAGTTCAAACACACCAGCGTTGCGCGCTGATCCGACGAGGGACACCGCGTTCATTCGGACGCTGATGGTGCGGGCGTCACCGCCGGACAGTTCGACGGCCGTCGCCCGTCGGTGGCAACGCACCGACGCCGAACCCGTCACGGCAAGTTGTGCGAGGTGGCGTCCGGCGCCGTGACCAACTTCACCGGACGACCACAAATTGTGTGAGCGTCGTGTCCTGCGGGTTTGTCCGGTCACGGTTGCGTGCTTGGCCGCCCGGGCGGGCGGTCCGGGACCGCTCGTTTCGCCGTCCGATGCCGCAGGTCGGTCCGGTCGGAGACATCGTCGAACATCGGCGCGCATCTTTCTGCGTCGCCCGCAGGGCTGTAGGTTCAGTGCCTGTGCGCATGTCGGACACCGAAGCGATCATGTGGGCCGTCGAAAAGGACCCCGCGCTTCGATCCGACTTCTGCAACCTGACGATCCTCGAGCACGTCCCCGAAGACGATCGCATGACCCACACGGTCGCCCGTGCGGTCGGCGCGATCCCCCGGCTCGGTCAACGTGTCGTCAACGCACCGCTTCGCATTGCGCCACCCTCGTTCGCCGACGATCCAACCTTCGATCTCGCCGCGCACGTACGCCGGGTCGCGCTCCCCGGACAGGGCAGCGACCGCGCGCTGTTGGACCTTTGCGGTGCGCTGGCCGAGCGGCCGTTCGACCGGGCACGTCCGCTGTGGGAGTTCACCCTCATCGAAGGTCTCAGCGGCGGGCGCGCCGCGCTGTTGCAGAAAATCCATCACACGATCACCGACGGTGTCGGCGGGCTGCGTCTGTCGCTCGCGTTCATCGACTTCGAACCGGCCGGCCCGGCCGATGTCCCCGCACCGGTGTCGAACCTCGACGCGCGCCGTGATCACAGCACGCCGTTGCAGGCGACCCGCACTGCGGTGCTCGACGCGGCGACCCGCAACGTGGTCATGGCACGACGAGCTCTCGGCGACGCGTCACGGGTGCTGACCCATCCCGCCGAGCTTCCCGGCCGCGCCGCCGATACCGCACGTCTGCTGCGGTCGCTGCAACGCCAGCTGCTCAACACGGAACCGGCCCGCTCCGACGTGATGGAAGGGCGCTCGCTCGCCCGGCACTTCGAGACGTACTCGATTCCGCTCCCGGCGTTGCAGGCCGCCGCCCACCGGCTCGGCGGGAGCATCAACGACGCGTACGTGACGGGACTCGCCGGCGCGCTCGGCCGGTACCACGAACGGTTCGAGAGCGGCGCGGATGCGCTGCGGTTAGCGATGCCGGTGAGCACCCGCGACCGTGGTGACGACGCCGCCAACCGATTCGTTCCCGCACGGGTCGTGATCCCGATCCAGCCGAGCGCCGATTCGGCGAAGCTGTTCGAACTGGTGCGTGAACGGCTGATCCTGGCGAGAGAAGAGCGTGCCATCGGAGCAGCCGAAGGTCTCGCGGTCCTGCTCACCGGGCTCCCGACCTCTGTGCTGGTCGCGATGGCACGCGCTCAGACACGCACGACCGACTTCGCAGCAACGAACCTGCGCGGAAGTCCGCTCCCGCTGTACATCGCCGGCGCGCATGTGCTCGCCAACTTTCCGTTCGGTCCGCGTACCGCGACCGCGCTCAACGCTACCGTCCTGAGCTACTGCGAGGATCTCAACGTCGGTTTCAACATCGACCCGGCCGCGATGACCGACATCGGCGCGTTCATGGCTGACGTCGCGGAGTCGTTCGACGCGATCCTCGAGTTCGCCTGACCGGACCGCCGCCAGGTTCGGGCCGACAGACGCGCCAGCCCGTCACGGCCGCATTCGGGGACTGTTGCCATCGATCACGTCGAGCCATTCGGCGTAGCCGGGGTCGCGCCATCGGCTGTGGCGGCAGGCGGTCGCGAGGTCGTTCACATACAGATGCAGCGTCGGCGCTTCGTCGGCGAGTTCGACAAGGTCGCCGCTGCGAGGGTGCGGCTCGACCCGGTCGAGCAGATCGACGAACGCGACCGTCGCGAGCACACGGCAGCGGCATTGGGCACACGCCGAGACGGTGGCTTCGTCAAGTCCGGCGGTGACCGCAAGCAACGTGTCGGCTTCGTCCGCGTCGAGGTCGACCTGCTGTCCGTCCTCGTCGAGGAATCGCAACGCGCCGACCATGCAGAGATACTCCAAACACGATGCGAATGTATGTTCGTAACCTGAGTGATCTTCGCCTTCGTGAGCACTAGCGTGCCGCTGTGCGAGAACACTTCGGGCATGCGTTTGTGGCGCTGATCGTGACCGCCGTTGTCGGACTCATAGCCTACGGAGTAGGGGTCGGCGGAGTCGGAGCACTGCTGATTGGCCTTGTCCTCGGCATTGTCGGTTTGGTAGCGCTGGAACTATCGCCCCGGCTTCGCAGACGCGTGCGAGGCGCACCGGTAGGCGGTATACCGCCCCCGCCGGTGCCACCTGCTGCGGCGGTCCCAATCGTCGCACCCGAATTCGTACCCTTCCACGTCACGCCCGAATACTTGATCGGGTTATTCAGCGACCGCACGACCATTCAAGGTCAGACTCTCCTTCAGCCGTCTGTGGGCAAGAAGATGCGCGTCTCAGTGAGGGTGGCCGACATCGCTCGGGTGGACGCCGAAGTCTTGATACGGATCACCGGGCATACGGCGGCAGACACGCCCGTACAGATGTACTTCGAGAAGCCCCACTCCGACCAGATAATAGGACTAAAGGCACCCGATCAAATCACGGTTGTTGGGACGATCACAGCCAACACCGGTCCTTACTCCGTGACTTTGGACCCTTGCTGGCTAGAGAAAGTCGGGTGAACGACGTAGCCAGCGCGAGACGATTCACGAAGTCGGGATCGTCGGCGGTGTCTGCGTCGTACCCGCGTAGAGCGCGTCGACAGCGTTGTTCCATTCGCTCACGCCAGTATCGTACTGCGACGAGAAGTGAGCGAGTGTCGCTGGGTTCGGGTTGCCCGTATAAGCAACGAGTGCGCCCATGCTGTTCGCTACATCGTCACAGGCCGCAGAGACCGCCCCTGAGGCATCGCTGAAGTTTCCGTCGTTTTCAATCTGGTTCTCAAGGCCCTTCAGAGCGTCGTGGGCTTGCTGAGCCGACGTTGCGATTTGATCGACGCCTGTTTGTGACGGGTTCTTCTGGTCGACCGCGACTGCGTCAATCGCAATTTCGACGTTGTTCTGAACCAGTTGCACGTCCGCGTCAAGTTTGACGTTGACTGTCGATTTGGCAAAGGTTTCTGGCGTCGGCTTCGTCGGTTTTCCTTTGCACCCCTTGGGGCCGCAGATGCCCGCGAGTGCGGCAGCAGTGCTCATGGTAGTGGTGGTCTTCGGACGCGTCGTGGTTGTCGGGATCGGTGGCGTGGTGGCCTTCGCAGTCGTTGCCACGGTGGCGGCGACTTTCGATTTCTTGCCAGCTCCGGCGATATTCCCGATAATTCCGATCGCAAAGAACGCTACAACCACGCCGATGATGATCTGCGCCCATTTGGGCATGGACCGATAGCGCCGCCAGATACCTGCCATATGGCTCCTGTCGGCTTGGGTGATTTGCGCGTAGGTTACTCCGCTCTGCCCCCACTACAAGTAAAATGCCCGGAACGTCGCAATAAAACCGTACCATTGGGTTACTCTAGGGTGTCGTTTCCGTTTGACCGGCCTCGTCTTTGGCCGTTGTCTTTTCGCCAGAAGTCGAGGATTTCCACCAACGTCCCGCTCGCCCTCACGTCACGGTTCTACGAACAGCCAGTCAGGAGGTTGCGCCGGATCGAACTCGACGATCCGCTTAGGCGCATACTCCAGTTCGCCGACGAGGGTTCGGCCATCAGGTAGCCGAACGCCGAGGTCGAACTGCTTAAGACTCGGCCAACTGCTCAAGGCCTCTTGCAATAGCTGTGGTATGTCGAGGCGTACGGGATTCCCGGTTCCGTCAGCGAGTATTAGCGGCGGATGATCAAGCTCTACGCCTCCGATGGCCAGTAACCCGTGAATTACGGATAGTTGGTCCAGGTGGAACGCAAGGTCGGCGCGCTCTCGGAGGGTGATCGTGCCGTTGAGCGTGGCGTTTAGCGACCTTTGTGCTGCCCGGCAGAAGGCTTCCTGCGCCGGGCGTGTCAATGGCGGCAGGGGACGACCTTGCGTGTCGTGACCAACCAGGTCGCCATTCGGGAGGAAGTCGGCCTGGCCGTGGACAAGCGAGTGCCGCACTTGTGTGGTCTTAGCGTACGAGGTGAGTAATGCCTGCCAGACTGGCGAGTCCGCCGAGAGAGGCAGGCACGAACCACTACCAGCGCGTGCATGTCTCACCTTGTCTTTGAACAGCCAGCGTTGACCACGACTTGGAATAAGGCCGCTGCTGTCGAACGCCAACTCAGCTTGCAGATCGAGGATTTTCCACGCCAACCCGAAGGCCAATGGCAGGATGTCAACGGCGACGGTTTTGCCGCCAGCGACTACTGAGATCTGTGCCGTCCCGAGTCGAATCTCAACAGCGTTCTTCGTTGTGTCCTTCACCACTGAGTGAGGCCGGGTAGCCGGGAGCGGGACGAGGCCCGAAAGCGCCCAGCGTTCAAACTCAGTCGCATCGTTCAGGTCACTCAGGTTCATCGCCATTCGTTCATGGTCGCGCTTTCGTCACTCGACAACTGGATCAACCTCAGGCCGAGGAGACACTTCTGCGAAGCGCTACCCAGCGCAGGCCCGTGATGATCGCACGGCGCAAGCAGTCAGCACGCCTACGCCATCGATGCCGTCACGTCAGGCTTGCGTCGATGTGCGGTCTTACGATCGATACTGATCCCTGCGCATGTCTCGACGGGTTGGGGTCTAGACAACGGCGTGGGGTCGCTCCGATCTTCAGTCCGAGGATCTTCGACGCGAGTCTTGCGCCATCGAGACTCACAGAAAGGAGATAACACTCGTAGGGATAGGGAGAAAGTCTGGGGTTGCAGGAAGACTCAACTCTCGCGATCTAAACTCACAGCCGGGGCTACCCGGCAGGGTATTGGCTTGCTCCACCGGGACCTTTACTTGGCAGACCCCTGGCGTGGGGTCGTGTCAAGTGGTCAAATTCTGTCTGCCTAATTAGGTCCCGAATGGCTCGAAAAATGTTGGTGAATAACCCTGCATTACTGCTACTGTAAAAACAGTCGGAGGAGCGGTATCGCTCTAGTACCAAACTCCGACCGTTTGCAATAGTGGTGGACCGTGAGGAGGGGAAACTCCCCACGGTCCGATACCCAACGAGAGGAACCCTCGATGAGTACGGATCACGTTAGTGAGACGCGGGATCGTTTAGCGGTCGCAGTGGCCGAGCTGGCAGATTCGGACAAGTTCCGAGCGTGGCTCCGAGCCCGTGCCAGCTTCAGGGACTACAGCTTCGGCAACCTGTGTCTGATCGTGTCCCAGTGTCCGGACGCCTCCCAGGTTGCCGGGTACAAGACCTGGCAGGGGCTGGGTAGGCAGGTCCGCAAGGGAGAGCGGGGGATCAAGATCCTCGCTCCGTGCGTCCGCAAGGTCGAGGACAAGGACAGCGGCGACCAGGTCCGCCGTGTTGTCGCGTTCCGAGCTGTGAGCGTGTTCGACATCGCACAGACCGATGGAGAGCCGCTTCCGGCGCTGGACTATCGACCACTTGACGGTGGGTGCCCCGACCTCGCTGATTTCCTTTGTGGCGTTGCGATGTCGGCTGGGCTGGACATCAGACGCGAGCGATTAACGGATGGCAAGCACGGCTACCTCAGGTGCTCGGAGAAGCTGATCGTTGTCAACTCCGAGTGCTCCGATGCGATGGCCTCAAAGGTCGTGGCACACGAGCTGGGACACTTTTTCGACCCGTGGCTCACTGAACATCCCGACGAGTACGGCACACATCGTGGCGACTGCGAGGCTGTCGCCGAGTCCGTCGCATTTGTAGTTTGCGCTTCCCACGGCGTCGATGCAGGGCCGAGCGCCATCGGGTACGTGGCCTCTTGGATTGACGGAGACGCAACACGCGTCAAGGACCTCGCAGAACGAATCGACGCAGCAGCGAGGGCGATCCTGAACACGGAAGGAGGTAAGCGATGAGAGTCGTCGCCTACCTCCGTGTCTCGACAGACCGACAAGCGGAGCAGGGTCTCGGTCTTGAAGTTCAAGAGCACGCGATCCGAGACTGGGCACTCGCTCACGATCACGAGATCGCTGCGTGGTTTCGCGACGAAGGGGTATCGGGGGCTGATTCACTGGAGCTTCGGCTCGGTCTCGCCGATGCGTTGGAAGCGTTGAGGAGCGACCATGCGGGAGGAGGGCTCGTGGTGTATCGCCTCGACCGTCTCGCCCGTGATCTTGTGGCCCAGGAGCATTTGCTCGCCGACATGCATCGGATGGGAGCAGAGGTGTTCTCGACATCGAACGCTGAAGCTTCCTACTTGACTGACGATCCTGACGACCCGTCCCGAAAGCTGATCCGCCAATTGATTGGTGCCGTGAACGAGTACGAAAGATCGATCATCGCATTGCGACTTCGCTCGGGTCGAAGACGGAAGGCCGAGAACGGAGGTTACGCATACGGTGCTCCCGGCTTTGGTTACAGGGCCGAAGGGCGAGAGCTGGTAGCGGTTCCCGAGGAGCAGGTGACGCTCACTCGGATGCGTGAGCTGCGAGCGGCGGGGACCACTTACGAGGGAATCGCACGCGTCCTCGGGCAAGAGGGCCATGCGACCAAGCGAGGGGGCCGGTGGAGCGGAAAGGTGATTCGCGATGTCCTTCGGCGTGATTAGCCGGGTGTGATGGCACTCGTTACTAGGAGCGTGCCTCCCCAAGCGTCGATGATCAGTTGCGTATTACATCCGCCCAATGTCGGGGAGCTGCCGGTTATCTGAACCGTGTGGGTTCCACTTGAGGGTGATCCGACGAAGTACGGGGGCGTCCACACGCCACCAGGGGGGTAGAGGATCGGGGTTGTTGCGACATGCACGCCGTCGAAGCTGAGATCGGCCTGAAATGACGCACAGCCGTCACCGTCCTCAAACGAAAGGTACGTCGGTCCGCCCGCGGTCGTGACGGTCACATCCAAGGGCGGGTCACAGTAAAAGGTGCCCTCACACACTTGCGACACGGGGTACGGAGTGCTGATCGTGATCGGTCCCTGCGGACCGGTACCGCCCGTCGCACCGGTCCCACCAATCGGACCAGTCCCACCAACCGGACCGGCACCGCCCGTCGCACCGGTTCCACCAACCGGACCTGTGCCTCCCGTCGCACCGGTCCCACCAACCGGACCTGTGCCACCGTTTGCTCCGGTACCACCAACCGGACCGGTACCGCCCGTCGCACCGGTCCCACCAGTTGCGCTATTGGTCTGGTTCCAAGAGACGACGATCCAATTTCTCCGGCATGTCGGCGGAGCGTTGAGTGTGATCGTCGACGGATCGACCGTTCCCCATCTTGCACAGGCGTAATAGGTGTTTGGTGTCGGGCTGTTCGCAGCGACAGCGAAGGTGATGCCACTGACGAGAATCGCTGTGGTGATGCACGTCAGGGCTGCGATCCCAATGCGTGAACTGAGAAGTCTCGCCACCGCATCTCCCTTCAACGCACGATTTGGGTCGTGTCGAAAGGCTAGGGACGCGGCCACCAATTGAGTGGGACCCTCTTGCACGACCGGCTTCAATCGTCAGCTGAAGCTTGCCTGTCCAGGCCGTAGAGTCAATGGTCCTCACATGAGGATCTATGGCGATTCTTCGCAGGAGTCAGAACGCTTGCAAGTTCGGCGGTTCTCTGAGGATCGCCATTCACCAGGAGCTTCAGAGATACGACTTTCACGGTTGCCCATACCGTCTGAGGAGCGGAAGTCCGACGACGTCGGACCGTCACCCACCAAGTGATCAGGTTCCCGAACGCCGGTCTCTCGACAACATTGAATCTCGGACATGAGAGCTTGCAGTTGTCTGGCAGATCCTCAGAGTCCGGCTCAGGCGTCCGTATCAAAGCTCTCGACAAAAGCTTTCGTCTTGGCCCTGTCTCTCTCTCTTTCCCTGTGGCGCTCCTCCCTGTCGTTTCGCTGCCCGCGTAGGGCATGGTCAGCGTAGAAGTCTCCAAGAAACCTTGGAGTTTGCAAGCCCGGCCGTTCGCTGCGCTCACTCGGCCTCCACTTGTCCTGCGGACGGCCGAATGGCAAATGCCGATCGACTTGCTCTGAGAACGGTTCGCTTCGCTCCCGTCTCTTCGCGTCGACCCTTCGGGTAAAACCAAAACGCCGCTTCCAGATTTTTCCAGAAGCGGTGCTTTCGGTTGTAAGCGTTGTGGTCGTCGGCAACTTCGCTCACCTGGATTTCGTAAGGCACTAAGGCGATCTCACAATGCCTCACGAAGACGCGAACGGGTTATTAGAGCGTCGAAGTCAAAAAAATAAACGGCAAAACGTTTCCCTGGTCGGACGTACGGTAACCCTGGCTAGCTTCACCATGGCAAGAGATGAAGACACCATAGAACCCGTACGCTGCCCGATTCTCGGTACACGCGCTTTTGCTTGCTGGCTTGCTCAGGAAATGCGGTGGTTTCGCTTCCGACCTTCCGCAGTTTCCTTATTTAGTCTATATGACGAGCGTGTGAGGGTCAACCTTTAGGCAAATGCGGTTATTCCGTGCTTGCAAAAGAAAATGTTTCGGCGGCTTCGGCGATTAATGGCCCCGTTGTTGGATATAAGCGCCAACTATCGCGAGCATGTCCGTTTTGCGGCTGTCACTCGGTCGACTTTCCCGCGGGCGGCTTCCTACCGTGGCCGTCGAGCCCGGGGGTCGCGGGCACCTCCAACCCGTCCAACGGCATTGGCGGGCGGGTCCGGACTCAAAGTAACCCCGCGTCGCAGTCCCCGGGCTCACCATCCCCCTAAGGAGCTGTGATGCCAGAATTTACGGAGGGCGCTAACGACGTCAAACCCGCCGTGTTGCGGCGGATTGCGAAACATTTGGACGCCGCTATCACCGAGATCGACGATTGCAGCTTGTGGGGTGTGTTCGGCTTGGATCCGGACGACTTCATGGAGCCGTTCGTCGACCAAGTGGAGAACAACTACATCTCGTCGGAGGAACGATGACCTTCGCCGACGCGGTCAGCACCTACAACCTTCACCACAGCGGCAGATGTAGCAACGCGATCAGATGCCCGCACCAATCGGGTGCCGTCGTCGCGGAGCTGCTGACCGCCTCGGTTCGAGCTGGCGTTGTGACCACCGATCCGGACGTGCTTGCGCCGAGCCGACACGGGAACGTGACCAACCCCAGGATTGCAGAACTACTGGCCGAACTCGCTGAGGCGGCAGAGCGCGGCGAGGGCCGGGAATGGGTCGACGCTTGGCGGGCGTCGAATCCATCCGAGGAAGAGATAGAGGGCATACAAAACGAAGCCCGGGCGATCATCTTGCTGCGGATCAGGATGGACGCAGAGAAGAACTGATGGACCGCGCCCGCCAGCGTGATCAGCTCGCGGAAGATCGAGCCGAATGGCTCCGTGCCGAACTACAAGCGTGTTATTCTCGCCTTTCGATCGGCGAGCGCGGCTGTATGGACACGGGAGCGCCACTACCCACGGGGGGGCCGGATCGGGCTAATGAGTGGCGCGGCAAGGAACAAGTCGAGACGACGCACTGCGAGCCGAATGGCTGGCGTCGGTGATCTCCGGCGAGGACGCCGAACGAGTTAGCGCGTTGCTCAGCGAGGCGTCAGCGAAATCCGCCCGTTGTCGAACCGCCGACCAGGCACCGCGGGCAGAATCACGATCCGAGCGACCGACGAGGCGATCACGGCCCGTTGCCAATCGACCGTAGCGGCGTCCCACAGCACACGGAGTGCTATCGGGTCACGCGGCAGATCGTCGAGTACCGGGTATGCCTGCGAAGCCGTCAAACGCTCACCTAGCGCCGCTAGCTGACCTTGCAGAAGGTCATACCGTTTGTAATAACGAGCCGTCTCGTAATGGCCTGAATCGCGGTCGTTTTGAAGCTGCTCAAGATCCCGCTTTACGGCCGAAATCTGAGCTTTTATCTCGGCAGTCTCAGAATCGGGCGTCTTCGCGGTGACTTCCGGCGAACGGACGATTTTGGCGATTACTTCGTCTCGCACGAAGTCGTCACACTGCGGCGCTTGGATCGAAACTCGCCGCGGACACTGCCGCCCATGATCATCAGCTTTGCACCCGTAGGCAGCTTTCTCGTTTGCGACCGTTGACGACATGACGCCACCACAACCGGAGCAGTACAGAAAGCCATGAAGGAGCCGCGTCCGAGCGTGCGGAACCGACGTCTGCGGGTTGGTCAAAAGTGCTCTGACCTTCTCCCAGGTGTCACGGTCGAGAATCGGCTCTGTGATCCAGGTCAGCGGGTATTCGTCGCCGTTGTAGATCCGGAGGGCGCACAGATCGGGACGCATAAGCGTCGTTCTGACCGGACTGCGAGCCCAACGATTCCCGAACGTCGTCGTCAGCCCTAAATCGTTCCATGCTCGCATCACGGCCATGACGCTTTGACCTTCGATGATCATTCGAGCGCCGCTGCGGACCGCGTCCGCTTCGGCTGGTACCTGAGCGCCACTCTGAGGGTCATATCCGAACGGACGAGTACCACCAGGCCAGCCGCCCGCCGTGGCGATCGATTGTGTCTTGAGCTTTTGCCTGTCCGCCTTGTGTTCGCTCTCGCCGCGAGCCATTGCGCCCAGAATACGGGCGTACGTTCTGCCATCCGGACTGCCGAGGTCGTAGTCCCCCGCTACGCACGTCTTCACGGTCGTAGCTGTCTGCTCTAGGACGTCAATCAGGTCTTCCAGCTCACGAGGGTGACGGCAAAGTCGGTCCGGGTGCCAGGTAATGAGGTAGCTCGCCTCGCGGCGTCGGAGTAGCTCCAGCATGGCGAGATATTGCGGGCGCGGCATCCCGCTGTAGGCGCTGAGGTCGTTGTCCACGAACACGCGGAGAACGATCAGCCCGAGCGCCGCTGCCAGCTTCTCGCACGCTTCCCGTTGGCGGTCTACGCCGAGCCCGGCCCCGGTATGGTCGCGGGAAATCCGACAATAAATCACGGCGTGTCTTGCAGCGGTCGTCATCGCCACTAGCATAGTGCTAACGAGATGTCCGCACACGCAGAGGAGGGTACGTCGTGGCGTAGCCTCGGGCGCCGGCCGAACGTGCCGGTTGCCCCAGAGGAGCAACGTGAAAGCCGCGACGATCACCGAGGGGCGCATCGAGATCGCCGAACGGCCCGATCCCGAGCCGCGTGACGACCTTGTGGTCGTCCGTGTCCACGGAGCCGGCCTGAACCGGGCTGATCTCATGCAGCTCGCCGGCCACTATCCGGCCCCGGCCGGTTCCCCACCCGACATCCCCGGCATGGAGTTCGCCGGGGTCGTCGAAGCGCTCGGCCCCCACGCACGCGGCGTCGAGATCGGCGCCCGAGTGTTCGGGATCGTCGGTGGTGGCGCCCAGGCGCAGTACGTTGCGGTCCCGGCCGCGCAATGTGCGCGGGTGCCGGACGGGCTCGACCTCATCGCGATGGGCGGAGCGCCCGAGGCGTTCGTGACCGCGCACGACGCGCTCGTCGGCCACGCGCACCTCCGAAGCGGCGAATGGGTGCTCGTGCACGCGGTCGGGTCAGGTGTGGGGACCGCGGCGCTGCAACTCGCGGTCGCGCTCGGCGCCCAGGTTGTCGGAACCGCCCGCACCGAAACGAAGCTCGACCGTTGCCGGGCGTTGGGTCTGGCGTATGGCTTCGTCCCCAAGCTCGTGGACGGTCAGCTCGATCCCGGCCTGCTCGCGTCGGACGTGATCGACGCGACCGGCGGCGGCGCGCACGTGACGGTCGATCTTGCCGGCGGCCGCTATGTCGAAGCCGACGTGGCGGGCGCCGCGCTGCAGGGCCGGATCGTTTTGGTGGGCGCGATCGCGGGCGGGCAGGCCACGCTCCCGATTTTGGCTGTCATGGGGAAGCGTCTCACCATCATCGGGACAGTGCTCCGGGCCCGCACCGCAGGCGAGAAGGCGGCCGCGACCGAAGGGTTCGTGCGTGATGTCGTGCCGCTCCTCGCCGACGGCCGTCTCGCCCCGGTGGTCGAGACCGTCATGACGCTCGACCGGGCGGCCGACGCCTACAAGCTGGTCGCGTCCGACGCGACGTTCGGCAAGGTCATCTTGGACTGCACCTGAACGTCGTTGCGGCGCCGGCAACGGCGTGACCGGCGTCGCTCGACACGGCCGGGCATGAACGGTCGCCGACCTGGCGACGCGATGGTCGGTGCCGACCGCACACCGTCCACGACACTACGGGCGGCGTCGCCGCATGGTTGACCGGGGCGGATCAGCCAGGGTGTTCGGCGCCTGGCACGACTGCGACGGGCCGCCGACGACGTCCGGTCGGGGGTCGCAGCGACGATGCCGCCTCGAGGACCAGACCGCCGGGCGTGCAGACGGGGCGACAACGCTTCGGGGCGGGTCGATCGCGTCGCGGCAGCGGCTGTCGGTCGCGGCGCCCGTCAAGAAATCACGACCGCGAACGTGGCGACACCCGGCGGGATCGTGGTGGTGGCGACCTGGAACGGTTGTCGGGTGTCGAGACCCACGACCCAGGTGACGACCCCTTCGAAATCGCCGGTTTCGACGAGTTCTTGGACGTGGTGGGCGTCCGAAGGATCGATGCGCTTCGGTCCCGTGTAGGTCGTCCGGCCCGATTCGAAGTCGTGGCCGGAGGCGGGCGAACAGCGCACCACCAGGTACGCGGCGCCGCGGACCGTGACCGGTGCGCCGGTGGCGTCGCTGGTGAACGGGCCGTTGTCGTAGGCGACGCCGCAACTCGGCGTCCCGGCGGTTTTCAAGATGAACGCGAAGATCACCCGGTCGGCACATGGTTCGTTCGTCACGGTGACGCTGGTGAGCAACGACGTCGCGGTCGACGGCGTCGGATTGAACGCCGCGGTCGACGCGCCCGAGCCGGAACATGCGGTGGTGGTCGTCGGCGCTGCCGGCGCCGCGGTCGTGGGGCCGGTCGGCGCCGTGGCCGCCGACGTCGCGGTCGCGTCCCCCGGGGGGCGGGTCGACGTCGAGGTCGACGGCGACGACGGCCGGGCCGCATGGGTTGTGCCGCTGGCGCACCCCGCGACGAGTGCCGCCGCCAACAGGACCCAGACCGCGTGACGACCCACGGCCGCATCATGACACCCTCGATGCCGTCGCGACGGACACCGGTACGATCCACACGACAACAACTCGTACGGCCGTTTCGGCCGCGCGTCGACGAAGGAGATGACGGTGGGAACGATCGCTGACAACGACGTCGTCGTCGTTGAGGCAGCACGGTCGCCGCTGGGACGCCGCAACGGCGGACTTGCGTCGGTGCATCCGGTCGACCTGCTCGGGACGGTGCAACGCGCGGTCATTGAACGGTCGGGCATCGATCCTGGTCTGGTCGGCCAGGTGCTCGGCGGCTGCGTGAGTCAGGTCGGAGAGCAGACGTTCAACATTGCCCGCAACGCGTGGCTGAGCGCCGGGCTCCCACTCGAGGTCGCGGGCGCGACCATCGACAGTCAATGTGGTTCGTCGCAACACGCGACGAACCTTGCGGCGTCGCTCGTGAAATCGGAAGTCGTTGACGTCGCGCTCGGGTGCGGTGTCGAGTCGATGTCGCGGGTCCCGCTCGGCGCCGCGACGAGGGGCGAGTTCGGACGTCCCACGACCGCGTCGTACCGCAAACATTACGAGCTCACGTCGCAGTTCGAGGGCGCGGAGCGCATCGCCGACAAGTGGGGGATCAGCCGCGCCGACACCGACGAGTTCGGTCTGGAGTCGCAACGACGCGCGCAACAGGCGTGGGCGGAAGGCCGTTTCGAACGTGAGGTCGTGCCGATCGACGCACCCGATCTTGACCAGGAAGGAAAACCGGCCGGCACGACGCACCGCGTCGCCCGCGACGAAGGGCTACGCGAAACGTCCCTCGCGGCGCTCGCCAAACTGAAGCCGGTCGCACGCGAGAACGGAGTCCACACGGCGGGGACATCGTCGCAGATCACTGACGGCGCCGCCGCGGTGCTGGTGACCACCGCGGCCCGGGCCCGGGCACTCGGCCTGACCGCCCGCGCCCGTATCGTCGATCAGTGTCTCGTCGGCGTCGACCCGGTACTGATGCTGACCGGCCCGATCGACGCGACACGCCGCCTGCTTGATCGGACCGGACTGACGATGAATGACTTCGACGTGATCGAAATCAACGAGGCGTTCGCGTCCGTCGTGCTCGCATGGGAACGCGAGCTGAAGCCCGACATGGCACGTGTGAATCCCAACGGGGGTGCGATCGCGTTAGGTCACCCGGTCGGCGCGACCGGCGCCCGTCTGATCACCACCGCCCTCGCCGAGCTCGAACGCAGCGGAACCGAACGTGCGTTGATCACGATGTGCTGCGGGGGCGGCCTGGGTACGGGCACGATCCTCGAGCGCATCTAGTCGGCGACGCCGAGCGCAGCGGTGGATTTCCCGCGACCGGGACTGGAACCCGACGAACGGCTCCTCGCCCGCGCGCCGGCCAGCTTTCGGGGCGCGACCGCGGCAAGTGCCCGGTCGACGCTCGCGTTGAGCGCGGCGCGTAAACGCATGGACGCATATTTCGCGTGGCGTGAACACGCCGAACGTGTCGGTTTCACCACCACCGGACCGGAAATGGTGCTCGGCGTCACGAACGCGCGGCTGGTGGTGTGGAGCACGACGTTCTGGCTGAGCCGCCCAGGCGCGATCGCGGGCAAGGTCCCGCTCACCGACGTCGCCGAAGTCGCGACGTCGCGCCATGGGATCGTGACCGGTCTCGCCGTCGCGCTCAAGACCGGAGCCGTCATCGAGGTCGAAGCGATGCGGGGCCGACGTTTGCGTCGCCTCGCCGACGCGCTCCAAGCCGCCCTCGAAGACCGCGACGCCGGATACCCACGCGTCGACGAAGACGTTTGAGATCACCCCGTCGGCGACGGCCGGAGCTCGTCGCCACCCCAACGGGTAGCTTCGCTGCATGACCACGTTCGGTTATCAGATCCCCGGGTTTCGCCACGCCAGCGCGACAGACCGCGACATGTTCGATCACACCGTCGCGCATGCCGTCGCCGCCGACGGGAGCGGGTTCGAGTCGCTCTGGGTAATGGACCACTTCTGGCAGCTCCCCGCGCTCGGAGGTCCCGACGAACCGATCCTCGAGGCGTACACGCTGCTCGGCGCCCTCGCCGCCCGCACAGATCACGTGCAGCTCGGAACGCTGGTCACCGGCGTGACATACCGGAACCCGGCGCTGGTCGCCAAGATGGTCACGACGCTCGACATCATCTCGAACGGCCGCGCCATACTCGGGATCGGCGCCGCGTGGTATCAGCCCGAGCACGACGGGTTCGGCTTCCCGTTCCCACGGGCCGGCGAACGACTGGATCGTCTCGAAGAGGCGGTGCAGATCTGCCGTGCGCTGTTCTGCGAGGATCGCCCGACCTTCAACGGCCGCTTCTACTCGATCAGCGACGCCCGCAACGTTCCGCGCCCCATTCGAGACGGCGGCCCCCCGATCATGATCGGAGGCGGCGGCGAACGGCGCACCCTGCGTCTCGTCGCGCGCTACGCCGACATGTGCAACGTGTCCGGCGGCCCGGCGACCGTCGCACACAAGCTCGACGTGCTGCGCACACATTGCCAAGACGTCGGCCGCGACCCGTCCGAGGTCGAAACGACCCGTCTCGGCACCCTAGTGTTGACGAACACGAGCGCCGAAACCGACCGGTCCGTCAACTTTCTCCGAGGCCTGGCCGGCGACGCCTTCGACGAGCAGTTCATCGTCGGTGAGGCCGACGAGGTCGTCGAAGCCGTCGCCGCGCTCGTCGCGGTCGGCCTCGACGGACTGATCTTCAACATGCCGCTCTCGGATCCTGAAACGGTCGCCCGTGCGGGCGAGCTACTCACGAAGGAGTTCGCGTAGATAGGCTCACGCGATGCGATCGAGCCTCGCGCAACGTTTGGGTTATCCGCCCGACGCGCGTCTGCTGATCGTCAACTGTGACGATCTCGGCTCGTCACGCGCCGCGAACGTCGCGATTTACGAAGCGTTGCGGGACGGCGTCGCAACCAGCGCGACGTTGATGGTTCCCTGCCCTTGGGCGCGCGACGCAGCCGGCATGTACCGCGGTGAAGACGTCGGAGTGCACCTGACCCTCAACGCGGAATGGCCCAACTACCGGTGGGGTCCGATCACGCACTCTCCGAGCCTGCTCGACGGAGACGGCGGCTTTCCCCGCACCGTCGACGACGTCTGGGACCACGCCGACCTCGACGAGGTACGCAAAGAGTGCCGAGCCCAGGTCGAGCGGGCGATCTACTGGGGGTTCGACGTCTCGCATCTCGATAGTCACATGGGCACGCTGCAGCTGCGGCCCGCGTTCTTCGACGCGTACCTCGAGACCGCGGTCGACTTCGGCCTGCCGCTGCGGATGGCGCCCGCGGCTGCGGAACGTCTGATCGGGTTCCCGTACCGGCGACTCGCGGCGCAAGAAGGCATCGTCTTTGCGGACCACTTCGTCTACACCAACGTCGGTTCGCGTGCGCAGATCACCGAGGCGCTCCGTTCGCTCGGGCCGGGCGTCACCGAAATGTATGTGCATCCTGCGATCGACACCGACGAGCTCAGGGCATCGCATCCCGACTGGCCGAATCGTGTCGACGACCACCAGCTCGTCACGTCGGATCCGACATTGAGCGGACTGATCGAGCGTTCGGGTGCGACGTTGATCGGCTACCGGACGCTTCGAGAACTTCAACGTCACGAGCAACGCGCGTCGGTGTAGCCGGTGACACCCGACGCGCTCGCGGCGCTGTGCCGTGCCGCAATGCCCCAAGAACGGCTCACCGTCGAAGAGCTCGCGTACCTGTGCTTCGGTGTCAGCGCCGACGGCGACGTCGACGAAATCGTCGGCGACGAACGCGGCGCGGCGGTCATGCAGGTCCAACGGTTCGGTGCGCATGTCGCGGTTTGGCTGGTCCTCGTCGTCGTGGATCCAGCCCGTCAGTCGCGCGGGCTCGGCAAGGAGCTGGTGCGGGCCGTGATCGACCGTGCCGGCGAGCTCGGAGCGCAAGACGTGCTGTTGGCGAGCGCCATCCCACGGTACCTGTGGCCGGGAGTCGACACTGCGAACACGCGGGTGGGGATGTTGCTCGAAACGCTCGGTTTCGAACGTGACTGGGTCGGGATCAACATGGCGATCGACACGTCGTTTCGTCGGGCCGCACCGGCCGGCATCCGCGTGGAGCTCGAAACCGGGACGGGCGCGCACGACTTTGCCGTCGTCGCGTACCCGCATTGGGTCCCCGAACTTGACCGTGCCGTCGACCTCGGCACCGCGGTCGCGGCGAGAGCTGCCGACGGGCACACGATCGGGTTCGCATGCCACTCGGTGAACCGAGCCGGCTGGATCGGACCGATGGCCACCGACCCGACCTGCCAGCACGGCGGGGTCGGCTCCGCGGTGCTGGCCGGGCTGTGCGTCGAGTTGGAACGACGAGGCGTCGCGGCCGGTGAAATCTCGTGGGTCAGCAACCTGCGCTTTTACGGCAAGTGCGGCGCGCAGGTTTCGCGGGTGTTCCTCGGTGGACGCCGAACACTCGCTCGAAACGCCCGTCCCGGCGCCACCGTCGGCCGGAGCAGCGCCGGCGTGGACGGCCCGCAGGCCGATCCCCCACCGTTGGGGGGCCGGTCCTAGACGGGAAGGACGTCAGCGAACGCGATCTGCGGGTGCAACCCACCGGTGCGCGCCAAAAAGTGGAGCATGGCGCCGAAGTTCCCTGCCATCTTCACCTGGCCGCGCATGAATCCCACCGACAGGTCGAGCGTCCCGTCGTGCATCGCTTGCGCGTCGGCCGGTGTGGCCGTGAACGTCACGTCGGCCGGCTCGGCCGGTGCGCCCTCCCCGCGCTCGACGACCGCGGTGTCGCCGATCCGTACCCAGCCCCGCGCCTGTTCGGACTTCCCGGCCGCGACGACGAACTCGACGACGGTCTCAGGCACGATCGACGGCTCCGGCCCGCAGACCGGCGAACAGGTCGTCTTCGAATTCGCCGTCGGGTACGCCGTTGTCGACCAACGAACGCACCAAGGTGAACTCCTCCCACGGGAATACCTCGCGGACGACGTCGTCGGGGAGGCGCATCCAGTGACCTTGGGGGTCGACTTGGGTCCGGTGCGCGAGCAGTGACGCGCGACGCTTCGCCAAGAAGTCGCCGACGTCGATGAGGGTCGTGAACTCGTCTTTGCGGTTCGTGTCGAAGCCGCGCTCGAACCATGAGGTGTACGCGCTTTCCTCACCACGCGCGAGGTACGCCTCGTGCAGCGCTTTCACCCGTGCGATCGACCAGGCCACGTAGTACAGCTTCGACGGCTGCCACGGGTCGCCGGAATCGGCAAACGCGTCGGGGTCGCCGGCTGCGTCGAACGCCGGTCCGGAAATCTCGTGCACGCGGATGTGGTCCGGGTGCGGATAGAAATTCTGTTCGTCGCGGTATGTGATGATCACCTGCGGTCGTTCCGCGCGGATGATTCGTACGAGCCGCTCGACGGCCTCGTCGAGTGGCGCGTTGGCGAAGTTGTCGGGCCGGGCGTTCGTGTCGCTGTCGGGCATCCCGCTGTCGTGGTATCCGAGGAGGTGCAGCGACGCGTAGCCGAGCACGTCGACGCTCGCTTGCAGTTCCGCCATACGGACCTCGTACAGGTTCGCCCGGGTCTGTGGTGTGTCGACGGCCGGGTTGAGAATGTCGCCCGCTTCACCGCCGGTGCAGCACACGAGCACGTTGCGTACACCTTCCGCCGCGTACTTGGCGGTGGTGCCCGCCCCTTTCGACGCCTCGTCGTCGGGGTGCGCATGCACTTGCAGCAGACAGAGTCGGTCGGGTTCGGCCACGCCTGCAACCTACCCGACGTGTTTCAGGTCGAAGTCTCGGATTCGCCGAGCAGGGAAAACACTGCGACGGAGCCGATGCTGCGAAGCTCTCGCGGTCCCACCTCCGACCACACCAACGAGGGAACTCCCACCAACTGCTCGTGCACGGCGTCGGAGGCGTAGATCGTGCCCGCGGACGCGATCTCAGTGAGCCGGCTCGCAAGATTGACGACCGGTCCGTAGAAATCGCCGTCCCGTGCGACCACCATCCCCGCCGCGATCCCCGACCGCACCGCGGGCAGCTCGTGCGCCTGGGCGCCGTCGCGTAACGCAATCGCGGTCCGTGCGACCTGCAACGACAGGCCGACGAACATGACCTCGTCACCGATGGTTTTGACGACCCGCCCGCCGTGCTGCGCGACGGTGTCGTACGCGACGGCTTCCCACCGGGCGACGAAGTCGGCGAGACGGTCGGCGTCGAGCGCGGCGCTGAGCTGCGTGTATCCCGACAGGTCGGCAAATCCGACCGCGACAGCCGTTTCCGGTACCAAATCGCGGCCCAGTCGCCGCCAGAACGCCGCACGCAGCTGGAGTCGAGCCGCATGCACGACCAGCGCGGCGAGTTCGTCGCCGTCGAAGTCCTCGACGATCGCGTACGCCGCGGCCTCGTCGCTCAAACCGCGCGCACGCAGGTCACGAACCTCGTCGCCGTAGTAGTCGGCGAGCAGCGACGCGACCCGCGACATCGACGAGCTGATCACTCGCACATGCCGAAGCACGGTCGAGAAGTCGGACCGCCGCGCGAACCCACCGTGCATCAACCGTCGCGCCGCTTCGACGTCGGCGTCGGTGTACACAGCCAAACCGTCGGGCACGTCCGGAAAGCCGACGGCACGCCAAAGTCGGCGTAACCGGTCCTCGTCGGTGTCGGCGAGCGCTGCGACGTCGGCGATGTCATGGGTTGGCGCACCGGGCGAAGCGAGACGATCAAGAGCGAGGAGGGCGAGCCAACCCTCGCTTTCGGCGCGGGCCATGTCGTCCTCAGACGCACCGGCATCGAGGAGGAAGCTGCGCAAGTCGGATCGCACGCGGACATTCTTCCCCGTCCCGTGTCGAGCCGTTGCGGGTCAAGACCGGGTCGGCGAATCGGACAGGGCGGAGACTCCCCTGGACGGACCTGGACTGCCGGACCGACATGAGGGCAACCCGGGTGCCATCAGTTTCGATTCGCACCAGTCGAGGGATCCTTGCAGCCCGTACGCGGAGACGCGGCCCCGAGGCGGGGGGATGGATGCTGCGCGGATTGATGGCCTGGTGTGTCATCGGCACGCGTCATCTCATCTGGAAGCTGAAGCTCTCTCCGACGAGCCGCTACCTCGAGTTCGGTCCGCGGTTCGCGAACACGACGAACATGCCGGCGCAGGTCGAAGGTGACGTCCAAGCGATCGGTACTGCGAGACCTTCGTCGACCTCATCGCGTCCCGGGTCTGCGTTGTCAAGACGAACGTTCGAGCGATGGTGGGCGACTGCTCGGGAGGACACGGACGTGATGACACGTTCGGCGCCGGGTCGCCCTTCGAGGTTCCGCTCTTGCGCCGATCACGTCCGTCTTCTCGCGGTTTGGACCGGTAGTGGCGAGACCGAAGGAGCTCAGCAACATGCGGCTTGCCGGAGGAACGGTCGTGGTCGCCGACAGCCGAACGACCGAGGTCCCAACACCAAAACCGGTCGCCGTTTGTGGCAGCCGCGGGCGCGCTTGCGCTTACGAGAGCGTGATGGTGATGGTGATGGTGATCGCGGCGACCCTGAACGTGTCGAGTCGGGTCGCGCTCGCGCAGTCGCCGCCCCGTCCGATGCCTTGGTCGAGCTTCACGGTCCCGGCGAGTTGCGCGTGGGCGAACAGGTTTCCTGCTGAGGTGACCGCTCCGTCAAGGTGCGCGGTCGCGGTGTGTCCCGCGGTCGACGCGATCACGAGTTGAATCTTCGCCCGTGAGTCGCCCATCCCGACCGGCGCGGTCCAGGTCAAGGTTCCCGAACCGACGTCCGGTACGCCGATGGCGTTGTCGCAACTGACGGGGCGCTTCGATCGGAAGGACACCGATACTCGAGCGGCACGTACGTACGGTCCGGAACACTTCCCGAGCACGGCCGTGAGCGTGAACGTGTGCTGCTTGTTGACCGAGAGCAACAGACCGGGACTGACCCGCAGCGTTCCGCGGTCGCCGCTGCAACTCGCCAAGTTTCGAGATGGTGCGGCCACGACGACCGGTCCGGCCTTCGCGGGCGGGCTCACACCGCGAGCGTTGGTCGCGGTGACAAGGCACGTGTAGCTCATCCCGTCCGTGAGGCCGGTCACCGTGATCGGCGACGTCGCGGCTGACGCGGCGCCAGGGGCACTCCCGTGACTCGAGACACAACTCACCGTGTAGCTGGTAATCGCGCTGCCGTTATTCGTGTTCGCGAGGAACGAGACGGTCAACGCGGCGGCGCCGCCCAGGACGTTCGTGACCGTCGGCGCGGCCGGCACACCGACGATGACGGCCTTCGAAACCGGAGACGGCGCGCTCGTCCCGGCGCCGTTCGTTGCCGTGACATCGCACGTGTACGTCCTCGCGTTCGACACACCGACGACCGTGACCGGCGAGGATCCTGCCGTCTTCGACCCGGTCGTACCGCCGTTGGTCGACACACACGTCACGGCGTAACCCGTGATCGGAAGGCCGTTGTCGGCGGGTGCGGTGAACGTGACGACGATCGTGGCATTCCCGGCCGTGATGACGGGTCGAGCCGGCGCGTCGGGTCCGCCGTTGTAGTACGAGAGGATGGCGGAAGGGCTCGCAGAAAGCGTGTTTACGCCCAGCCCCAGAGCCAACGCGCTCATAAACAGGCCGCACACGACGAGGGCGGACAACCTCGTCCCCGTCAGCAAGCCCCGAACGCGTCCCACCATCCCCCAACGCCAACGCGGTCGACCCTCCGCAGCCGGACCTCCTGACCCGGAAGGCGAACTAAGTATAGTTTATGATATTTTGTGCCGATCTGACAGCTTCTGGGCGCGATCGAGTTCCTGGGACGATTCCGATGGACGCAGCGACCGCCGCCGGGTGCAGGGTCGGAGTAAAGACGTCCGGTTGAGGCTGAAAAAGCGCGCCGTGTCCGGTCGGCGATCTCAGGACGCGCCGAACCCGAACCTTCCTGAGGTTCTCGGCGGCTGCGCTATACCGGCGTAGCGCTCCTGCAACGAACATGTCCGGCGAAACGTTTCGGGGCAACGTTCTGTCTGTGCTTCGCGTCGGACGCGAACTCGGAACCGCTCGGCCGTCCCGCCGAAATGCACCGCTGACCGGTCGCGGGAAATGAGCGACGGCGGGTCGGGCGCCGGCCACCCGCCCGGCATCGCGGTGTCCCGGCGACGCCTGATCCGGACGCCGTCACGACGTGACCGGTCCGGTACGAGCTCCGGTGTCCACGTGTTTTGCGGCCGTCGATCAGTCGTCCGACGATGCGCACAGGTGCCGCGAGACCTGTGGCCGTGACGGTGTCGGGCCCGGCGGTCCGTGCTGCGGCGGACCGGGCAGTGTTTTGCTCCCGGGTGTTCGTCGCGTCGACGATCCACCGCCGACGGACCCGAACGGGGGCTGACCGTTGTTGGGCTCCCGGAGCTTCAGCGTTGCAGCTTGCGGGTCGTGGCCGACGAGGCCGAGCTCGGTGAGTTCCTGCGGTAGGGGGAAATGCTCGCAACCGCGGCCCTGACGCATCGCCTCGTATCTGCGCGGCGCGATCGACGTCAGTGTTGGTTCGAGCCCGACGATGGGGGCGAAGGCGCCTGCAGGCTGACGTCTCGCTGGTCGCCACGCCGGGAGCCGACGTGTCGGCAAGGCAAGCGAGTCGGGTTCGGGGAACCGTGGGACCCGCCACTCGTGACGAGGTGCGCGTTTCGACACCTTTAGCGCGATTACCGAGGCGCACTGGTGCAAGTTCGGGGCTTGCACGTAGCCTCCGACCGGGATTCACTGAAGTTCGGGCTCCGGTTACTCGGTGGGTGAGGTCGGCAGCGTGTGTCATAACGGTAGGGGCCGAGCGCTCGGTCGTGGTTTCGCGGTGTTGCTCGGGGCGTTGCTCGCGGTCGGCAGCGTCGCAGCACCGGCGTGGGCTCTAGTGCCGGCAACGCCGACGCAACCGACCGTCTCACCCGGCAACGGCCAAATTACCGTCACCTTCTCCGCGCCGGCCAGCGACGGCGGGAAGCCGATCACCGCATATACCGCGAGCTGTTCACCGATCGATTCCGATATCGGGATCTTCAACCAA